>OLZW01002102.1_pt1 | contig 13442 bp, 7 predicted proteins | sample 1674281 | NCBI WGS metagenome assembly OLZW01 (sample SAMEA103958157, study PRJEB25191) | human gut metagenome | biome: human-associated habitat [ENVO:00009003]; feature: intestine environment [ENVO:2100002]; material: feces | place: Germany | collected 2013/2015
TGCTTGATGTGCGGCCTCTGCGTCGCCGCTGGCACTCCAATTAGGAGCAAGAGGCCGGGAGTTTCGGTTTAAAAGAACACCGGCCTTGCTCTACTGGCTGACTCCGTTATGAAAACGCGGCAGCCGTCATTGACGCTGCGAAATAACCCTCATCAGAAGGCGTACTTCGCGCGCAGCTGGAAGGTCGCGGCGCCGCGCTCTTCATTGCCCCACTCGTAGCCGGCCTGAAGACCAACCGAGAGGTTCTGGGCAGTGGCGTCGAGACCGAGGTTCGAGCGGATCTTCACATCGTCCGAGTACGTGAAGTTGTAGGTGCTTTTTGCACCCGCGAACTTCACATCCGAATCGACATCGGTATCGCCCACCGTCGGAACGACTGCAAAGGTGAAGGACGGAGCGACCTTCATGCCGTCCGTTGTTTCAAACGCCTTCGCAATCGTGGCGCCCACCGGGAATTCGACCGCAGTGGCGTCCGAATCCTCGATCGATGCGCCGTGGCCGTTATTGAAGCCGTCCATCGCAACGTGGTAGAGGTTGGCGCCGACGAAGGGCGTCACATCGATGCCGGAGAGCTCAAAGGTCTTCTGAACCTGGAGACCCGCCGAGTAGACGGCCGTCGTCGTGTCGGTGTCGACATCGGCAACGCCGCCGATCGTGAGATCGGACTTGAGCCAGGTGCCGGACACGTCCGCGAGAACGTCAATGCCCGCGAAGGACTTGCGGCCGTAGAGTGAGACGCCGTAGAAGTCGAACTCGTCCTTGCCGGAAACCGCATTGTTCTTCGTGTCTCCGCGTCCCGCCGTGAAGGCGGCGCCGGCCGTAAAGTCCTGAATGTCCGCTTCCCCGCCAAGCACGATGCCGTAGCTGTTGGTCTTCGTATGGATGCCCTGCGAGGAGCCCGTGGAGATGCCCTTGAGTTTGGTCTTTCCGCCCGTGAGATGCACCCAGAGGCGGTTGCCTTCGAACTTCACGGCTTCTTCGCGCACGGCGCGACGGAGATCGGACGAACGGTCGTAGGCCGTCGTGAAGACGGAGAGCGCACCGGCCGGGTTCATGGCCGCATCGAAGCGCTGAGCGAGTCCAGCGAGCTTCGCGGGATCCGCAGTTTCGTCGGTGAGAAGCGCATTCACGTAGTCGCTTCCGGCCTGCATGCCGGCAGTGGCGATTTCCGTGCCCTGCATGAGATTGCCGTAGATGAGGCGGGCATCCTGAAGCGTCGCCTGAATGTTGCCGTCGGCATCGGTCTTCAGATTCCAGAGAGCGTTGCCTGCATAGAGGTTCTTGCTCCAACCGGCGTTGGCGTCATTATCGGACGAAAGCTTGTATTTCTTCGTCGGATCGAGCTTGCCGACGAGAACCGCCTTGGCGCCGTCATCAACCGTGATTCCGTTTTCCGCCGTCAGATAGACCGTATCTTCTTTGGCCTCCGTCACATCGACCACGAAGGCGGAGTTGGCCGCAAAGGATGCCGAACCAGCGGCGGCTGCTTCAGTAGGAAGCGCAGTCAGACCGCCGTCGACAACAAGCGAACCCTTCTCATTGATCGTGATCGGGCGGTCGGTGTAGGCCGCCGCGAGTACGGCGCCATCACCCTTGCCCCACTTGAGGCCCTTGCCATCCTTAAAGTAGGCGGTGAGAGGTGCATCATCGCTCGTCCCGAGAACCACGTAGGAGTTCTCGCCCACGACGATACTGCCGTCGATCGTATTGTTTTGATAAACGAGACGCGAGCCGTCGGTGATTGCCTTCCCGTCAGCGTAGGCCGGATCGAGGAAGAACGTCAGACCGGCGAGACTCTTGACCTTCGCATCGAGAACGAGATCACCCTGGGCGCTCGAAGTGCCCACGTAGATTACGCCGCTCTTGTCGCCCTTCTTCTCGAGGCCCGTGACCGCAACAGTGCCGGTCAGGGTATGTTCTGCATCCTCACTGGACGCATCCAGGACGAGACTGCTGACAGTCGTCTTTGCGCCGGTGCCGGCAGCGAGCGAGGTCTTGCCGGAAGCCGTGAGCGTGTCGATCGAAGCTTCGCCCGCCTTAACAATGACCTGACCGCCCGACGCCGTAATCCTGCCGAAGTTCGCCGTGCCGCCATTCACGTTGACGGAGGCACCATCAGTCGTCGTCACGTCGGCAACCGTGAATGTGCCGGCATTGACGGAGAGCCGGCCGGATTTCTCCAGAGCAACAGCAGTAGAAAGCTTGCCCTGATTGTTTGCGGAACCGGCTGCGCCGAGCTGGAGATTGCCGGCGACGTAAACCGTTTTTTCATTGGTATTCGTGTCAGCGAACGTGATGACTTCACCGTCGGCATCCTTCGACCCCACTAGCGTCACGTTCTTGCCGGCAACAATCGTGACAGTCCTGACGGAATCGCCGCTGACTTCAATCTTCGAGACGCCGATCGATTTGTTGACGGTTGCGCTCGTAGCGTTGTCGTTATCCGGCTTCACGATTGCCGTCACGTTGCTTTCAACAACGCTGCCGGAACCTGACTCAGGAAGCTGGCCAATATCAATCTTGCCGTCGTCATCCACGCGTTGGCCGTTGAAGACGATCCTTTTTGCGTCCGATGCGCCGAGGAGTGTCCCGGCCTTATCCGCATACATGAAGTTGTATCTGGCGTCGTTGAAGGCAATGGTGCCATCATTGAAGACAAGCGACCCGCCAAGACGCAGCGCTTCCGGGTCAGTATTGCTGCCTTCTTCATTGAGCCCTGCCGCAAAGATCTGGTCCGTGAAGGTGGTGAGCGTGCCGCCACGGATGCTGATGCTGCCGCTAGCGCCGGACGCGACGTTGATCTGATCTGCCTGCAGAGTGCCGTAAATCAGATTCACGGCGCCGTCGTTCTTAATGGAAAGCTGCTCGAGGGATAATTCGCCGCCCGTAACTTCAAGCGTACCGAGGTGACCCGCCGTGACGGCTTTCCAATCGTAAGTGCCGGCCGAGATCAGGAGCCGGGGGTACTGGGTTTCGCTCTCAGGCTTGTTGCGGTCATCTGTTTCGTCAACTTCGATCAGGAAATTGTCGAACTCATGATCTGACGTTTCGTCCGCTTCGCGGTAGACGAATTTGCCGCCTCGAAGATCAAGCGTGAAGCGGCCCATTTCGAAGGGCAAAGTCTTCTCGATTTCATCGGCCGTCAGGATCTCGCGCCAAGTGGCGGTGAGGCCGATGATATTGGTGACGAAAAGCTCGCTTGACGAAGTCTCGTAAGTTGCTCCGTCCAGGATTTTAAGGGTGCTGCCGATATGACGAATGCTTTCGCCCTGATCCGTACGTTTCGAATTAATAGCATTCGTGCTCACGAACTTCGTGCCCGGCGCTTCGATGATCAGATTGTCCGTGAAGATGTTGCCTTCATTGGTGAAGGTCGCGCCGCTGCCGACAAAGATCCTATTTCCTGTCGGATCAATTTTGTCATCACGATTATTGGCGTTGATCTTGCCGCGATTGGTGAACGTGCCGCCGTCAACGGAGATTTCGTTGATTTCCAGAACGCCGGTATCTTCAACGGTAAAGGCGCCCTTCGTGACCAGAGAAGCAGACGAATGCTCTACCTTGTCCGAGATGATGTCGCTCGAATTGTCCCCGTAGATGCCGAACGGATCTTCATGAGTCGTCGGACGGAGCTTGCCGGCGATGGAGCCTTCTCCCGTCACCGTAATGGTGCCGGCATTAACGCCTAACTTGCCGCCCTGATTGATGGAGAGCGTTTCAAGGTTGAGCTGGCCGCCGTACATCTTCGCAAAGGTCACGGTGCCGTCGCTTGAGGTCGGCCCCTTGAAGTAGCTCAGATCGCCGATCTTCATGCCCTTGAGGGTCAGATCGACATCTTCGCCCATGAGGTAGAGCCGGCGCTGCGCATTGAGCGGAGACTTCACCGTGGTGTCGTAGACGGCATCAGGAGCAGACATCGTGCCGCCGTAGAATTTCGCCATGCCGCCGAACCAGGTGCCCGATCCGTTGACCGTCGCCTTCGTGCCTCGGTACTGCACAAAGTAACCGGTGTATTCATCGACAGTACCGTTGAGAGTGAGCTCCGAAGCATAATCGCCGTCCACGGATCCGAACTGAATTTGGCCGTTTGAGCCCTTGTTGGGTTCCGGCACACCGTCGTCACGTTCCCAGAACTGACTCGCCAAAGCTTTATCAGCTGTAATGGTTGTTTTGCCGAGGAGCTTCAGAGTCGGCAGTCCGCCAAGCTTGTTGCCGACGAAGAGGACACCAATTGAGGCGTCTTCCTTCCCGCTGGTCACCGTGAGGTTGAAATCGCCGAACGTGCGGAAACGCGTCTCCACCTCATCCGTACCGTAGACACGTTTGTCCACGCCGCCGTCGCGTCCATCGAAATTGCAGCAGGGACCGGCGAGCATGACGCCAATGGCCTGGCTTTTATCGGAATGAACCGTCATCGTGAGGTTCTTCCTGAAGGTCGTATCGTGACCGTGCTCCAGCGAATTTCCGAACGTATTCCACTGCCATTTTTTGTTGACGAGCTCGGAAGTATCGTAGTAATCCAGGGGCTGGGCGAAGAGCGTCGCGCCGACAGCAGCACCGCCCTTCGCGTTCACCTTGACCTCGGCATCGCCGCCGATATCAATAACGCCGCCTTCGGCGAAAATGCCAATAGCGGTAGCTGCACCATCGGTGCCCCAGATATGACTCGACTCTTTTTCACCGGTTGTAGAAGACGTGACAGTGAGTTTTGTATTTTCGCCGGTAAAGAAGCCCGTCGTAGTATCGGTGGAGTAATCGTCCTCCGGATCGGTATTGGGGAGACGATACGTGACGACGCTGATGCCGGCGGCCGTGAAGTCGTCATCCCCGATCGGCGAGTCATTCTCAGAGGAAACGATGATATTGAGCGTGCTGCCCGTGACTTCCGCCTTAGCAAGACCTTCAACCGTGATCCCGTTGATGGAGCCTGCATGCTCGCCCTCGGCCTTGGCGATGATTGTGGTCGCGGCGGCGTCAGAAACAAAACGAGTCACGGAAGACTTTTGCTCAGAACCATTCTTCGTGGGGTCTGGATTGCCCGTAATCATGAGCGCCGAACTCTCATTGTCCGGATGCACGGTTGAATTCAAGCCATTGTCCGTGTAGGCAATATTCGCCTTAAGGCCACTCAGCGTCAGAAAGGCGGCGTTCTGCCCGCTCATTACGAGGAGCGCCTGACCTACAACCTGGTAGTCGCCGAGACCTACTAGCGTGAAGCCAGTTGAAAAGTTGGTGGCTGAAACTTCCGATCCAATGACTTGAATGCCGCTGACATTGGTCTCCTGGCTGTCAGGCCCGGCGGGTTCAAAGCCGCCGTTCTCAGTAACGATGAAGCTTCTTTCTTGACCGGAAAGATACTGAAGCGCTTTGCTAGTCAGAACTCTGGCCAGGTCATCTGCCGGACGCCAGTGCGATGAACTCACAGTTTCAGCGCTTGCGGCGCCAGGAACTGCCATTGCAAAAGCCGCCACGATGGCGGCGGCAAGCGCAGAGCGAGTGACGAATAGATTCTTTGAAGAGGGGCAAGCCTTGCCAAGACTACGTTTCGCCATTTGTTTTCCCTGTTATATGCGAATTGAGGGAGACGGGCGATTTTCGTATGAAGCGCCCGGGTTCGATCTGCCATCGAACAGCGCACGCAAGCGCCCGCAGTAGAACTATTTTGATTTTAATACCGGGCAATTTGCGGCCTGCTGCGAAGTCCCTATTCCAGGAGAGCCCGCAAGTCTGTTTACACCTGCCGCCCGGCTGCCGACAGATTCCAGAACGCTGTAACATGCCTGCTCGCGAGATACTCACGAAGAGCCATGGCGTATATCCATTCATCGGAAGGCGACAATACTCTGTAGTGCGGCATTACGAAGATCCAGACACTTGTCGACGGGGCCTGCGCTGGATTATCAGGATTGTCGAGCTTGATCTCCGCGATCCTCGGAGGCGTTAATCCAGGAATATCTACTGTCTGGAAATTCTCAGGACGCGTTCCGAAGGCCCTTGCAAAATTGTCAAGTGCTGTGATTCCCCAGCAGACGATCACCGTCGGTATGCCGCTTTTCACATTGTCCATGAGCTTCGCCTTAAAGCCTGGACGACGAGCCTCAACCATATCATTCAGGCAGCGACCCAACGTCTGTCTAGTGTCGTTGGGCTCGCAGTCGCCGTAACAGAACACCTTTTCGATCGGCCCGAAGTTGACGCCCTTCCAACGGGCCTTCAAAGACTTCCAGGAATTGTGATTCGGTCTCTGGAGCGGGAAGAGGTTACCCTTGAAGCACGGACCGTCCGGCGCAAAGAGCCTTGCCTTGTTTGCACGGTCCATGAGTTGCGGCACCTTCATCTCAGCCGCTTCTTTGGGCGAACACAGTCCGAAAAACGAAAGACAGAACTTGAGAAGGTAGCGGTTGTACGGGTAGCTGTTGAGCCAACGGCCGCGCTTCTCATCATTTGTCAGATAATCGTAGTCGTATTCCTGCCCCGCATAGTACGTCAGATCGACGAACGGGCCTTCATCATCGTCGACCATCTGCGTGCCGCCGTATTCAAGACCGAAAACCCAGAGACTGGAATTCCAGTTGCCGCCGTCGCATCCGCAGCCGATATCTGCAGTGAGTCTGCGCAGACATTCCTGCGGCGTCTCGCGCATGAATGCTTCGGCAACCTGCTTTTTGCGCGCTTCGTAGAAGCCCTGCACTGCTTCACTTTTCAAGCCGCAGGTCTCGGAAGCTGCTTCGGCTCCTTTTACAGCAACGACTGCGAGAAACTGCGAAAGAAGCGCCTTGAGGTCCTCTTCCCCACGGCGGCTCCCGTCCGTGATCAGACGCTCTAAGGCGGCTTCGTATGAGACCGCGTCGATATTGATGTTGACGGCTGTCCGAATATCTGAAGGAACAAGTTCGGAAGCAGAAAACTCTGCGGCGGTTGATGGATTGCTGGAAGCAGGTGCTGCAGTCATGACTCAAAAAGAGCGCAGAGATGAAGAGCGAATTATCCGATTCGGACGGGTGGTACGCTCGATGAATGAAACATCGACTCTGCTTGATCGCCAGGCTCGCGATCGTGGCCTCCTCTCGCCGGTGCGACCGACCGCAGGACTGACATCCACCCGCGCCTTAACCCGGAAGCAGAACCGATAATCGGACGCCGCTGCGGGATAAGAGCCAGCCAAATCGCCTACACCTGCTTGAGCTCCAGCAGGCGCGCACCCGAGGCTTAACTGGGCCGCAGAAACGTCCGATGAATAGATTTTCGGATCATTGCCTTCCACTGTCAACAAATCAGGCAAGGAAGACGGCCGTCTGCTTGCTGCCATCAGCGTGTACCTGCTGTGCGAACCCTCCGGCTCAATGCAGAACTTTGCTACATGGTTGAGCGGCGTGTATTTGCCGAATGTTCCTCCGGTTTCCGGGCAGCGGATTTCTGAACTCTTCCGACGAGTGACTCGAGCGAAAACGAACAGTTTCTTTCGCACGCGCTATGACGTTCTGATGGCAAAAGCACGCGAGGTTCGAGCGCAGCAGCTGGACAAAGCTCCCTCGGCGGAGCTTCGTCCGCTGACGATCGCTTTTGACAGCACGAGCATCCACACCTACTCGGAGACGAATGAGCTTGACGAATACGGCAAAGCCAAGCGAGACGGGCATCTTCCGCAAATCAACCTCGCACTGGCTTGCGACCAGAACAGCGGAGAAGTGATCTTCGCTCATGAATATCGAGGCTCAATCAATGACAACGCGAGCCTGAGCTATCTCCTTGACTGCATGGGTGAAAACGGCATCGAGTTCAATGAAATCGAGCTCGTTACGGATCGTGGCTACAAGTCGGTTTTCAACATCCAAAAGCAGATCGATGAAGGCCTGAAATTCGTTACCGGATGTCCCACCACGGAGGACGTGCTGAAGAAGCTGTTTGTGAAGCACAAGGCGGAGCTCCAAAGCCACATTCACTACTCGACGAGGTTTGATAGCTCGGCGATTGTCGTGAAGGGAGAGCTTGGGCAGCGGCGCACGGAAAGCGGAAGCATCACCGTTAAAGTCAACACTCACCTCTATTACTCGGATGAGCTGGCGCTCAATGAGAAGCGAGGCGTCCTCGCCAATGTGGGGGAGATTCTCGAAGCCAAAATCAAGAATAAGAAAGTCGATCCGAAGCAATGGGCGGATTATGGAAGGCTGATCTGCAACATCGGCAGCAAGGACAGCCCAAACTGGGTGAGAAACAGCGAAGAGATCAGCAGGCGTCTGGAATTCGCTGGATGCTTTGCCATCAAGACAAATGCTTATTCCGACCCATGGGCAGCACTGACCGTTTATCGCCAGCGAGGCAAGATTGAGTCGCTCTACAGAATCCTCAAATCCGACCTTGGCGGGGAACGCCTTTCGGTTACAGGAAAAAGCTGCGCCGGCAAGACCTTCGCTTTTGTGTTGGCGATGTCGCTGCGCTGCCTGCTGTCGAGGAAGCTGCGCACTATCTGCGAGACCAGGAAAATTGCCGTGCCGGGCAACTCGCTGGATGCCGTGCTTGGCGTGATTCGCGGTATGACGATGCACCGCAGCGCCTCATCGCTGCGATGGATGCCGGATCTCACAACAAAAAAACAGCGTGATTATCTCGCGCTGCTTGATGTGCGGCCTCTGCGTCGCCGCTGGCACTCCAATTAGGAGCAAGAGGCAGGGAATTTCGGTTTCAGAAGCCTCTCCCCGGCAATCGCACTGCGGAGTCGGGGAGAGAAGCTTTCCTCAAGGCCCTATCAGCCGAGAATTTCCTTCACGGCGTTCGTCCAGACGGCGAGGCCCTGATCCAGCGCCTTTTCGTCGATGTCGAACTTCGAGGTGTGGTGGCCGGACGGACGGTTCGCGCCGATCACGAAGAGCGCAGCCTTGCCGCCGTGCGCCTGAACGCGGCGCGCGAGGATGGTGGCGTCTTCGGAGCCGCCGAAGTTCATCGGGTCCTTGCGGACGGTCATGCCTTCAACGGCTTCGCCCGCCTTCGTGAGGACGTCGACGAGCTCTTCGTCGTTCGTGAGGTCGACGGCTTCGCCCATCTTCTCAATCTTGTATTCGCAGCCCTGGCTGATCGCGCAGCCCTTGATGATGGCAACCGCTGCGTCGTACATGTACTGATTGATGTCGCCCGTTTCGCCGCGGACTTCCATCTTCATGAGGGCATGAGACGGAATCACGTTGCGACCTTCGCCGGCGATGAGCTGGCCCACATTGATGCGGGTCATGCCGGAACCGTGGCGGGCAATGCCGAGAAGCTGCACGAAAGCGTTGCAGGCGGCGGCCATGGCATTGCGGCCGGCATTGGGTTCGACGCCCGCGTGAGCCGGACGGCCCGTGTAGGTGACGTCGAGCTTCGTCGTGCAGAGGAAGCCGTAGGGCTTGACGGAGAGTTCGCCCGTCTTGCACATCATGGCGATGTGCGCGCCGAGGAAGTAGTCCGCATCGTCGACGATGCCGGAGGCGGCCATGCCGGCAGCGCCGCGCACGCCTTCTTCAGCCGGCTGGAAGAGAATCTTGAGCTTGCCCTTCATCTCGTCCTTGTGGTCGGCAAACCAGTGCGCGACGGCAAGACCCGTGGAGGTGTGGGCGTCGTGGCCGCAGGCATGCATGAGGCCCGGACGGGTCGAGCAGAAGCCTTCCTTCGCGGGGATGTGGTCGGCATCCGTCGATTCCGTTACCGGCACGCAGTCGATGTCGAAGCGGATCGCGAGCGTGGGACCGGGGCGCCCCGTATCCATCACGCCGACGCAGCCCGTGAGGCCGTCCATTTCCTTCAGAAGCGCTTCGGAAACGCCGTTCTTGCGGGCATAGGCAAGGCCCGCATCGACCACCTTCTGGCTGCGGCCGAGGCAGTTGTCGGGATTGATGACCTTCTTGCCCATCAGAACTTCATAGCCGAGCTTGCGCAGCTTCTCGACGATGTATGCGGTCGTCGTGAATTCGCTCCAGCCCTCTTCAGGCATGGTGTGAAGGTGACGACGGGTGCTGATGAGTTCGTCGTGATACTTGCAAAGGCAGGACATCCTTTTTGCTCCTTTTATATTTGACGCCGTTCATCGGGGTCAGGGAAATGTAGGCCCCCGGCGCGATTCCCCAAACGTAAGACCGAATCAAGCGGTGCTCTGCATGAATCGGGAACATGCAAAGGGAACCTGATCGGATCCGCCGATGAAGATCGCGCGAGGATCTGTTTTCATACCTCTACTATAGGCCGCATCCCGGCCTTATTGCGCAACATTTTTAGCACGTTTATCCGTGCTGAAATAATCACGATTTGCGGCTTCTTCTCTTCCGAAAGCAAACGCATGCTCGTTTTCATGATGCACGTACTGACCGGATTTCTGCCTTTACAATTCAGATCTCCATTTGCGTGTCGGAATCAGCACGCAGAAACATTCAAATTCGTCTCTATCAGGGATAGTTCCAATGCCGCAGCACCGATTTGATCTTGAAGTCTGGAAGCTTCTCTTTGAAGTGCTTCGAGAAGGCGCAATTTCGCGCGTTGCCATCCGAAACGCCATGGATCGCGCGCAGCTCTCGCGCATCATCGCCGGACTCGAGGAGGAAGTGGGCCGGCCGCTCCTTTCGCGCTCGGGCCGCCGCATCACGCCCACGCAGTTTGCGCTTGAAGCGCAGTCGTCGCTCGAGCCCCTCATCCGGCAGTTTGAAGACCGCCTCGGGAAATTGGCCCGGACTCAGGATTCGCTCTCCGGCAGCATCCGGCTCGGCTGCATGCCGGGCTTCATGCAGCATGAAATTGTTCCGATGCTCGTCGACTTTCAGAAGTTTTGTCCCGAAGTATCGTTCGACGTGACGGTGGACGATTCCTCCGCGGGCTACATGACGGGCGACTGCGACGTCATGCTCTACTATGGACCGGTGAGAAAGAAGTGGCTCGTCGAGCACTGGGTATCCCGATCGCTCTTCATCGCCTGCGCCTCGCCCGAATATCTCCGCGAGCGGGGGTCCCCGAAGAAACCTGCGGACCTCTCAACGCACTCCGGCATTCTCTTCACGGGCGACTGCCGCGAGCATCCGGCAATCCTCCAGCTCGGCCGCGACGAGGTCTCCTACCGCTTCAAATCCGAAATCCGCTTCAACAACATACTTTCCGCCAAGGCTGCCGCCATTGCAGGAGCAGGCATCATTCTCGATCTCCCGGCGCACCACTGCTTCGGAGACATCGTAAAGGGCGACCTGGTGCCGGTGCTCGACGGCTGGCATGTGCCCAACCTTGAAAACTACATCGGCACCACGACGGAAGCCGCAGGCTTGAAGCGCGTGCGGACCTTCGTCGACTGGTACATCGAACGCCGCCGGCAAATTGAGGGGGATCAGAATAAGCGCCTGCAGAAAGAATTCCATGTGCTGGTCTCATGATCCCCCGCCTCCAGCCATGCATCTTCGCGAAGAATCAGCAGAGAACCTTCGGCAAGAGTTCCCATATCTCTGCTGATCTTCTTTTTATGCGAAAAGTTTTATCCCATAACGCTTACGCTATTGATATTGCATACTTGCCAGAGGTCCCTATGCTGCAAGGGAAACCGAAAGGCATGCTATATAGCAAAAGTCGACTGGCAGCCTATTTCAATTTTTCGATTGACAGAAGCCTTTACCGCTAGTTGGTGCGTCACAATCAATACGCTGGCGTACGGCAGTCGTTTTTTAATCAGAGATAAAAGTTCCCCAGATGAATGGTCATCGAGTTGATTGGTCGCTTCATCCAAAAATAGAATAGCAGGTCTGTTTAGCAAAACTCTTGCAAATCCCAAACGTTGTTGTTCTCCTCCTGACAATTCCTGCGACCAGTCTTTCTTTTCTTCCAATCTCGATACTAGGCGTTCAAGTCCAACCGCCGTTAAAACCTCAGAAACAGTTTCTTTAGGAAACTCATTTCGCCTGGGATATGTGAGTACATCCGTCAACGTGTCAAAAGGCAGGTAGCTTTTTTGAGGAATAAAGAGAAAATCTCTTTGAGGTACAGTAATTCCTCCCTGGCAAAATGGCCAGAGTCCTGCCAACGCACGCAGAAAAGTCGACTTGCCAGCACCGCTTCGACCATCAATCAGAATCCATTCACCAGGCTTCACGCTTAAGGACAATCCCTTGGAGAGACACTTGCCCATCGGAGTGAATAGAGACAATTCTCGTGCTTCAACGCGATTCCCCGTTTCCACCCCGTCACTTGAAACCTTTTCAGACTGAACAGCTTGCAGACTTTCATCAAAACCGTGTAATCGTTCAACAACAGCGGCCCATTCCATGATTCGTTTATAGTAATCCGTAAACCAGCCGAATCCATCCTGAACGCTCGAGAATGCACTGCGAGCCTGCATCAAATCGCCGAATGTCATGGCATGAGTTAAATATAGAGGCAGACCAGCTAAAACTGAAATCAGGTTATTGATGCGCAAATAGCTTGCCGTAAAAGATTCCAATTGAAACTCTCTCTTGATCAATGCAAGCCAGTTTTCTTTGATGCGAGAGAATCTCATACGGAAACGGTCGAGTTCAGTTGCTTCACCACGCAATGATGCGACTTGTTCAGCGCCGTCACGAACACGCAGCAGCGTCGCTCGGAAATCCGCTTCACGATGCTGCCGCGCCACATTTAAAGGCTTTAATTTTCTGCCGATCAAATGAGTCGCGATGGTGCAGAGAACTGACCAAAGCAGCGCCACCCAAACTAAATATCCATTGATTTCCCATTCAATACCCATAAACTCAATATGCTGAACCCCGGACAATCCCCAAAGAATGGAAATGAATGCGATGAGTTTGAAGGCATTCATGATGAAGTACTTCACGAGCACGATAGTGCGTTCAGAAAGTTCAGCACAATCTTCCTGAATTCGCTGATCAGGATTATCAGGCTCATTACGCAGCTTGATGCGATATTGCGAATGATCTTTCAGCCAACGCCTTTCAAACAAATCCGTCAAGTGCTCACGCCAATCCAAAAATAGTCTTTTTTGCAGCCAGCTTCCGCAAATCACAAATATTACAGTAATGGCGATAAACCCAATCCACTCTAAAATCAGATTCGGCATCATTTCTGCGTCATAACGTGCCAGAGCATCGTAAAAACGTTTATTCCAATGATTCAAATAAACGCCGACCTGCACGATTCCCATAGCGAAACCAATGACGGCCGAAAGCATTACCCATGCATACCATCGATCTTTGGTATACCAATAAGGTGCGGCAAGGCGCAAGAAATTGCGTAGCGTCTGCATAAAGAATGTACTAAAGCCCCTCAGCGGTTTAAAAACGCCGAGGGAACTTTATTGAAAAAGATTTAAGTTGATTAATTAGTATTGATGATTAAGCTTGAGGGTGAAATTTCTCGGATCCCCTAAGAAATTATTTACACCATAAGTCCTATTGTTGACATTCAAATAATACTTTTTGTCAAACAAGTTGTTTACAATAAAACTAACC
>OLZW01002109.1_pt1 | contig 13415 bp, 8 predicted proteins | sample 1674281 | NCBI WGS metagenome assembly OLZW01 (sample SAMEA103958157, study PRJEB25191) | human gut metagenome | biome: human-associated habitat [ENVO:00009003]; feature: intestine environment [ENVO:2100002]; material: feces | place: Germany | collected 2013/2015
CTGCGGCATATCTTGTAAAAATTAATCTTTTTTATCTATTTCTTTTATTTCTATGACTAGCTTTTGACGACAATCATCACATAAAAATCTTTTAGCTATTTTAAACATACTTTGACCAATTTCACCTGTTAAGTATTGATATTCTTCTCCATATGGTTTAATTTTCAATGCTGAACTAATATGCATTGCTAAATGACCTTTTTCATGATCAAATGTATTTTGAAATTCTTCAGCAGATGTTGTCAATCCAATAACTACAATGGAACATTTATGTTTGAAGTTTGAATAGGTAATTCCTACTAATACAGGTAAATCTTCGCCACCAGTAGGTGCGTCAGCGTGTATTGTCAACAGTACTATACTCTCACATGGTAATTTACTATATAAACAAGGATTAATACCATAATCAACAGAGCTCTCTGTAAGAGCTACTGCATTAGTGGATAACTTATAAATACCTCCAATATCAATTCTTGGAAGTCCTTCATTTCGAACAGGTACGGGACCTAAATTCCACCAATAAGGATCAATAATATTAATCATAATCTATATATTTATTAGCAACCACATAAAGTAGTATAAGGATTAACACTAAAGTTAACAGGCTGACTATAGCTTACAGGAACTAAATTACCCATTGCTGGGATGTAAGGAATAGTTACTGTAGCAGGCTGTTTACACTCTATTGCACCTAGTCTTGCACTTAAGTCTTGAAGAGCCGCGTTCACTGGAGCAATCGTTTGAGCTTGGAAAGCTTGAATAGCATTTGTTTGATGCTCTTGAGAAAGCTGATTGATAAGCGCAGATTTATCCTCACGTAAAGCGTCGATTTTGTTCTGCAATTCTCTCATTCAAGCTGACAAAATTTATCACTAATAAGAGTAGTTTGCTGATCTATCTTACTTCCAAGAGTATTAGTTTGGTTCAGAGTAGCTAACTGGCCTTCATATCCCTGACGTTCAATAGCTGTACGAACATCGCAGCAGCATGATGCAATTTGTGATGCAATCTGGCAATTACCTGCTTGGATAGCATTGATAATTTGCTGTCCACTCATACCTACCTGATTACCTACAGACTGAATCTGACTTTGAACTGAATTAATAGCTGACTGTACAGCATTAATATCGCAATTTAATGTAGTAGCTAACTGACTAATTGCATTTCCGTTTCCATTAATAGCTTGTAATAGCATCTCTCTACCATAATCATTATTAAGCTGATTGCCTAAACCACCAGCACCATTATTACCAAATCCGTTACCTCCTCAGCCCATAAGGAAGAACAAGAAAATTACCCAGATGAACCATCCACCTTCTCCAAAACCATCATTGTTACGGCCTTGCATTGCTAATAGAACGTTTGGATCTACACCTCTTTGTGAAAGCATAGGACCTAAAAGACCTAATATTCCGTTATTTGCGCTTTCACCAAACACATAAGTTTTTTCTTCTGCCATATTAAAAAATACTTAAATTGTTAAACATTTTGTTTTTGTTTTGTTGATCAACAGTACAAATTTACAATAGCAAAAGACTAAAACATAACGTTACTATTAAAATAAAAAATCCCCTTAAGTTTCTCAACTTAAGGGGATTACAAAGATCCATAATTAGTAACTTGTTACTAATTGTTTTCTATAAATTTATCTAAGTCTTTCTTATATCAAACCAATTCTTTAAAACCTATTTGTTTACGACCATTAGGAATCTTCTTTGCCTTAACATAATTGTCAAAAGTCGCTCTACTAACTTTTAAGTATTTACATGCTTGATACTTGCTAAGTTTTTCATTCTTATTAGTTATTCCAGAAAGATATTCAATTACTTCTTCGCACTCTTCTGGACTAAGATTAGAATTACCAGTATCGATATCGTTAACAATTTTTAATAAAATTTCTCTAATAATCTTTAACATAATTAACCATAAATTGCCCCATTAACTAAAACAACGCCTCTAACATAAGTTATACAGTAGCATTTGTAGTTTCCGCCAGATAAACTATCAATTCCATCCATTTTGTGATAGTTTTCTCCAAAAGTTACATCAACAGTATTCGCTACTAAGATAATAGCATTAGGATTATTTTCTGTAACATATACTTCAGTTACATTCACAGAGCCACTGCTAGCAAAATACAATCCTGGTTTACCTGGAGTGTCTACAGAAGGTAGTTTTTTTGCATAAATATTATCTAAATCAATAGTAGATGCTGAAGATCCTGTATAACTTGTAGTTGAACCTCCTGCAGTAACATTTAATGCATATGGGTTTGGAAGTGCGATAGGAATTTCAGGTATATCGTTAACATTTGCTGGAGTAAAGCCTAAAGCAGTTTTAACTGTAGTATCTTTTAAGAGAGTATAAGCAGTACCATCCTCTAAGACATATATGGCCATTTCAGCACCTCCAGACTCTGTATATCCTGTCTTAATTCCTCCTAAAACATTATTTTTAGCTACAGGCAATGTATATGAAGATCCAGGAGCACTATTAGTAATAGTTAAAGTTCCATTAGAAAATGATAGACCAATACCAGTACCATTAGCAATAGTTAATGTAGTAGAACTATCATTTAAAGTTGTACTTCCAACTTTAACTGGTCTTCAAGTATTCTCGGTGGAATATCCTTGGCCCGTAACTCAACTTTGAGTAGCATATCCACTTAAAGATGGTATTTCACTCTTTAATGCTAAATTAGAAAGTGTCTGTCCAGAATTTTTAATAGATTTAGGTCCCGCTCCAATTATAATATAATCTACAGCAAGATTTCCACTAGCCATTACATCTCCACCTGCTGAACCAATTTTTTCATCAATTTCAGATTGAGAATAAGTTTCAGACTTTGTATAACGATTATTTAATGCTTCAGTAACTACTTTATTTTGGACAGGATTAACAGAACTTGTACTTAAAGAAGAATCAACTACAGTTCCATCAGGTATATCAAAATTAAGATCTGATTCATCAACTTTGTCTTTATAAGCAAGAGCTCCTGCATCTGTAATTTGAGCTAGAGGATGAGTATGTGCTGCAGGAACATAAGTTTCTGGTTTTCCTGTAACTTTATCTCATGCTATTTCTTTCTCATCAACATATGACTTTAATGCTAAATTATTAATTAAAATACCTGAATCTTTAACAGTTTTTCCTGGACCATTAGAAGTTATTACTCTATCCGCAGTAGTAAATGCCTCTGCTGCAATTACATCTCCTGCTCCAAAACCTGTTAACTTATCGTCAACTTCGTCTCTTGTATAATAATTAGAAAGATCAATTTCTGTATCACCAATCTTCTCTCATTTTCCATCAACAAATACATATTCATCATGTATATCTGGAGCAGAACCAGATTTCTTAACAAGATAAATAATATTTGTCTCTCCAACACTTGGAAGTTGATCAACAATCTCAATTTGAAGATTAGCTAAATTAGCAATCATTTCTTTTAAGATTCTTCCTTGGTTTGCAGATAATGATTTATCAGCAGCAAGAGACTCTAAATTATCTACAATTGAACTTTTTATCTGATTATTAATAGTTGTATGTACATTATCAATAGCTTGTCACACTCCTCCAGAAGTAATTAAATTTTTACTTCCTTCTGTCGGCTCTTCTTCTATTGAATTAATAATTTTTGGTATATCAGTTAATACTTTAGCATATTCTTCTTTAGTGCCTGTATACCCATTTTCTTGTGCAATAAGATAAGCATCTTTACCAGGAGCACCAATTGTTCCAGGAAAAATAATCCATTTCTTTTGCTTTTTATCATAAATTTTTACACTCATAATTTATATATTTTTAAGATTATGCATATACTGCACCATTAACTGCAATTTTGCTATTTGCCATATAACTTAAGCAATAGATATATCACGTCCCAGATAAATCATCTAATCCATCCATTTTAATAACATTACTTGCAGTAAATGTAAGTTTAGTACTACTTATAATAACTGAATCAGGATTGGTTGAAGAAAATCCATTTAAAGTTGATATAGCTTTTGATGTACCACAACTGTAACTATATCCTGCATCAACTGTTGAACTAGTCAACATTCTTAACCTTAAAGGTTTTGAAGTACTAATAGATACTGCAGATGAACCTGTGTATGAAGTTCCATTAATTGTTAATGCATATGGATTAGGTAATGCGATAGGAATTTCAGGTATATCGTTAACATTTGCTGGAGTAAAGCCTAATGCTGCAGTTACGGCTCCTTTAGTAACAGCTATATATGCTTGATTTGAACTGTTTAAAACTAAAGGTAAATTAACCCCTGAAGCAGTAGCTCCAATCTTTATACCTCCAGCTTCTGTTGATGTAGCTATATAATTAAATCTGCCGAAGGCGTTAAATTCAAGGGAGCTCCCAATGATAAGATCTGAAATATCAGCATCCTGAGCTGATATACCTCCCCTAAATATTTTTTCTCCTGCAAATGACTGATCTCCAGTAGTTACTACACCAGATTGTGTAGCAGAAGCTGAAGGGATTGCTCCAAATGGAACTGTACTCATTCCAGAACCAGTTAAAGAACCTGTTGGTCCTGCTGTTGTTCCATTAGTCCAAGTAAACGTTGTTGGATAATAATTTGTATTAGTGTCTGTCCAAGGCACATTTACATAGGCTTTACCATTACTTAATTGTACAGCATAGTTTTTGTCACTTGTTGTATATCCAATTTGAATTCCTCCATAAGCACTAGAGGTTGCGGCAGGAATACTTGTTAAATATCCTTGACTAGTTACTCAATTTTGAGTAGCATACCCCGATAAGGATGGGATAGTTGGTTTATTAGTTAAGTCATTATAAGATCCACTTGTAGCTACAGTAGCGAATGTTGGTTTACCTGTTACTCCAGACCAAGGTACACTAGTTGCACTTCCTGCTGTGAATTCTTTAAATTTAGTAGCAAAAGTAGATGCAGATTCTGATACGCAGAAGTACATAGGACCTCCTGAACTAATCTGAACAACATCTCCCTCTTGAACATCTACACTCATTGCGGCAGATTGAGAATCTACTACAAACAGCCTTTCTAATGCAGCTGCAGGAATTTTTTCAATAGGAATTTCTGGCAATCTATCTACATTAATAATTCCAGTAAGTTTTTCAGCATTAATAGTACTTATTGTTGTGTTTATAGTCACATTTTTAGATCCATTAAACGATTCTGTAGTAGAACCAGTGACATCTCCGTCTAAAAATATATTTCTACCATACATTAATGTTTCTGCGGATGATGTTTTAGAAGCATAAGGTATAGTAAACTCTGTAGAGGTTTTATTTCCAACAGTTATTTTTATAGTATTACCATTATTAATAAATGAAGGTGCACTTGCAAGATTTGTAGCTGTAGTAGCTGTAGCTGCATTACCAGTTATGTTAACTTGTTCTGGATGCCTATGATCTTCACGTGCATATTTTGTAGATGTTCCAACTGCTGCAGTACCTGCAATAAGTGGTGCTACTGTCGCAGGACTAATTTTTCCTGCATTAACTAAAGCTTCAACTTCTGAAGCACTGATATCACATTTATATTCTTTACCCCAAGTACAGATCATTAGACCTTCATCAATAAAGGATATATATGCGTCAAATACTTTACGTTCCTCTGTTCCTGCAGTAGTTTTTGCTCTTTCGGCTTCGTATGATGCTTTAGTTTTAAAATGTAAAAATTTTGTTTTATATGCCATAGCGTCTATATTTTTATAGCACCTATAATATTATAGGTTAAAAATAAAGGGAATAGGGAAATCCCTATCCCCTTATTATCTTAATTTATTCGAATTCAACCCAAGTCATTAAACCATCAGCATAAGCTTTTACATCACTAGCTTCAGCAAGACCTTTAGCAGTTGAACTTGCACTAGCTACAGCCTGCAGCATAGAAGTAACTGTTACTGTAGTTTCACTTTTACTAGTTGCGATATAATTAGAAACAGTGCCATTAACTACCTGAATTGCAGAATCAGCTTTAGCACCTTGAGCAGAAGTTGCATAAGCACTTGATTCGGTATAAGCTGCACTCTTAAGACCATTAACTGTACCTTTAAGCTGTTTACTAGACATGCTAAATTTAACCTGTCCATTAGTAGTATTAGCTGTATCTACAGTAATAGCTCCAGTCTGTCCTCCAAATGATTGAACTCTAGAAGCAGCGGCAGAAGTAATTCTGCTATCCATTGCTTCAATTGCAGTTTGAAGATCATTCTCACCATATGTTCCATCACCTCCAACTAGAATATCTGCACCAGCAAGTACTACATTAGCTGATAATGGTTTACTATTAACAGATAATGTAGTTGGAACCTTTCCATTAAGAGCAGTATCAAGTCCAGAGATTTTAGAAATAGCTAAAGTAGGAATATCACCTGCTACAAGAGCTCTGCGGGAAACAGTAATAATACCATCAGTTTCAGAAACTGCAGAAACAACTTGTCCAGCGACAGCCGTATCAGTTTTATCTAAAGTTCCAATCTTAGTGCTAATTTCACTTGTAACTGTGGTTTTAGTAGCATAAGCAGATAGATCAATTGTTCCACCTAGCTTATCCCATATTCCTATTTGATTTCCTGCACCAGCTTTAATTGCTACAAAGTTTGAACCAGCTTCAAAAGCTTCTCCATTTAGAGTGCCTGCAGCAACTACATTATAAACATCGCCAATAACAACTCCTGTAAGAGCAGTAAGAGCTGAAGCATCATCTACAGAACCCTTCGTCTTGTATACACTACCAACAGCAGAAGCTACTTTATTATCAACTTCTTTTTTAGTGTACGTAGTAGCTTGAGGAGCTGCTGCTTCAGCTGTAGCTTTAACTGCATTAAGAGCAGTTGTAGTAGCTTTAGCCTCAAGGACAGCTGTCAATCCAGAAACTTTACTTTGCTCAATTGTACCTACAGCAAATGTAACAGTACTATCACCACTATCACGACTTTGTGTAATAGTAGTACCGTCTGCTCTATAAACAATAGCGGCAGGAATTTTGCCAATCTCAGTGTCTGTATATGATTTAGCTGAACTAATTGCAGACGATTTTGCTTCATCTGTATATTTCTTCAGTCCATAATAACTCTGTACAGTTGAGGCATCTCCAGATGCTCCAATATTTAACTTCTTTGCTAGCTCTGCAGTAACTGCAGAAGCTGAGGCTACATCTGATAGATTTAGAGAAATCTCTTCTCCACTTTCGTTAATAATTTTAAGGGTTTTAGCGCTCTCATCCCAACTTGCAGACTTGACGCCATCACCGAATTTATCAACAGCAGTAGCACTTTTTGCTACTTTAATCATACCTGTTGATGTTTCAAAGTAAATTCTACCAACTACAAGACCACTTGCTGGAACTGTAGCAATTTTTTGAAAACTTAAATTTGTTGCCATGTTTATTTTTTTTTAAATTTTAATCCCCCCCCCTCACTAAATGTGAGGAAGGGAGAAATTATTATTTATTCACTTTCTAATCAAAATATATCAAGCTTACCGTCTGTTCTAACTTGGATAGATGAACTTGTTGATACTAATTTAGACATATCTACAGCTAAACCTCTAGAAGTACCTTCACCAGTTACCTTAATAGTATTATCGGGACTAGTAATAGATGTAATGCCACCTGCAACAGCAGTTTTAATACTATCACTAAGAGCCTGCATACCAGCAGCGATTGTTTGATCTGCACCAATTTCAGCACCACCAGTAATGGAAACTCCAACTTTTACAGTTGAGCCTTTTATTCCACTAAGATCCAACTTAAGACCTTCGGCTGATTTTGATAGTGCTTCATTTGAAGCTGGATCTAACTTAACATCAATAACATTTTCTTCTGTAATTGAAACTGCATTACCAGGAGTTAATTCGTCTTGCTTACCTCCAACAGATGTTTGTAAAGATTCAATGTCAGATTTATTAGTTCTGATTTGATTTAAATCAGTATCAGAAATTAAACCTGAACCTTCAACTTTATCAACTTTGTTATTAAGCTGATTAGTAACTGTAGTAATCTGTCCTTCTAAAGCTGTATCTGCAGCCTCTAGTTCTGTTTTTGCTGCAGAAATTGCATCATCTACTTGTGACTTTGTATAGTATCCTGAAAGATCAATTGTACCTCCCAGTGGATCCCACTTGGCACCATCCCAAGCATAATTAGTTCCAGCAGGAGTAGTTCCATGAGCTGCAACGACATTCCATACATCACCTTTCTTATTTCCAGAAGATGGAAGTTGGTCGTAACTATCTTTAGTACCTTTATAATCAAGAGCTGCAGCCACAGAAGCTTTCAGATCATCTATAAGAGTTTTTAAAGCTTTACCTTGTGCCGCAGAGAGTGCAGCATCCGTTTTATCACTTTCAAGTGAATCAATAATCTCAACTATTCCTGCTGTATTAGGAAATGATTTTCAAGCAGCTTCGAATTGTTCTTGATTGAGAGTACCACCAACAGCAATATAAGAATTGTATAAAAAGTCTTGAACTGAATATTCATCCATGGATTCATCACAAGGATCATATCAAATCTTATCGTGCTCTGGTTCGTTATTTGGAAAATCAGATTGACATCCGATTGCTATATTTTCATCACCAGGATCTCCTTTTTCTCCCTGAGGAATTCCAAATTTAAGATTTGCATCACTAATATCTGGATTTAAATCAGTTACATAAGGTTGTGCATCTGGTGCTAATTTTTCTACTTCAGAAACTACAGTTACTGTAGCAGGTTTTCCTTTAGGAACTTTTACATTTAAAGCTCATTCTCTAGGAGCATTAGTTTTATCAATTACTAATGACGGATTTTGATCTCACTCAACAGTTTCAATAGTTCCTGCATTAAATCTTGGAAGAACAGAACCAGTAGAAGTAATCACTTTACTTGATTCCATAGTTAATTCCAAATGACCTTCTGCATCACTAATATTAACTGATTTAATACTATCTCCTCTTAATTCTTCTAAATAGCATAGTGTAACCCATTCACTAGTAGGATCTCCTAAATATCCCCATAGAATTCTATCATCTGTTAAATTATCAGGATCTCCAAATTTTCTAACAAGTGCAGGTGTTCTTCCAGAATCTCCTTTAGGTCCCTGAGGTCCTTGTGCTCCAGTAGCTCCAGTATTTCCCTTGTCGCCCTTGTCACCTTTGGCTTGTCCTAATTTAATTCATGATTTTGGTGGATCATTCTTATCATAAGAAACAAACCAATATCCGTCTTCAATTTTCAATTGAGGCGTTATACCATCTTCACCGTCTTCTCCAGGAATGCCAGGTGCTCCAGTAGCTCCTGTTAAACCTTCAGCTAAAACTCTTTGTCCACTATCGTCAAATATTCATTCAGTTTTTTCATTAATAGATACTGTTCAATAATAATGATTATTAGATGTATCCTTTTTAATGCCGATAATAGGAGTATCTCCAGCGGGGCCTTTAAGATCACTTATTGAGGTTGAACTTGGAGGAGTATTACTTTCTTTTCAAGAAAGTATTCCGTTATTAATCTCTGGAACTCATACTTTTCCTGTAGGTCCTTCAACTCCCGCCATTACAAAAGCTCAGAAAAGATTTGGTTTAATACCAATGATTTTATCGTTTTCTCGAACTAATTCAGGCATATTTAACGAAGATGATGTATGACTTCTAATGCAAGACAATAAAGCTCCTTCAAATGATACAAAATCTACAATATATTCGTCATTAAAATAGTGAGTATTTGTTATTCATTCTCCCGCCATCTTAAAGGAAGTTCCCTTATAGAAATCTCTTGAATTATAAGCTCCAGAATACTCTCTTGAATTTTGTAGATCTATAGTAGGTAATATATTATTTTTCTTCATAGTTTATTATTTTGACCCTAATATTAAAAATGGAACACTAATACTTGTTGTTGGTACTTTGCCGTCTGCAGTTCTTACATCTAAAAAAGCTCCATTAATCCTGCCTCTTGCTGAACCATAGAACATTTTTAGCATAGCTCCATCTCATATAGGTTGTGAAAAAGCTATTGTACTTATTGATAAAGTTCTACTATTATAAATACTTGTTAAATCTAAATTTGCAGAAAAATTTCCAGATTGACTTACAGTTAATACTAAATCAGTTCTACATCTAGAAAAACCAGATAAAGATGGTACCCCAGATGAATTAAAATAAACTTCTCCACATGCTAAAAATGAATCACTATTATAATCGTCATAACTTTTATAATAAAGATCTGAACGTAGCGTTCCATTTTGTTTCCATGTTTTTAACTCAAAATCTGATGTATTCTCTACTCAAATTGTTCCAACATAGTAATTATTAACTATTGAAGATGGAACAAATTTAAATTCTAATACTCCTCCAGCTGGAAGTAAAATTTGAGAAGCATTAAAAAGAATTGGTTCATCATAACTGAATAGTAATCTACCATTATAATAACCACAAATTTTAATAGATTCATCATCGTTTCCATTATCAAATGGATATATAAATAATTGTTTATCCGACTTATTATGAATTACTCCCGAATACGAATCATCAATATTTAATTGATATTCAGAAGCATTTACTTTAAGAGTTACATCTTCGTGTATCGTTGGCGAATATATAATTTCAGAATATAATGAATCTAGTATATGTGGATCAGATGACTGAGTAAGACTATATTGTTTAATGTTTTGAACAATAGCATTATTAATTTTAATGTTAGTTAAATCAACACTTCCATCACTACCAAACTTAATCTTTCCAGCAGCCATATGTCCAGCTCCAGTTCTAAAATCAAATAGTATATTTGGAGTAAACTCACCTCCTGTAGGAATTTCTGGATCAAAGTTTTGATATTGTGTAGATATTTGTCCACTTGCATCAATACCTTGTTGGCTAAACATATAGTTTCCATTAAATACAGCAGATCCAATAAGACCGTTAGCGATAATCCCAATTTTAGTATACAGCGCCTCAAATGCATCTAATTTAACTCAACTATTACTAGTATCAGTGCTAGGAGATTCATTACTGTGTAATGTTCCTTGCCAAGTTCCTACTATGTTTAAAACATAATAGTTAGCATCATTAGAATCATATACATAAGGAGTTTTATCTGCGGTTCCTTGATATACAGTATTAACATTATAAATACCTTCAGGATAAATTATTTGTCCTTTAGAACCATTCTCTCCATTTAATCCATTAGTTCCACTTAATTTAGTAGGAGTACTTCAACTACCTTCAATTGTACCAACTTTATCAGTGTTACTTGTATAATTTACTCTAGCTTGAATAAACCAAATATAAGGAGTCTCTTCAGTTGGAGTTGGAACCGCTAAATCCCAACCTGTTGGCTGTCTTGTTGTTCCAGGAGTACTTGTTCCTCCATAAATAGTTGTAGTTCCTAAGCAATAACGAACTTCAATACCAATTCCAGGTAACCCATCAACTCCATCTTTACCTGCTGGACCAGGATCACCAGTAATTCCAGGTTCTCCTTTTATTTTGGTTCATTTATAGTCAGAAGGATCATCACTATCATTTATATTATAATCTACATAAATTCCAATTCAAGCACCTGGATCTTCTCCATTGTTACCTGTAAAGGTTACACCTCCATCATTAGAGTATTTAATATGTAGATAACTTGTTTTTCCATCTTCTCCGTTAGTACCTGGGATTCCTTGTTCTCCCTTTTCTCCTTGAATTCCTTCAAATCTTGCCCAAGTATAGTCAGAGGGATCTGTACTATCTGCTTGAGTAAAATCTACATAAGTTCCAATATATGTACTTGGAGTTTCAGTCATTTGACTTGAAGAAGTAGGGTTGGCAACAGCAGAATATTTAATATGAAAATATGTAGTTTTTCCATCTTCTCCTGGAGTTCCAGGAATTCCGTCTGTACCATTTTCTCCACTTATAACAACTGGAGCAGTCCAGTTTGTATTTAAAGTATCATCAGGATTAATAGTTGCTGTAGTCATCCAGAGATATCCATCTTTAGATTTTTCAGGAGGAACCACAGACCATCCTGAAGGAGTTCTTACTGTTGCGTTTAATGTAGGAGGATTTGAATTACTTGTATTTACAGCAAATCTAAATTCTGTAAATTTGCCATCTTGAGCTTGGCCATCTCTACCATTAACTGGTATTACTTCTGACCATTCAGTTACAAGTCCTGTTTCTCCATTAACTGTTCCAATACATTGCCACCAGTTTCCACTAGTTGTAGGATAATCTTCCCATCCAGACGGACTAGGACTATTTCCTGTAGGTTTTGATGGTTTACTATCACTTAATTTATAAACGTATGTTTTCCAATTTGGTATTACTGCATCCTGTCCCTTTTCTCCTGTCATTTGAACAGGATCTGACCATTCTCCAACAAGAGTAGAATCTCTAAAAGATGCTGTAATTGACCATATAATTTCAGAGGATGTGTGAATTGGAACAACTGTACTTCATACAGAACCAGGATTTGCATTAGTTTTATTTACAACAGGAGGAGTATTGACACTTCCACTCTTTGCATACATTAACTTAATACCTAATCCATCCTCTCCATTAGAACCATCAGTCCCATTTGTTCCGTCCTTGCCATTCTCTCCATCTTTACCATCAGCTCCTTTAGGTAATCCAAAACTAAATTTAAATATATCTCCTTCTAAAACTACATTAGCATTAGCTTCAGTTGTTGAAGAAACACTAGCTACTTCTGCATCAAAATTAGGAATTTCTCCGCCTTCAGAAATAGTTTTTCATTCTGTATCATAATCTGCATCAGATTTTTTAACTAATGCTTGACCAGTAGTTCCTCCAGGAATTACTCCAATTCCATCAGAGCCATTCTTTCCATCAGTTCCATTTTGCCCAGGATCACCTGTAGCTTGGCCTATATCTTGTCAAGTTTGACCTTTATCCATTGAAAGTAGTCAACGACCGTCTTCAATTTTTAATTGTGGAGTAATACCATCAGTTCCACTTGGTCCGATAGGACCAATATCGCCTTTATCTCCTTTTTGACCTTTACCACTATTTCCCATAATAAAAGCTCAATACGGATTAGATTCTACACCAACAATTATATCGTCTTTATAAATTAGATTCGGCTTATTTCATTCTGATGATAAATGACCTCTTAGACAATACAATAAAGCTCCTTCACAAGATATAAAATCAATAATATGTTCATCGTTGAAATAATGAGTGTCTGGAGTTCAGGCTCCTGCCATCTTAAAAGATGTTCCTCTATAAAAATCTCTAGAACTATACATTCTATAATAGTCTTGAGAATTTATTGCATTATCTATGATTACATTAACATTAGATCTCTTCATAATATTGAATTATTTTGATTATTTCATTATTAGTTGGATTACCGTGTTCAATATAATCAATTGCATTAATTAATTCGTTCATTGTAAATAATGCTTTTTTATCAGGT
>OLZW01002144.1_pt1 | contig 13253 bp, 7 predicted proteins | sample 1674281 | NCBI WGS metagenome assembly OLZW01 (sample SAMEA103958157, study PRJEB25191) | human gut metagenome | biome: human-associated habitat [ENVO:00009003]; feature: intestine environment [ENVO:2100002]; material: feces | place: Germany | collected 2013/2015
ATGAAGAAATGGTACAGGAAGACCGTGACAAGGACAATTGTTCTTGTTGTGGCGATTCTTAGCGGAGCATTGCTTGTGACAAATTTGCTTTCTCTCCTGACACTGGCGGGGGGAATGAGTTTGTCACAGATCCAAAAGATGAATACACAGTCTTTTGAAGAATCCGAAGAATTCAGCAAGATGGTCGAAAGTTACATGTACGATGTACAAGAGAAGCTTTATCTGCAGAATCTTTTTGAAAGTGACGGCGCCTACAATCCGAAAAAGCTGGTGGATGTAATGGAACTGTCGAAGAAGGGAAAGATATCTGAGACGAATCTGTCCGGCGTCACGTACACGATGGAAGAGCTGGTGAACTGGGGCGAAACTTACAGTGGGACAGATAACGACAATCTTTACAAACAGAATGGCGTGATCGTCTGCCAGAAACCAGACGGAAATTATTACTACTATTATATGAATGATTTCTTCTCTCTTGTAAATGCAGGAAAACTTCAATTTCAGATGGGCGAACAGGACAGAGATCAGTTCCTGGCAGGATTGCAGGCAGGTGAATTTACAACTTCCGGATATTATACATTTCAGATTACAGATGAAAATGGTGATCTGCTTTATACAGACTGCTGGAATTTTGGCCAGTCTCTGATAGAGAAATACGCACCGGCTGAAGCGGATAATCTGCTTCAGGTTGTAAATAACAATCCACAGCTAAATGGAAGATTGTCGCTGGTTTACGATAATATAGCCACAGCATTGCAAACAATCTATGAAGACTGGCAGGATTATGAAGACGGTTGGAATTATCTGGAAGAGGGAAATACCAATTTTACCTATCTGTACGCAGATGAATCGACAAAGAAAGTTACTACAAATAAAGCAGAATATGCAAATTATGCGGATGTAAGAGATAGCATAGAGAATATAACAGCTTCTGCATCTAAAAAATCTGTGAAATACATGGTGATCTATCCGGAATTGAAAGATTTTAAGACAAATATGAATGTATCTTATTCTGATCAATGGCTTAATATTCGTTCTTATGGTTATTATTCCGGAGGAACAAAGTGGAAAGATGTTTTTGCAGTTGCGGTTGATACAAAATATGCGATTCAGGATCAATTTTACCAGAACAGTATTGAGTATCAGAATAATATTCCGCATATGAAAGCAGCATTGCATTTTATGATTTTCAGCGGAGTACTCTTTTTGATCACAGTAGTGTGGCTGACATTGGGGGCAGGAAGAAAACCGCAGGATGAAGAACTGCATTTGTTAAAGTTCGATTCCCGGAAGACAGAGATTGCCGCTGCAGTTATTATTTTTGTCTGGGTGATTGGAAGTTATTTCTTTTTCGTAGCAGGATTTGATGGAATTACAGGGTTGTGTAGTTCTTATGGGGCTATGGAAAGTGATACATTTATTCCATCATCCTATGTTCCGAATGTATATATGCAGACTTTAAGTCTCGGAGAATCAGTGGGTGTGTTTTCCTATGGAGTGTTCACTTTTACTTGTTTCTTTGCCGGTTACCTCAGTCTGGTAAGAAGAATTAAAGCAAAGAGTCTGTGGGAGAACAGTCTGCTTCGAAGCGTGGGAGTATTTCTTGGAAAAGTATTCCGAGATGTGAAGCTTACAAAGAAAACAGCAGGACTTTTGATTCTTTATTTCCTGCTTCAGTTTTTCGTACTTTGGAATGGAGATTTCTTCCTGGTGCTTCTGCTGCTGATCGCTGACGCAGTGCTATTCTATTACATGGTTGCAGATGTGATGGAGAAGAACCGACTGAGAAAAGGAATCCAGGAGATTGCTGCCGGAAATATGAGTTATCAGATTCCAATTGACGGACTGCATGGAGAGAATAAAACCATTGCATTGATGATCAACGGAATCGGAACCGGACTTAATAAAGCAGTTGCTGAGGCAATGAAAAACGAACGTCTCAAGACAGATTTGATCACAAATGTTTCTCATGATATTAAGACACCACTGACGTCCATTTTGAATTATGTCGGCATCTTAAGACAGACAGATCCGGCGGATCCGAAAGTTCAGGATTATCTGAATATTCTGGAAGAGAAAGCTCAGAGACTGAAGACATTGACAGAAGATGTAGTAGAAGCATCGAAAGTCAGCAGTGGAAATATTTCGCTGGAATATATGGATCTTGATCTGTCGGAAATGATCCAGCAGACGCAGGGCGAACTCGAAGAAAAATTCGAGGTGAGAAATCTGGCGATCGTCACAGATCTTCCGGCAGAACCGGCTGTTGTGCATGTCGATGGAAGAAGAATGTGGCGTGTCCTGGAAAATATTTACGGAAATGCAGCCAAGTACGCAATGCCTGGAACAAGAGTCTATGCGACTCTGAAAACAGATGATACAAAGGTGAAATTTTCATTGAAAAATGTTTCTGAGCATCAGTTGAATATTCAGGCTGACGAACTGACAGAACGTTTTATCCGCGGAGATATTTCTAGAAGTACGGAGGGAAGTGGATTAGGACTTTCTATAGCGAAGAGCCTTACAACAATGCAGGGCGGCACATTTGACCTGTATCTGGACGGAGACTTGTTCCGGGTAGATATTACATTTCCAAGAGTGAAAGCAAAAGGAAATGCTGCCGGGGTAACAGAGGAATTAGCAGAGAAATCATCAAGCGGTGTATCTTGACATTCTATTCGCGTTATGCTAACCTTTTTAAGGAATGAAAAGCAGTGATAAGCGAAACGCGATGAGGAAGAGAGTAGTCTGTAACAGATTCTACAGAAAAGTCCTGAAGGCTGTCAGGCCGGATGTTGAGAGGGATGGATGGAAGACAGATGAAGATGGCTTCTGAGCAGCGCAGATGAGCCTGAACAGAGTGAGCAAGTGAGTTGTTTAAGCGGCAATCTTGAATAAAAAGATCCGGGTTAGTCTGTGAAGGGATTCGCCCTTTATAGCGAAGAGTATCAACAGTGAGAAATGCCGTAGTATTCAAAGTGGTTTTGATTAACAAAGCAGTTTTTACTAACGAAAGTGCAGATACTCATAGAGGTTTCTTTCCGCGAGGAAGGAACGAAGAGAAGTGGTAACACGAAAGTAGGATTCGTCTTCTCAGGGATGCAAGTCTCTGGGAGGGCGTTTTTTAATGTATTAGGTTCTTTCCTAATATATTAAAAACGCTCCGCTAGGGATGTTCCGGAAAATTCAGAAAAAATCGTATTAGTAATCACTGAAAGTTGAGAAAAGAATCCCACATTGTGGGAAAAGGAGGCAGACAAATGTCAGAAAAACCAAAATATTATATAACAACAGCGATTGCCTATACATCAGGTAAACCGCATATCGGAAACACATACGAGATCGTGCTTGCAGATGCAATCGCACGTTACAAGAGAAGCCAGGGATATGATGTATTCTTCCAGACAGGAACAGATGAGCATGGACAGAAGATCGAGCTCAAAGCCGAGGAGGCTGGAATCACACCAAAGGAATTCGTAGATAATGTATCAACAGAAATCAAAAGAATCTGGGATCTGATGGATACATCTTATGACAAATTCATCCGTACAACAGATGAAGATCATGAGAAACAGGTTAAGAAGATCTTCAAGAAACTTTACGACAAGGGAGATATTTACAAGGGACATTATGAAGGAATGTACTGTACACCGTGTGAGTCTTTCTTCACAGAGTCTCAGCTTGTAGATGGAAAATGTCCGGACTGTGGACGCCCGGTTCAGCCGGCAAAGGAAGAGGCATATTTCTTCAAAATGAGCAAGTATGCGGATCGTCTGATCGAGCATATCAATACACATCCGGAGTTCATCCAGCCAGTTGCCCGTAAGAACGAGATGATGAACAACTTCCTTCTTCCGGGACTTCAGGATCTGTGTGTATCCAGAACATCTTTCAAGTGGGGAATTCCGGTAGATTTCGATCCAAAGCACGTTGTATACGTATGGCTTGATGCTCTTACAAACTATATCACAGGAATCGGATATGATGCAGACGGAAACAGCACAGAGCAGTTTGGCAAGCTTTGGCCGGCAGATCTTCATCTGATCGGAAAAGATATCATCCGTTTCCATACAATTTACTGGCCAATCTTCCTTATGGCACTTGATCTTCCACTTCCGAAACAGGTGTTCGGACATCCGTGGCTGCTTCAGGGAGACGGTAAGATGAGTAAGTCTAAAGGAAATGTTCTCTATGCAGATGAACTCGTTGATTTCTTTGGTGTAGATGCAGTTCGCTACTTCGTACTTCATGAGATGCCATTCGAGAATGACGGTGTTATTTCCTGGGAGCTGATGGTAGAGCGTCTGAACTCTGATCTTGCAAATACACTTGGAAACCTTGTAAACAGAACTGTTTCTATGACAAACAAATACTTCGGCGGAACAGTAGAAGATAAGGGTGTTGTAGAAGATGTAGATGCAGAATTGAAAGCAGTTGTAGAGAATGCTTCTAAAGCAGTTGATGCTAAGATGGCAGACCTCCGCGTTGCCGATGCGATTACAGAAATCTTCAATCTGTTCAAACGCTGCAATAAATATATTGATGAGACAACTCCTTGGGTACTCGGAAAAGATGAATCCAAGAAGGATCGCCTTTCTACAGTACTTTGGAATCTGATCCAGAGCATTTCTGAAGGGGCAAGACTTCTTGAATCTTTTATGCCTTCTACAAGCAAGAAGATTCTTGAGCAGCTTGGTAACGGACATGTAACAGAGAAACCGGAGATCCTGTTCCAGCGAATGGATCTCGAAGAGGTTATGAAGAAAGTTGAAGAACTTCATCCGAAGGTAGAAGAAAAGAAAGAGGAAGAAGCTGTTATCGACATTGAGCCGAAAGATGAGATCACATTTGAGCAGTTCGGAGCAATGCAATTCCAGGTTGGAGAGATCATTGCATGTGAGGCTGTAAAGAAATCCAAAAAGCTTCTCTGCTCTCAGGTAAAAGTTGGAAGCCAGGTAAAACAGATCGTATCCGGAATCAAAGCACATTACACACCGGAAGAAATGGTTGGTAAGAAAGTTATGGTTCTTGTAAACCTGAAACCTGCGAAGCTGGCAGGCGTACTTTCAGAGGGGATGCTACTTTGTGCAGAAGATGCAGAAGGTAACCTTGCACTGATGACACCGGAAAAAGAAATGCCGGCTGGAGCAGAAATCTGTTAATTGAAATGTTTGAAAATTCAGACAATTACAACTAAAGCAGATAATAAATAAAAAATATAAAAAAATCAAATGAATATATTGACAAATTAGACGCCGAATGTTATTATATAACCATCAAAGAGAGAAAGAAATCTCCCAAAGATATTTAACTAAGAAGGCAAAAGTAACAGATGCCTGATTAGATTAAAAATACAAGTTCAACAGGAGGTCAGTCCCATGGACAGTATAGTTTCAGATTTTTATCAATATGTCAGTGGTATGATGAGTGAAGGTTCCTGTGAAGAAAGAGACCTTTGCCAAGCGTAAAAGTCCAGTAGAAAGAAAAGAAGATCAAAGATCGGAGAGTACGGAAACTGGAAGCAAAGAGAAAAAGATGAATCACTCATAGATGTATTGAATAAAAATACCGCATATAACATAGAATGAAAAATGTGTAAAGAAACATTGAAAGGACATGTTATAATCTCAGATTTGTTATAAAAGCAGGAATGACTTGACAGAAGATTTAATACATAAAGTATTGAATGGATATGAAAATCATTCAAGTGATAAAATAACAGACGACAAAGGTCTCACAGGAACGTAGAATCGCGAATAATCTCCGATACAAAATATACAATTAAATAACACTAAAAATGCACTTTCAAAAGGAATTGAAGGTGCATTTTTTTGACATTACAGACCTCATATGGTAGAATAATGAAAGAGTATCGGCTAGTGCCTAATGGACACATTCAGACCAAAACTAATATTTCAATGACAATGAGGTGAGTACAGTGGATAAGTATGAATATAAGTTAAAGACAGAAGAGATGCTGGAACTTATGGAAGATGGAGAATACAGAAAAGCAGCGGCAGCAGCAGATCTGATTGACTGGAAGCGTGTCCGTAACGCAGGGATGCTGATGAATGTCAGTGATATTTATGAGAAAACAAAAGAGTATCAGAAGAGCTACGATGTGATGAATCTTGCATATCGCCGTTCCGAAGGAAGCCGCAAGGTAATCTATAAGTTATGTTCTCTTGCAATTAAGACAAAGAATATAGATGAAGCAATTGACTATTATGACGAATTTATCCAGATTGCACCGAAAGATCCGAACAGGCATATCCTTAGATATCAGATCTTAAGAGCGCAGAGAGCGCCGATCGAACAGCAGATCGAGGCTCTGGAGGAATTTAAGAAGGCAGAATATATTGAAGAGTGGGCTTATGAACTGGCGAAGCTTTATCGCGAAGCAGGTATGATGACAGAATGTCTGGAAGAGTGTGATGATCTGATCCTCTGGTTTAGCGAGGGTAAGTATGTTTATAAGGCAATGGAACTGAAGATGCAGTATAAGCCATTGTCACCATCGCAGCAGCAGAAATATGATCACAGATACGAGAAGCTTTCTTCCGAGACAGAAGAAATACCGGATCTGGCTTCCTATTTAGAAGAAGACGAGGAAAAAGATTCTGCATCAGAAGGAGCCGAGGCACTTGGAGATACAAGATCAATCGGGCTGACAGAGCAGCCGGTGATGGAGAACGACAGTACTTCCGATGTGATTGATACGGATGCGGTTACTTTGGAAACGGCAGAAGAGCCGGATGCCGAAGTAGAAAGTCCGGAAGAAGCAGGAGTAGAAACAGCAGAAGTTATAGAAGCTTCCGAGGATGAGTCAGAAGTTCAGCCGGCAACGGTAGAGACAAGTGGAGATAAGAGAACACTTAGCAAAGATACAGCTTCCATACCGATTGTCAGTAAGAATCCGGTAAAACCAGTCAAGAAGAAACTTGGAGATACGATGCGGTTAGATGAAGCTCTGCAGCAATTACTCAATCCGAAACCGGAAGTTCAGGCAGAACCGGGAGAAGAAGTTGAACCGGATATGACAGATCTGGAAGAGGATATTGCAGCAATTGAGGATGTAGAAGATCTTGAGATCGTGAATCAACTGACAGAAGAGAAGAAAGCTGAGGAAGCCAGTAAAGAACGAGTAGTTCCATCAGGGATGAAAGAACTGATACCGGAACCGGAGACAGAAGAAGAGCTTATAGAACAGGCAGTGGAGGAGACTTCAGAAGATGTCCCAGAAGATGCAGTTGCTATAGAAGCAGGGGAAGCAGAACCGGAAGAAGTTCTTGAAGTAGAAGAGGCAGAACCGGAAGAGGAAGAAGTTCTTGAAGTAGAAGAAGCAGAACCGGAAGAGGAAGAAATTCTTGAAGCAGGGGAAGCAGAACCGGAAGAGGAAGAAATCCTTGAGGTAGAAGAGGCAGAACCGGAAGAGGAAGAAATCCTTGAAGTAGAAGAGGCAGAACCGGAAGAGGAAGAAATCCTTGAAATAGATGAAGCTGAGTCAGAAGATCTGACAGATGAATCAGAAGATTTATCTGAGGTGGAGGAACTGATCTCAGAAACTGAAGTTGTCAATGATGAAGATGATTCAGAAGGAGCAGCAGTAAGAGAGACTATGGACAATAAAAATAATGAAGAACCAATTTTATCACCAGAGATACAGAAACTGATTGATGAGATTGAAGGTGTTATTCCGGAAGAGGAAGAAGTAGATGCAACAGTAAGTTCAGAAGAAGTTCTTGAGGTAGAAGAAGAACCACATGAAAATATGGGAGAGCTTGCGGATGATCTCAGACTCGGTGAGGATGAGTACGAAGATTATGATGCGTATGACTGGGATGATGCAGAAGAGTTTGACGAAGACGATATTTTAGATGATTATGAAGAGTCTGATGACGATTTGTTGGATGATTATGAAGAGTCTGATGACGATCTGCCGGATGATTATGAAGACGCTGATGATGATCTGTTCAGTGAGGAAGAAGGATATGATGATCTGGATGCCTATGGTTATGAAGAAGACGATGAGGATGATGAAGTAATCAATCCAAGAGATCTTTTCACAGCAGAAGATAAGATTTCAGATGATGATCTTCTTGGTCTGAATTCTTATGAAGAAGTGCCAAATTTTGAAGATGAATTCAGCGTGAATCCAGCGCATAGTGAGGAGCCGGATGACAGAGAGATCCCGGATGAAGACGACGGAATTGATATCATGTCTGCGACGACACCATTAAGCCGTAAAGAGACTGCAAAATTGATCGCAACAGGTAAGACATCACCATTACCATTAGATGAGATTGCAGATGCAATGTCTGATACAGGATTTATCGTACATGGTCGCTATGATCTTGAAACACAGAGTGGAATCGGTACAAGAGCAGGGCTTACAGAGGAACAGAAAAAACTCTTCTCTTATTTTGTACCTGTGCGTGGTATGAGTGAGCAGCTGGTAGATGTACTTGAGCAGGATAAGAACTGTACAAACCGCAAAGGAACTTCCAGAACAGGAAACCTTCTGATTATTGGAAATAAAGGAAATGGAAAGACAGTCCTTGCTGTTGATGTTGTAAAGGCAATCCAGAAGCAGCGTGATATTCGTCAGGGTAAGGTTGCAATTGTGACAGGTGAGTCACTGAATAAGAAGAGAATCGGAGACATTTTCCGTAAACTGTACGGCGGTGCACTGATCATTGAAAAAGCCGGACAGATGAACGAAAAAACACTCGCCAAGCTGAACAAAGCAATGGAGCAGGATACAGGAGAACTTCTGGTAGTTCTTGAAGAGCAGAGAAAACCACTGGACAGACTTCTTTCTTCCAACAGAGAATTCAGAAGAAAATTTACTTCCAGACTTGAAGTGCCGATCTTTATCAATGATGAGCTTGTAACATTTGGACAGACTTATGCTCAGGAGAATGGTTACAGAATCGATGAGATGGGAATTCTTGCACTGTACAGTAAGATTGATTCTTTACAGCGAGAAGATCATGCAGTGACAGTAGCAGAAGTGAAAGAAGTGATGGATGATGCAATCGCTCATTCACAGAAAGCTTCCGCAAAGAAGCTTGTGAAGAGAGTATTTGGAAAGAATACAGATTCTTCCGACAGAATTCTGCTTTCAGAGAAAGATTTCAACATTTAATGACATATATTTGTTAAGAATTAATAGACAGTCAGTAAAACGACTGTCTATTTTTGTGCAATAATACATTTTCTCTTTCTTTTTTATACAGTATCAAGTATAATAAAACTATAGTGTTCAAGGGTAGAATGAAACTTTGTTACCAATTGAAAGATTCGGTAATGTGCCTTGATCTATAAGAAATTGTGTGGTTTTTAAATCATTACAATCAGGAATATATTTGAGCAGTGAGGTGGCTTTATGGTTAAGAAAAACAGCACGAAGACGAAAGTGCAGCCTTATGAGATCGGAGAACTTGACCATTATCTTTTTGGGCAGGGAAATCATTATGAGATTTATAAAAAGATGGGTGCCCATGAGGTGACAAAGAACGGAAAAAGAGGAGTATATTTTGCGGTATGGGCTCCTCATGCAGTAAACGTTTCTGTAATCGGAGAGTTTAATGACTGGGATGAGACGAAAGATAAGATGAAGAGAGGGGAGCCTCTCGGAATATATACATGCTTCGTTCCGGAGGCGAAGAAAGGGGATTTGTATAAGTTCTGTATAGAGACACAGGCGGGTGAGAAGATTTACAAAGCAGATCCATTTGCTAATTATGCAGAGCTCCGGCCGGGAACAGCTTCCAGAATCACAGATATTTCTAATCTGAACTGGTCAGACAGTAAGTGGATGACTGCTCGTGAGAAATGGGATAACAAAGAAGAACCAGTGTCTATTTATGAAGTACATATGGGTTCCTGGATGAGACATCCTGGAAGAGAAGATGAAGGATTTTATACATATCGTGAGTTTGCAGAAGCAATTACAAAGTATGTAAAAGAGATGGGATATACTCATGTTGAGTTGATGGGAATCGCAGAGCATCCATTTGACGGTTCCTGGGGATATCAGGTAACCGGATATTATGCACCAACTTCACGCTATGGAACACCGGAAGATTTTGCATATATGGTGAATTACCTTCATAAGAATAATATCGGTGTTATTCTTGACTGGGTACCGGCGCATTTCCCGAAAGATGCACATGGTCTGGCAGATTTTGACGGAACACCGACATTCGAATATCCAGATCCGAGAAAGGGTGAGCATCCTGATTGGGGAACGAAGGTGTTCAATTATGAAAAACCGGAAGTTTCTAACTTCCTTCTGGCGAATGCATTGTTCTGGGTTGAACATTATCATGTAGATGGACTTCGTGTAGATGCAGTGGCATCTATGCTGTATCTGGACTACGGAAGAGAAGATGGACAGTGGATTCCGAATAAATTTGGCGGAAATGAGAATCTTGAGGCGATTGCATTCTTTAAACATCTGAATTCTGTAGTTTGCGGAAGAAATAAAGGCGTTATGATGATCGCAGAAGAATCTACAGCATGGCCGAAGGTGACAGGATCTCCTGAGGATGACGGACTTGGATTTACTTTGAAGTGGAATATGGGTTGGATGCATGATTTTACAGAGTACATGAAACTAGATCCGTATTTCAGAAAAAATGCACATCATATGATGACATTTTCCATGGAATATGCATATTCAGAGAACTATATTCTTGTACTTTCTCATGATGAGGTTGTTCATCTGAAATGCTCCATGTTGAATAAGATGCCGGGAGAAGGATGGGATAAGTTCCGCAACTTGAAAGCGGCATATGCATTTATGATGGGACATCCTGGAAAGAAACTTCTCTTTATGGGACAGGAGTTCGCACAGCTTCGTGAGTGGAGTGAAGAGAGAGAACTGGATTGGTTCCTTCTTGCAGAAGAACCGCATCAGCAGATTCAGAACTGGTATAAAGATTTGCTTCATCTTTATAAGAAGAATAAGGCATTGTATGAGTTGGATAATGATCCAAAGGGATTTGACTGGATCAATAAGGATGATATCTTCCGGAGTATTTTCAGTTTCATAAGACATTCAAGGGATGGTAAGAAAAATCTGCTCTTTGTATGCAACTTTACACCGGTAGACAGGCCAGATTACCGTGTTGGTGTTCCGAGAAGAAAGCAGTGCAAGCTTGTTCTTAACAGTGATGAGACAAAATACGGTGGATCAGGAGAAGAACGCCCATTGGTTTACAAGCCAGAGAAACAGGAATGTGATGGTCAGAAATATTCCTTTGCATATCCTCTTCCGGGATATGGTGTGGCAGTATTTGAGTATTAAGTTGTATGGTATAGTGTTTTCCACGAATAGATGGAACAGGAATTAGACATACATTGATTTGCCCCTGCATAGATTGTAAAAAACAAACTATGCAGGGGCTTTTCTATGAGAGAATATATTGAGGAGCGTGCAGTAGAAATTGCAAATTATATTATAGAAAATAATGCGACAGTGAGACAGACAGCGAAACAGTTTCGGATTAGTAAGAGTACGGTGCATAAGGATGTTACAATATAGAACTATTTACGAAGATATATTATATGATTGATTAGAAAAAAGGATATGCATGTTAAAACAAGTATTCGTGAGGGCCTTCATGATTTGAAAAATTAGAGAAAAAGCCTTGTAATCATGAGAAAAAATGAAATGGAAAATGGATAGCCGATAAATGTACAGGCCCAGAGGGAAAATATCTCTTCTGGGCTTTGTTTTTACGACAAGTTGTATGCAAAAGGATGATTTATATAATGCTTCATGGTATAATTAGGCTATCGCAGAGGGGGAGGAAGCATGGAAGAATTATTTGTATATTCATTGCTATATAGTATTGGATATGAAAAAAACGATGAATATAGAGACGTTCTTGATAATCTGTTCTGTTGCACTCCGGAAGATGAGATTTTGCTTGACTTAGAAGGCAGAGATTACAAAGATGCTATGTTGCATTTATATCAGTTAATGAACGAATTATCTTTTGATATCATAAAATTTGGTGATCAGTTGATGAGTGAATTAAAAACTGTTTATAAAGAAAGTGACATTGTTGGATTTAGCAAAAAGATGTATGACTTATGGAAACTATTGCCTGATAAAATAAATAATGAAGAACCATTTTACACATTAAACTATGCAGGCGATTGCTTAAGTTATGGTGATGAAATACGATGTCGTGAATTATATAAGTGTGCGTTGAATTATTATGAGGATAATAGTAACTAGTATACGGAATTATAATTATAGAAGAATGGAGATGTGTTATGGGATTATTTGATAAATTCAAGAAAAATAGTAAGAATGAGAAAAAAGAAAACGAGATAATAAATGCTTCTGGATGGGATGCAATTGATGAAGAAGCAAAAAGAATATATCCAGGTCAGGATAATCCAAAACATTATGCATCTTTAATTAAATGGCGTTTTGGTGGACCAGATCCACTTGATGGGATTAGTGTATATGATGGTGGAGATTATTGGCATTTCGTAACGTATGGATTATCAGAACTTTATGACAAAGAAAGCGATGATAAAGAGTGGAGCGGTTACGGAATGGAATTTACATTTAAATTAAAGAAGGATAGTTATGTAGATGAAGAACAAGAAATTAAATGTATATGTGGATTGTTACAACAAATCGCACGGCTTACTTTTGAAAGTGGAGAAATATTTAATCCATTTGAATATTTGTATACAGGACAAACAGCGGGTATTGATTCAAGACAGGTTTCAAATATAACAGGTTTTATAACGATACCAGATACAAAATTTCAGACATTAAATACGAAAAATGGACGAGTTGATTTTCTCGAATTTATTGGAGCTACAAATAGCGAATTATTAGCACTTAAAAATAAAGAATTCAATGTAAAAACTTTATATAGTAAAATAGGCAGCGATGTTACGGACTATAATAGAAAATCTGTTGTATAATTTTCTTGGCATTAGAAGATGGAAGTTCTTATAAGGAGGAGTTCCCTGATTTTGAGTCTTATTTGTCTGACAGGGTGAATGATGCAATAGACAATTTATAAAGTACGTCTTGGTTCAAAATATCATGCGGTTAAATTGGATAAAAGTTTAGTTGAATGGAGAGATGCATTATGGGATTGTTTGATAAATTCAAGAGAAAAATTCCACCAATGGTTCAAATATTTTATAATCAAGATTTTGGATTTTTAATTGTACCTAATGCAGTTGAAAAAACTATGGGTTGTCATATTTCG
>OLZW01002147.1_pt1 | contig 13217 bp, 16 predicted proteins | sample 1674281 | NCBI WGS metagenome assembly OLZW01 (sample SAMEA103958157, study PRJEB25191) | human gut metagenome | biome: human-associated habitat [ENVO:00009003]; feature: intestine environment [ENVO:2100002]; material: feces | place: Germany | collected 2013/2015
ACTATTCAGTTTTCAAAGAACAGGAGTGTAGACATTTCGTTCAGCGGCTTTCGCCATCTGGTGAATTGTCCTCTCACTTGGTAGGCATCGAGAAGGGTCAATCCATAGCATTGAAATTGAAGTTTTTCAAAAATTTAGTAATTCGCTTGATTTTGATGCTAATAGTAGGCTGTGCGACGCCTAAAACTTTAGAAATTTCAGTGACGGTGTAGCCCTCATAGGCGTACATGGTGACGAGATTGAGGTCTGCATCCGACAAATTTTCAAGCGCAGACAGCAGCCGCTCGTCCTCAATCTCGCCAATCCATGCAAAACGGCTTTTGGTTTCGTGGTAGGTATCCGTTACGGTAACGGCTTTTTCATACTGCTTGAAGTCGCTGGTTTCCTTGGCTGCGCAATCATCGGCAGCACCAGAAACCGTCATTGTGTTAGTGATGTAGGCACGTTCGCTATTAAGAACACCCAAATCAAACTCGTACATAGCCTGAATTGCATCTTCGCTCATTCCTGCTTCGCGGTACTGCACACGAAGATGCTCCCACTTTGCGTTCAGCTTGCGACGTTCATTGCCATTATTGAAACTCATGTGTAACCTCCAAATTTTCGATAAAACGTGAGAAGTCGAAAATTTGGAGATGCTACGGATATTTCGCCACTTGGGGCAGCCACGAAAAGAGGGCAAACATAAAACCTGCTCCTTTTCGGGAGCAGGCCATCTGAAGCTATAAAAAATAGCCGGACAACAGCCAACCGAAGGATTTTCAAGCGAAAATCTTTCAGTCAAGCTGCTGCCCGGCCATTTGGTGCTACGTTTCATACATTGCCTTATGGCAATGGCCCGTTGCTCGGTGCTAACAGTCCATATTCAGAGTGCAGTGCACCCGATTGTTTTATAAAACTGATGTTTACTTGGCCCGAATGGAAAGGTCGAGCCATAACATTTTCCGGCAACGCCAGCATTTTATATGGATGAATCCAGTGCAGTCGGCGGTCATTCGATAAAGTTTTAAGTTGCACTTGGGGCAAAACTGCCAGTGTTCCGTAATTGTTTTCTTCTTATGATCGAGCATGACTTTCCCTCCCAAATATAAAGTTTGCTGCTGTATCATAGGAGAAACGGTGGACTGTGGCACTTTGGCTCCAAAAGCGCAAAAACGCCAGCCTCCCATTGAGGGAAACTGGCGCAGTACAGCATATCGGCACGATTGTGGGTGGCAGAATGGAACGATTGTGCCTGTTTTGGGGCGGTCTGGTCTACGGTAGCAGACAGGCTTTTTTTGATGCGTTACCCCAATAAAAAATCACAGTTACCTCCACAAACGGCAACTGTGATCAGATGGCGCGTAGAATCGCCCAGACGAGTTACCGTTTTTTTATAACTCGACCGGGAAATGTAAAAATCGGCACGATAGGACAAAATCACTGGAATGATGATGTTATACCGTTCTTTCCGAAAGAACGATACAATACTATTGAGGTGATGATGATGCCGAATGCGGATGCGATTGCTTTAGGAAAGCAGATAAAGGCTGTCCGAAAAGCAATGGGAATGACACAAGATCAGCTGGCACTAAAAAGCCATGTTTCGGTGAAGTATATCGCCAATATTGAAAACGGAAAGCAAAATCCTTCTTTTGACATTTTGAGTGCAATCCTCCATGTCCTACCACTTTCCTTGGATTCAATCATCAATCCAAATCTGTCAGAATTGGAAAGTGAGTGCCGAGAATTGGATGCAATCTATCTTACTTGTCCACCAGAAATGCGGAAAACACTGCTGGAAGCAACAAGATCGCTTGCAATCCATTTGACAGAATTTTCGGAGCAGAACAAAAACACCTGAACCGCCAGCGAGGACGTTACGGACCTTTCTGGCGTTCTTTTGTCTGAATACGCAATATTGTATCAGACTGCTCCATAAAAACAAATGAAAAGCAAATGAATTACACAATAATTTAGCCGAAATCAATCTCTTTGCGGATTCTGCACCTCTTTTTCAACCGCGAGATCATTTTCCAGCGTGTCATACAACTCTTGCGGAGTACGACATAAGACGGCATAGAAATTGATAGGATCACCCTCGTTGAAAAGCCGCACATACCCCCAGCGGCATGGGAGAACTTCCAAATAGGTTGCAGCGTGTAAAAATTCTTCAAACTCTTTCAGAACATCTTCAAAGGATAACATCTTATTGCCTCCTAAAATCTTTTTTCTGTATTTTAGAAAAGATTGTTTTCGATTGCAAGGATGTCAGTTTTCAGTCGTCCACATTATAATGATAAAAGCCATACCCAAGGTCTAAACTGCCCTTTGAGTATGGCTTTTATCGTTATCAGGAATCTTTTTCTACGGATTCTGCGGAAACAGTCGGCATGAATTGGTAGCCAAGGTTGGAAATCGTTCGGATATAAACAGGTGCAGCTCTGTCATCTTCAATTTTCTGCCGGATGCGTCCAATTGCATTGGTAACGGCCGTCAGGCAGCTTTCACTATCCTGATGCCAGACAGCTTCAAATATTTGCTCTTTTGTGAACAATTGCCCCGGATGCCGTGCCATTAAACTTAAAACACCATATTCATAACGGCTCATATACACTTCCTGTCCATTTTTGAATACTCGATGATGCTCCAGATGGATTTCCAATCCGGGATAACTCAGCACGGCATCGTTTTCTGCCGAAGAAACCGTTTGCTCTGTGAATTTCAAAACAACTTTTTCCTGCGGAGGAAAATTGTCCTCCGTAGTACGGACGATGACTTCAACTTTTTTCATGAACAATCTTCTCCTTCCGCAAGACAAAATGCCTTGTTATCTTTTTTACCTGTTCATTCAGGCATGCGCCGTTGGTTTTGATGACATTCTGATACCAGTAAAAGGAATCCTTTTTGTAGCGTTCCAGCGTACCGGTGCCGTCATCGTTGCGGTCTAATCGTGTTCTCCTTTTCTTTTTAGATTTGTTCCAGATCGGGGAGCGGAATCCTGCTTTTCCGCTCCCTGCCGTGCTGGAACTCTTTCTGGTTTCATTATAACCGTTTGCCCCCCAGAGCAGAATCTCCGTTTTGTTCACCTGCTAGTACTCAAAGGTTCATACCCTTTGCTTCCTTCATTATCAAAAACAATTACCTCCGCATGATCTATTGAAGCTCATCGTCAAAGCTGCTGTCTTACTCTTTCACAATGCGGCTCCCGCCAAACACATGCGACATTTCCATGTGCGCCAGTGCTTCGTCAATCAGAGCCACTTCTGCGGCAGACAGCACAATATCCGCTGCACCGGCGTTTTCCTGTAAACGGTTAAGTTTCCGGGTGCCGGGGATTGGTACGATATAAGGCTTTTTGCACAGCATCCACGCCAGTGAGATCTGGGCAGGTGTTGCATTTTTCTCGGCGGCAAGACGGTGTAACAGTTCCAGCAGGGCGCGGTTCTGGTCAATGCTGTCTGGCTGGAACTGCGGCATGACGCTGCGGTAGTCCGTGCCTGCTTCAAACTTGGAAGTCTTATCGTATTTGCCGGAGAGAAAACCGTTTGCAAGCGGCGAGAATGCCACATAACCAATGTGCAGTTCTTCCAGAACCGGGAACAGGCTTTCGTACCAGTGGGCCATCATGGAGTAACGGTTCTGGATGGCCGTTACCGGGCAGACTGCGTGTGCTCGGCGGATGGTCTCCTCGGTGGCTTCCGAAAGGCCCCAGTGAGTGATCTTGCCCTCCCGAATCAGGTCAGCCATTACACCGGCCACTTCCTCAATGGGCACCTTGGGGTCAAGCCGATGCTGATAATACAGGTCAATATGGTCGGTGCCCAGCCGCTTGAGGGAGGCATCTACCGATGCACGGATAACTTCCGGGCGGGAATCCGGCACCAGCGGCTTGTTGACTGCCGTACTGGTCATGTCAAAATGGATGCCGAACTTGGTCGCCAGAACGATTTTATCTCGGTAGGGTTTCAGGGCAGCACCCACCAGTTCCTCGTTGTCGTGGGGATTATCCGGTGTGCCGTAGACTTCGGCGGTGTCAAAGAACGTATAGCCCATACCCACGGCCTGCGCCAGCAGTTCGGTCATTTCCTTCTTGTTGGCAGGTGCGCCGTAGGCATGGCTCATGCCCATACAGCCCAGACCAACAGCAGAAACGGTCAGGTCATTGCCCAAAGTACGATATTCCATGTTAAGATTCCTCCTTATTTGCAAAAACACTTTCCAGCCATGCGGCGTAATCGTTCACCCAGCCGCCATCCGAGCCAAAGCCGTGGGGCCAGCCATTCAGCACGATGCGTCCGGTGGAAATGCCCATATTCCGAATCACATCATACTGCTGCCGGAATTGGCGGTAGAAGGGGTCCTCCGTGCCGTAAACGTAGAATGTTGGCGGCAGATCACCCTCGGCCAGCCAGTCCGGGTCCATGTTGCCCACGCTGAGCCGCCCATAGAACGAATAGATCATGCCCGCCGCCGAAGCGTGAGCCGGAACAGCATCCAGCGCATCGGGTACATAGCTTTCATCCAGAGCAGTGCCGTTGACATCTTCATCGTAGTGCATCAGAAATTCGCCCGCCTGAATGCCGCCTGCGGAAAAGCCCATAACTGCAATATCGTCAGGGTCAATGCCGTAAGCATCCGCATTCTGCCGCACAAAGCGGACAGCCCGCGCTACATCCAGTGCGCCTTCCTCCTGCGTGTAAGGCGACAGACGGTAATCTACGATGAAGGTCTGGAAGCCCAGCTCCCGTAGAGCCGCTGCCGTGGGCAGAGAATCGGTATAGTTTCCACGGAACTGATACGCACCGCCTGCCATCAACACCACAGCACCTTTCGGTTGTACTCCGGTGCGGACGGGAATTGCCGTCACATAGGGGCGGAAATCCCAGTTGTCAAAATAACCGGTCATTGCAGCGGTGAACTGCGTTTTAGCCGGAACGTTACCTTCTTCCCACAGGTACAACGCCTGAATATGGTTAGGGTCTGCCGAGGTGTTCAGCACGGTCGCATTGTCCACTGGTTCCGGCATCTTTTGCAGCATGGCGGTACGGGAATAATCCTCAATTTTTCCAGTGCCGTAGTTGTATGCTGCCGGGAAATCATCCGGCGTTGCAACGGTGTCGGCAGAAGTGCCGATGCGCAGGTCGCTGCCTGCCGGGAACGAGCTGCTTTCGGTTTCATTTCGTTTCGTCATAGCATCCTCGATGGCGGAAACTCCGCTTTCCAAATTGCTGCCGGGGGCTTCTGCGCGGCTGGTGTCGCAGGCCGAAAGGCCGACAGCAAGTACTGCCGCGAGAAGCAGTGCAGTCCATTTTTTCGTCATAACAATTTCCTCACGGTTTCAGGTGTTTTCTTCCCAGAACGCTACGGCATGATCGAGCCAGCCTTCGGCAGAGGTGCCGGTGCCCAAGCCAAAACCGTGGGCAAGGCCCGGAAAGACTTCGATCTCGGCAGGGGTGCCCTGAGAGCGGATGGTTTCAATGCGCCAGCGCATCACGCGTTCGTCTGCGATGTAGTCCCGGTCACCCACACAGGCATAAGTGGGCGGCTCGTTGCCGTAGACTTCCCCCAGCCCGGTGTACTGCATGATGACGGCTCCCGGCTGCGGATACGCCTGTTCACCGAAGGATGCCGTGCCGTAGCTGCTCAGCCACGCCGCCATCCGTGCCCCGGCAGAACCGCCCCAGAGGGAGTAGCCGCTGGTGTCTACTTCCAGTTCCTCCGCATGGGTAAAGACAAAGGCAATGGCCCGTGCCAGATCTTCGCAGGCGGTCTGTGCGCCGGGGCGGTAGATGAGCGCAAAAGCGTTGTACTCCTTGCGGGAAAGTTCCAGTGCATGAGGAAAGCTGTCCTGCATGGCCCCCACATACGCAAACGCACCACCTGCATTGCAGATGGAAAACTTTGCGCCGGGATTACCCTTGAAGTAGAATAAGCCGGTGTCAGCTTTGTCCGGGTCAGCGGCTTTTTCGTCCTCGGTGTAAATATCGTAAAAGATGGTCTGCCCGTCCGCTGCACGCTGGCGCAGGGTGTTGCAGATGTCCACTGTTTCGTCCGGGTCGATGTTGTTATAGTAGGTAAGATGCAGCTGCTCCAGCGTGTCGCCGCTGTAATAAGAGCGTTCCACAGGGAAGATCAGCCGCCCATAATCACCGAAAACCGGGTCATTCCGTACGGTTTCGATGGGCGTGGCGCGGGTATAAGTTTGGGTGGTCGTTTGCATGGAATCCTTTCTTTCCGGGGTGGAGGAACTGGGTGCAGCACCTGCCCGGCAGCCTGCCAGAAGCAGCCCTGCACCCGCCAGAAGTTTTGTGAATTGCCGTCGGTTCAAAATTTCTCTCCTATCACTTGTGTTTGGAAACGATCCAGTTCAGAATATCGGCATCATCAAAGACAACATTTGCGGCAGCATGGTAGACGTGAAGCCCCTGCACATCGAAAAAGGCGTTGTCCGGGGTCTGCATTTGCAGCACGGTGTCGATTTGTTCATCCGTCCAGCCTGCGGCGGCGTAAGCATCGTGCAGACCGTTGTAGGCATCCCATGCTTTCTGCACACCGTAGTATTCATCGCCCTGCGCCATGTAGATGTAGACCGCCACGCCGTTTTCTGCAATGGGCGCAAAACCGCCGTCCCACTGGGATGCTCCATGCAGATAAGCTGCATACAGGTCAGGCCGCATGGCAACTGCCCGCGACATGGTTTCGCCGCCAGCCGAGTAGCCTGCGGCGTAAATGCGGGCGGTATCTACGGCAAAGTGATTGATGAAATACTCCGTCAGAGCGATGGCCTGCCGCGCCGAAGTGTCGCCCCAGTCGGTGAGCTGGGCAGACACTACGATCATATCCTGCCCAAGGTTCGTCCAGCTGGTGAACCCCGTCCAGTCCAGATTGCTGCCGGAGGAAGATTCCCCGAACCACATCATGTTATAGCCGGGCATGACCACCATCATGGGGTACTTCCGGGTGGGGTCGTAATCCTCCGGCAGGTAGTAGCTGTAATGGATGAGCCCCTCAGTGCTGTCCAATGTCTGCTCCCGGACAAGCCCAGTCTGGATGTTTCCGGTTTCCGAAGAAGCACTCTCCGAAACAGCCGAATCCACTTCGGACGAGGTCGTGATGGATGTGCTGGCCGAAACCGAAGAAACCGTATTGACTGGCACAGAGGATGCCGCCCCGGTGCAGGCGGATAATAAAACGGTCAAAGCGGTGGAAACCGCGAAAATCACGCTGCGCATAAAATCACCTCGCAAAAATCAGGGAAATGGGAAAGCCGGGACGTTTCCGTCCCGGCTTTCCCTGCAACAAAGAAGGAGGAATATGGAACACTTCCTCAATGATGAAAGTTTGTGAAGATAGCAGGTTCTTTTTCGGGCAGGCCGATCTGTTGCTTGCCTATCTGGATACTCTTCATCAAAAAGGCCATGTTGCGGCCAAGGGTGCGCATGGTCTGCAAGCCCTCGGCATCTTTCTTGACCTCCTCGGCAGAGCCGCCGTAGACCATGTTCCAATACTGGCTGCTGGCCACTGGCATCCCACACATGGTAAAATATTTGTTCAGCACATCGTAGGAAGCAGTGTTGCCGCCGCGCCGACAGGTCACGACCGAAGCACCCACTTTCATGGTCTTGTCGATGTTCAGGGTACTGAAGAACAGGCGGTCCATAAAGGAGATCGCGCCGCCTGCCGGGGAACCAAAGTACACCGGTGCGCCAATGACAAAGGCATCGGCTTCAGCCAACTTGGGGGCTACTTCGTTGACAATATCATCAAAGACGCACTTGTTGGAGCCGGTGCTGTGGCAGCGGCGGCAGGCGATGCAGCCCCGGATGTCCTTGTTGCCCACATGAACGATCTCGGTTTCAATGCCCTCGGCTTCCAGCGTATTTGCCAGTTCGGTCAGGGCCGTAAAGGTGCAGCCGTTGGGCCGCGGACTGCCGTTGATGAGCAATGCTTTCATACAAACATTCTCCTTTTGATACTCTCTTTTGCGTTTGAATTACTTCAGCTTTGCGCCATCGGCAAACGCATTGCCGACCCGCTGGCCCAGCGGATAGTAGCCGTGATGGATGGGGTCATAGGTGATGGGGACAAATTTGGTGAGGTCAAGTTCGCCATCCTCGCCCAGAATGCTTTCGTCCATGCTGACGTTCTTGATCTCGCCGAGGTACAGGCTTCCTTCGATGACGTCCAGCAGCTCACACTCCAGCGTCAGCGGCAGTTCGTTGATGATGGGCGCATTGACAAAATCACTTTTTGTGGTGGTAAAACCGGCTTTTTCCATTTTATCCGGGGCATTGTGTGCGGAAACCATGCCCACATAATCGCAGGCGGTCAGGTGCTTCACATCGCCCACCGAAACGGTAAAAGCACGGTTCAGCTGGATGTTATCCGTGGTCTTGTGGCTGCTGAGGTCAATCATGATCTTGTTTGCGCCTGCCATACCACCCCATGCAGCGTTCATGGCGTTTGCGTTGCCGTTTTCATCGTAAGTACCGATGATCATGACCGGTTGGGGATACAGATACGGCTTTGCACCGAAATTTTTATGCATCGTGATTTACTCCTTTATTTAATACTCGTAATCCGGGGCGAGCAGCTTCAAAAGCGCTGCATCGTGGTGATAGACCAGCTGAGAGGTGGTGTCCAGCAGCATGGTCGCTCCGCCTTCGCGGGTGTAAGGTTCCCAAGTTGGCAGAGAGTCTGCGCTGGGAACGCCACTTCGTGCAAAATTGACCCAGATGGAGCTGAACAGGTCGTTCATAGCGGAAACGTCCGAGTGGCGGAAAATATAGGAAATCTCTGCACCGTGGTTCGAGCTGCCGTAGGTCAACAGATAGGCATAGACCGGCGCGCCGTTCTGATCCGCTTTGTGGCTCATCGTTTTGAGGATGGGCAAGCGAATCAGGGTATCCACATGGTCAGCGGTCAGGTCGGTTTTGTCCGGGTAGGCCGTTTTCAGGGCCGCAGAAAGCGCATCGGTATCCACACCGTCCGTCGAAGTGCGGTAGAAGCCGGTCCACTCGTTCAGGTTGCTGCCAATGAGCAGGGGAATGTCCTGTCCAGCATCGGCAAAGTTTGTTTCGGTGACGGGGCTGGTGGGCAGAAAATCGCCATCCACCACCGGCTCCCACTCCATCTGGTAGCCATCGGTAAGCGGTGCCGGGATCTGGAATTCCTGCGCCGTTGCGTCCAGCGCCTTGGTGGCGGCGGATTGCAGTTTGTCCACGGCAACGATCTGGAGCTGCTCGATGTTTTCAGGGGCAATGTTCAGTTCTGCCAGCAGGTTTTCGGCCAGCCGGGTGCTGGCTTCCTGCGAAGTGAAATTGACGCCCACAGTCTCCGTGACGCCGCTTTCCACGATACCCTTGTGGAAGAGGCCGACGGCATAAGGCGTGGACATGAGTCCCAGCACCTTGGCACCGCCGCCGGACTGACCGAACACGGTCACGTTGTCCGGGTCACCACCAAATACTTCGATGTTCTGCTGGATCCATTCCAATGCGGCGATGATATCCCACATGCCGACATTGGCGGAATCCTTGTACTTCTCGTCATAGGCAGAAAGGTCGAGGTAACCGAACACGTTCAGCCGGTGGTTGACGCTCACCACGACGACGTCTCCATTTTTTGCAAGCGCTTCGCCGTCGTAGCTGGAATCATTCGCCGTGCCGGTGGAGAAACCGCCGCCGTGGAGCCAGACCAGCACCGGGCGCAGACCGCCGTCGTTCAGGCCGGGGGTCCAGATGTTCAGGTTCTGGCAGTTGTTGTCCGTGCCGTCCTGATTGCCCGCGCCAAAGCCCAGCATCGAGCCTTGGGGGGACATCGGCCCGTAGCTGTCCGCCTTGAGGACACCTTCCCATGGAGTGACCGGCCCGGCGGTCACAAAGCGTTCGGCTGCCTCGGCATAGGGGACACCCAGATAGCGGTAAATGCCATCGTTGATCGTGCCCTGAAGCTGGCCTTCTGCCACGGTGACGATCTCACCGTCCTCGCCGGGGCCGGGGGTCGTATCCGGGGTGAAGCGGCTGCGGATGTAGGCCGCGCCGCCGACGCCGCCCGCCACAAGAACGCCGCCGGTCACGCCGAGGATCGTCAGAAACTTACGCCGGGAAATCTTTTTCTTTTTCATGGGAAGATACTCCTTTTAGATTTTACAAATTCAGCCCTGCGATCCAGCTTGCAATGTCAGCTTCACTGCTGCCGCGGCTGAACCGCTGGCCGTCCAGCCAAGTGCCGGCGTCCGCTAATTCTGCCAGCAGCTCACCGCTCTGGCCGATGCCGGAGGAAGTCGAAGTGCAGAACGGAATGACCGTTTTGCCGGTGAAGTCATTGACGGCAACAAAGCTGCTCATGGGCCATGCGGCGATGCCCCACCAGATGGGGTAGCCGATGAACACGGTGCCGTAATCGTCCCAGCCGTCCACATCGGTGCTTTCCAAAGCCACAGCACGAAGGCCCTCGTCGTTGTGTTCACGGGAAACGCGGCTGTCATTGTTCGTCCAGTTCAAATCATCGGAGGTATAAGGGTCAGACGGAACGACTTCAAACAGGTCAGCACCCACGGTGTCGGCGATGGCCTGCGCCACACCTTCCGTCGTGCCGGTGGCGGAGAAATACACCACCAGCGTTTTGCCCGTAGTCGTTACCGTGCTGGCAGTTTCCGAAGAAGCAGCCGCGCTGGATGCGGCAACAGACGATGCCGCCGAGGAAGCCACAGAAGAACTGCTCACACTGCTAGCGGAATTGCCGGAGCAGGAAGCCAGCAGCAGGGCGGCTGCAGATGCGCCAGCAACCTGCAAAAACTGGCGGCGGGAAATTTTATTCTTCATACGAAGCACACCTCTATCTATGTAAAATGCCGGGAATCTCAGAGAACCGCTCATGCCAGTGCGCGGCTCTCCAGCCACTGGTAAATGTGATCAGCGATCTCTTTGTTGTTCAGCTCTTGGAACATGAAGTGGGAGTTTCCGGTGATGCCGATTTTCGGCAGATCGACCACAGTGCAGTCACCGCCATCGGCATTGTACTGGGCGGCAAAGGCCAGTGCGCCGTCCCGTACCTGCCGCCAGAAGCTGGTGGACATGATATCTTCCGGACCGTTGTCGATGTAATCGCCAAAGTAGATAGCGATTGGAATACCTGCGCTCAGCAGTTTCGTGTACTGCTCCGAGCCGATGGCATGGGTTCCGCCCGGCTCAATGGCAACAATGGCGGCAATGTTGTCGGCGGGCACATTCCAGCCGACTGCACCGCCCTGCGAGTGGGTGACGAAAATGGACTTGTGGCCGGTCAGGGTCTGCACGTCCTTCATCACCTCGCCCAGTGCGGCGGCAGCAACTGCCTGATCGAAGTCGCCGGTGTTGGGGGTCATCTGGCGGAAGAACTGATTCTGTGCAGCATCGCCCTCCGGGAACTGGGAGCCTTCGTACCGTTCCGGGGCAACGCGGCCAATGCGGAAGTGGGTGTACCATGCCTGATCGCCGGGCTTGTAGTCCTTGGAGTCGGCAGACCAAGTATCGAGGAAACCGTCCGTGCTCATCTGGGCGGTACCGCCAGCCTCACCACGGCGGGGCTGGTCGACCAAGAACGCAGAGTAGCCGTTGCGCAGAAACAGATCGGCCCAGCCCTGACGGCCGTCCGGGGTGGTTATCCAGCCCATGCGGGACTGTCCATAGCCGTGCAGATAAACCATCGGCCAACCGTTGCTGTCTGCCGGGATTTGATACAGAACATTAGCGTGATCCACATGAGCGGTGTTGCCTGCACGGGTAGTGTCCAGCCAGTTGGTGGTGGCATCATAAGTGCCTGCCACCGGTGCCGTGACCGTGCCGCCGGAGGAGAACATTCCTTGCTTGGCAATCGTCAGCGGGCCGTCCGGGTTCAGGCTGTTCTTTACCCAGCGGCTTACCTTGCCGTTTGTCTCGTCAATGGAAACAGGAGCCGCTGCACCCGTCAGTGCGGAAGCGGCTGCACCACCCACCATAGTGGCGGCAAGAACTTTCAGAAAACTTTTGCGCGTGATCTTATTCATCTTCATTTATCCTTTTATCTGGTTCATTTTCCGCAAAAAACTCTCCGCACCCAGCTACAAACTGCTTGAAATTTACTTCTGATCGTCCACGGGAGGAAACATGGTGGCGAATGCCGCCAGCTTATCCTCCGTGACCTCATAATACCGTTTATCCTTGTTCAGTGCAGAAATCTCCTGCATTTCTGCATCGGTCAGCGCAAAATCGAACACATCGAAGTTGTCGTGGATGTGGGCCGGGTTCTTGGAGCCGGGAATGACCACATTGCCTGCCTGAATGTGCCAGCGCAGAATAATTTGCACGTTGCTCTTGCCGTACTTTGCTGCAAGGCGGGTGAACAACGGCTCTTCCAGCAGGCCCTTGTCAGCGTGGCCCAGCGGATACCATGCCTGAATCACCATGCCATTCTCGGCGAGGAAGGCTTTCAGTTCTTTCTGCTGGGCGTAGGGGTGAACTTCGGTCTGGAGGATGGTGGGCTTGACTTCGCAGATGCTCAGAATTTCTTTGATCTGCTCCTCGTTGAAGTTGGACAGACCGATGGCACGGACTTTGCCCTCCTTGTAAGCCTTTTCCATCAGGCGATAACCGGCAACGTAATCACCGGCAGGCTGGTGAATGAGCAGCAGGTCGATGTAGTCGGTGTCCAGACGTGCCAGCGTCTTGTCCACAGCATCGGCATCGGTGTAGAAGGTCGGCCACAGCTTGGTTTCGAGGAAAATTTCCTCCCGCAGCAGACCGGACTTCTTCATGGCGCGGCCAACGGCCTTTTCGTTGCAGTAGGCGTTGGCGGTGTCGATAAGCCGTGCACCATCGTTCAGTGCGCTCAGTACAGCGTTTTCAGCTTCGTCCGGGGTCAGCAGAAAAGTGCCGATGCCCTCCATCGGCATTTTTACGCCATTATTCAGAGATACATATTCCATTTCGAAAACTCCTTTTATTTCAGGTTGTTGTAGACTTCATCTGTAACAGGTTCGCACCACTGGCTGTAACTGTTCTCGCCGGGGACTTCTACGGCCAGATGTGAAAACCAGCTATCGGGCGAAGCACCATGCCAGTGCTTCACACCGGGGGCAATGTTGACAACATCGCCCGGATGCAGTTCCTGCGGTTCCTTGCCCCATTCCTGATAGTAGCCCCGGCCTGCCACGCAGACGAGGATCTGCCCGCCGCCCTTGTCCGCCTCGTGGATATGCCAGTTGTTGCGGCAGC
>OLZW01002159.1_pt1 | contig 13172 bp, 10 predicted proteins | sample 1674281 | NCBI WGS metagenome assembly OLZW01 (sample SAMEA103958157, study PRJEB25191) | human gut metagenome | biome: human-associated habitat [ENVO:00009003]; feature: intestine environment [ENVO:2100002]; material: feces | place: Germany | collected 2013/2015
TCTGGATTGGTCAGACATCAATACGGATATTTTACTCATATTTTAAAACTATTACTCCTTCGCTTTAATTTTAATAATAGTGCCGTTTCCTGCAAAGCTTGGATCTATCACGCATTCTTCTATTTTATCAGTAAGCATTCCCTTATAATAAAAATGATTATCTCCTGTAAAAACTGCCACTACAGGGCTTTCATCTGAAAATGCCATTTTCATGAATTTTCTTGTAACCTCTGTAGTATCTCTTGCTCCCTCACCGATAATCAGTGGCACTCCCCATGTATTAATAGAAGCTTCCTTTAAAGTTTCTATCTGTGATGTGTAAAATGGAACATGTGCCAGCAAAATAATTGGCTTACCCTTTTCTATCTCCTTTTGCATTGCATCCAGTGCCTCAGGTGCTACCTGATATGATTGATTATCTACTGCACATATTGTAAACTCCGGAAATTCCCATGCTTGAAATGCTGTGTTATTCTCTCTGAACAAATGATATATCTCCGCATCTTCTGCAATCGTTTCATTCCACGGTGAATACATCTCATGATTTCCCAACACATACAAATAAGGAACGTTTAGTTTCTGAAGATTGTCAGCTAAAAATTCAACATTTTCCTGCGAATAATAATCTATCATATCGCCACACATTAATACACCTTCCGGCTTCAAGCGGTTGGCATATGTAATCCATTCTGTAAACTGTGTAGACGAAAATATTCCTTCCTCATTGACAAACGCCTTCATTCTTTCATCTGCATCACCCAGAGAAGCGCCCAGATCTTGTTTCGTTTTAATAGCCATATGCATATCTGTTAAAAACAAAAAAGTGTATTCTTTTTCCACTCCCGGAATGATAACCGTCTCCGTATTACTTACCTTAATATCCGGCAATGGAGCATAGTACGCATTATACGCCAGCACAATAAAAAATATTAGTGTTACAATCACAGCACCTATTCTTTTCATAATGACTCCTTAGATTTTTTTATACTCTCCAGAAAATCCACCACTTCATACTCTCCCACTTCTTCCGGAAATGATAGTTTCCGGTCATAGGTCAGGCTGCCAAAAACCTTTGAGAATATGTTAACTCTTCCGGCAAGCTTACCGATGATCCACTCGAATCCCGGAACGAGCCATATACTTCTTCCATAGCTTTCGGCGATCCGTGCTACCATATCTGATGTATTCACATATTGGCTGTTTTGTGGGCGATAGATACCATCTGCATCTCCTCTTATAATCCGATATAAGAACTCGCACAAATTCTCGATGTATATCATGCTTCTCTCATTGCTCACTCTCGGAAAAACAGGTATCTTGCCCGCCAGCTTCTCCAATGAAGCATAATTTCCGGTACAAGCTTTCCCATAAATCATTGGAGGTCTGATAACCGCTACTTTGAATGTATCACTTCTTTGCTCACATAAGTACCGTTCTGCGGCAAGCTTGCTTTTTCCATAAAAAGTAATCGGTGTACATTCTGTTTCTTCTGTAATCTGTCCCATTGTCATTCCATAAACACTCATCGTACTTAAAAAAACGAACTGACGAACCCTCTCAGCCTTTGCCTTATCCGCAAGTTCTTCTGTCAATTTTGTATTAACTGCATAATAGAGTTCCTCCATTTCCGGCTGTTCTTTCTGATGTACAATTGCAGCCACATGGAGAATCGTATCATATTTTGAAAAATCCATTTTCTTCCATTCTGAATTTCTCACAGAAACAAATGTAACATGCCATCGGTCTTCCAACGGCATGTTTCCATTTTTTTTCTCTATATACTGTTTGAATGAAGTCCCAACATAACTGTTGGTTCCGGTTATCAAAATCTGTTTTCCCATTATTTTCCCTCGAATAACCCAGCATGTCTTTTTATCCGCTGCTACTAGCTATTTATGCATTTCTCCGGTTCCACCTTCCACAACACCTTTGTGTGACAAAACTGCTGTGATCGTTCCAAAAAAGCACTTCAGATCCATTATGAATCCAAATTTTTTCACATACTCACCATCCAGTTTTGCCTTTACATCTATCTCCAACTCATCACGTCCGTTGATCTGCGCCCATCCGGTCAGTCCCGGCATTACATCATTCGCACCATACTTATCCCGTTCCTCGATCAAATCATACTGATTCCACAAAGCTGGCCTTGGTCCAACAATACTCATCTTTCCCATAAGGATATTGATGATCTGCGGCAATTCATCCAGACTGCTTTTTCTTAAAAATTTCCCTACTCTTGTAATATACTGTTCCGGATCAGCCAGCATATGGGTTGGCATATCCTTTGGCGTATCAATTCTCATAGTTCTGAATTTGTAGATCATAAAGTGTGTCTTATGGATTCCAACCCTTTTCTGTTTAAAAAGGATTGGTCCTCTACTATCAATTTTAATCGCAATGCATAAAATCAAAAACAACCAGGATAACAGAATTAATGCCAGAGCAGATAATAAAATGTCAATTACCCTTTTCACTCCCATATAAATTTTCTGTGAAATTGTAAACTGTTTCATCTTTTTGATTCCTTTCATGTATCTGCAATTTATGCAAGCATCAGACAATAAATAGATATACCTGTGCCTATCAGCATTAAAAACGCTATAAGACTCTGATAATTCTCTAATTTCATGCTGCATCTCACTTTTTGGTTTATAAAAATGAGACTCAGTGGAAAGATCAGCGGCAAATAATATCTTGGTGATACTCCGTTAATTACCATCGACCCTACCGGTGTAAAATCCAGGTATAATGCCGTCCAGACCAGACATGCTGTTCCAAATATTAATACTGCATTCCATATTTTCATCATCAATATTTTTCTTTTCATCTGTGCATCATATGTTTTTTCTGTCATTCCAAAATCGGTCACAAATGTAAACAACATCGTAAGCAGTACTACAAAATATCCTATTCCATCATAGATTCCACGGTATGCAAAATTTGCAAGCACTTTGGAACCAATAAAATAAGATGCAAACGTTGTTCCAAGTGATTTCAACAAAACTCCTGTATACGTCAACGGATATCCCAAAATCATAGATAACTGACTTGTCTGGCTCGTATCTCCTCCACGGTAATCTCCTACCTCTGCTCCGCTTGTAACATTACCTATTAACGGCAGTATAAAGGACGCAAACATTAATATTAATAAGACAAAGATTCCTGCTTTAAACAGATTCTTTTGTCTCCTGCTATAAAACTTGTCCTTCGGCATAAGCCAATATAATGCCAAAAATGGAATATAGACCGCCTTTGAAAAGCATCCCACAACCATAGCAAGAATAGATACCATCGTCCGTTTTGTTTGAATTTTTTCTTCACTCAGGTACTCTGTTACAAACAATGCTATGCCCAACATTAAAAGTGCTATCACAAATGCATCATATGTAAATGACGAAAAAAGAAATACCGTTGTCGGCAGCAACCCAACACACATCAATGTACGTTTTCCATACTTGCTGAAACGAATCGCACACGTAACGACAGCTGTACAAAACAGTAAATTAAAAAACTTTCCTAAAAATACTGTTGCTACATAAGACAATCCCAGTGTTCTTCCTAATCCAAGTCCTAATATCTGTGGAAGATAAGCCCTTTGTCCATATCTGAGAAATCTACCTTTTTGTGATGATAATACAACGGTATCATTTGCCTGATTAAGCCATTCTCCTATCCATTGTTCTTCCTCTAACGTGTCCCCTGTTGGTACACGCATTTCTACATTCGACATCACAGCATCACTGTACTCCATATAATTCCATACCCAGGAGTCTGTATATGCTATATTATAATGAATCTGTTCATCCCATGAATCAAATGAATGATGTGCTGATAAGATAATCACCGTTCCTAATGCAACTGATACCATTGCGTACATCCATTCGGGTCTTTTTCCAAAAAAAGTACAATGAGAAACAAATAAGTAACTTAGCAACAATACTGAAAATACAAGCAGAAACTTTGCCCAGGAAAATACCGTGTGATTTACAAATATTATTGAATTTAACTTATCCGCATCTTTGTTTTCCACTGTCAATTTTAGGCTGTCAACTTTCTGATCTACCCAAACTGCAGATTTTCCAAGCAAAAATGATGCAGTATCTTCCAGTTCCATCACTTCTTTTTGTCCATATCCATCATAGAATGTCACTTCCATTCTGGAACTGATGTCCGTTTTGCTTTGATAAATCAAATAGATAGAGCTCACATATCTTCCATCAAATAAAAAATCATACGTTGTCTCTCCATCTTTATTCTCTGCCTTTTGTACTTCGCTCACCTGAAAAGTCTGCTCATATTTTTCGTTTTTAAACGAATTCCACTGTAATAATACCTGTTCTACAAATAAAGATAGGAAAAATATTACAATAATTGCAATAAAATCTCTAAGATATATTTTTTTATTTTTTAGAATTTGTTTTATCTGTTCCATTTTCCTTTTTCCTATCAAGTTGCAAAATAAATCCCATTCCTGCAAGTACAAGAATTAAGATGACTTCCCAAATTTTTTCCATATTATATACCCTGTTTTCTGGTTCTACCGATTCTGAATAGAGTATGTCGGAACCATACGCTGCACCCATTCCCGTATATCATCCGGTTCTTCTACCACATGCTCTTTGATCTCTTCTAACTGTTTTAAAAACTTCTCTTCATCCATCTGAATCGGTTTACCAATATGAATTAATTTGTTGGCTGTTTCCTGCATGCCTTCTTCTTTCATGAGCATCTCTTCATACAGTTTTTCGCCTGGTCTTAATCCTGTAAATACGATCTGGATATCCTCGTCGGGTTTATGTCCCGAAAGAAGTATCAGGTTTCTCGCAAGGTCTACGATCTTGACCGGTTCTCCCATATCCAGGACAAAGATTTCTCCCCCCTTTGCATAGGCTCCTGCCTGTAACACAAGAGATACTGCTTCCGGTATTGTCATAAAATAACGGATAATATCCGGGTGCGTAACGGTAACCGGTCCGCCTGCCTCAATCTGCTTCTTGAATAAAGGAATCACACTTCCGTTGCTTCCAAGTACATTACCAAATCGAACCGCTACATATTCTGTCTTAGAACGATTATTGTATGTCTGAATAATCATCTCACAGATTCTCTTGGTAGCGCCCATAATATTCGTTGGGTTTACCGCCTTATCTGTAGAGATCATGACAAAACGTTTTACATTGTATTTATCTGCGGCCTGAACCACTTTCCAAGTTCCTAAAACATTATTTTTTACTGCTTCATTCGGGCTGTCTTCCATCAACGGTACATGTTTATGCGCTGCCGCATGATATACGATCTCCGGACGATATTTATCAAAAATCAGATCCATGCGCTTTGTATTTCTTACGGAAGCGATCAATACGACCAGATCGAGTTCCGGGTAATTTCTTCTTAACTCCTGCTGGATATCGTATGTAGTATTTTCATAAATATCAACGATCACTAACTGTTTTGGATTGTGTGATGCGATCTGGCGGCATAACTCGCTGCCGATCGAACCACCTCCACCAGTAACCATAACTACCTTATCAGCAACATATCCCATAATGGAATCAAGATCAACCGTGATCGGATCACGTCCCAAAAGATCATTTACATCAACATCTTTTAATTTGCTGATACTGACATCGCCATTTACCAACTGATACATACCCGGTAAACGTTTTAATTCACAGCCTGTCTGTTTACAAATATCTAAAATTGCTTTTGTCTCTTTTGCACTCGCTGTCGGAATTGCAATAATGATCTCGTCTACAAGATATTCTTTTGCAATTTCTATGATATCATTTCTATCTCCAAGCACTTTGACGCCATGCATATATTTTCCGATTTTGCTTTTATCATCATCCACAAAACCTACAATATGCATGTTTACAAAACGACTGCCGGAAATTTCCTTGATAATTGAATTTCCTGCTTCTCCGGCACCTACTACAAGCACTCTCTTAAGATTCTTCTCATCCACTTTTTTTCCAAAAAAAGTTCTGACTGCACGGTAGGAATAGCGGCTGATAAACATAAATGCCAATAATAGTGTTCCGTAAATGAAATACCAGCTTCTAGGCAGCGGATACTCCTGATCTCTGTAATTCAGAAGAATCGTCACTGTATTGAGTAGCGTATCTACAATACATGCTGCTGCAAGATACAATAATTCGGTTACCCCTGCATATACCCAAAGGCTGCTATACAAACGAAATACATAAAATACAATAATCGCGATCACTAACGTTGCCGGCAATGAACTCCATACAACGCCAATATAATACTTTGGTACAGCCGAAAGACTAAATTCAAATCTTACAATCAATGCCGTGATGCTTGTCAATATTACAATGCAAATATCCATCAGCACCATAAATATTCTCTTGATCCATAATGTTTTATCTAAGTTTTTCATAAGTCCGCCACTTTTCTCTATAAATTATTTTGCATATACTTCATAATGTTCTGTATTATAAATTTTACTAAATCCAATGCTATTAAAAAATTCAATATTGTCATACTCAGAATTAATAACCAGACAATTGCAGCCATAGGATTCTGTTTCTATCTGCAGCTGTTCCAGATTCTCCTGGGTAAAAGATAACCCTTCACCATAAATAACAGCAAACCTGGTATCATATTCCCGAAGCTCACCTGCCACCTCTTCCGGTGCAAGAACTCTTGGTTTTTCTACAAATTCCAACTGTTCAGCGATCTCCATGACTTCATTTGATATTTTATAACTGTTTGTGATAAATTCCAAATGCTGCGACGTATAATTTAATCCCATCCCTGCCTGAATCAGTAAAATATATATCACTATGACAATTATTTTTTCTTTCTTAGTGGGTATGTTTATCAGATAGTCTGTCATTACAACTCCAACAACAGCTACTATATTTAGTATTCCATAGACCATCCAATGATCTGTCTTCTGACCGCTCATATTTAGTATGCCATTTGCAATTCCCGGCGTCATCAGAAAAAGTATACCAAAAATCTCATATATTAACAAATTTCTTTGTCTTTTTTTATTTAAAATAAAATATTGCAACAAAAAGGAAAAAAACATTTGTTCCCATCCCATTGTAAGAAAAATATGCATTTTTAATGTCTTCCCACAACCCGGACATATTTATACCCCTTCCTTACAAACCAGACAAGAATCATCAGCAACATCATCAGGAACACATAAAACCAGCCTTTGTGATGTAACAATTGTGCCGCCGGATATAAAATAATAAATAATACTGCCTGCATCATAACCGGATGTTTTACACAATCGGATACTTTATTTTTTTCTCCTCCATACATGAAATTTAACATACGCATCACTTGTAAAAACGCATATGGAAGAATGCAGCATTCCAACATTACACTACCATTCCAACAGCTTCGGAATATGCCTGTCACCGGAGTTTCTACCGCTGTATATATTGGTACATAATAGATAATTTCTACAATTATTAAAAATACTGCCTGCATTTTTTCCTGCTTAAAAAAGAACTTTCCAATTTCCCAATAACAGCACATAAAAAATGGTAAAATGAATAATGGAAGTATTACCTTTATCAGCAATGCCGGATGTAATCCGGAAACCCATGCAGTGACCGCATATAGCATCTCATAAGGTGAAAATATCTTTTCCATCTGCGTGGCAGGATACTGTTCGCCAGTATATGGTTGATATATATATGCAGAATTGGTATCAATTGATGTCATTACTGTTTGTACTGTCTGCTCCATCTGTGGTTTTACACAAACTACAGAAAACAATATTGCTATTATGGATACTACCATGGCAATTTTTACGGTCTTGTGTCCATTTTCTGATTTTCTTTTATGTTTAAAACATCCATATATTGCTTTTTTATTTGCTAATATGGATGCCACGCATATCGTAATCGTCGCAAGCATCCAAACCATACTAAGTTTTTCTAATGTACAGCCACGATATAAAAAAAGTACCGCAACACCCCAAAATATTCCAAGCATAGCAACAAATCCATTTGCATATGTGCTTGATATATTTCTCCTTTTTACACCTGCTGCTGCATCAATAAATGCACCTGCTAACAATGGTACTAAAAAAAACAAATAAATTACCAGCAATATTCCTGCTGCATTTTTCATTCATTTTCTCCTAACACTTTATCGACTTTGCGTTCTAATAAAGTTTTATATACTTTCGTCCCCTTAATATACTCCAGTTCGTTTTCTACTTTGTCCATATGACATTTTAACTCACTAAGTGCACTGAGTATCGGATTATCCTGCAACCCTGCTTCCCTGATTCTAAATGCAATTTTTACCTCTCTTACATTATTTTCCCATTGATTTTCAAATATGATCTGTGGATCTTCCGATGCAAATATAAAATCATGATCTTTTGTTATGATGGCATTGTGCCGATAATGTTCAATTTCATATTCATTGTTATCTTTTGTCACAATTTGCACCTTGAGATTTTGCAAAACACATGAAACATTTAATGGATCCAATCGTATTTCTGATACATACTGTGTGAATTCAATCGGAATATTCAATTTTACATTCTGTCCTATAATATGATTTGTAATTGCCTTGTCTTCAAGATAGTTTGTTCCATCATTTAAGAACACCTGTAAGAATAAGTTTTCCTCCGGAAGCAGTTTTTTCACATCGTATACTTCTTTTTTGTAAGCAATAAGGCTTGCGTTATAGCCATTTTTCCCACCATATACATATTGATTAAATGCTTCATTCATATTTTCAAATATAACAATTTCCTCTTCCGTAATATCAAAACAATCATAAATTTCATTAATTGTCATGATATCTTTCATAGCACTGCCATTTCTTGTATAAAAAGCAGACACTGCACGATATATTACAAACTTCACTGGAATTGGAAATGGAAATACCCATTCATAATCAATAATTTTATATTTGTTGTCAGTTTGATCTGTTATGATATTATCAAAGCTCATATCAATATTCATTTCTTTTCCACATTCCATCTCATCTGGAAAAGAAACTTCGCCAAACACCTGTACAAATTGTGCATCCGGCATAAATGCTCTTTTTTCTATACTAACATTATTTCTTATAATTCCATCATACATTCGAAGCAAAGATAGAAATCTTACTTCATCTTTATTCGCAAGAGCCTCCAACATTGTATTACAAAGACTCTCCCCGGTTAAAAATTCAAAAGCGATCTCGTTTTCTGAAATCAGTTTCGATGGACACAGGATACCTTCATCCTTATTTTTTTCATAATAATCAGACATCTTCCTGATATGTGCTACTCCGTCTTTTGCCAATGCTCTTTTTACAACTAGTCTCTGTTCCCCATCCTTCATTATGTAGGTTTCTATCTGAAACTGTTTTCTTCTCTCTTTTGTAATTTTTGAGTAAATTTTCTTCAAGATATCACCTCACACTATTTTGCAACTTCTATAAAGAAGGAATTTGCAAAAAAATCAAATTTTTTTTCTTTTAAAAGATTTGCATAGACTCTGTTTTCGTTAAAAAGCATCATTCTTGTATTATCGAAAGTATCTAAACCTATATTAAGATCATCTTCTCGTGGAAGGTACTCATCAGAAAAAATCTGTACAGGGAATTTATAATCCGGAAACGGATAATAAAATTCTGCTTTCCCATATCCAGCATCTGTAATTATTTTCTTTAATGCCTCTTTACTAAAAGTTCTCACTTTACTATCTGTATCAATATAACCTTCCAAACCATCAAAAAATTTTCCAGTATGGTCTTCTCTGGAGCCTGCCCAATATTTCAATCCAAATTTATTTTCAATAGCAATCAGCAGTTTTCCATCTTCTTTCAAATATCCACTGATTTTTTTTAAAAAGGCTTCAAATGGATGTTCATCATCCGTGTAATAACCGGCATATTCCAATACTCCGATCAATGTAATATAATCATACTTTTCTTTCAAAACAACATCATTGAAATTTCCAACCATAATTGTAAGATTATCGTATTCTTTATTACGGTTTGCATTAATTAATGATCTGCGTTTAGAAAGATCTACACTCGTCACATGCTTTGCATTTCTGCAAAGTACTCCACTGATAGCTCCACATCCTGCCCCAATTTCAAGTACAGATGCATCTTTTTTTAAAGGATACCACTCCAGTATATTTTGTCTGACAGGTGAAAAATGATATAACACTGGCCACCGGTCATCTTCTGCAAGTATCTTCTCTACGTCTGGTTCTTCCATAATAAGCTGTAACAGATCTTTCTCGATGTCCCCGTCACTATATTGATCCTGTCCATTATAAAATGTATAATCTAACGTTACTTTTCCAATCTGCTCTGTCATAGAACCTCTTTTCTATAGTTATCTACAACTATTATTTTTTACCCAAGAATCTCCTTAATATCCTTTATAAAATCAAATACATGCTCATTTTTTACATATAATGGATTCGCTGTCACATGTTCTACCTGCGGTCTGTAAGCTTTACAGATTTCAGTCAGATGTGTTGCAATGTTCATTGGACTGATATTATCCAGTGATACCATGTTATCATTGAAATCCTTAAGATCTTTATTCGCATAAGTATTCGTGATCGTCTTTACATCAAATACCGACATCTCAAGTGGCGGATAACTTGGATGTGGTGAACACATCAGTGAAATTCCTGCGTAAGTTTCCTGCAAAGTCCGCGCATATTCTTCAATTGTAAGCTTTCCAACGGAGACAAGCTCTTTGCCGTTTCCAAGCGGAATTGAACGGTGCATCTCCCCTGCCGAAAGAATCTCCCATTCCTCAATATCCGGCTGCATCATCACCCATTTTTTCAGAGCCGCTATTACAAGGTTAAATGCATTACGCTCCGTACCTGGACGTCCATAAACAAGAATCTGTTTTTTCTTATCAACCTGTGCAGGCATTTGCTCTAACGCTTTTCTTAATCCATCATTTAAGACAGGATCAAATGCAAAGCTATGCGTAAAATGGTAATGATTTTCATCGAAGAATTCTTTCAACAACATACTGTTAAAAATTGCAATTGTTGGATAATCACTTTTGTAGGTAGAATCTGCAAGCAGGTACTTCGTAGACCAGGAGTAAAATCCTGGCTCATAATCCTGAATAAAATAGAGAAAAATATTTGGTTTGATTCCAAATGTATTTTCAAATCCAACATAAGCATCCTGACAACAATACGCTGTCCACCAGCCAGTAAATAAGAAATAGTCATTCTCTGACACTGGAATACTGCGGTTAAAACGATTGCTGTATGGAATAATCTGTTTTGCAACGAGAGAATCATCTTCTGCTTTTACAAATGTATACTCATCGGAATATTTTTTAATGGCTGCTTTGTCTGGCTCTGCGTCTACTAAAATAATACGTGCATCATAGCCTAATGCTTTCACTAAAGTATCGAAAAACTTCAGTGCAGTTGAGATTCCACCAAAGACATGCTCTGCATTGATAGACGGAACCAGAAGGTTCATTCTGCGGTTCGGATATTCTATCTTACGGAAAGTGTATGGTGTAATTTCATATACATTCGTATCCAATTGTGGAAGTCCGGTTTCTCTTTTTCTCTTCAGAAGCATTTTTTCCTCCTGCTCTTTGACAGTCTGCTGCACCGCGGCACAAATTTTGGGCTGACAACAATAATAATCAAGATTTCTATTATAATATGGATCTCCGTTTTTCCGGTAGGTCTTATACATCTGATCCGACAAATCAAAGTCAATCTGTGGGATTTTACTTGCATCCCTGCTCTTAGATTCATAATGATACAGACGAACATTTGGATCGTAGATATTCACGAGTCCATGCTGGTTTGCACGAAGTGCAAGTTCAATATCGCTTCCACATACAATGAATTTCTCATCAAATCCACCGATTTTCTCAATTGTCGCCTTCGAAACTGCAAGACAGGCTCCCGTTACCGCAGAAACATTTCTTGTTACCATCGGTGACACAAATGGCGATCCATAGTGCTGCGGTTTCATTCCCTTGAATACATGATCAGCCCAGCCACCCATTCCAATAACTACTCCTGCATGCTGGATCGTATTATCTTCATATAAAAGCAATCCACCGACAACACCAACATCTTTTCGTATAGCTTTCTCTACCAGTCTTGTAAGCCATTCCGGTTCAATAACTTCTACATCATTATTCAAACATACATAGACATCTCCGGTTGCGAACTTCATTCCATAATTATTAAGCCTTGACCAGTTAAACTCAAACGCCGCATCTTTCACGATGACATTGTCATGTTCTTCTTTCACCTTCTTCAGATAAGTAAAAGTCTCTTCCCTCTCAGAATTGTTATTTAAAATAATAATCTCAAAATTTTTATAAGTTGTCTTCGCAAAAATACTGTCAATTGCAGCCTTTAACAAATCTGCATGATCTTTAATCGGAATAATAATGGAAACCTTCGGTTCCTCATTCATGTGATATCTCACATCATAGACAAACAAATTCTCTGTCTCATTTGCAGTCGCTGCTCCTTTACCATAAACACGGTCTAAATGTTCCTGAATCGCATTAAGTCCTGCTGTCTGTGCATATGGCTTTGACTCCGGGTTGGCTGCTGTGGAGCTCGGAAGATCTCTCCAATGATAAAGTATCTCAGGGACATGTCCAATCTTGTCCGTCATCTCTGTCATTCGAAGTAACAGATCATAATCCTGGCTTCCGTTGAACTCACCGCGAAATCCACCCACTTTTTCAAATAAGGACTTCTTGAATCCAATCAAATGTCCTAAATACATCTGGCTCAGGAAAAGATCCGGAGACCAGTCAGGTTTACATAATGGATCTCTCGTTTTTCCTTTCGCATCAATAATATCCATATCGCTGTATATGATCTCAGAACCTTCTTTTTTTATCTTCTGATAAAATTCATGTAATGCAGACGGTGCAAGCTCATCATCATTATCCATAAGAAGGATATACTCTCCGGATGCAAGCGCTGCTGCCGCATTGGTTGCTCCTGAAATCCCCTGATTTTTTTCTAATAATTTAATTTTAATCCGGCTATTTTTCATTGCAGATAAGTGCTCTCTTACCTCCTGCTTTGTAGAACAGTCATCTGCAATGCAAATCTCCCAGTTTTTGTAATTCTGCTTTTCTATAGATTCAATCGCCTTATCAAGCCACTTAATTTCTACATTATATACAGGCATTACAATGG
>OLZW01002162.1_pt1 | contig 13162 bp, 10 predicted proteins | sample 1674281 | NCBI WGS metagenome assembly OLZW01 (sample SAMEA103958157, study PRJEB25191) | human gut metagenome | biome: human-associated habitat [ENVO:00009003]; feature: intestine environment [ENVO:2100002]; material: feces | place: Germany | collected 2013/2015
CAGCAATGGCAGGTCTAGACAGATCGTCGTTTAATACAGAACCCGGCTTACGGTCTATCTCGTTTTCCATTTTTCAGTCTTTGATTCCCGCACATTTTTGTGTGGGATTTTTTATTTTTTGTCTTGCCCGCTTTCTCCGTCGGGCAGTGCGAGATGGAGAGAGCGCGGCTGTTTTGTTTTTGTCATTGTTCTTTTACTTCCCGTTTGGGTCTGTTTGTGGTATACTATGTGCACTGCAGGAAATTGCAGTCAACTAAGAAAGACAGGATGTGAAATCCTCCGATGAAAGATGGTTTTTTGAAAGCAGCCGCCCTTTCTCCCGCACTGCGGGTGGCCGACTGCACCTATAATGTCCGGCAGATCACGGATGCTTTGCACAAAGCTGCAGCCCGCGGCGTAAAGCTGGCCGTGTTCCCCGAGTTCTGCCTGACCGGCTATACCTGCGGCGACCTGTTTCTGCAGCGCACGCTGCAGACCGGTGCACTGGATGCCCTGAGCACCCTGCTTGATGAAACAAAAGCACTGGACGTTGTCACGCTGGTGGGCCTGCCGCTGCTGGTGCACGGCAAGCTGTACAACTGCGCCGCCGTGCTATGCCATGGCCGCATTCTGGGTTTTGTGCCCAAGACCTATCTGCCCAACTACGGCGAGTTCTACGAGAAGCGCCAGTTCACCCCGGGCAGCACCGAGGTGGAGCTGGTGGAGGTGTGTGGTCAGCAGGTGCCCTTTGGCACCTCCCTGCTGTTCCGCTGCCGCCAGATGCCCAGCTTTGTGCTGGGTGTGGAGATCTGCGAGGATCTGTGGAGCGCCCTGCCGCCCTCCACCTTCCACGCGCTGGCCGGTGCGACCGTGATCGCAAATCTTTCCGCCAGCGATGAGACCGTCGGCAAGGCCGAGTACCGCCGGGCGCTGGTGTCCAACCAGTCTGCCCGCCTGCTGTGCGGCTACCTGTATGCTTCCGCCGGGCACGGTGAGAGCACGCAGGACATGGTGTTCGCCGGCCACGACCTGATCGCCGAGAACGGCACTATTCTGGCGGAGAACGCTCCCTTTGACGGCGGCTGTGCCGAGACCGAGATCGACTGCCAGCGCATGGAAGCCGAACGTGCCCGCAACACCAGTTTTGAGCTGAGCGGCGAGGGCTACCAGACCGTGGAGTTCGATCTGGAACCGGCAGAGACCACGCTGACCCGCTGGATCGATCCCGCGCCCTTTGTGCCCGGCGACCCCAAGCGCCGCGCCGAACGCTGTGAGCTGATTCTGAAAATGCAGGCCGACGGCCTTGCAAAGCGGCTGGAACACGCCCACGCAAAGACCGCCGTTATCGGCATTTCCGGCGGCTTGGACAGCTGTCTTGCGCTGCTGGTGGCCGTGCGTGCCATGAAGCAGCTGGGCCGCCCCGCCCGGGATGTGCTGGCTGTGACCATGCCCTGCTTTGGCACCACGAAGCGCACCCGCAGCAATGCAGAGATCCTGTGCGATGAGCTGCAGGTCTCCTTTAAAGAGATCGATATCGCCAACACCGTGCACAGCCATTTTGCGGACATCGGTCAGGACGAAAGCGTGCTGGATGTCACCTTTGAAAACGGTCAGGCCCGCGTGCGCACGCTGGAGCTGATGGATACCGCCAACCGCACCGGCGGTCTCGTGGTGGGCACCGGCGACCTTTCGGAGCTGGCGCTGGGCTGGGCCACCTACAACGGCGACCACATGAGCATGTACGGTGTGAACGCCGGTGTGCCCAAAACGCTGGTGCGCCACCTTGTGCGCTACGAAGCCGACATTGCCGCCACCGATGCTCTGCGCACGGTACTGCTGGATATTCTGGATACGCCCGTCTCCCCGGAGCTGCTGCCTGCCAAGGACGGCGAGATCGCGCAGAAGACCGAGGACCTTGTGGGACCCTACGAGCTGCACGATTTCTACCTGTATCAGGTGCTGCGCTTCGGCTTTGGCCCGGCCAAGATCTTCCGGCTGGCAAAGACTGCATTCACAGGCCGGCCGGAGTACCCGGACAACGTGCTGTACAAGTGGCTGCGCAACTTCTACTGGCGGTTCTTTGCCCAACAGTTCAAGCGCAGCTGCCTGCCCGACGGTCCCAAGGTGGGCAGCGTGACCCTTTCGCCCCGCGGCGACTGGCGGATGCCCAGCGATGCCTGTGCCGCACTGTGGCTGGCCGAGCTGGAACAATTACAGATCAAGGATTAACGCATGAAAAACAAAAAGCTGCTTACCGATCTTCTCTTTGCCGTGGTCATTCTGGCCATTGCCGCTGTGCTGCTGGTGGTGCGCCGCGTGCACGCTTCCGGCTCCGGGCTGCGGGCCGAGCTGATCTACGGCGACAACAACACCACCATGAACCTGCCGCTGGACGTGGATGAGACCTATGATGTGGACACCGGTTACTATACCGTCCACATTCAGATCAAGGACGGTGCAGCCCGGTTCGTGGATTCGCCCTGCCCGGATCACATCTGTGAAGGCTTTGGCTGGCTTTCCAACGAAGATCAGACCGCCACCTGCCTTCCGGCCCGTGCAGTGCTGACCATTGTACCTGTTTCCTGACAAAAAGGAGTGGTTTTGAATGATGGATGAAAACGATCGTTCCCACGAAGATTACCGTTCTCTGCGGCACATCAGCCGCAAGGAAGGCTCTGAGGATACTGCGCCCATCGAGGTAGACAGCTCGGCGTTTTTTTCCGAGCTGCCGCCGGAACAGCCCAGCGCACCGCCTCCGGCCCAGCCTCCCCAGAAGCCGCCGCGCAGCGGCCACAACACACCCGTACCGCCCAAGGTCCAGCCGCCCGTGGATGGAGCCGTGGCAGTACCTTCCAAGTGGGGGAAAATTTTGCTGATCTTACAAGGTATTTTAAGCATTCTGGCACTGGTGCAGCTGTGGCGCACCCAGATGCTGCCGGTGCTGTATCTGGTCATTCTGGCCGCGCTGCTGGCGCTTTTGTGGCTGCTGGTAAAGCGCTGTCAGGAGTACAATGTTCCCGGCAAGGTGGCCCGGGTATTTTCGGTGTTCCTGTGCGCTGCCATGGCGCTGGGCTGCTTCTGGGCCCAGCAGGGCCTTTCTGCTCTGGGCAGCATGACCTCTGGCCTGCTCACCGGTGCCGAGGCCAACAAGATCACCAAGGAGCCCTTTGTGATCTACCTCAGCGGCGTGGACACCCGCGGCGAGTTGACCGAAAATGCCCGCAGCGACGTGAATATCCTTGCTGCCGTGAACCCTGTCACCAAGAGGGTGGCCCTGATCAACACCCCGCGCGACTACTACGTAGACCTTGCCGGCACTGACAGCAAGGATAAGCTGACTCACGCCGGTCTGTACGGCGTGGAAACCAGCATGGCCACACTGGGCAATCTGTACGGCGTCAATGTGGACCATTACATCCGCATCAACTTTGCGGGCTTCATCAGCATCATCGATGCGCTGGGCGGCGTGGATGTCTACTCCGATCAGGCGTTCACTTCTGTGGGCAGCCCCGGCTACTATGACCCCACCACCTTTGTGGAGGGCTGGAACCATCTGGACGGCAAGGCCGCTCTGGCCTTTGCCCGTGAGCGTCACGCCTTTGCATCCGGCGATATCCAACGCGGCATCAACCAGATGAAGGTGATCGATGCCATGCTGAACAAGATCAAGTCCCCTGCCCTGCTGATGGGCTTTTCCAAGATCATGGATGCCGCAGCCGACTGCTTTGTGACCAGCTTTTCACAGGATCAGATCAGTGCGCTGGTACGGATGCAGCTGAGCGACTTTGCCGAGTGGGATATTGAAAGCTATACCGTCACCGGCACAAGCTCCAGCAGCACCAAGTGCTACTCTGCCAAGGGACAGAAGCTCTACGTCATGAAACCGGATGATGCTTCTGTGAGCAAGGCCAGGGAAATGATCGCGTCCGTGCTGGGCGGTGAGGGCACCGTTGCCGACACCACCCAGAAGCCGGAAAAGACCGATGTGTTCACCCCCACCACCGACCCGAACGCCGCTGTTTCGGAGGTGCCTGCGGAGAGCGTTCCCGAGGAAGTGCCCGCCGACAGCCTGCCGGAAGAGACCGTCCCGGCTGACCAGCCTGCAGATGCAGAGCAGCCTGCCGACACCCAGCCGCAGGAGCCGGAAGCTCCCGCCGAGGGCGAGACCGGCGGGGACACACCTGCCGAAGCCCCGTCTATCTCCCTGCCCACGCAGGAAGAGGTGGAACAGGCTGCATCGTCCATCTACAATGCGGCTTCCTCCATCTGGGGTGCCATTCAGGATGCTGCTTCGCAGCAGAACGACGCGGCCTGACGATTTAAAATGTCCTCTGCGCAAGCTCCGGACTCTATCGCGGAAATATTATTTTATTTGCAAAACAGGAAACAACTGCGGTCGTTTCCTGTTTTGCTTTTTCACCAGAAAGTCCGTGCCGATAAACTGCATAAAAATGCCGCCTGCATCTTGAACCAATGCAGGCGGCTTTCTCATTCTATAAAATCATTATGCCTTGATCTCGTTCCAGACGCTCTTGCCGTCCAGAGAGGAAGCATCCACATCCAGATACTCGCAGATGGTCTGGGCGATGGTGCCAAAGCACAGACGGGTGCCAAGGTCAACGCCAGGCTTCACGCCCTTGCCGCAAATCAGGTACGGCACATACTCGCGGGTGTGGTCGGTGGTCTTGGTATAGGACGGGTCGCAGCCATGGTCAGCGGTGACCATAAGGAGATCGCCCTCCCGCATTCCGGGGATGAAGTCGGCCACGAACTTGTCAAACTCGGTGGCAGCGGCGGCATAGCCTGCCACATCGCGGCGGTGGCCGTAGAGCATATCGAAGTCCACCAGATTCACAAAGGCAAGGCCCTCAAAGTCGCGGGTCTGCAGGGCCTTGGTAAAGGCGATGCCATTGGTGTTGCCAGTGGTCTTGATCTTCTCGGTCACACCCTCACCGTCGAAGATGTCAAAGATCTTACCAACAGCGATCACATCCCTGCCAGCATCTTTCAGCAGATCCAGCATGGTAGCGCGGGGCGGCTTGAGGCTCAGGTCGTGGCGGTTGGTGGTGCGGTAGAAGGTATCCGCAGTGTGGCCCAGGAAGGGGCGTGCGATCACGCGGCCCACGCCGTACTCGCCCTTGAGCATCTCGCGGGCGATCTCGCAGTAGCGGTACAGCTCATGCACCGGCACCAGCTCTTCGTTGGCGGCCACCTGAAATACGCTGTCGGCACTGGTGTAAACGATAAGGGCGTTTTCTTTCATGGCCTGCTCGCCGTAATCCTTCAGCACCTGCGTGCCGGAGTAAGGCTTGTTGCACAGCACCTTGTGGCCGGTCTTTTCCTCAAACTCGTGGATTAGTTCATCCGGGAAGCCGTTCGGGAAGGTGGGCAGCGGCTTGGGGCTTACCACACCGGCGATCTCCCAGTGACCAATGGTGGTATCCTTGCCCATGCTCTGCTCCTGCAGGCGGGCAAAGGAGCCGATGGGCGCTGCGGTCTTTTCGCCTGCGGTCACGCCATCAATGTTGAACATGCCCATCTTTTGCAGGTTGGGGCAGTTGAAGTTGGGGTGTTTTGCAATGGCACCCAGGGTGTTGGTGCCCTCATCGCCAAAGGCGGCGGCATCCGGCTCTGCGCCAATGCCAAAGCTGTCGAGGACGATCAGAAAAACACGCTTTTCCATATCGTTTTTTCTCCATTTCTTCCGGGGACCTGCCCCGGATAAGTGATACTATCTTTACTTATCATTATAAGCAAATCCTGTGCCGGATGCAAGCGTTTTTGCTGTGCCGCAAATATCCGTCATTTTCACCAAAATGTTCGTCATTTCGTTCACAATCCGACGAAGCGTTTTTGCGTTTTTATTCGTTGCTGCGTTATTTCGTGACAAAGGCATCTTAGCTGCCAAAAAAATTGCAGCGCAGCTTGAATTTTTTCTTGCCCTATTGTATCCAAGCGGATATAATAGTAAATGGAAAAAGTTTTGAACAGCAGAACTTTTCTGCTTTTGTACCACAGCATGGGATTTTTCCCGTTGGTCGCGTGCAGCTGCCTGTATGACAGCGGACAGCCTGCCGCAAAATAGAGAATGTGAAGTTGTAGTTGGAGGTAGTAAAAGTATATGAGAAAAACAAAGATCATCTGCACTCTGGGCCCGTCCACCGATCAGGAAGGCGTTCTGCGCGAGCTGGTCGCCAACGGCATGAACGTTGCCCGTTTTAATTTTTCCCACGGCTCTCACGAGGAGCATCTGGGCCGCTTTGAAAAGCTGAAGGCCATCCGTGAAGAGCTGGGCAAGCCGGTCGCCGCCCTGCTGGACACCAAAGGCCCCGAGATCCGCCTGAAGGACTTCAAGAACGGCACTGAAATGCTGGAAGCCGGCCAGACCTTCACCCTGACCACCCGCGAGGTGGAAGGCACCAAGGAGATCTGCTCCATCACCTATAAGGACCTGCCGCAGGACGTACAGCCCGGCGGCACCATCATGCTGGACGACGGCCTGATCAAGCTGCAGATCGTCACCGTGAACGACACCGACATCGTGTGCAAGGTGCTGAACAACGGCAAGATCAAGAACAAGAAGGGTGTCAATGTGCCCGGCGTGCATCTGTCCATGCCGTATATGAGCCAGCGCGACCGCGACGACATCATCTTCGGCGCACAGCAGGGCTTCGACTTCATCGCTGCTTCCTTCGTGCGCACCGCGCAGGATGTGTACGATATCCGCAACCTGCTCAACGAGTATGATTCCGATATCCGCATCATCGCCAAGATCGAGAACCGTGAGGGCGTGAACAACATCGACAGCATTCTGGCTGCAGCCGATGCTGTCATGGTGGCCCGCGGCGATCTGGGCGTTGAGATCGACTTTACCGAGCTGCCCGGCATTCAGAAGAATATCATCGAGCGCTCCTTCTCCTTTGGCAAGCCCATCGTCACCGCTACCCAGATGCTGGACAGCATGATCGTGAACCCCCGCCCCACCCGTGCCGAGATCTCCGACGTGGCAAATGCCATCTACGACGGCACCTCTGCCATCATGCTCTCCGGCGAGACTGCTGCCGGTGCTTACCCCGTGGAGGCCCTCAAGACCATGTCTGCCATTGCTGAGCGCACCGAGCAGGAGAACCACGCCCGCTTTGCGCCCCTCGCCGAGAACACCGGCAAGATCAGCGTGAGCGATGCAACTGCACACGCTGCCTGCCTGACCGCCAAGGACGTGAACGCTGCCGCCATCGTCACCGTGTCCGAGTCCGGCAACACCGCCCGTCTGCTGAGCAAGTACCGCCCGGAACAGCCCATCATCGCCTGCGTGATGAAGGAGCAGGTGCAGCGTCAGCTGGCTCTGAGCTGGGGCATCACCCCGCTGATGATGCCTCTGGCACACAGCACCGATGAGCTGATCGAGATGTCCACCTCTCTGGCCAAGGAGAACGGCTACCTGCACAACGGTGAGCTGGCCGTTGTGACCGCAGGCGTGCCTGTGGGCGTGTCCGGCACCACCAACATGATCAAGATCCACATGGTAGGCAACTGTCTGGCTACCGGTGTGGGCGTTGGCCGCGAGAATGCCGACGTGACCAGCGCCACCGGCAAGGCCTGCGTCTGCCGCACGCTGGAAGAGGTGCGTGCAAAGTTCAAGCCCGGCATGGTTCTGGTGGTGCCCTCCACCAGCAACGAAATGCTGAGTTACGTGCGTGATGCCGCCGCTCTGGTGGTGGAAGAGCCGGGCCTGAACAGCCACGCTGCCATTGCCGGCAAGGCCCTGCTCAAGCCTACCGTTGTGGGTGCCGCCGGTGCTACCAGCCACATCCGTGACGGTCTGATGATCGCTGTGGACTGCGCGCACGGCAGCGTGCAGCGCCTGCAGGCATAAGCCAAAGGAGAAGATCATGGAACGCATTGCAAGCTTCTGTGTTGACCATACCAAACTGGACCGCGGCATGTATCTGAGCCGTCAGGACGGCGATGTTCTCACATGGGACATCCGCATGAAAAGGCCCAATCACGGCGATTACCTGTCCACCGGTGCCGCCCACACGCTGGAGCATCTGTTTGCCACCTATGCACGCAACAGCGCCTTTCAGGACAGCGTGATCTACGTTGGCCCCATGGGCTGCCGCACCGGCTTCTATCTGCTCACCCGCGGCCTGACTCCCGCCGAGGCACTGGAGCTGACGGTGGAATCCTTCCGCTTCATGGCTGGCTTTGAGGGCGCTGTGCCCGGTGCCAGCGAAGTGGAGTGCGGCAACTACCGCGATATGGATCTGCCCGCCGCCAAGGCCGAGGCCGCTGCCATGCTGCCGGTGCTGGAAGCACTGACCGGCGACGAGCTGCATTACTAAGCTATCTTCACCCTTCAAATTCATCATCATAAAAAAGCGCTCTCCCACTGGGTTTCCGTTGGGAGAGCGCTTTCGTTTTAGTTGTTCTTGATCGCATCCAGTGCCTGCCGTGCAGCACGGATGTTTTCTTCATCCGTCTGCCATACCTCAAACTCTGAAAAGCCCGGCAGCCCCATGGGCACACCCTCGCGGCGGAAGGTCATGCGGCTTTGCAGCACCTGCTTGCCGGAAAGGTGGAACGCATGTGCCCCGGTCTGTGCGGCCAGTGCCGGGATGTTTTGTGCCGTGACACCGGCACCTACCAGAATTTCCACGCTGTCCCCTGCCCGCTCCACCAGTCGGCCGAGAAGCTCCGCTCCCTCTGGGGCACTCGCCGCCTGACCGCTGGTGAGGATGGTACAAAGGCCCATGCTCCGGACCGTTTCCAGTGCCGCAAAGGGGTCGGCGCTGACATCAAAGGCACGGTGCAGGGTACACGCCACCGGACGGCCTGCCTTTTCCGCTGCCCTGCGCGCCGCCGCATAAATGGGCCGCATGGCCTCCGCATCCAGCTGCCCTTCCAGAGTCAGCACACCGGTCACGATACCATCCGCCCCGGCCTCCACCAGCTCTGCGGCCAGCTGTTCCATCTGGGCAAGCTCGTAGCTATCGTAACAGAAATCTCCGAACCGGGGCCGCAGCAGAGCACGCACCGGCAGGCCGGTCTCCGCCTTGACCTGACGCACCAGCGCAAGGCTGGGCGTTGTACCGCCCACGATCAGGTCGGCACACAGTTCCAACCTGCTGGCACCGCCGCGCTTTGCTGCCAGTGCACTGGCAGTGCTGTCCACACATACTTCCAGAACGGAACGCATTTCAATTCCTCCCTTTTTGCCGGGCTTTGAACCCGGCATTCTGGTTTATTCTACCACGTTTTTCCGTTTTATAAAACCCTGTGGCAGCAAAAAGCTGCGGCCCGGGTCTTATCCCTGCCGCAGCCTTTGTTGTTTTTTCAGATCAGACCCAGCGCCTTGAACTCCTTTGCAATGCCGTCCTCATATACCGAGGGCGCAATGCGGTCGCACCGCTTTTTCAGGTTTTCGGAGCCATTGGCCATGCACACACTGATGCCGACAACATCGGTCATCTGCAGGTCGTTATCGCTGTCACCAAAGCCGATGGTATCCGCCAGCGTGCAGCCCAGATGATCACAGATGGCCTTGATTCCGGTGCCCTTATTAAATTTGCGGTTGATGAGTTCACCATTCACAAAGCCATCGGTCAGGCGGTCCAGCTTGCTTTCGCAGAACACAAACTGGTCGGCATAGAGCTGCTTTGCCTCGGCAAGGTCGCTCTCGTGGTCGGCAATGAACACGATCTTATACAGCGGTTCCCCTTTGTAATCGGAAAGCGGCAGGATGGACATGCCCTCTTCCATGGCTTTGCGCCAGCGTTCTGCCTCGCTGTTCAGCGGTGCATCGTTCTTTTTGTGGATAAATTTCCACCTCTCAGCCATCTTGCTTCCGCCAAAGGTGGCATCCCGGGCTTCCAGCGTGCACTCCACGCCATTGCGTTCCAGCGCCGCGCGCACGCCTTCAGCCTGCTGCGGCTCCATGGGGATATCCACCAGAGTCTTGCCATCGCACAGCACATAGCCGCCGGCGCTGCACACTGCGCCCGCAAAGCAGTCGTGCCGCAGCAGCGGTTCGGTCATGCGGTGGTTGCGGCCGGTGCACAAAAACAGCTTGTGTCCGTTTGCTCTGGCGCGATCCAGTGCAGCCAGAGTGCTTTCCGGGATGAGCATATCACCCGGCGGCAGCAGCGTGCCGTCAATATCCAGAAAAATCAGCTTACGACCCATACTTTTATCCTTTATCATCAAAGGGAGCCTCGCTCCACGATCTGATAGCCCAGCGTCACCTGACGCACAGGCCCGCTGCTCCCATTTTCTTCCAGCATCTGCAGCAGGATCCGGGCAGCCTCCTGCCCCACCTGCTTCTGGTAAAAGCGCACCGTGGCCAGCCCCGGTTCCATCATGCTGCCAGCCCAGCTGTCGCCAACGCCTGCAAGACCCACATCCTGCCCCACATGCCGTCCTGCTTCCCGCAGGGCACGCATGGCACCAAAGGCCACCGTGTCAGTCACGCAGACCACACCGTCCAGATCCGGGCAGCGCACCAGCAGTTCCTGCATACAGCGCTGGCCCTCCTCCATGGTAAAGGCGTTGCAGCAGATGCGGGGCATCTGTTCGCCGTTCAGTCCGGCAGCGTTCAGCGCATCCTGCACGCCCTCACGGCGCTGCACGCCGGTGGCATCGTCCCGCTCTGTACCGCCAATATAAACGATCCTTTTGCGGCCATGGTCCAGCATCCGCTGGGCAAGTTCCCGGGCTGCAGTTCGGTCGTCGTTGTACACGCAGGCCACATCCTGAAAACGCTGGCCTGTTACCACCACCGGCACACGGCAGTTTTTCAGCGCCTGCGCCAGCTGAGGAGTATAATAGCTGCCCAGCAGGATGATGCCCGCCACGTGGTTGCGCTGCATGGCAGTCAGATAGCCCAATTCCCGCTGGGCGTCCAGCTCGGTGTTTCCCAGCAGCATCAGATAGCTCTTTGCATCCAGCTCACTGGCAATGCCTGCCGTGATCTGCCCCACCGACTGGGAGCCGATGCTGGGAGCGATCACCCCCACCTGATTCACTTTTCCGGTGCGCAGAGTCTGGGCGGCGGTATCCGGGCGGTAGCCGGTCTTTTCCACTACCTCGTGGATAACAGCCCTCTTCTGTTCGCTCAGGGGGCCTCCGTTCAGGTAGCGGCTGACCGCCGCACTGGATACACCCGCCATTTTTGCAATATCACTGATGGTCATTTGCAGTACTTCTCTCTTTTGGGATGCATTGTTATGTGTAAACGTTTTCATGCTTATTATAAACCGCTTTCACCCATCCCGCAAGATGCGCTTTTCCCGGTTTATTCCGAACGCATTTTTGTTTTTCTGGCAACTGTGTACAAAAGACGGCTTTTTTCTGAGAAGCAGGGCATTACAGGCGGTCAGGCTGCGCCCATGCTCCATGCACGCACGGCAAGCCCCAGCAGCAGAACCACCAGCAGAACGATGAACACGGTTTTATTGCCAGTTCTTCTCTGTTTCTTTTTGCGGCCTGCCTTGCTGCGGCTTTTGGCCGAGCTGCTGCGCGCTGTGGTGCTTCTGCTGCCGGAGGAACGGCTGCCGGCCGTTTTGCGGCTCTGGGTGCTGCGGTTCTGGCCCTGCTTTGTGCTCTGGCGGGCTGGCTCGTGCGCAGCCGTTTTTTCTTCCGGCGCACGGCTGGATGCGATCGGCTCCTTTGCGCCGCAGCGTGCCAGATAATTTTCTGCATCGCGGTAATAGCGGGCAAGTTCATTCTCGCGGAAAGCCGTGCCCACATAGCCGTCTTCCAAGCTCTCCACTGCCTCGTTGAACAGGATCGCCGCCTGAGCGGCATCGGTGTGATCGGTGGCGTGGGCGGCTTCGTTGCGGGCGGTGCGCACAGCATTGCAGGCGCGGCGGGCCGCACCCGGATTGCTGGTATTGCCCAGCAGGTCCAGCGGTTTGGCGGCATCCTTTTCCGGGTCCAGCAGAACCCGCATACAAATGGTGGTATCCAGCTGCTGCCAGCTGTTTTTGCCGGAAAGATCCGGCATACGGTCGTAGTAGTCCGGGCTTTCCTGCTGGCGCTGTGCAACGTGATCCAGCAATGCACCCAAGCTGTGCGCACCGGGTTTGTGCTCCCAGTGCCAGCGCAGCAGGCGGCGGCTGATCTCATCGCAGGCAGTTTTGATCTCAAAGGCAGCCTGTAAGGCTTCTTCCGGCATAATGGTTCTCCCTTCTTCTGGCATACAAAAAAGCGGAGAAGGCATACCGCCCTCTCCGCTGCTGTTTGTGTTACAGCACGAACTGGTAATACACGAAGCCGCACAGTGCCACTGCTGCACAGACAATGGCAGTGATGGGCGGCACCCAGCGGATCAGCGCTTCGGCCACGCTGTCGCGCTCGTCCTCGTATTCTTCCTCGTCGTCATAGGCAGGCTCCGGCTGCTGAGATACCGGCTGTGCACGGCGGGCTGCAGCAGGCATCACACGGGTGCCTTCGTCCGCAGCTGCATGAGATGCCCTGCCCGGGAACTGTGTCCGCATTCCGGCATCCAGTACACGGGTCTGCTCTGCAGCAGGTTCTTCCGGCTGTGGTTCTGCTTCACGGCACGGTGCACCCATGATCCGGGTCGGCTCCTCCTGCACGGGCGCTGCGCCCATAATGCGGGTAGGCTCTTCGGCCTGCGGGGCAAGAGGCGTTTCCAGTTCCGGCTCGGTCTGGGCAGGCTGTTCCGGCTGCAGCAGGGTGTTCAGCGCGTTCTGCAGCAGGATGCGGTCGCAGCCGCACTCCGAGCAGTACACGGTATCCTCCTCCTTCGGGTGGAAGGCACCGCAGGCGCAGTACCAGCCATTTTCAAACACCTGCGGCTGATACTTCAGCTCCTGGCGGTTCATGCGGGTCTCCAGCGCCTTTTCCAGCTCAGCAGACAGGCGCTTGGGGGCAGGCAGGCGCACGCGCTTGATGCCGTCCAGATGCACCACCCGCTTGCCGTTGTACACGTTGCACAGCGAAACATCCACGCTGGTGATGGCCTTTGCGGTAACGAACACCGCATCGTCCATGCCAAACAGTTCGCCGGGCTTTACTTCCAAGTCACGGTACTCGAACCGGTCCTCGCACAGGATCACGCCGTCCACGCCCTTGCACTTGAAGTGGATCTCCAGCGCGGTCAGGGTCACCTTGGAAATATTCTTGAAGGTCAGGCAGACCGCGTGCTCCCCGCTGACAT
>OLZW01002168.1_pt1 | contig 13135 bp, 6 predicted proteins | sample 1674281 | NCBI WGS metagenome assembly OLZW01 (sample SAMEA103958157, study PRJEB25191) | human gut metagenome | biome: human-associated habitat [ENVO:00009003]; feature: intestine environment [ENVO:2100002]; material: feces | place: Germany | collected 2013/2015
TTCAGGAATGACTTCTTTGATGTTATCTGCGATGAACACCTGATTGTTATATAACTTAATGGTTCCCTCAATAGAATCGTATTCTGTATTGATCTTCGGGAAGTATAAAATTCCTTTTAAGTTGAACGGATAGTCCATGTTCAGGTGGATCCAGAACAGAGGCTCTTTGTAGTCTAAGAACACTTTGCGGTAAAATTCCTTGTATTCTTCGTCAGTGCAGTCTTTTGGATTCTTTGCCCATAATGGGTTGGTATCGTTCAATGGAACCGGTCGTTTTACAATTTTTAATTTTTCTTTTGCAGGGGAAACTTCAACGACTTCTTTTTCACCGTTTTCATTTTCCTTTTCCTCTGTTTTTGCTTCCTCGTGGATTTCTTCCACAACGGTATCAGTATCTAACTTATCTGCTGCATCGATGGTCTCATATTCTGTCTCAGCATTTGCCTTAGATAAGAAGATTGGGGTAGGCATGAAAGAGCAGTACTTCTCAATGACTTCTCTTGCACGGTATTCGTTTGCGAATTCGAGGCAGTCTTCATTCAGGTATAAAGTGATCTCAGTACCGACACCTTCTTTTGTGCCGTCTGTCATATCGAATTCTGTGCCTCCGTCACATGCCCAGTGGACAGGTGTGGCATCTTTTTTATAAGATAAAGTATCGATCGTCACCTGATCTGCTACCATGAATGCAGAGTAGAAACCAAGTCCGAAATGACCGATGATCTGATCGTCGTTTGCCTTGTCTTTGTATTTTTCGATGAAATCAGTAGCACCGGAAAATGCGATCTGGTTGATATATTCCTCTACTTCATCAGATGTCATACCAAGACCATTATCAATGAATTTTAACGTTTTTTCGTCCGGGTTTACAATAACCTGAATCTGTGGTTTGTAATCAGCAGGTAACTCGTACTCGCCCATCATATCCAGTTTTTTTAATTTTGTGATGGCATCGCAGCCATTACTGATCAATTCACGATAGAAGATATCGTGATCGGAATATAACCATTTCTTGATGATCGGGAAAAGGTTATCACTGTTGATTGAAAGATTTCCATGTTTCTCAGCCATAATATAACACTCCTTTTTCTATCCATAAGTAAATCTAATTATTTTATGTTCTGTTATAAAATACACTTATCAAATATCTGAATCATTGTATTTCAACTTATATCTAGGATTTTATAACCCTTGTCTGCAAAAGTCAATAGAAAATTAGCACTCTTTTTAAATGAGTGCTAACAATAAATGGGCGAAAGCAGAAAAATAAGGTGTTTACAGAATATATAAAAACTTTATAAACTTAATTGAAGTTCATGGTATAATAACCACAAGAGAACGGAGGATAACATGATAGTTTTAAAAGCGGATAAAGAATTGAATTTAACCTTTCAGAAACTGATCAAAATGATGGATGTGCCTGTGGAGTGGAACGGCATGTTTTTTGTGATTGGGGATTATCTGATTCTGCAGGGGAGCGTGCGGTCACTTTTTTTCAACTTTGATACGAAGCTTGTGGTGACGAATATTATTGAACTGAAAGCAGAGGAGCAGATGATCGCTGCCGTGGAGCAGCACCCAAATGTGCGGGATATTTTGAATATGGTGCTTTATGCGTTTGGAAAGTGGGGAAATATCAAGGGACTCCGTGTGGACAAAGATTATGTGCAGCTGAACCGGTTGTTTGCGCAGATCCTTGGGGAATTTCAGGTGGAATCGCAGTATGGACCGGAACATTTCCGCTTCTATAAAAATAAAATCCGTCTGACCTATGAGGACGTGATCGAGGCAGTGCTGTCAGATGAACCCGAGGAGGTTTTACTGCCGGAGGAAGAGGAGCCGCAGGGATTGTGGCATAAGCTGGTCTGGAAAAAGGCGGCGAGCAGTTTTTTGATGCGGGATACCACGCTTGCAGAGCGGAGACGGAACCGGATCGGAAATAACTTTTATCTGGCCGGATATCTGTGCCCGAAGTGTGGAAGCCAGCTTTACATGGCAGTTTACCCGGAAGGCAGGGAATTTCAGATTGAGACAGAAGAGGGGGCAGTCCGCATTGCCCGCGTTTACAGTTGTAAAAAGTGCTGTTGCATGTATACGCCAAGACCAAAGCGTCTGTTGGTGGATGGGGATGTATACAAAATGGACTTTGAGCGGGATGAGGCTGCCTATGAGGATTATCAGGAACTTTTGGGACGTACTGCCGGACGGAATGTGAATACAAAATACAATGAGTATGTGGACAAAAAAATGGCAATGGAGATGGAACGTGCAGACGCATCTTCGTTACAGGATGAGGAACAGGAAATTACAGAACTGATCGAGCATCTGCCGGAAGTGTCAGAGCAGGAACTGTTTCACACTCTGCGGAAAATGGAAGAAGGATTTTATTCGGACGAGGGTGTAAGACGTTTGGAGCAAGCAATCCGCGGCGAGGATGAGATGGAAACAGATGCGGATTGCGACGCAGATGATGAGAAGGAAGCAGATACGGAAAGAGCCGCGGAAGATGAGCCGGATACAGAATTGGAACGTAATGCAGAAGAATCAGGCAAAACGAAAAAAAATGTAGACAAATCGGATGGAAACTCTGAGAGAACATTTGGAAAGCCGGGAAGAGATTCGGAGAAACCGAGGGAAAACGCACCTGTAACTGCGGGAAAATCAAGTGGAATATCTCATGCAAATCTGGAAGAAGCAAAAGAAAATGCCACAACAACTGTGGAAAAACTAAGAGAAGATTCCTCTGCAATTACAGGAAGAGCAAGAAAAAAAACGCAGGAAAATAAGGGCGCAGTGTGGGAAAACAACCAAAACAGTAAGGAAAATCCACGGCAGAGCACAGAAAAGGTTATAGACAAAACACAGAAAAAAACGGTAGAGAAAACCAACGGTACGTCAGTAGAGGAAACGCAATCTGCAAAAGAAAAAACAGGGCGTGCAAGAAATGCAGAGCAGACATTTGAGAGGAGCCCGCAAAAGAAGACAGAATCGGTTGAAAATACAAAATCATCAGAAAATGCGTCAACAACAGGAAGGAAGAATCCATCCGGAAATATAATACCGGCAGACAGCAGAATTCCATCAAAATACGGCTCATCAGTAGACAGTGGAAACGCATCAAAGTATGCCGCATCAACAGGCAGTGCAGACACATCCACAAATGCTGAGAGAGACAGACAGGCCCGCCAGGAGGAATTGAAGCGTCTGACGCAGGTGCAGCGGCTTGTCAACCAGCCGGGAAGAAAAACAAGAGAGGAACTGGTTTCTCTGCTGGATGACATAAAAAAAGAAAGCATCAGTCCGGATATTGTCAGACCGTACACGGAACAAGTGGGGAACAGGATTCGTGCTATGGATGAGAAAAAAATAAAGGAAATCTGCGGAGATGTCGGCAGGATGGATTTTGAGGATGCCAGCGAAGCAGCAAAGCAGTTAGAGGATGGCGATTTCCTTCCTCAGTTGAAATTTGATGCATTAAAAGAACTGGAGCAGCGCATGTCCAAGATTAAAACGGATGAGTGCGAGCTTTTAGTCAGCAAATTGCTGAATGCATTTGACGAAGCCGGTGTGACAGAGTCGAAACGGTGTCATTTTTATCCGGCAAAAAGAGTGTGGCAGAAGCAGGCGGAACCGGAGGAGACAGCTGTCTTTGAGGGAGCAGTGGATAATTTTGCAAACGGAATCGGAAAGTTTGAGTATCCGGTGCTTCTGGTAGACAGATCAAAAGATGAGTCGGGGAAAGAGGGAGTCCTTCTGACACCAGAGAACCTTTACTACAGCGCATGGATGACTTCCTATTACATTCCGGTGATGGAGATTGAGTCTATCCAGGCTGTTACAGGACTATTAAACCGGGGCATTTATGTGTATCAGAAGAATGGAAGTAAGACAAAACTTCCGCTGGCAGTGGAGCATGAAGAGATGGAAAAATTTGCAAAGGTGCTAGAAGATTTTGTGCGCTATCTGCAGGAAAAACCATTTTCCAGAAAAGAATCTTATCTTGCAAAGGAAAAACACGATACGATTTGCTGTTACCGTTGCGGTTACATCTATAAGGGCGTTGGTGTGTGTCCTCGCTGTGGTTATAAACAAAATGAATAGGACAACGTCTGGCTTCGTATACATAAAAAGAGAAGATATGCGGAGCAGAAAATGAAAGCATTCTTATTAAAATACCGTTCCAGCCTGCTGCTTTTTGCAGTGATGTTTTTATTCGGCTGGGGAAGCGCAGCCGTCGTGGCAAAGTGGCAGTCTGACAGGGAAACAGAGGAGACGATGCACATCGAGGCGGCAGTCGATAACTGGGGACTTGGCTTTGGCGAGTCTGGAAAGGAACTGCAGCCGACCGGAAATGCCACGGCGGATGAGTTAAAGCAGTATGATACCTATTATATAGGAAGTAAAGAGGAAAAGGTGATCTATCTCACATTTGACTGCGGCTATGAGAATGGCAATACAGGAGCGATTCTGGATGCACTCAAAAAACACAATGCACCGGGAACTTTTTTTGTCGTGGGACATTTTTTGGAGAGTGCGCCGGAATTGGTCAAACGGATGGTTACAGAGGGACACACGGTGGGAAATCACACCTATCATCATCCGGATATGTCGGCAATCTCGGACAAAGAGTCGTTTCAGAAAGAGCTCGATGCAGTCAGCAGTTTGTTTCAGGAAGTGACCGGACAGGAGATGACAAAGTATTACAGACCACCGCAGGGCAAATACAGTACAGAGAATCTTGCGATGGCAAAAGAATTGGGGTATAAGACCTTTTTCTGGAGCCTCGCCTATGTGGACTGGAATGCGGATGCACAGCCGACAGAGGAGGAGGCTTATGGAAAACTGATCGGACGCATCCATCCGGGCGCAATTGTATTGTTACATAATACATCATCCACCAATGGTAAAATTTTAGATGAGCTGCTCACAAGATGGGAGGACATGGGATATACCTTCCAGCCGCTGTCGCATTTATGGAGTGATGAGAAAACAAACTGACGAAAAATTTCTGAAAATGCCTGGATTTGTTTGCTTTTGGCAGAAAGAGTATTATAATAAAAATAGATTGTTACATTTCGAGAAGATGTCAGAAAAACCAGAGAGGAGATTTGATATGAAAACAAAGAAAAAGCGGATTGCGCAGGAAATCCAGAGCCGTATTCTTACCATTGTGATTGCGATTTTTATGGTGGTTGCGGTTGTGGTCGCAGTTATGGTTGGAAATGTCAGCTTAAGTGCACAGAAGAATGATCTGGAGATGCAGTCGAAGGCAGCATCTTACCAGCTTGAAATCTTTTTTCAGGAGTATATGACCATTGTGGAGCAGATGGCGCTTGACAAAGATGTGCGGACACTGCTTACTGAGACAAAAGCAGGAGATAAGATCACAGAGTCGGCAGACTATCAGACGGTATTTCACGAGATGGAGAAAATTGCAGCAGCAGACAGTGATAACATTCAGGCAGTCTGGCTTGGAGATATTGATGCTAATGTGGCGACACAGTCAGACGGGTTTACAAGTGACAGCAGCTTTGAAATCACAGAGCGTACCTGGTATCGTGCAGTGGAGACGAACAGTACGATCCTGACAAGTGCTTATGTGGAGGCGAGTACCGGAAATCTGATCTTAAGTGCAGCAGCTCCGGTTTATGATGAAAATGGCAAGAATATCATTGGTGTTGCAGGAGCGGATATCGCACTTGAGCATATTGATGAACTGCTTTCGGCTTATAAGATTGGAAACAATGGATTTGTTATTTTAGTAACATCGGATGGAACCATTATTTATCATCCTAATTCAGATAACCAGTTGAAAAATCTTTCCGAGCTGAACGTTTCGGATTCCGTGATGAAAGCAATTCAGAGTCAGAACGGAACATCTGTGAAGTATAAAGCAGATGGAAGCAGCAAGTATGGATATGTCGGAAGAATCGGAACGACCGATTATTATACGTTAAGCTGTATGCCTTCCAGCGAATATTTAGCAAGCCTGATCCAGTGTATCATTATTGTACTGCTGCTTGTAATTGTTGGAGTTGTCATTATCATTATGGCAATCAGACGTCTGGCAGGCAATATCACAAAACCGATCGTTGCATTAAATGAGGTGGCACAGGAACTGGCAGAGGGTAATCTGGATGTATCGCTCGACGTTTCTTCAGAGAACGAGATTGGAGAACTTGCAGATTCCATCCAGAAGACCGTAAACCGGTTAAAAGAATACATTAATTATATTGATGAGATTGCGTATGTCCTGAACCGTTTATCCGATGGAAAACTGAAATTTACATTAAAATACGATTATGCAGGTGATTTTGCAAAAGTAAAAGATGGAATGATGCATATCTCAGAATCATTACAGGGAATGATCGAGAATATCATCAACAGTTCCGCACAGGTTTCGGCTGGTGCAGATGATCTTTCGAGAGCAGCCCAGAATATTGCTGAGGGTGCAAGCACACAGGCAGCTTCTGTGGAAGAACTTGTCGCAACTTCAGTTTCTGTATCTGAGCAGGTAAAAGAGAATACAGACGATGCATTAAAATCAGCAGATGAGACTGCTCGTGTCACAAAGATGATGCAGGACAGCAGAACACAGATGGATCAGATGACAGAGGCAATGAACAAGATTACCGAGACATCAAACGAAGTTGTCAGCATCATCAAGACAATTGAAGATATTGCAGACCAGACGAATCTGTTGGCACTGAATGCTTCGATTGAAGCGGCAAGGGCCGGGGAAGCAGGAAAAGGATTTGCAGTTGTTGCTTCTGAGATTGGATCACTTGCAGAGGGAAGTTCCAAGGCAGCAAATAATACAAAAGATTTGATTGGAATTTCCATTCAGGAAATCGAACGGGGAACAGAACTTGCAGCGAATGTTGTTGCTTCCATGCAGGAAGTATTGGATGCAATTGAAAATGTCAATGGTATGATCGGGAAGAGTGCAGAGAATAACCAGACGCAGAATCAAAACATTGAGCAGATCAAACTTGGTATCGAAGAAATCTCCAAGGCAGTGGAAGACAATTCTGCATCTGCAGAGGAGACTTCCGCAACATCAGAGGAGCTGGCTGCACAGGCTGCAACACTCGAAGCTCTTGTCAAGCATTTTGACCTCGAGGATGACGGCAGCAACGATGCAACAAGATAGAAAAATCCCACCGGCAGATATGATTTCCTTCGTGAGCGAAGCGAACAGGAACATCCTATCTGCCGGTGGGATTTTGCTGTCGCCCAATACCTTTTGGCGGGCTCATCAATCTTTTTGCATACGAAACCTAGACACTGCAAATGTGAATTGTTATAATAAGAGATACGGAAAAAAGAAGGTAGTGAAGAACACTGCCAAAATGCAGGATTCATAAAGATGGAGCAGACATGAACAGGATAGCAATTGTGGAAGACGATCAGGGTTATCGTGACACACTTTTTATTTATATAAAACAATATGAACAGGAACGTGATACAGCATTTGAGGCGACACCTTTTGAGAAAGCGGATGATTTTCTGGCAGTTTATAACGGAGATTATGATATTATCCTGATGGACATTGAGATGCCGGGAACAAACGGCATGGATGCGGCAGAGCAGATCCGTAAAAGGGATGCCCAGGTAGTCATCATGTTCATTACGAACATGGCGCACTATGCAATCAAAGGATATGAAGTGGGCGCACTGGACTTTGTCTTAAAGCCGATCCAGTACCTGAATTTTGCCAATAAGATGGATCGTGCCATGCAGCTGGTGGAGAACCGCGGAAGCAAACCGGTGATGATCCAGACGGGAACCGGCGTCAAAAAGATTGATTCCAGAGACATTTTTTATGTGGAGATCCAGAATCATGTGTTGCGCTATCACACAAAACAGGGCAATTTTGAGGTGCGCGGAAGCTTGAAAAATGTGGAAGAGGAGCTTCCAAAGGGGCTGTTTGCAAAATGTAGCAACTGGTGTCTGGTAGGTCTGACACATGTTGCAGAGATTAAGGATGACACGGTGATCGTAGAAGGAGAGGAACTGCAGATCAGCCGCCGCAGTAAGAAAAACTTTATGACGGCACTCATCCGCAGTGTAGGGAGAAGTTAAGAATGGTTCGTGATTTTGGTATCATGATTTTTCAGGATTTTTTATTGCTGGTATGTGTGTATCTGTTTCTCATGCCATTGCATGTCATGGAAAAGAAAAAAATAAAAAACGTCTGGAGCGAGGCAGAAGTGCAGTATTTGTATTCGCAGCCGTGATCATGATCCTGTGTCTTGTGAATGTGACAGGAGCAGGAAGGACATTTTTCAAAGAGACGGTGAAAGATACCCAGGCGAAACTGGATACAGTTCTTGGAAGACGGGACGTGAACGGTGTGTACCGAGGAAAGAACCAGTATCTTCTGGCGGATATTAATAAGCTGGACGAAAAGAAGGTTCAGGCAAATGTGGACGCGATTACAGCGCTTGCCGAGGATTATTCCGATGTGCCGATGTATATGGCACTGATTCCGGATGCTGCAAATGTATGGGCAGATAAGCTTCCTTCTTATGCTCCGGTGGAAGATCAGACAGTGCAGATTGCACAGATTCAGAGCATGCTTGGAGACAGTGTGAACTGGATTGATGCACAAGGTGTTCTAAATGCGAATAAAGATAAGGAAATTTATTACCACACAGATTCCCGCTGGACAACGCTTGGAGCTAGTCTTGTATGGCAGCAGATTGCTTCAGATCTGGGGCTTGACACTTCGAAAGCACCGGCTTTAAAACCTTATGTAGTGACCGGTGATTTCAGTGGAAATCTTTCCCGAACAAGTGGATTTGAAAGCGGATACCGTGAACCGATTTACGCATATTTAACGGAAAATGCTTCCGACAACACGCAGATGGTGGCAAGTTATGAGTCTGAGGGCATAAAGACAGCAGAGCTTTATGACCGTACAAAACTGGACGAACCTGATGCGTATGAAGTATTTCTCGGTGGAGATTATGATAAAATAGATATCCGCACGACAGCAGACAGCACGGACCGGCTGCTTCTGGTGAAGGATTCCTTTGCAGACTGTATGATTCCATTTTTAATTCCATATTACAGGGAGATCATCGTGGTAGATGCAGATTATTATCAGAAGCATGTGTCGGATCTGTTAGATAAGAATAAAATTACAAGTGTGCTGTTTTTGTACGATTGCAATAATTTTGTACAGGATGACAAGCTGAGTAGTATTTTGACAACGGATAAGACAGAATAGGAACTGCAAAGTAATTGGAGTGTTAGTAAATGATAAGATTAAATAAATACCTCAGTGAGGCAGGTGTCTGTTCCAGAAGAGAGGCGGACCGTCTCATAGAGGCGGGACGTGTGACGGTGGATGGTGTACGGGCTGTACCGGGCATGAAAGTGTCAGAGGAGCAGAAAATCTGTGTCGGGAAAAAAGTGATCCAGGGTGCAGAACAGAAGGTTGTTCTGGCAGTCAACAAACCGGCAGGTATCGTGTGTACCGGGGATATGAAAGTGAAAAATAATATCATACGTTTCCTGCATTATCCGGTGCGGGTGACCTATGCAGGAAGACTGGATAAAGATTCGGAAGGCCTTCTTATTATGACAAATGACGGAGAACTGATCAACAGTATGATGCGGGCGAGATATCATCATGAAAAGGAATATCATGTCCGCGTGGATAAAGAAATCACTTCAGAATTTGTGCGGCAGATGTCAGAGGGTGTGCATATACAGGACGTGGAAAAGAATCTGGATGCGGTAACAAGACCGTGTGAGGTAAAGCAAATTGGAAAGTACACATTTTCCATTATTCTGACACAGGGATTGAACAGACAGATACGGCGCATGTGCGAAGCACTCGGATATAAGGTGAATGTGTTAAAAAGGATACGGATCATGAACGTGGAACTTGGAGATCTGAAACCGGGACAGGTAAGAGAATTAACAGAACAGGAGTTAAAGGAATTATATGGGACAGTCAAAGAACGAGAGAATGCTGGAATTAGTAGAACTTCTGAATAAAGCATCCAGATCTTATTATCAGGATGCGCAGGAGATCATGAGCAACTACGAATATGACAGATTGTATGATGAACTGCAGAGTCTGGAAAAAGAACTGGGAATTACATTGTCGAACAGTCCGACGGTAAATGTCGGATATGAAGTTGTCAGTGAACTCCCAAAAGAAAGGCATGAAAGCCCGATGCTCTCACTGGATAAGACGAAAGAAGTAGAAGAGCTTAAGAACTTCGTTGGCAGTCAGAAAGTATTGATGTCCTGGAAGATGGACGGATTGACGATCGTGCTGACTTATCGTGACGGAAAGCTTTATAAAGCGGTCACACGCGGTAACGGAGAAGTCGGTGAAGTGGTTACAAACAATGCGAAGGTATTCAAGAATGTACCGGTGCAGATCGCTTACCGGGGGGAATTGATCTTAAGAGGAGAAGCGGTGATCGGATATCATGACTTCGAGAAGATCAATGAAGAGATTGAAGATGTAGATGCAAAATATAAAAATCCAAGAAACTTATGCAGTGGTTCAGTCAGACAGCTCAATAACCAGATCACGGCAAAGAGAAATGTTATGTTCTATGCATTCACGTTAGTGCAGGCAGATGGAGTTGATTTTCAGAATTCCAGAGCTTGTCAGATGGAATGGCTGAAAGCACAGGGATTCACGACGGTAGAATATCATATGGTGACCAGAGATACAGTAGAAGATGAAGTTGCTAAATTTTCGTCAGAGATTAGTAAAAATGATTTCCCTTCTGACGGACTTGTGCTATCATATGATGATATAGCGTATGGAAGATCGTTGGGAAGAACAGCAAAATTCCCGAGAGATTCTTACGCATTCAAATGGCAGGATGAGATCAGGGAAACGATTCTGCGTGAAATCGAATGGAGTCCGTCAAGGACAGGACTGATCAATCCGGTTGCAATCTTTGATCCGGTGGAGCTGGAAGGAACGACGGTCAGCCGTGCAAGTGTTCACAATATCAGCATTATGGAAGAACTGGAACTTGGCATCGGAGATAAGATCGAAGTTTATAAGGCAAATATGATCATTCCGCAGATTGCAGAGAATCTGACAAGAAGCGGTGTGAAAGATATTCCGGAAAGATGTCCGGTCTGTCAGGGGGAGACGAAGATCAGACAGGTAGGAAATGCGAAAGCATTATACTGTATGAATCCGGAATGCCAGGCAAAGCATGTGAAGGCATTTGCATTATTCGTAAGCAGAGATGCACTTAATATAGAAGGATTGTCGGAAGCAACACTGGAAAAATTCATTTCCAGAGGATATATCCATACATTTGCCGATATCTTCCATCTGGACCGGTACAAAGACGAGATTCAGGGAATGGAAGGATTTGGAGAAAAATCGTACAGGAAACTGATCGAAAGTGTGAAAAAAGCAAGAACAACCACGCTGCCAAGAGTTGTCTATTCACTGGGAATCGCAGGGATCGGACTTGCCAATGCAAAGGTTATCTGCAGAGAGTTGAAATATGATGTAGAAGCCCTTTTGATGGTTACAGAAGAAGAATTAAATGAGATCCAGGGCGTGGGAGAAGTTCTGGCAAAGGCATTCACCGGATATTTTTCAGATGCAAAGCATGTGGAGAATTTCAGAAAGCTTTTAGAAGAGTTGACAATCCCGGAAGAGACATCAACAAAGAAACAGATTTTTGAAGGTGTCAATTTTGTGATCACCGGAAGCGTAACACATTTTGCAAACCGCGGCGAAGTGAAGGAATTGATTGAAAGTCTGGGAGGAAAGGTGACAGGATCGGTAACGTCCAAAACGAATTACTTGATCAACAATGATGTAACCAGCACATCTTCCAAAAATAAGAAAGCAAATGAACTGGGGATCCCGATTATTTCCGAAGAGACATTTCTGGAACTGGTGAATCAGGAAGAATCATAGAACCAGGATAAAACAGAGTGAAAGATACGACAAAAAGTAAGAAGGAGAGAATAATGACCAATCAGGACGATAACAATCAGGAAATCGAAAGAGTAGAAGACGTCGAAGTAGAAACAACAAAGAAGACGTCAGATTCGGATGATAAGAAACAAAATGATGATGAGTATGAAAAAGTATGTTTTATATGCAGACGTCCGGAGAGTGTTGCAGGGAAGATGATCGAACTGCCGAACCACATCTGTGTCTGCAATGACTGCATGCAGAAGAGCTTTGATGCAATGTCGAACGGACCGATCGATTACAGTCAGCTGATGAATATTCCGGGAGTACAGGTATTCAACATGTCTGATATGGAGCAGAGTATTCCAAAACAGCAGAAGATCAAGAAGAAAAAAGAAGGCGAAGAATACAAGCCGTTAGTAGATATCCGGAATCTTCCGGCTCCGCACAAGATCAAAGCAAAACTGGACGAGTATGTGGTAGGACAGGAATATGCAAAGAAAGTGATGTCGGTTGCAGTATATAATCATTATAAGCGTGTGGCAACGGATTCGATGGATGACATTGAGATTGAGAAATCCAACATGTTGATGATCGGGCCGACAGGTTCCGGTAAGACGTATCTGGTAAAGACACTGGCAAGGATTCTGGATGTTCCGCTTGCAATTACGGATGCAACATCTCTTACAGAGGCAGGGTACATCGGTGATGATATCGAAAGCGTTGTATCCAAACTGCTTGCGGCAGCAGATAATGATGTCGAAAAGGCAGAACAGGGAATCATTTTTATTGATGAGATCGACAAGATCGCAAAGAAGAAAAACTCCAGTCAGCGTGATGTGAGCGGTGAGTCTGTACAGCAGGGAATGCTGAAACTTCTGGAAGGAAGTGATGTGGAAGTTCCTGTCGGGGCAACGAGCAAGAATGCAATGGTTCCGCTTACAACAGTGAATACGAGGAACATTCTGTTCATCTGTGGAGGTGCATTCCCGGATCTGGAAGGAATTATCAAAGAACGTCTGACCAAACAGGCAGCGATCGGATTCGGAGCGGATCTGAGAGATAAATACAATAACGACAAAGAGATTCTTAAAAAGGTCGCAACAGAGGATTTGCGTGTATTCGGTATGATACCGGAGTTCCTGGGACGTCTGCCGATTGTATTTACCTTACAGGGTATGAGTGAAGATATGCTGGTGGAGATATTAA
>OLZW01002172.1_pt1 | contig 13109 bp, 15 predicted proteins | sample 1674281 | NCBI WGS metagenome assembly OLZW01 (sample SAMEA103958157, study PRJEB25191) | human gut metagenome | biome: human-associated habitat [ENVO:00009003]; feature: intestine environment [ENVO:2100002]; material: feces | place: Germany | collected 2013/2015
GGTATGCAAATACGAACCAGTGCCCGTGGTTAGTCGCGTACCTAAGAGGAGGAAATTATGACTGTTAGTGAAAGAGTTGAATTAGTAAAATTCGATGAACCAAAGTATTTGGAAGATGGTAGGACTGTAGTTGCTCAGCGTAAAGAGGCTGAAGATTTAGCAAAAGTTATTCATGATCAAGGTTATTCAAACATTTTCTTATTAGGTATTGGCGGTACTGAGTTTGAATTTGGTCACTATGAATATTTACTTTCAAGAATGTCAGATGTAGATGTTTATTCAGTTAATGCGGCTGATGTGAACACAGTTCGTCCTAAGAAATTAAACAAAGATTCATTAGTAATCACTGCTAGTGCTTCTGGTGATACTGTTGAAATCGTTCAAGCTGCTAAATGGATGAAAGAAGAAGGAATCCGCGTTGTTGCATTTACAGGTCGTGATAGTAAATTAGGAAAAATGTTAGATTATGTTGTTCACGCTCCTGTTGTAACTGGTTATTGTGAACACTCATATGTATTACAAGCATACTTCATCTATAAATTAATGAACTTACGTGGTGATTTTGATGCTTATGATCGTTTTGCAGATCAATTATCTGAATATATTTTTGAAGATTTATTAGCGATTAAGAAAAAATTCGAACCTATCGGATTAAAGATGGCTTCTGAATTATATGATGCTGAATACACAATCTTTACTGGTTCTGGTGCACTTTGGGGTGAAACATTATTGTTCTCTATGTGTATGTTAGAAGAAATGCAATGGATTCGTTGCCGTCCAGTAAATTCTGCACAATTCTTCCATGGAACATTAGAATTAATTGAAAATAAAGTTCCAGTATTTATTGTTAAGGGTGAAGATGAATTTAGAGCTCAAGATAATCGTGTTGAAGAATTCTGTAAAAAGATCAACTGTCAATATGCAGTATTCGATGCTAGTGAATATGCAGTTCGTTTAGACGATGAATTCCGTAAATTCATCGTTCCAATGATCACAACTGCTTGTTTAACTGGTAGATTGTCTAGACACTACGAAGTTTATACTAAACACAACCTACAATATCGTCGTTACTACAGACAATTTGAATATTAATAGTTAAATTGCATGTAAACACCACTCTGGAAAGGGTGGTGTTATTTCTTATTTGGGGGTTAATATGAGATATAAAGGGATAATTTTTGATATGGATGGTGTTTTAATCGATTCTGAACCTATTTATTTGCAGGATGTCATTGATTATATATTGGTGGATTTAAAAGAAGATGTGGATTATCTTGAATTAAAAGAGGCTATGTATAAGATTGTTGGTTCTTCTGATAAGAGAACGTATGAAATTATTGCGGGATATTTAAACAATAAGTATACGCCTGAGCAGTTGAAAGCTGGTTTATGGAGCAAAGATTTTGAGTTGGATTATCGCACGATTTTAAATCCGCATGTATTGAATGTGTTGCCTAGATTAAAGAAGGCTGGCTATAAGCTTGCGATTGCGTCGAGTTCTTCAATGGAAAATATTAAGACAGTTACAAGGCAGTGTGGTATTGATCAATATTTTGATTGTATGGTCAGCGGCTTTGATTTTGAGGAAAGTAAGCCGGATCCAGCCATTTATTTAGAGACATTACGAAGATTGGGCCTAAAACCAGAAGAAGTGATTGCGATTGAAGATTCTACGTATGGCATACAGGCTTGTATCAATGCGAATGTGCGTGTAATAGCCAAAGAGGATCATCGTTACAACTTTAATCAGGGGTTGGCAGATGTTGTTGCGAGCGATATTTTAGAGGCTTTTAACATCATTGAATATTGGAATAAAAAATAAATAAAAAAATATTTTGTAAACGCTTGCAATAAAACTCAAGAACTGGTATACTTTGATTGTACAAATGGTACGTAAATACATACCACTCGCAAGCGGGCATAGTTGAGTGATATAAATCAAGCGTACTCAATAGATAAGAGGATGTATTGATGAAAAGATTTATTTTGGCAACACATGCTTATATGTCTAAGGGAATTAAATCTTCACTTGAATTGATTCTTGGAAAACAAGAACATTTATCAGTATATTGTGCATATGCTGAGGGCGAACCTTTCTTCAAGCCTTTGGTCATTCAAGAGGTGGATGAACATCCTGAAGATGAATTTGTAATTATGACAGACTTATTTGGTGGTAGTGTTAACAATGAATTGTTAGAACTTACTACTCGACAAAATGTTCATGTAGTAACAGGAACAAACTTGATCTTGGCAATGTCTATTCTATTGACTTGTCCAGAAAGTGATGATGTCGCAGCTACAATTCGTAATTGTGTTGAAGATGCTAAAACAGGTATCGTTTATTGCAACGATATGGAAATAGACTCAGATTTAGATGAGTTATAGAAAGGATACAAAATGATTAAATTACTTCGTATAGATCACCGTTTATTGCATGGTCAAGTAGCTTTTAGCTGGTGTAAACAAATTGGTACAGATTGTATCTTATTGGCTTGTGACACTTTGTTGAATGACAAATTGCGTATGTCAGCTATCAAAATGGCTAAACCTAGTGGCGTAAAGGTTGTAGCTAAAACAGTTGATGATTCGATTGAAGCCATCAAATCTGGTGTTACAGATAAGTACAATTTGTTTATTGTAGTTGAAAGTGTTGAAGATGCGAATAAGCTTGCTAGAGCTTTGGATATTAAAGAAATCAATCTTGGTGGAACAAAACCTAGAGATGATCGTCATGTGATTTCTAAAGCTGTTTATGTAAGTGAAGACGATGAAAAAATCTTAAACGACTTAATGAATGATGGATTTGAAGTGTTTACACAGATGGTTCCATCAGACAAACGAGTTGACACAAGAGAATTATTGAAATAACAATTTTTTGGAGGAGAAAAAGATGTTAGTTAAGACTTTATTTATTTTCTTGATCACGTTCTTTGCGTGTTCAGAATTCTTGTTGGGTACATCTTTAATTCAAAGACCTATTATTTTAGCACCACTAGTTGGTTTGGTATTCGGTCAGTTAGAATTAGGAATCGTTATGGGTGCTACCCTTGAGTTGGCGTTTATTGGTGCAGTTTCAATTGGTGCATACATACCTCCTGATATGATTTCAGGAACTATCTTAGGTACAGCTTTGGCAATTCAAGCTGGAACAGGACCTGAGACAGCATTGGCATTAGGTTTACCAATTTCTACAGTTATGTTGGCTTTGAACTCAGTTGTTGGATCTCCAATCATGTTGGCATTCACTCACATGATGGATAAGGATATCGAAGATGGAAATGTTGCAAAATTTAAATTCCACTATTTCTTTGGTGGTTATTGTTCATTCGCAGCACGTTTAATTGTAATTCCATGTGCATTCTATTTTGGAAGTGACGCAGTCGTTGGCTTATTAAGTCAAATTCCAGAATGGCTACAAACAGGTATCAATATTTCTGGTGGTGTAATTCCAGCATTAGGATTTGCGATGTTAGCACAGATGATTTGGGACAAAAAGATTGCTCCATTCTTCTTCATTGGTTTCTTCGCAGTTCAATATTTAGGATTAAATACAACAGCTATCGCAATTTTCGCATTGGCTTATGTAGTCTTAATGTTCTTTAAAGAAAAAGATTCAAAGGGCAAAGTTGCAGTTGTTGAGGAAGGAGATGGCTTAGATGAGTTCTAATTATGAATACAAAGGCGTCATTACTGAAAAGGAATTGAAACAAGTATTCTTCGGCGCTATTTCAATGGAGCATACGTGGAACTATGAACGTATGATGAATGATGGATATCTTTATGCGATGCTTCCAGCATTGAAAAAGATTTATCCAGATCCAGAAGATTTTAAAGAAGCATGTAAACGTCACTTAGAGTTCTTCAATACAACTCCACACGTTATCACATTGCCATTGGGAATTTCTGTTGCGATGGAAGAAAAACGTGCTCAGGATATGGAAAACTTTGATACTGCCTCAATTTCAAACGTTAAGACAGCTATCATGGGTCCATTAGCTGGTATTGGTGATAGTTTCTTCTGGGGAACATTAAGAATTTTAGCTACTGGTGTTGGTACATCATTGGCTTTACAAGGAAACATTTTAGGACCAATCTTATTCTTATTGATCTTCAACGTGCCTGCATTCATAATGCGTTACTTATTAGTATTTGCAGGTTACAAATTTGGATCAGATTTCATTACTTCTGCAGAAGAATCTGGTGTTATGGACTTGATTAGTAAAGCTGCAAGTATCTTAGGTTTAACAGTTGCGGGTGCTATGACTGCAGAAATGGTTTATTTAACAGTTCCAGTTGCGATTGGTAGTGGTGAATCGGCTACAACAGTTCAGGCTATTATTGATGGAATCATCCCTGGATTATTACCGTTATTATTAACTGGATTCGTATATATGTTGTTAAATAAGAAAGTTAAACCACTAGTAATTATGTTTGCGATGATGGCAATCTGTGTTGTTTGTGCATACTTTGGAATTTTGGCATAATTCAACATAATATGTAAAGGGTTGAAAACTTTTTCAACCCTTTAATTTTTGGTTAGAAAAAAATGGTATAATACCTCATGAATGAGGGAGGAGGTTTTTAATGAAAGCTATTACAAGAGATATTTATATAGCGGATGAAATTCGTTATAAAATTGAAATAGGTGAATTTAAACCTCATGACAAATTACCTAGCGAAAGACAGTTTTGTGAAATATTTGATTGTCAGCGTGCTACTGTGCGCTTGGCGTTAGAGAGCTTGCTCGATGAGGGTTGGATTTATTGTATTGAGAGATCGGGTTATTATGTATCGCAACCACGTATTATGGAAACACTGAATGTTGTTTCGAGTATGAGTGGTCGAATTGAAACTTTGGGTAGAAAAATGCATCGCAAGGTGATTTTTCTAAGAGTGAAAGATAGTAATAAAAAATTAATTAAAAAAATGGGCGTGTCTTTAGGGACAAAATTAATTGAGTTTGAAAGAGTTCGATATTTGGATGAAGAGGCTATTTCGTTGGAAACAGCTTATTTTGAAGTCGAACAATTTCCGGGATTATTAGATAAAGATCTAGAGAATCATTCATTATTTTCTGTTTTGGAAAATGATTATAACGTTAAGTTTACGCATGGGGAGCAGGAAATCCTTGTAGTAAATGCCAATCCAACTGAAAGTAAATATTTGGGTGTTGAAGAGAACAGTCCATTAGTTTTAAGACGAGGACTTTTGTATACAGACGACAATCAATATAAGAGTTATCATGAGTCTGTGATGCGAATGAACCGCTTTGTCTATGCAGATGAGGAGAGTTGATCTATGGATGTACGTATACCTTTATATTTACAATTAAAAAATACTTTATTGAATCGTATCGACAATGGGGAGCTATTGCCAGGCGAGCGCTTGGAGTCTGAAAGAGCTTTGTCTGAAAAATATGGTGTGAATCGTCAGACTGTACGTTCAGCACTTAATGTTTTGATTGAGGATGGTGTATTGGTGAAGGTTCCTTATAAAGGAACGTTTGTGGCGCAACAAATTATGAAACCTTCTTGGGGAACTTATGATGCCAATGATCATCGTGGCTTTTCAAGTTTTTTAAAGGCACAGGGATATTCAATCAGCAGTAAGGTTCTTGTGTCCGAAAAGATTGTGCCGACAACTTCAATTCGTGCGCGATTAAAACTTGAAGAAGGTGAGGACGTATATTGTTTGGAGCGTGTTCGTTACTACGATGACGAGCCTTTCTCGTTAGAAATTGCCTATATTCCATATAAGTATGTAGAGGGCATTGAAGAATATGATTTTTCAAAAGTGTCACTATATGATTTTATGGCTACAAAAGGACATGATCCATATAACTTTCATCGTTCATTGATTGTACAATTTCCGGATGAGCGTGTTTCAAAGCTTTTGGGCAATATGAAAGAGCCTGTCTATCGGTTTCAATATATTGGGTATGATCAAGAAAATAACGTCGTTGAATATACGCATAGTTACATTCGCAGTGACAAATCAACATATCGATTTAGAATATAATCTCACTGAGGAAAGAAAATGGAACAATTAGAAACAATGGAATATTATATTTTGCAGACGCAGGATATATTAAATTCGGTATATAAATATAAAGATCAAACAGATACATTGGCACAGGTATATGTGGATGGAAACTACAAGAACATTAAAATCGTGGCTTCTGGTTCGAGTGGAAATGGGTCTTGGTGTGCTAAATATATTATGGAAAAATATTTAGGTGTTGATGTCACAATTATTTCTCCATATACATTCGCATACTATCCAAGATTATCTGAAGACGACTTTGTGTTTGTCGTATCACAGAGTGGTTATAGTAAAAATGCACTAGATGCGTTAGATGTATTAAAAAAATTAAATCGTAAAACAATCGCTTTAACAGGGGATTTAAATAGTGATATTAAAGATCATGCTGAAGTTGTGATTGGATATGTGGATGAAGAAAAAGAAGGATTTGTGACAAAGGGAGTCACAACACTTGCCTTATTCTTGATAAAACTTGCGCTTGTGATTCTAGAAAAGCAGGGTAAAGATGTAGATACAAAATGGTTGGATGCCTATTGTGAAAATTATGCTTCGATTCAAAAGGAAAACTTTGTTCGTGAAGAAGCGTTCTTAGAAAAGTTCAGAAAGAACTTGTTGTCTATGGAAAATATGTATGCGGCAGGATGTGGTCCAGCTGAAGGAGTTGCCAAGGAGGCGGCACTAAAGATTGGGGAAACTGTAAAAATTGTTTCTTGTGGATATGAATTAGAGGAGTATATTCATGGGCCAAATTTGCAATTGTCTCCAAAGCACAATGTATTTATTATTGATGCACAAGATGAAACGTCAGATCGTTCATACCAAATCTATAGAGCATCTCGTGCTGTATCAGATCGTGTATATTACATCACAAACAAAGAATACGAGGATGATCATGTACTCACATTAGTGAATCCATGTCAAGATACTGTATCCTTAACATATCTTCAAGTATTCCAATTATTCGCATATCGAATTAGTAGAGAATTAGGATCTATTAAAAAACACCCAATGTATGAGGAGTTTAAAAAGATCGTTAATTCAAAAACAATCACATATGAAGATTAGTATAGTAGCCTTTCGACTTATCGGAAGGCTTTTGTCTTGTGGATAAGACAAAAAAACATAAATATTGTCTTACAGACAAGACAATATGTTTATATAATGCGGTAAAAGGAAGAATGCTGCGTATGAATCGAGATATTTTAAAACAGCTAATAGTAGATCAAAAGGGATGTATCTATAAACCTATTATTTCTAGAAATTATGATTTAGAAGATAATGTGAATTATTGTTTTGTGGGGGTTGAAGAACGGGTAAATCGTATATGATGTATCAAAAGATTCATAAATTAATGAATGATGGAATTCCATTGCTGCAAATCATATATGTGAACTTCGAAGATGAGCGTCTATTAGAGTTGGCATTGAATTTTCTGGTTTGAAAGGAAAACCATACTTGTTTTTAGATGAGGTTCAGAATGTTGGTGGTTGTTGTCAAACTAAAAGGAGATTGACTAAATTGTCGATCTCCATTATTTCTTCATAGAAATATATTCATAGCTAGGCGTGAAGTGCTGACTATCCTGAAGCTTGTAGTATTCCATAAAAATGCGTGACATGATGTTTGGAATTTGTGTTTCTGCAGGATGAGATAGAATAATCAAATATTGCATAGCACTATAACGTGTACATACATCCACCTTTCGAATGTTGTCTTGAATAGCTTCACCCATATGGTCAAGGGCTTCTTCGATTTCTTCAATATATGGAAGTGTATCTTGTACAGTTTCCATTGTAACCATGACTAGATAACAGTTCCATTGGTTTCGTGTCATCAATTGGTGTATGTATTCATATTGTCTTGTGAAATCGCGATATTCTAGGTGTAATGCGCCTGAATAGCTTCCATTTTTTTGTAGGGAGTTTGCGATTTGTTTCAAATCTAAGCTTGTGTTGGCTGTGTTTCCATAATGGATTTGGTTGTACCAAGAATAGTTGTTCTTACCATTTTGTTTCACATAATACAAGGCTTTGTCGGCTTTTGCATAGGCATCCGCAAACGTGTCGTTTCGAGTGCACATGAGCATGCCTGCAGAAAGGGCTGCAAAATGGGTTTCACTATCGTCTTGAATGATTTCTTTGAATTGTTCAATCACATTTGAAACTGTATTTTCGGCTTGTTCTGTATTCACTTGTGGTAAGAACAGAAGGAATTCATCCCCTCCCATACGACATGCGATCTTAGGTATTGAAATGTCTAACAATAGTTTTCCCAGGCTTTTTAGGGCTCTATCTCCAGCTTTATGTCCATAGACATCATTGATTTTTTTAAGATTATCCATATCCAAGAAGATCAGACATCCATTTGTCTTTTGCATAGCGCTCGCAATGCGTTTTTGTCCTACATTACGAACAGGAAGACCTGTAAGATAATCGATGTTTTTTGTTTCTTCCTGATCTTGCATGGTTGTCACAACATCGGAAATAAACTTATTGATTGTGTCTTCTTGGGATGGAAGTATTTCGTGTTCTAAGTGAAATAAAGATCCGTTGTCCATTAATTTCAAGAAGACTTTAGTGATTTCAGGATCAAATTGCGTACCCGCATTCATTTGGATTTCTTGATAAATTCGTTCATGACTTAATGCGTTACGATAGATTCTTCTTGAATTCATGGCATCGTAACTGTCGGCTAACGCAATTATACGTGCTTGTATTGGAATTTCATTTCCTTTAAGTCCATCTGGATAGCCAGTACCATCATAATTTTCATGGTGACTTCTTGTGACTTCATCGATATGCGGAATGATCGTTATATCTTTTAAGATGTCTTGTCCAATTGTAGTGTGTTGTTTGATTAAATTAAATTCTTCATTTGTTAATTTGCCAGGCTTATTTAAGATTTGGTCTGGAATACCAATCTTTCCAATATCGTGTAGATAAGCACAGTTTTTAAGGTTTTGAATCTCTTCATTTGTCCAACCCATATTTTTGGCAATCAAGGCTGCATATTGGGCTACACGCCTTGAGTGTCCACGCGTATATTCATCTTTGGCTTCGATGGTAGTAGAAAGGGATTCCATCATTTGAAGTGTTATTTTTTTGTTTTCTTTCTTTTCAATTTCCAACTCCGTTTGATGACGATTTTCTTCTATGATATGAATTTTTTGGATGGTACGAATAATGTTAGTGAAGAGCAATATAATCATGCCTATGCCAATAAAGATACCTGAAATAGTTGCAACAAAATAAACAGATACAGATTCAATGGCAACACAGACTAGGACTAGAAAGAGTCCAATCAATAGAAGGTAGTCGGATTTTATTTGTTTATTTTTGCGTATGTATTGCATCAAATGAATGAATATTAGGGTAAACACAAAGACGAGTAGTAATTGTGCAACGGGCAATGTTTCAATGAAGTCTTTGACTTTTGTAAGATAGAGAAAGGAAGAAACAATAAAGTTTAAAATGACTACATAACCAATATTTTGATAGAGTTTTTGGTGCTTGCCATTTTGCATGTTGTCCGCATAGAACAAGATGGGTAATGGACTCAGCATGATCATCAAAAAACATAAAGTAGCTAAAGCGGATGCGTTAGGAACTAGGAGTTGTCGGATTTTGGATTCTCCAAGCATCCAGACAGAGCCCATGACCATACACCATCCAAAGTATTCCATGTCGAATGTTGTGTGGTAGACATGTTTTAGGGCTATGCCAAACAGGATGGATGTGATGCCGGTAAATAAGATAAAGAAGGCAATAAATGTGGATATTCCATGAGTATTGTATATATTTTGCCAAATTTCGGCTTTATTACCACAATACACCTCATTGACAATGCCAGAATAATTTGAAGTGTAGGTTGTCAGTTCAATGCGTAATGTTTTTCCTGCATCTTTATAGGTTGTAGGACAAAAGATGTAGCGACTCGCTGAATTTTTACCAGCCATTCTTTTATCTTTTGTGGAATATTGTGCGCGTAATGAATCTCCTATGTAGAACTGAATGTCCTGCAAAGAAGATCGAATCGCAAAAGACGTTTCATCATAGTCTTTAGGTAAGGTTGTTGTCAGGACCATGGTATGGCCTGGTTTTACTTCATAGGTTCCGGGAACCTTTATTTTTTGTTTCGTACCATCCTCTTTATTCCAGTAAAAGGAACCGGAATAGATTATGGATTTGGATGAGTTGTTATAGTTTTGTTCGTTAGCACCAAATAATTGCATGAAACAAAACCATCCTAAAATCACAATCATTAAGATGTAAAAGAAATATTTCATTGTTTGAAAGTTAGATTTTTGTGTATGCATATTTGGATCCCTTCCCTTATAGTTAGCATAGTATTTTTACATAAAAAGTGTCAATAAAAAGTTGTTGACAAACCCATAGAGTAGCTATAGAACGAAAACATTCTTAAAAGAACGATGAGGAGGGTGCATATGCAATTTTGGGATGAACATAAAACGATAACGAGATATTATGAGATGAAGGTTTCTGGTGTTTGCGAAAAATATCAGTTAAGACAGTTGGAGAATGATATATTAATGTTTATTTACAACAATCCTGCGTATAATACAGCTGCGGACATTGTTCGTATTCGTAAGTCTACAAAGTCTCATGTTTCGACTTCACTTAAAGTATCAGAAGGTCGTGGTTTTATTGAGAAAAGAATCGACAAAGACAATAAAAAGCATGTAACTATTCATTTACTACAATTGACTAATGAAGGAATTGAAGATGGAATATGGGCGCAAAAGGAGTTTACGCAAGATATGTTTGAAGGTCTTAGTGAAGAAGAAATCAAAGTGTTTATGAGTGTATTTCAAAAGGTATATGACAATGCAGAAAGGATGATTTCAAAAGAAAAAAATGCCTGATTTAATGGAAACCATTTTTGATGCTTGTTACTTGATTTTTGACTTAATTACTGGAATCTTATTTTTTGTATATAAGAAAGGAAATCCATTGTTCGTATTATATGGTGTATTAACATTAACGTTGTGTGGTGGAGACGCACTCCACTTGGTTCCTCGTATTAAAAGAGCAATATATGGAACAAACGATAAAATTAAAAGGCAGCTTGGAATTGGATTGCAGGTATCTTCAATCACAATGACAGTGTTCTATATTATATTATTGTTTATCTGGAAATTAGCATTTCCAACATTTCAAGCTCCACTTTGGGTCGAGGCTATGATTTGGATTTCAACAATTATTCGTATCGTTGTTTGTTTCTTGCCACAAAATAACTGGACTTCAGAAGAAGGAAACAGGAAGTTGTCTGTGATTCGTAATGTCGTGTTTGCCGTAACTGGAATTGGTGTGATTCTTCTTTATGCCATTTCAGAAAATATGTACGATTTACATGTGAACCGTATGGTTGCAGCCATCCTTATTTCTTTTGGCTGCTACCTCCTTGTTACATTGTGGTCTAAGACAAAACCAAAGATTGGTTTATTGATGATTTCTAAGACTTGTGCTTATATGTGGGTCATCGTGATGGGATTGCAATTATTGTTTTAGAATTTCTTCAAGAGAACGCCTGCACGACGTTCTTTTATTTTGTTGAAAATTAGTCGTTTTAGATGGAATAGGAACAATCACAACAAATTTATTGGAATTAATAATGTTTTCACATTGAAGTTTTATAATAGGAATTGGCTACTGGATGTAGTAACGGCTACCCTTGGAATTAAAAATGATATCTGCTTGCGTTCTCGACAGATCCTTCTATTTTTTTGCAGGAGGACGTGTTGTATATATATTTATCTATACATTGATGTTGCCATGTGTTTAATGGCCATAGTAGAAATACTTAGAATCACATTATTGATTATAGAAAAATGTAAAAGACACTAGTTCCCGTTCTCACAATGGATTACTAGTGTCTTTTGACATGTTTTAATTCAGAGTGACCACTATATCCAGTAGTCTTTCTGTATGTATATTAAATAATCGATATATTTAAATGTCAAGGTTAACTCTATCTAAATCAATGAAAATAAGTCGTTTTAGATGAAATAGGAACAATCGCAACAAATTTATTGGAATTAATAATGTTTTCACATTGAAGTTTTATAATTGGAATTGGCTACTGTGTACAGTAGGGTGGTACCTCTGAAATTAAAAGTAATTTAGCTTGCGTTCTCGGCTCGATTCCGATTATTGTAGGAGGTTGTCATATGTACATTTATCTTTATATTGACGTTGCCATAACTTTAATGGCCATAGTTCAAATACTACGACTTACGTTGATGATTATAGAAAAATGCAAAAGACACTAGTCCACCTTTCACGCAAAGAAGTTAAACTAGTGCCTTCGCATTAGAATGATTTCAGAGTGACCACTGTATCCAGTAGTCTTTCTGTATTTGTATTATAGCTATAAATAGGGGATTATGCAAACTGATTGACAACAAGTCATAAATTCAGTGGAATAATCAAAAGTTAGTAAAATCTAACAAGAGATGGCTTCTTTTATAAAATATGAGTTATATATAGAGGCATAATGAGAAAGATTCTATATATCATGATTGGATGTATATCATTAGGGTTAGGGATTATTGGTGTCATATTACCGATTCTTCCAACGGTTCCTTTTGTGTTGCTTGCAGCTTTTTGTTTTGCAAAATCAAGTGAAAGATTGGATGGTTGGTTTAAGAATACGAAGTTGTATAAAGATAACAATATGAAGAATGGTATGACGAAACAAGCAAAGGTTCGTATTATGTGTTCAGTAACTTTATTGACGAGCATTGGATTTATCATGATGGGATTGAAGGGCATTGTCGTTGGTAATATTGTTTTATTGATTGTTTGGATTTTTCATATGGTTTATTTTACGTTTGGAGTAAAGACAGTATGAGAAGGGTTTTGAATTATTTACTCGCTATTAGCTTTGTTTTGACTATTATGGTTCCAATTACTGGAATCATGGTTCATAAATTGGCTTCTACATTATTCTTAGTATTGGCTTTGATTCATGTGTTCCTGTATAGAAAAAGATTGGATTTTCGCTGATATAATTTGTGTAATAATTGACCTGATTCTCATAACTTAATA
>OLZW01002177.1_pt1 | contig 13099 bp, 10 predicted proteins | sample 1674281 | NCBI WGS metagenome assembly OLZW01 (sample SAMEA103958157, study PRJEB25191) | human gut metagenome | biome: human-associated habitat [ENVO:00009003]; feature: intestine environment [ENVO:2100002]; material: feces | place: Germany | collected 2013/2015
AGGTGCTGATGTTACGTCTATTATTCGCTTCGATGAAAAGTTATACTTACTTGCCAATAATAAGGTATATAATTCCGCAGATGGTCTGATGTGGGCCGAAGATGCTGTCCTCACCCCTAGTGGAGCGACTGTTAGCAATTTGATTACCAGTTTCTCAGACAATGATGGTAGTAATCATAAAAAGATTAACGGTATTGCAAGCATAGTTGAGAAGAATGGACAGAAATACTTTAGTTTTGCAGAAAAGACTGAGAATGAATGGAATATCACAACAGGCGAGGAGATAGTGCCTACAGAATTCCCTGTCAACAATCTGTCAGCTGATGTATACGCAACTGAGAGCGGAACATTGAATGCTATAGTAGTAGGTAATACTGCAGACGGTTTAGACAATGACACAGCTACAGTTGTTTGGGCTTCAGAAGATGGTAAAGCTTGGATTCCGATGGAAATTCCATCAAATAATAATTGTCCAAAGCTGGTAGATCCATCTATTATACATTATAATGACGCATTCTACATTTGTGGAAAAGAGAATAAAGATGATGCGAAAGGATTCCAGAAGTTCTATACATCTCCAACACTGCTTGTTTGGAAAGGTGTAGACAGAATGTTTATGCTTCCCGGGATTCTTCCTCCGGTCAAACTTGAAGGAGGAGTGACACAATATCCTTATTCCGAATACAGCTTCAAGGGAAAAGAAGTAAACTACACAATGGTAGTTGACAGAAACCATTATATATGGATGGTAGGCGGTAAAGGTATCGACAAGATCTGGCGTGGTAGAGTTAATAAACTCGGATTCCTAATACAATAAGAAGTAGTTAAATACGAACCTTATAATCAAAACATGTCCTATATAGAGAAAATAGACAAAAATCGGATTCCCCAGCATATAGCCATCATCATGGATGGGAATGGGAGATGGGCCAAGCAACGGGGAAAAGAACGAACTTACGGTCATCAGGCAGGTGCAGAAACGGTACATAAAATTATCGAAGATGCTGCACGCCTGGGGGTTAAATATCTGACTTTATATACCTTCTCCACTGAGAACTGGAATCGTCCGCAGGAAGAGGTAGCAGCTTTGATGAACCTATTACTGGACTCTATCGAAGAGGAAACTCTGATGAAGAATAATATTCGTTTCCGCATCATTGGCGATATAGAGAAATTACCTGTGGATGTACAGAAAGGACTATCATCATGTATAGCACACACTGCGAATAATACAGGGACATGTCTGGTACTGGCACTCAGCTATTCTTCCCGCTGGGAGATTACTGAAGCTGTTCGACAGATTGCACAGAAAGCGAAAACGGGAGAAATTTCTCCCGAACAAATAACAGATGAATGCATTACTACTCATCTGACCACAAACTTTATGCCCGATCCGGATTTACTGATCCGCACGGGAGGAGAAATCCGGCTAAGTAACTACCTGTTATGGCAGTGTGCTTATTCGGAGCTTTATTTTTGTGATACGTTTTGGCCGGACTTCGACAAAGAAGAACTCTGCAAAGCCATTTGGGAATATCAACAAAGGGAACGCCGATTCGGCAAAACCAGTGAACAGATCAGCTAATATAACTCGAAACATCAAATTATAACATAAATGCATTATCGTATTTCCTTTATATTCGTAACGTTTATCTGCCTGTTCTGCTTTGCAGTTACAGGCACTGCGCAAAATGCCGACACCGACGAAGACTCTAAACCAGTTATCTTATACTCCGGAACACCCAAAAAGTATGAGATAGCAGACATTAAGGTAGAAGGCGTAAAGAATTATGAAGACTATGTATTAATTGGTCTGTCCGGTCTGTCAGTAGGACAAACTATCACCGTGCCGGGTGATGAGATTACCGGAGCAATCAAGCGCTACTGGAAACATGGTTTATTCTCTAACGTACAGATCACTGCCGAAAAGGTGGAAGGTAACAAAATCTGGTTAAAAATAAGCCTGACGCAACGCCCCCGTATTGCGGACGTACGCTACCATGGTGTGAAAAAGTCAGAACGTACCGACCTGGAAGGTAAATTGGGTATGGTAAAAGGTATGCAGATCACTCCGAACACCGTTGACCGCGCCAAGACATTAATCAAACGTTATTTCGACGATAAAGGTTTTAAGAATGCAGAAGTGATTATCTCACAAAAAGACGATCCTGCGAACGAGAATCAGGTGATTGTGGATATCGATATCGATAAGAAGGAAAAGATTAAGGTACATGCTATCCATATTACCGGAAACTCTGCAATCAAAACATCCAAGCTGAAGAAGGTAATGAAAAAAACCAATGAAAAAGGTAAACTTCTGAACTTGTTCCGTACCAAGAAATTTGTGCCGGAGAACTTTGAAGCAGACAAGCAGCTGATCATAGATAAATACAACGAGCTGGGATATCGTGATGCTATGATCGTAAAAGACAGTATAGCGCAATACGATGAAAAGACAGTAGACGTATTTATGGATATAGACGAAGGTCAGAAGTATTACCTCCGTAATGTGACATGGGTAGGTAACACACTGTATCCGTCTGAACAGCTGAACTTCTTGCTCCGCATGAAGAAGGGTGATGTTTATAACCAGAAGTTATTGAGCGAACGTACTTCTACAGATGACGATGCAATCGGTAACTTATACTATAATAACGGTTATTTGTTCTACAATCTTGATCCGGTAGAAGTAAATATTGTCGGTGACTCCATTGACCTCGAAATGAGAATCTATGAAGGTCGTCAGGCTACTATCAATAAGATCAACATCAGCGGTAACGACCGTCTGTATGAAAATGTAGTTCGTCGTGAACTTCGTATTCGTCCGGGACAATTGTTCAGCAAAGATGACCTGATGCGTTCTTTACGTGAAATCCAGCAGATGGGACACTTCGACCCTGAAAAACTGCAACCGGATATTCAGCCGGACCCGATTAACGGAACCGTTGATATAGGTCTGCCTTTGACATCCAAAGCCAATGACCAGGTAGAATTCTCTGCCGGTTGGGGACAAACAGGTATCATCGGTAAACTGAGTCTGAAGTTTACGAACTTCTCTGTTGCCAACTTGCTGCGCCCGGGTGAAAACTATCGTGGTATCCTGCCACAAGGTGATGGACAGACATTGACCATCAGCGGTCAGACGAATGCTAAATACTATCAATCATATAGTATCTCATTCTTTGATCCTTGGTTTGGTGGAAAACGCCCGAACTCACTCTCTGTATCGGCTTTCTTCTCAGTACAGACTGACATCAGCAGCCGCTACTATAACTCCAGCTATTTCAACAACTATTACAACAGTTATTATGCAGGCTATGGTGGCTATGGCTCATACAACTACGGTAACTACAACAACTATGAGAACTATTACGACCCGGATAAATCTATTAAAATGTGGGGACTTTCTCTAGGTTGGGGTAAACGTCTGAAATGGCCGGATGACTATTTCACTCTTTCTGCAGAATTAGCTTACCAACGTTATAACTTGAGCGACTGGCAATACTTCCCGGTCACCAACGGTAAATGTAATGACCTTAGCATTTCATTGACTTTGGCTCGTAACTCTATTGACAACCCAATCTTCCCTCGTTCGGGTTCAGATTTCTCACTGTCAGTTCAGTTCACACCGCCTTACTCGTTGATGGACGGTAAAGACTATAAGGGATATTACAGCAACCCTGAAACAGGTAGCATTACCCAGGACAACATGAATAAACTTCATAAATGGATAGAATACCACAAATGGAAATTCAAAGGCAAAACATATACTCCGCTGATGGATCCGGTTGCTCATCCTAAATGTCTGGTATTAATGACACGTACGGAATTCGGTCTGTTAGGTCACTATAACCAATACAAGAAATCTCCGTTCGGTACATTCGACGTAGGTGGTGACGGTATGACCGGTTATTCAACTTATGCAACTGAAAGTATCGCTTTGCGTGGTTACGAAAACAGCTCATTAACACCATACGGTTCTGAAGGTTATGCCTATACACGTCTCGAATTGAGATATCCGTTGATGCTGGAAACAAGTACTAACATTTATGTGTTAGGTTTCCTAGAAGCAGGTAACGCATGGCATGATATCAAGAAATTCAATCCATTCGAGTTGAAACGTTCTGCCGGTGTCGGTGTTCGTATCTTCCTTCCGATGATTGGTATGATGGGTATTGACTGGGGTTACGGTTTCGACAAAGTATTTGGTTCTAAACAATATGGAGGAAGCCAGTTCCACTTTATCTTAGGACAAGAATTCTAATGTATCATCAAAAACTAAACGTTATGAGAAAGTCTGTTCTATTAATCATGATGCTATTTGCTGTCAGCATGGCAGCAAATGCACAGAAATTTGCACTGATCGATACGGAATATATTATGAAGAATATTCCGGCAGCTCAAAGCGCTAACGAGCAAATGCAAGAAGCTACGAAGAAATACCAGAGTGAAGTAGAAGCTCTGGCTAAAGAAGCACAGAAGATGTTCCAGGATTACCAGGCAAAATCTTCCACTTTTTCTGCCGCACAAAAAACAAAGACAGAAGATGCAATCGTAGCGAAGGAAAAAGAAGCAGCCGAGCTGAAGCGTAACTACTTCGGTCCGGAAGGCGAATTAGCCAAGATGAGAGACAAGTTGATTACTCCGATTCAGGATGATATTTATGAAGCAGTGAAAGCTATATCACAGCAACATGGATATGATATGGTAATTGACAGAGCCTCTGCTACAGGTATAATATTTGCAAATCCACGCATAGATATTAGTGATGAAATCCTAAGAAAATTAGGATATTCAAATTAATTTCATACATTTGCAGCTGGAAATAACTAAAAATCATTCAAATAAATTATAGAACTATGCTAAAAAAAATTGCACTTGTATTGTTGCTTGCACTCCCAATGGGTGTATTTGCACAGAACCTGAAATTCGGCCACATTAATGCACAGGAAATCATCACTGTGATGCCGGAATTCACCAAAGCTCAAAATGATATTCAGACTTTAGAAAAACAACTTACTGCCGAACTACAGAGAACGCAGGAAGAATTCAACAAGAAATATCAGGAATTCCAACAAGCTATCGCTAAGGATTCTCTTCCTCCTAACATCGCTGAAAGAAGACAGAAAGAGTTGCAAGATATGATGCAGAGACAAGAGCAATTCCAACAGGATGCTCAACAACAAATGCAGAAAGCTCAAAATGATGCAATGGCTCCTATCTACCAGAAGTTGGACAATGCTATCAAAGCAGTAGGTGCTGCTGAAGGTGTGATCTATATCTTCGACCTGGCAAGAACTTCGATTCCTTATGTAAACGAATCACAGAGCATCAACTTGACTAGCAAGGTAAAAGCAAATCTTGGTATCAAATAAGAGCTGACCAAGAATAAAGAAATACCAAAAGGGAAAGAGAAAGAAGGATCATCTTCTTTCTCTTTCCCTTTTTTTGGTGTACATTTGCGTATATAAATCAAGTGTGTCATGAAGCAACATCTATCCCATACGCCCGGACCTATCGGAGTATTCGACTCCGGATACGGAGGTCTGACCATCTTAGACAAGATTAGAGAAGTATTACCGGAATATGATTATATCTATTTGGGAGATAATGCACGTGCCCCCTATGGGACACGTTCTTTCGAAGTCGTATACGAATTTACCCGGCAAGCCGTCAACAAACTGTTTGATATGGGATGTCATCTGGTTATATTAGCTTGCAATACTGCTTCCGCCAAAGCTTTGCGCAGCATTCAGATGAATGATTTACCCCAAATCGATCCTGCCCGCCGTGTGCTCGGAGTCATCCGCCCCACTGTAGAATGCATCGGAGAGATTAGCAAGAATCAGCATATCGGTGTACTGGCAACAGCAGGCACCATCAAATCCGAATCGTATCCATTAGAAATACATAAACTGTTTCCTGAAATTCAGGTTAGCGGGACAGCATGTCCGATGTGGGTATCCTTAGTTGAGAATAACGAATCACAAGACGAAGGAGCAGACTATTTTATCCGGAAGTACATCGACCAATTACTGTCAAAGGATCCTCAAATAGATACTGTCATCCTCGGATGTACCCATTTCCCCATACTCCTACCTAAAATCCGGCAATACATCCCGGATCATATCAGTGTAATTGCACAAGGAGAGTATGTTGCAGAAAGCCTGAAAGACTATCTGAAAAGACATCCCGAAATGGATGCCAAATGTACCAAGAATGGCAACTGCCAGTTTTACACGACCGAAGCGGAAGAAAAGTTTTCAGAATCGGCCTCTACTTTCCTGAAACAGCAGATTAGCGTAAAACATATCACACTCGAATAATTTTTAAGAAAATAAATAACCATTTCTCTCTCTTTTTTGTTATATTTGTAAATAAACAAACCTCTAATGCCACACAATTATGAAAGAAGAAGATTATAGCAAGGCAATAGAAGTATTCTCCGGATCCCCCTGGGAAGCCGAGATCATTAAAGGGTTATTAGAAAGCAATAATATCCGTTGTGTAATCAAAGATGGAATTATGGGGACATTAGCACCCTATATCGCTCCTTCCGTATCCGTCCTCGTGACAGAGGAAGAATACGAAGCAGCCACCGAGCTAATCAGAAGCCGAGACGAGAAAGGTAGCGATTGATACGGTCCAGTCCTTCTTTGATATTCTCCAATGAGTTTGCATAGGAGAAGCGTACATATCCTTCACCTCCCGTACCAAAGTCCACCCCGGGAGTAATGCCGACATGCGCATGTTCGAGTACATCGAATGCAAAGCGATAAGAGTCGGTAGTAAATTTGCGTGCGTTGGCAAAAATGTAAAATGCTCCTTGAGGTTCTACTTTAATCTCAAACCCCATTTCCCGAAGACGAGTAATCATGTACCGGCGACGCTCATCATAAATCTGTTTCATCCGTTCCACATCCGTATCTGCCTGCCGTAATGCCGCTATTCCGGCTTGCTGTGCTATGCTGGACGCACAGATAAACAGGTTCTGCTGCAACTTCTGCAAAGAACGCATACAGGATTTCGGTGCGATCAGATAACCTAAACGCAGTCCTGTCATTGCGAATCGTTTGGAGAATCCATTCAAGACAAAAGCCTTATCAGTATATTCAAGAATACTATGCGCGCGCCCTTCATAGACAAGTCCATGATAAATTTCATCAGAAATAATGGGGACACCCAATGAGGCAACCTCTTTCAGAAAGCTTTCATCCAACAACATTCCCGTCGGATTCATCGGCGAATTAATAAAGATAGCCGCTGTATGCGGAGTCACACATTTACGGATCGCTTCTATATCATATTGCAGTCCGTTCTCCTCTGACAAAGGCACCAGAACAGGTTTTGCCTGGGCAGCCAGCACAAAATTGCGATAACAAGCATAACCCGGATTAGAAAGTATCACCTCACTATCCGAATTGCAAAGCAACATCAGCACCAGAAGAATAGACGGAGAAGAGCCGGAAGTGACCACGATACAGTCCGGATCAACGACCACTCCATATTCACGTTGATAAAATGCGGCTATCTCCCCGCGTAGTTCCGGATCGCCCAATGAATGGGTATAGTGTGTAAGATGTTGATCATAAGCAGCCTTGGCGGCTTCTGCCACACAAGACGGTACATCAAAGTCCGGTTCACCCACTTCCAGGTGGACAACGTCAATGCCTTGTTTTTGTAATTCATTAGCTCGTTCCAACACATCCATCACAATGAAGGAGGTCATCTGTTCTACTTGAGGATTGGTATGTTTCATTGTTTTTCTTTTATCTATCAGGCTGCAAAGATAATTCTTTTCAGCCTGTTTTTGTAACATATCGACAAAAAGCTCTATATTTGTGCTTTCAAATCGTTAGTAAAAATGGAACAGGAATTTACACGAATAGCAGTAAAAGTAGGTAGTAACGTATTGGCACGTCGCGACGGTACATTAGACGTCACACGCATGTCGGCACTCGTCGATCAGATTGCAGAGTTAGACAAATCCGGAGTAGAGATTATCCTCATATCTTCAGGAGCCGTCGCTTCAGGACGCAGTGAGATACACCCGCAGAAAAAGCTCGACAGTGTAGATCAACGTCAATTATTCTCTGCAGTAGGGCAGGCTAAACTGATAAACCGCTACTATGAACTTTTCCGCGAGCACGGGATTCCGGTAGGACAAGTACTGACTACCAAAGAAAACTTCAGTACCCGCCGCCATTATCTGAACCAGAAGAATTGCATGACAGTGATGCTGGAAAACGGAGTGATCCCTATTGTCAACGAGAATGATACGATTTCTGTCAGCGAGCTTATGTTTACAGACAATGATGAGTTGTCGGGCCTCATCGCTTCTATGATGGATGCACAAGCGCTGATCATCCTCAGCAACATAGACGGGATTTACAATGGTTCTCCTGCAGATCCGGAATCATCGGTCATTCGCGAGATTGAACATGGCAAAGACCTGTCCAGTTATATCCAGGCTTCCAAATCCAGTTTCGGTCGCGGAGGTATGCTGACCAAAACAAATATAGCCCGAAAAGTAGCAGATGAAGGCATTACAGTCATTATAGCCAATGGCAAGAGGGACAATATTCTGGTAGATCTGCTGCAACACCCGGAAGAAACGATTTGTACCCGTTTTATTCCTTCGAATGAACCAGTGTCCAGCGTAAAGAAATGGATTGCCCATAGCGAGGGTTTTGCCAAAGGCGAAATTCACATCAATGAATGTGCCACTGATATATTAAATTCGGAGAAGGCTGCAAGTATCCTCCCGATTGGAATTACACATATTGAAGGCGAATTCGAAAAAGATGAAATAGTCCGCATCATGGACTTCCAGGGAAATCAGGTCGGTGTAGGAAAGGCAAACTGTGATTCCAAGCAAGCCCGGGAAGCCATGGGCAAGCACGGTAAAAAGCCGGTAGTACACTATGACTACCTATACATCGAGTAGATTTATTTCATTTTTCAACGGGCTTTGTGCCCATCATTCGCTATATTTGCACTGTTCATCTTTCTATTTAACGTAAAAAAGGAGCAAATGACTACAAATTTAAACGAAACCTTCGCTGCCGTACAAGCTGCCAGTCGTGAACTGGCTTTACTGAGTGATGATATCATCAATCAGATACTGAATGCGGTAGCGGATGCTACCATTGCCGAAACAGCCTTCATTCTTTCAGAGAATGAGAAGGACCTGGCACGGATGGATCAAAGTAATCCGAAATACGACCGGTTGAAACTTACGGCAGAGAGGCTGAAAGGTATCGCTGACGATACACGTAATGTAGCAACCCTTCCTTCTCCTTTAGGAAGAATCCTGAAAGAAACAACTCGTCCGAACGGAATGAAGCTGACAAAGATCAGCGTACCTTTTGGAGTCATAGGCATTATCTATGAGGCTCGCCCGAACGTTAGTTTCGACGTATTCTCCCTTTGCCTGAAGAGTGGCAATGCCTGCATCCTGAAAGGTGGAAGCGATGCGGACGATTCTAATCGTGCCATCATCAGCATTATTCATAAAGTGCTGAAGAAGTTCAACGTCAATCCGCATATAGTAGAACTACTCCCTGCTGACAGGGAAGCCACTGCCGCTTTGCTGAATGCAGTAGGATTTGTTGACCTCATCATTCCGAGAGGAAGCAGCAATCTGATAAACTTTGTACGCGAGAATGCGCGGATTCCTGTGATTGAAACAGGAGCAGGTATATGTCATACTTATTTTGACGAGTTTGGTGACACAACAAAAGGAGCCGACATTATTCATAATGCCAAAACACGTCGTGTCAGTGTCTGCAATGCGTTGGATTGTACCATTATCCACGAAAAACGCCTGACTGACCTGTCGGCACTCTGCGATAAACTGAAAGAAAGCAATGTAATCGTCTATGCAGATGCCCAGGCTTACCGGGCACTGGAGGGGCATTATCCCGCAGAATTACTGGTACCTGCCACAACAGAAAGCTTCGGAACCGAGTTCCTTGATTATAAAATGGCCGTCAAGACTGTGAAAAGCTTTGAAGACGCATTGGGACATATACAAGAAAACAGTTCAAAACACAGCGAATGTATCATCACTGAAAACAAAGAACGTGCGGCCTTGTTCACTAAGATAGTAGATGCAGCCTGTGTATACACCAATGTTTCTACCGCCTTCACAGATGGCGCCCAATTTGGTTTAGGTGCTGAAATCGGTATCAGTACCCAAAAGCTGCATGCCCGTGGTCCGATGGGACTGGAAGAAATCACTTCCTACAAATGGGTGATTGAAGGAGACGGGCAAACCAGATGGTAAAACAAAACGGTGAACCACAGGTCATAAGACATGAATCAGGGTTGATAAACCGTAAATAACAGATTGGATAATAACGATTAATGATAGATAAAATGAAGAAATTTACTTGTGTACAGGACATTGGCGATTTAAAATCAGCCCTTGCAGAAGCATTTGAAATTAAAAAGGACCGCTTCAAATATGTAGAATTGGGACGAAACAAGACATTGATGATGATCTTCTTCAACTCCAGTCTTCGTACTCGTCTTAGCACACAGAAAGCTGCTATTAATTTGGGAATGAATGTGATGGTCCTAGACATCAACCAAGGCGCCTGGAAGCTGGAAACAGAACGTGGCGTCATCATGGACGGTGACAAACCGGAGCATCTGCTGGAAGCCATTCCCGTGATGGGCTGTTATTGTGACATCATTGGAGTACGCTCCTTTGCCCGTTTCGAAAATCGTGAGTTTGACTATCAAGAGACCATCCTCAATCAGTTTATTCAATATTCCGGACGTCCGGTATTCTCTATGGAAGCAGCTACGCGGCATCCGCTGCAAAGTTTTGCCGATTTGATTACCATTGAAGAATACAAAAAGACCGCACGCCCTAAAGTCGTCATGACTTGGGCTCCGCATCCCCGTCCATTGCCACAGGCTGTTCCCAATTCCTTTGCCGAATGGATGAATGCCACTGATTACGATTTCGTGATCACCCATCCGGAAGGATATGAGTTAGCTCCGCAATTTGTAGGAAATGCCAAGGTAGAGTATGACCAGATGAAAGCTTTCGAAGGAGCAGACTTTATATATGCCAAGAACTGGGCTGCTTATGCAGGAGACAACTACGGCCAGATATTAAGCAAAGACCGCGAGTGGACAGTCAGCGACCGCCAGATGGCAGTAACCAACAATGCTTATTTCATGCACTGCCTGCCCGTGCGCCGCAATATGATTGTAACAGATGATGTCATCGAAAGTTCGCAATCTATTGTCATCCCCGAAGCGGCTAATCGTGAAATATCAGCTACGGTAGTATTAAAGAGACTGCTTGAGTCACTCTGAACAGAATAAGGAGCTATAGTGAGGAGCTAAAGGAGTTATCAGCCCGCAAGCGGGCTTAGGAGTTAAAGCCGATAAAGTTGTGAATCATCAGCAAGAGTGTTGGCTTTAACTCCTTCTAACTTCTGTAACTCCCGAACGAAGCGAAAACGTCTTTCTCCTTTAAAAAAGCTCCTCAGCATCAAAAATAAGCAAGCATATTTTGTACTGCTTTCGGTTTGCATTATCTTTGTCCCCAAACAACGCCAAGGATTATGACTATAAAAGAGTTTTTTTCTTTCAAACAGAATAAGTTTTTCTGGATAAACCTGATCGCAATGGTCATTGTGGTTGCCCTTGTACTGTTTGGAGTGCTGAAGGGACTGGATATATACACCCGTCACGGTGAAGCGGTAGTAGTGCCCAACGTGAAAGGTATGGGAGTGGCAGAAGCTGAGAAAATGTTCCGCAACCAAGGACTTACCTGCATTGTTTCCGACTCCAGCTATGTAAAGAACTTACCAGCCGGATGCATCCTCGAACACAATCCTGCCGCCGGGCAGAAAGTGAAAGAAGGACGCACCATCTATCTGACCATAAACACCCTGAGTACCCCTTTGCTAGTCGTTCCCGATGTAGCGGACAACAGTTCCATGCGCCAAGCACAGGCACGCCTGCTGGCGGCCGGCTTCAAACTGTCCGAGAACGAACACATAGCCGGAGAAAAAGACTGGGTATACGGTGTGAAATATAAAGGCCGTACACTGACCAACGGTGAAAAAGTACCTGTAGGTGCCACACTTACACTAATTGTGGGAGACGGTGGAGAGCTGCCTCAGGAAGGGGATTCTACAGCAGTAGAAGCTACCACCCCTACCTCCTCTAAAGATTCCGCAGCAGACGAGTCCTGGTTTTAAACTCGATCATACGGGGAATAATAACAATAACACATAGAAAGAACAAGGAATGATAGAAGATTTGCCGGACGACATAGTGACTGAGGATGATCTGGACGACATAGAACCTGTCGGTGATGAAGCCCAACTCTATGAACACTTCCGTGTGGTAGTGGATAGAGGACAGGAAATGATGCGCGTAGACAAATACCTGTTCGACCGCCTGACAAACGCTTCGCGCAACCGCATACAGAAATCAGCGGAAGCCGGTTTTGTAATGGCTAACAACAAACCGGTCAAGAGCAGCTACAAGGTGAAACCGATGGATGTCATCACCATCATGATGGATCGTCCGCGTTATGAAAACGAAGTCATTCCCGAAGATATTCCACTTAATATAGTCTACGAGGATAAATACCTCATGGTAGTGAATAAACCTGCCGGACTGGTGGTACACCCCGGACACGGAAACTACCAGGGGACTTTAGTGAACGCCATCGCCTGGCACATGAAAGATAATCCCGACTACGATGCCAACGACCCGCACGTCGGTCTGGTTCATCGCATCGATAAAGACACTTCCGGACTGCTCGTCATAGCCAAAACACCAGATGCCAAAACCAACCTTGGTATGCAGTTCTTCAACAAAACCACCAAACGACGCTACCGTGCCTTGGTGTGGGGAACCGTTGAACAGGACGAGGGAACCATCACCGGAAACATTGGCCGGAATCCCAGAGACCGCATGCAGATGACCGTTCTGCCCAATGATCAGGGAAAGCATGCCGTGACCCATTACCGGGTTCTGGAGCGTCTGGGCTATGTCACTCTTGTAGAATGCATTCTTGAAACGGGACGTACCCATCAGATACGTGTTCACATGAAACATATCG
>OLZW01002191.1_pt1 | contig 13050 bp, 12 predicted proteins | sample 1674281 | NCBI WGS metagenome assembly OLZW01 (sample SAMEA103958157, study PRJEB25191) | human gut metagenome | biome: human-associated habitat [ENVO:00009003]; feature: intestine environment [ENVO:2100002]; material: feces | place: Germany | collected 2013/2015
TATGGTGGCGCAATTTTCAATTAGAATACAGCGCATTTTTCAATTAGTATCTACAACTACCATTGAAGTGGGAAAAATTTTCAAGAAATATATTAAACCTATTTTCAAAAAGGATAAAAAGTAGAGCCTCAAATAATGGGATATGTATTCTAATGAGTTTTGAGATAAATGTCAGTCTATTTGATATATTGCTTTTCGGGTATTAAAATAGATTAAGATCTGGCTGTTATATGAATTATTTCATCTATATTTGAATTCATAACTCAAACTATGAAGAATATGAAGTGGAGAAACATCATGCTATTATCACTTCTTTGTTTGTCTTGTGCAGGACTTTATGCTCAGGAAAACATGAAAGTAAATAGTATTAAGCAAGAAAAAGACAGTCTGAAAATATTGTCTGAGGGTGTTGTCGTTTTTCCACAACCGGGTGGATATGCTACCGATTTCAAGGAAAACACACTGAGTAATCCGGTAACTGAGATACCGGACGGACAGAAAATAGAGATTAAATTGCGCAAGCCTTTCTATATACCTCCTTATTATACAAATCCTTCTCCTAGATTTTATGGAGATTATGCGACGGGTGGACAAATCCTTCCTAATTTTTATGGCAGTGGCATGCAGGAAACATTGCCTGGTCTGGGAAGAGTAAATCAGGCCTCATTCTTTTATCGTTATGACCTGAATGATTATTTTTCTATTCAGGCGGGAGTGGATGCTGTAAAGTATAATTTTCCGAATAGTGTAGGACAGTCTTTGGGAGTTTCCGGTATCGTAACATACCGTCCTGCTGACAGACTGCATATAAATGTTTTCGGCTCATATTCTCCGGATAACCGTTATGGTTTTAACAGGAGCGCATTCGGAGCTACTGTGGGCTATGATTTTACCGACCGGTTTGGAATGGAGGTAGGAGCACAGAGATATTACGATCCCCAACGGGGATGGCAGACTGTTCCGATTGTTACACCTTACTATAAATTCAATAAATTCGATTTAGGCATCGATGTTGGTGGAATTCTCTATGAAGTATTAAGAAGTGTCATGATTGACAAGCGGGGCGGATCACCGGTTATCATGCCTCCCGGGAGATAAGTTTGCAGGCTGTATGTAAGGTTGGAAATATTCATGTAGAGATAAAAAATGAAAAATATACAGAAAATATTGTGGTTGGGCTTATTGGTATCTGCCGTCGGATGCAATAGCGGAGTCTTTATAGACGATTATTTGCCTGAAGTTCCGGTGGTGCAGTTGTCGGAAACAGATTCTGTTGCCAGAATAAATTTTAAGTCGGATAACTGGGATATCCTGAATATATATGGAGCCTCTGAAAATGTGTGGGGAGTAGTTTGTGACCTTGAGGGAAAACCTGATGGAAGAAACCTGCCTTTGGAGAATGGAGCCAATGCCGTTATAAAGTTGGGTTATGAATATTGCAACTTCAGGGTAGAGAAGAGGAATGGCAGAGAACTTTGTATTTATGCGGGAGAAAACATGAACAGGTCGGCTCTTGACGTTGAAATAATTGTCGGCAATGAATATGAGATGAAATCTATTCCAGTGTCGTTGGCCCAAACCTCAAAATACGAAGTAGACAGTATTGTATATGATTGGAAAAGCTTGTTATATTCTGACAATACGCTGGAACCTGACTATTCGCTGGTAGTGAATAACAGCAAATCCGATCAGCCGACAAGCTGGCACTTCACTCCGTTGGAAACATCTTTTTCGCGTGAAGTTTCTTTTAGAAATAAAGATGGAGTAAATGAAGAGGAACTGTATAAACGCTTTTTGGGTACTCCTTTGCCATTGGTAGTCATACCCGATTTCGTAGATAAACAACCGGTTCTGGGAAGTACAAAGGCAGAGGTCGGAGTCAATTCTCAGGAAATTAAAACTTCCATCGAATCCGATCTGGCAGGTAAGGAATATGTCATTCCTCCCGGTGAAAAATGGAAAATTTCAGTCTATTATATGATTGAGCAATATTGGATAGATTATAAGCTGTACATTTCCATTCCTTCTACAGGAAGAAAGCGGACTTTTGAAGGGAAACTTTATAGTAAGGGGCTGTACGACTTTTGTATAATTCCTGAAAAAATAGAATGAGATGAGTGGAAAAACTAGCAGACTTATACTTCTGTGTCTGTTTCTGTGCCTGTCTGTTTGTGCGGTGGCAGGCGAAAAAGATAGTACAGACAGAAAGATGATTCATATGGTAGGAGTTGATTTTCGTCCTGCCTATACATTTCCTACAAACGGATTCTTTAAAGGCGTGAATGCAGCTCAGACTCCGGTCAGAAAGACCTTTTCCGGACATGTGAAGTATGGATTCAAGTTTTCGCCCGACACTTATTGGGGGAAAATATACCCGCATGCCATACAGGGAATCGGAGTGGGGTATAATACTTTCTTCAATTCTAAAGAAATAGGAAATCCTCTGGCTGTTTATGCATTCCAGACTTCCCGGATAATGAGTATAACCCCTCGTTTGTCTTTCGACTATGAGTGGAATTTTGGAGCGTCTTTCGGATGGAAGAAATATGATGAGGAAACGAATCCTATGAACAATGTAGTTGGTTCGAAAATAAATGCGTATATCAACTTTGGTCTGCTGCTTAACTGGCAGATTGATGCCCGTACGAATCTGCGGGCAGGAGTAGGTGTGACACATTACTCAAACGGCAATACGGGATATCCCAATTCCGGAGTCAATACGATAGGCGGAAGTATCGGATTGATACGTTATTTCGGCAGTAAGGAGAAACTTGAGTTGCATGACAAGGCTTATACTTCCTGCCGGAACAGGAAAATGTTTGATCCGTATATAAGTTATGACCTTATTGTGTACGGTGCGCTAAAGAAAAAGGGAGTATTCCCTACAGAAAGTTCTGCGGTGCTTGTTCCCGGTTCTTTTGCTGTTGGCGGATTGAATTTTAATCCGATGTATAATTTCAGTCATTACTTTCGTGCCGGTCTGTCGCTGGATGCGCAGTACGATGAGAGTGCTAACATAGCCGACCACATTGCCAATACGATAAGTGGTCCTGATGCAGAGAATATTCGCTTTCATCGTCCTCCTTTCAAAGAACAGTTTGCAGTGGGTGTTTCCCTCCGTGCTGAGATTGTAATGCCTGTCTTTTCCATTAATTTAGGTGTAGGGCGGAACGTCGTCTGCAAAGGAGCAGATACGGATTCGTTTTATCAGGTAGTAGCCTTGAAAACGGATATTACCAGAAATCTGTTTCTGCACGTAGGATACCAACTCTATAAATTTAAAGATCCTAATAACCTGATGCTGGGACTGGGGTTCAGATTTAATGCGAAAAGATAATCGACTTAGATATAATTGCAACTGATTTAAATCTCTATTATACTATGAAAAAACTGTTTTTGCCGATAGGTGCTTTGGCTTTGTATTCATCGGCTGTTGCACAGCAGCAGTCCGATCGTCCGAATGTACTGCTTATTTATGCTGACGATATAGGTTATGGTGACTTGAGCTGTAACGGTACTTCAGCAGTGCGTACACCCAATGTTGAAAAACTGGCCTCTGAAGGAATCCGTTTTACAAATGCCCATTGTGCTGCGGCTACAAGTACTCCTTCGCGCTATGCCATGCTTACGGGAGAATATGCCTGGCGTAGAAAGGGAACCGGAATTGCAGCCGGCAATGCTGCCATGATCATTACTCCCGAGCGTTATACCATGGCCGACATGTTTAAGGAAGCCGGCTACCAGACTGGAGTGGTAGGAAAATGGCATCTCGGGCTGGGAAATGAAACAGGAAAGCAAGATTGGAATGGAGTGGTAAAACCTAATCCGGCTGATATCGGTTTTGATTATTCTTATATTATGGCTGCTACGGCAGACCGTACTCCTTGTATCTTTATGGAAAATGGTAGGGGAGTAGGGCTCGATCCTGATGATCCTGTATATGTAAGCTATACCGAGAATTTCCCCGGTGAACCTACAGGAAAAGATAATCCGGAGCTTTTACGTATGCATCCGTCACACGGACACGATCAGTCTATCGTGAATGGTATTTCTCGTATCGGATACATGAAAGGTGGAAAGAGTGCTTTATGGCGAGATGAAGACATAGCTGATAGCATAACAACTCATGCTATCCGGTTTATAGAAAACAGCAAAAAGACGGGAGAACCTTTCTTCCTCTATTTGGCAACCAATGATATTCATGTACCTCGTGTACCTCATGAACGTTTTGCTGGAAAGAGTGGATTAGGACCTCGTGGAGATGCTTTGTTGTCTTTCGACTGGACTGTAGGACAGGTGATGGAAACATTGAAAAAACTGAATCTGGATGATAATACTATTGTAATTCTGTCCAGTGACAACGGTGCTGTTATTGATGACGGATATAAAGATCAGGCAGTAGAGCTGCTGGGAAATCATAAGGCTACCGGGGTATACAGAGGTGGTAAGTATAGCAGTTATGAGGGAGGTACAAGAGTACCTTGCGTTATTCGCTGGAAGGGAAAGATTCCTGCTGGAGTATCAGACAATCTGGTAAGTCAGATCGACTGGTTTGCATCGTTTGCTTCGATGTGTGGAGTAAATTTACCGGAAGGTAGTGCGCCCGATAGTGAAAATCATCTGGATTCATGGCTTAAGGCTGATGTGAAAGGCCGCTCTTGGGCTGTGGAACAGAACTTGCATAACAATTTATCGATAACGGATGGTGTGTGGAAGTATATTCCTGCGGCAAACGGTCCTGCTGTCAATAAGCAGACCAATACTGAATTGGGGAATAACCCAAAGGCTGATCAGCTATATAATTTGTTATCCGATCCGGGAGAACATTCTAATGTAGCAGAAGAAAATAAGGAGCTTGTTCAGAAAATGCGTGATGAGCTTATACGCATTGTAGAAAGCGGGTTGCATATTCAGCCGGGGTATTTCATTTCTAAATAAGTAAGTTCTCTTGTTTCCTACATTTCGCATTACTCCTTCCACAGAAGGCAGTGCGATGAGTTTGCCGTTTCCGGTGGTGTGGTCGATGGTGACGATGTGGTTGTATTTTTATTCTCTATATCTCACTTAATGTGTCCGCTTATGGCAAGATGTTTCAAGCCAGTACGGTTTACTGGTGAGAGAATCGTTTACCATACAAGGAAAAAAATATTTTATCGGTTGGCTGTTTGCCTGTACGTGATATTTGTTATATATCTTTCCTTTGCAGGTTCTTTTCCATCTTCTTGTCGTACGCCTGACCTCTGGGCACCAGATAGAGAAACATGACGCAGTCATCCACTATCTGGACATGATAGCTGAAGAAGGCACGGTAACTGCCTATTCTCAGACGGTAGATAAATTCGTAATCCACCAGTTTCTTGCAGTCCGTCAGTTCCTCGATGTTTCCGGCATTGATAACTTCCTGTACTGCCTGACGCACTGAATCCAGCATTTTGCCGGAGAGTTTGCGGACTGCCTTTTCAAACTCCTTTGAAAATTCAACCCTCATTTCTCAACCACTCCAAGCCAGTCCATAAATTCCTTACGTTCGTTCTTATCCAGCTTGACCTTTCCGTCCGGGTAATTCTCGGTCATATAGCGGTAGGCTTCGCTGTCATCGTACTCTTCCGCTGTCTTGTCGAGCAGGTTTTCTATGAGTTTTTTCAAGTTTGTACCCTGGCGTGCTGCCATGACCGAAAGAGCCTTGAAAGTGTCCTCTTTCAGGTCGATAATCTTTTTCTTGTATGTTACTGTTGCTTCCATTGTTTCGTCTTTTGTGCAAATATACAAAATATATATGATATATACGGTATATATGTTGTTTTTTATATTTTGGGCTTTCTCTTGCAATCCCTAATGCTATATGTGCAAATGTACGAAGCCCCCGGCAGTCACCCCGCCGGAGGCTATTCTCTTATCTCACTTTTCAATAACCGCAGATACAACTGTTATACTTCGGTTATTTTCCGTTACGGGCGGAACTTTTCCCGCCCGACAGTTTACTGTTTCTTCAATGTAGGCAATGCTCCGGTGAGTTCGTACTGCCAGCCTGATTCGTTTAGGGCGGTGTTCATCTGTGCAACGGCGTCTAACCAGTCGCCGTCCGTCACTTTGGTGGTTTCGATGGTGGTGCTGCCTCCCTCATTGTAGCCGATGCCTGTGTCGGGATTGCTTCCCCAGTAGCAGGCGGTGATGACAGGGTCATTGAAAAATTTATAGTTCCGTCCCGCCACGCCGCCTGTGGTTCCGGCCGGGCCGCTGACAGTCCCATTGGCATGATAGCAGGCGGTCAGGGTACCCTCATCATTGGTTCCCGTTACGCCGCCTACATAGATGGTGCCGCTTCCGCTACCGGTCACGCTGCCCCAGGCATAGCAGGCTTTGAGGGTGCAGGATGTGTTACTTCCCACCACGCCGCCGACAAAGTTGCCGCCTGAGTTGATACTTTCAAGGGTCACATCGCCCGTGGCATAGCAGGCGGTCAGGGTGGCACCACTATCCGTCAGACCTGCCACGCCGCCGGCTACACCCCCAGCATTCACTGTGGCCGAGGAGCTGCACCCGGTAAGGAAACCGCCCGATTGGTAGCCTACTACACCGCCAGCAATGCCGCTGCCGCTGACGCTGCCCGACACCGAGCAGTTTTCAAGGGTGCCATAGCTGCGTCCCGCCACGCCGCCGACAGCGCTCATATCGTTATTGCTTTCTATCTTCACCTCCTCCAGCGTCACATCCTTCACCGTGCCGCCGGAGCCGATGTGGCCGAACAGACCCACATATTGGTCACTTCCCGTAACGGTCAGCCCCGTAATGGTATGGCCGCCGCCGTTGAAGGTGCCGGTGTATTGGTGGTTATAGTCTATGCCTATCGGCGTCCAGTCCATATCTGTGAGATTGATGTTTTCAGTCAAAGTAATGTTGATACCGAGATTGCCGTTGTTGGCAATGTCTGCCACAGCCTTCAATCCCTCGGCAGTAGTCACGATGTAGTTGCCCTGTCCGTCGTCGGTGTATCCCTTGTCCTTATCCAGCGTGATGTTGTAGAACTTGCCTGCCACGGGAGTGATGCCGGAGGAGAGTTCGCGCTCCTCGGTGCCGTTCGCCTGCAGCTTGGTTATTGTGTAGCCGGGCACCACGTTCGCCTCCCAGCAGTTGATGGTTGCGCCGTTTTCGGTATATTCGCACGGCTTCATCTCTATCCAGCCCTCTTGCGAGCCTTGCACTACCTCACCTTTTTCATAAGTACACTGTGTATAGGTATAGAGCTGGAGGCTCTGCACTTCGCCGAGTGCATCGTCCGAAGGCGTGACGCGCACCTTGGCCAGTTGGTGGGCAAAGGTCAGCGTGACGGGTGTCTGGTAGTCTCCCGTGCCCGTGGCGTACAGCAGGTAGGCAAGACTTTGACTCTGGTTGCCGAGGTCGATGGTGCTACTCTTTGCGGGGTACCAGGCGGTGACGGTGTGTTCGCCGGTGTCGCTCCAGTACAGGGGTGTTTCGGCTTTGACGGTGTTGTTGTCCTGCACGGTGTAGGTGCCGACCTCTTCCTTGCCGTCTATCTGTACGGCGAACAGGTCGCCCGCGCTGAACTCGCTACCCGTGCCGTCCGCAATCTCGCTGACGCGCGTCTGCGGTGTGCCCCAGGGCTGCGCCTCGCCGCCCTCCACGCCGAGGGTGATGCGGGCTATCTCAAGGGGGTATTGTCCTTCGGGCAGACGGTCGCCGTCCGCCAGTTCGTCCTTCGTGCAGGCAGCCATGGCAAGTAGCAGCGCGGCTGCGGCAAGAATTACATGGATGGAATGTCTTTTCTTCATATCGGGTTGTTTTTTATTTGTTTTCGTTTTGTGCTGCCGCCGCCTGCGAAGGCGGCCGTCGCACCATTCTGTCTATGGGCAGCTCCGGCTTGACGCTTGCGCCGGGGCAGCGGTGTGCGGGGATTACAACTCTGCACTTGCATCGTTCGAATCTCCGGATTCCCACGGGTTAATTGTGGGGTCGCTCACCTCGATGTCCTTATTGTTGAGCGTTATGTTGTAGGTGTAGGCATAGCCTGCTGTGTAGAAATTGGCTGTGGGTGTAGCAGGCAGTTTCAGTTGGGCGTTGTAGCTCTGTCCGTTGTAAGACACTTTAAGGTTAAGAGAGGAGGTCACTTCCTGCGGGAGAATGATGACTTGCGAAGTGGTGGCACCGCCCAGCTGCATGGTAATCGGCGATTCGGAGGCTGCGGTTACGGCAGTCGTGCCGGTAGCCGTGTCGAATGTGCCTTCGTGCTTCAGCCCCTCCAACGTGTAGCCGGCAGGTTCCGTTTCGTTGAAACTGAGACCATCGCCTGCCTTGAAGGTGAACTTGATGAGACTCATGCAGTGGTGGAACGCATGGTCGCCGGTGAAGCTCACCGTCGGGTTGTGGGTGTCGCCTGTGGCTCCCGAGGCAAAGAGGAAGTCGATGTCCGCGCCCTGCTTGTCGGCTGCGGTGCTGACGGTCACCGTTCCGCCCTCAGCCTGATACGGATAGTAGGCATGGAAGGTATGCGTTTCGGTGTCATTGAAATAGATGGTCGTACCGTCGGTCACGAACTTACCGTTCTCTCTCTTGTAGGGCACGTTGGTGAAGCCTGCGCCGGTGACGCCGATGCGGTCGCCGTCGGTCCAGTCGGTTCCTTCCGAATTGACGCGGGTAGCGGGCGTAATGTCGGCGATAAACTGGGCGGCTACCGGGCCGTCATTCAGGTTCTCATTGTCGTTGTTACAGGCGGCAAGTGTCAATGCCAGCGCTGCGAAAGCAAAAAATCTTGTCTTCATTATATTTATAGTCTTTAATTGTTAAATTGCATAGTTACCGTTACATTTCCGCACTGGCATCACCACCTTCTACCGTTTCCCATCCGGTAATTTCGCCCTTGCCTTCTTCCATGCCGACGGGGGTTTCCAGTGTTCCGGTCACACGGTAGGCGGTGGTCATATCGCCGTTAAAGTCCGCAAGGGCTTCCGTCAGGTCGACCTCCGTGCGCTGTGTGCGTCCGCCATCGGTAAAGACGATGTCCAGCACCAGCGCCTGCACGTCTCCCATCGTACCCAGCAGGCGGGCGTCGGCCGTGAGCTTGCTGCCGTCACGGGTGAAGGAGAAGACCGTGGAGGTCGGTTCGCCGATGGTCTGTCCCTTCTCCATATCAAAAATTCCGGCTATGCCGCTGAGGGTGGCGGTCACGCTCTGTATCAGTTCGGGGCGTCCCTGCGTCACTTCCAGTTCCAGTTGCAGGTCACGTACACGCTGCTGCGGAACAGGGTTGACACGCAGCGTGTCGTCAGCTGTTACGGTTATCTCCTGACTGACGGTCTTCAGATAGCCCGGCAGGGGGATTACGGATGCACCGTCCGCACGGCTCTTGCCATCAGGGGCATTGACCCGTGCCATTCGTCCGTCGAAAGTGAAACCTTCCGCACGGTTATAGATTACCATACTGTGTGTTCCCGGATTGAGCAGGTCGGGATTGGTGAATGGCGAACCTGTAATGTCGGCCACCTTCCCGTCCATGTCGAGTACATAGTTATCGTCTGCCGACAGTCCCGTCAGGCTGATGGTGACAGCTCCCTTGTCGGGGTGCGGCGTGTCATAAAGCGTGTCCTTCACGCAGGAAGAGAGCAGCACGGCGGCTGCCATTCCCATCATATTTATATATTGTCTTGCTTTCATATTCTATTCCTCCGTGTTAGAATAACTTCCATACCAATGTCACACCGGCATTGATGGGACCACACCAATCTTTTGTCTCGTTGCCGCGGCGTACACGTACACCGTCGATGACTTCATATTTTTCGAAATCGGCATTCAGGTAGCCCAAACCGAGGTTGAAATCAAGAGCCAGTGCCTTGTTCAGCCGCAGCTGATAGCCGGCGGTGATGCCGCCACCCATCAGGTCGCCCTGCTTGCCTGTTTCGGAGAGCTTGTAGTTGAACTGTCCGGCCTTGAACATCGCGCCCAGATACCAGGCTTTCTTCTCACCCATATAGTAACGTACTTCCGGAGCCACTTCCCAGAGTGCATAGCGGCGGTCTTTGTCACTCCAGCTCCAAGAAGTCCACGAGCCGTTTACGGCAATGCCCCACGATGGGCAGATGCGCCATTCCACGCCAAGATCTGGTGTCAGGGTAGCCCAGCGCAGCAGGTTGGCACGCAGGGAGAGATGATAATCAGTTGTGATTTTGGTTTCCGACGGCGTGTCGGCAAGTGTATTTTGTTGAGCGGCTTTCTCGGCTTCTGCCTTTTCAGCGGCAAGTCGGGCTTCTTCCGCCTTGCGCTGCTCTTCGGCAAGCCGTTCCTGTTCGGCACGCTTCTCGGCTTCCAGTCGTTCGGTTTCCGCCTTGCGTCGTGCTTCCGCATCCGTCGCGGCTGTTTCCTTTACCGGTACCGTCAGGCGCACGGTGACAAAATCACCCCCTGTCGCATGGTTGCGGGTAATGAAGTTTTCTTCCTTGATTTCCGCGCGTGTAATCAATTCTGATTTCACTCGGTTGGCACGGATCTTGGCCGTGGCAAGGTCCTCGGCTTCACTGCCCAGCGAATTGCAGTAGCCGTCAACCAGTAGCGGCAGTTTGCCGTCAAGAATTGTGGTTTTGTTGTTTTCGATACATTCCAACAGGCGGGCAAGTTCCGTGTCATTGCCATTCCAAGGCACGTAGAACATGTCCTTCTGCGGAACGAACCGGAAGGTGTAGGTCGTGTCTGCTTTCTGCTGCGCAATGACAGGAAAAGTTACCGTCATCAGCCACAGAAACAGGGTAAGAAAAGTGATTTTTCTGCTCATATAAACTTGAATTTATTATCTTTGTCTTCTCCAAAGGTAATAAATGCCAAAAATATTACAAAAACTTTTTCTGTTGAAATACTGCGTTTTATAAAAATTGTCGTTTGAGCACTTTTTTTTGTCGAATTAGCACTTTTTTGTCGCTTGAGCACTTTTTGAAAATGGGCTTCTGAGACCTTTTTCATCGGCTTTTTACCACACAAATTATTCCAGATTTGCTTTTTTCCACTTGCCAGGCGTACATCCTTCCTTCTCTGTAAATGATTTGATAAAGTTACTGCGGGAAAGAAAACCGGAAGACTCAGCCAGCTTCTGTATATTGATTTCCGGATGCTCCTTCAGTATGTTTTTCGCATACTCCAACCGGAGACCGGTTATCCATTCGCGGAATGTCATTTTATACGTAGTCTTGATATAAGCGGAAAGATAGGTACGGTTCGTATGAAGTATTTCGGACAGTTCTTTTATGGTAAGTCCCTGCTGGACATAGCCGTCTGTCTTTATCCAGTTGGCCACTTTCTCTATAATTTCTGTATAGGACACTGGAACTTCTTTCTCAGAAACTATTTTAGGTTCTGTTTCTGTATCTGTCAGAAGTTCTTCTTCAGACTGTATATCTTGCTCAAAAGCATTTTCCACCTGTTCATAGAACAGCAGGTAGTTCTGATAGCTGTAGAAAAGATAGCTGTAGAACGGTATTGACGACAAAATCCAGATAAAAACATATTTGTCTGGCAGAAATGTCAGCAATCCGCATCCGACACCGAAGATAACAGCCCAATAAGTGAATATGGAAAGCCATTCGATATATGTGCCTATATCATCCGCCTGAGTTTCATTGAAAATCCGAATGGCTCTACGATATGCAATTATGACTCTGCGAGCTAAAACGACTCCAAAAACGATTAACCAGACAGCTAAAGCAAATAAAGAGATTTTTTGCATGATTCCGCTTGGCAACAGGAACAACACAACTCCGGAAAGAGTTGAAAATATAATCCATAAAATGATATGTGTCCACACACGCCGTTTGGTAATGTAAAAACGATCAAGCAACATTATCAATGCCGAACTGAACAGAGAATAGCACAGGAAGTATGTGGACATGTTCATCAATATGGCAGAATCCGCATTTTTGAATCGGATACCAAAGAAGAAATGTACCGAATAATTTGCCGAAAGCAGCAGCATAGCTATACCCATAATCTGTCGGGAGCGGAGATAATTCTTGAAAATTTTCTTTTCAGGAGTCTTTGCAAACAAAAAATAAAAGCCGAAGAATAACATCAACGGCAGTGCGGTATAAAGTGAAAAACTGTATATAGATGGCTCCATTGTTATGCTTATTTGATTTTGATACAAAGTTACGTCTTTTTCTTCACAAATAGACACATAATCTATGATTTAACGTTATAGATTCGGTCATATTAGATTGAAAAATTATTAGAATTAAAGCCAGTGGTGAAAAATTCAACCACTGGCTTTTTCTGTCAAGACTTCGATATTAAAGTTTTACACCTTTGGATTCCGATAAACCGGGTCTCCCTATAATTAAATGACTGCGTACAAAGTCCACGTGCGGGCTTTCCGGCTGTTGTTCCGTCTGTTTTTTCTCGTTGCCTTGCCGGTTCTCTTCTGTGTTTTCCTGAGCCGGAGCCAGCTCAAGCTGTATCTTGCGGTCCAGTGCGGCGAGTTCGGACTTCAGCTGTTTCAGCTCGTCCTCCTTCTTCCACACCTTGCCCGCTATCTCCTGCAACTGCGGAATCTCCTTTTCCAGCACTTCGTTCTTAGACTTGTACTGGTCGATGATGGTCGGAATCCTCTCCAATGCGTTCAGAAAGTTTCGTGCGGCAGCAATCGGGTCTGCCATCGCCAGATGCCCGTTGTTGTAGGTGTACTTGTAGTTCCCCTCCACCACGAAGCGGTTGTCGGTGAACTCCAGACCTTCTTTGAGTGTCCTCTCGCTGACCACCTTTATCGGAAAGCCGTAAAGTTCCCCGACAGCCTTGTACAGTCCACCAGTCGTGGCGTTCTTGGCGATTTCCTGCAAACGCTTACCGATGACCTTCTCATCCGTTGAATCCACGCCGTCCACCTTGACAAGATTAAGGCGGCTGCCTTCCTTATCAGTCTGCACAACGGAAAGAAAACGGTTCCAGTCTTCCGTCATGGCTTCGATGAAAGCCGTGTTGTTGCGCAGTTCTCCCGTCTTGGATTCCAGCTTGAACTCCGAATCGCGCTTGCCCTTGTTGAACGACTTGCGTTCCCCT
>OLZW01002193.1_pt1 | contig 13031 bp, 9 predicted proteins | sample 1674281 | NCBI WGS metagenome assembly OLZW01 (sample SAMEA103958157, study PRJEB25191) | human gut metagenome | biome: human-associated habitat [ENVO:00009003]; feature: intestine environment [ENVO:2100002]; material: feces | place: Germany | collected 2013/2015
TATCAGGGTTTTTATTGAAAATATCTATACCTAAATATAATCTCTATAAACTCTATAAACCTTTTACCATCTTAACCCATATATCGGAAGAAGCATCCGAAGGCATATTCCAGTGAGCAGGTGAAAGATCAACTGTTCCTACTCTCGGGCTGTCCGGGGAGCAGCTTCTCTTAAACTGCTGAGTAAAGAAGCGTCTGTAGAAGGTTTCCAGCCATTTTTTGATGTATTCTTCGTCGTATTTATCCTCAAAGGCTTTGCATGCCAGGAAGAATAATTTCTCCGGTGTGGCTCCGTATCTTACCGTATGGTAAATGAAAAAGTCATGAAGCTCGTAAGGTCCTAATTTGTCCTCGGTTTTCTGAGTCATATTGCCGGCTTCATCAGGAGGGAGCAGCTCCGGTGAAATAGGAGTATCAAGAATATCCTCAAGAGTTTTTGCCAGTAAGTCGTTATCCTTGGAAAACTCAGGATCCTCTTTAAGTTTTACATCTATAACCCATCTTACGATATCCTTTATGGCCGATTTTGGAACTCCAGCATTTACTCCGTACATGGAAATGTGGTCTCCGTTAAATGTACACCATCCTAGGGCTTCTTCGCTGAGATCTCCTGTTCCAACTACGATGCCGCCTTCTTTATTGGCGATATCCATAAGTATCTGTGTTCTTTCTCTGGCCTGGGCATTTTCGTATGTAACGCTGTGGTCATTTATATCGTGGTCGATGTCCTTAAAATGCTGTGTGACAGAATCCACAATGGAGATTTCTCTGACGGTGGCCCCTGTACTCTTCATCATAGCAAGGGCGTTGTCATAGGTTCTATCAGTTGTACCGAATCCCGGCATGGTTATGGCAATTATGTCTTCTGCAGGCATTCCCAGCTTTCTGTGGGCATATGTGCATACTAATAGGGCCAAAGTGGAATCTAGTCCGCCGGAAATTCCAACAACGCTTTTCTTGGCATGGATTGCCGCAAGTCTCTTTGCCAAAGCAGCTGACTGTATTTCAAATATTTCGCGGCAGTTTGATGCCAGCAATTCCGGATCATCAGGACGGAACGGTGCCGGTGAAACTTTTCTTTCAAGCTCAGGACCTTCCCACATGTGTATAGGGTCGATAGGCTCCGCTTCGGAAATGTCTATACCTTCATCGTCAAAATCGTCGCTTGTGATTCTTTCGTGAAGAATAAGCTCGGTGTCCACATCGCAGATTATCATGTTATCCGCATCAAATGGCCCGTTTTCAACCATTATTTTGCCGTTTTCCGCTATCATAAGTATTCCGTTGGCGGCGGCAAACATTACTATATTTTTGTTCTTGGCACTTGTGATTTTAACCAACTCTCTCGTATATGCCATTTGGCCGACTGTTATTTCATCATCGGAGGTCATCATCTGGATGTGACAGTCGTCGTCAAATCCAATGAGAAGTTCATTTTCATCGTCCCAAAGTACTAAGTCATCTGTGCCGCAGATAACGTCTCCCTTCTGAAATACAGCGTAAGCATCATATACCGTTGAGCCGTGTCTTTCGAAACATCCAGCAATAGCCAAAATCTTTGCTTTGCTGAATGTATCCGCTAGATTGCCGATGGCTTCCTCTTGCATTCTGCGCAAATGCTCATGAAAGAACAAATCGCCGCAGCCTGTTCCCGCAAAGGACTGAGGCGGAAGCAGTATGATGCCTGCTCCTTCTTTTTCGGCTTCCATAATGAGGTTTGCCACCGACATGGTGTTACGGCCTATATCTCCGTTTACGGAGCGAGGGCAGCCGCAAGCCACTCTAATAAATCCCATATTGTTATCTGTCATAATTGTCCTCCGTTTCCTAATCAATTACCTGTTAATTATATACTATTTTGCCACTTTAGTATATAATCTATTGAGCGGCTGTGTGCCGACGAATGGAGGAATTATCTAATGAAAGAAATATATATATCAGAAATCGGAGATCGTGAAGTCGTTCAGGACTTTTTTATGGTGAAAAGTGCTGCCATCAGAATCGGCTCAAACAGAAAAGAATACTTCGATATTATGCTGGGGGATAAAACCGGTGAGATATCTGGAAAGAAATGGGATGTTGCCGGAGAAAGTGAGGAGCTTTCTCAAATAAAGGCAGGAGACCTTGTAAAAATAAGGGCAAATGTTGTGGAATGGAACGGCAGCAAGCAGCTTAGAATAACAAAAATCAGGCTTTCCATGCCAAACGACAACCTTATAATCGGTGATTATATAAGTGCTGCTCCGGAGGACCCGAAGGAAATGTATGATTACATTTACGAAAGGGCAAGAAATATCGAGGATCAGCAGCTTAAGGATTTGTGCACCGGAATACTTGAGGAGGAAAGGGATAGACTTCTCTATTATCCGGCGGCAACTAAGAACCATCATGCTCAGCTGGGCGGACTTCTCTATCATATGAAGAGAATGCTTATGAACGGTGACGGCATCTGCCAAGTGTACGATATACTTGACAGCGACCTGGTTGCCACAGGAGTTATACTCCACGATATGCAGAAACTAAATGAGATTGTATCCAACGAGCTTGGCATGGCTTCCGAATATTCCTTTGAAGGAAACATGCTGGGGCATCTGGTTATGGGTGTAAGGGAGCTTGATAAAAGGATGAGCGACATGGGCTTTTCTAGAGAAAAGGCGGTAATGATAGAACATATGATACTTTCTCATCATTATGAGCCGGAATTTGGTTCTCCGAAAAGACCGATGTTCCCTGAAGCGGAAGTTTTACACTTCCTGGATATAATGGACGCAAGGTTGTTTGATATGGAAGATGCCCTCAGGACCACAGAGCCTGGAGAGTTCAGCGATAGAATATGGACTCTTGAAAACAGACGAATTTACAAGAAAAAGGATTAAACCGATGTTAAAACTGCCGGGATACATAGAAAAAATAATGGCAGAGCTCCGAAAGGAAGGATACGCTTGCTTTGTGGTGGGCGGAGCCGTAAGGGATATGATGGCCGGCGAAAAGCCGTGGGACTGGGATCTTGCCACCGACGCTCCCTTAGGAAATGTGCTTAAGATATTTCCCAAGGCGACGGTTATAAGTGAAGAACTTTCCGTGGTTAGGATAAGATCAGCGGAAGATGAAAAAAACGATGAAGCGGATTTGGGATATGTGGATGTGGCAAGGCTTAGGAAAGAAAAATATGCGCCGGAAAGCTTTGGGCTTCCATCGGAAATTATTTTTACCGATAGCATAGAATCAGATCTTGAGCGAAGAGATTTTACGGTAAATGCCATGGCATGTTCCGTTGATGGGAAACTCATTGACCCCTATGGCGGTGCTGAGGATGTGAGCAAGAGAGTCTTAAAAATGGTGGGAGAGCCATTGACTAGGCTCGAAGAGGATCCTGTTAGGATATTAAGGGCAATAAGGCTTGTGGCGGAAAGAAACTATAGCTTTAGCGGCAGTTTGCAAAGGGCTATAGCCGAAAAAGCGGATTTGCTGATTCATATTTCCAAGGACAGAGTAAGGGATGAATTTGTTCGTATTGTAACAGGAGAAAATGCGGCGAAAGCCATTGAAGTAGCAGAGGACGCCGGTGTCCTGAAATGGATTACGGGAATTGATAAGCCGCTTAAAAGGTTGAAGCCGTTACAGCTGCTGAATCCGAACAGCTATTTAAATATATCGGAAAGAAATGCCGCTACTTTGAAAGACTATCGCATATTACTTTCTTTATGTGTGTTTTACAGAAGGTATTTTGAAGAGGATGCACTTGAAGCCGTTGAATATCTTAATTACAGCGGCAAGACAGCAAAGGTTATTAAAGATGCGATAATGACGGGAAACCGTCTTTCAAATATAAGTGACAAATTTGAGCTTAAGGAATATATAGCAGAATACGGTTTTGAGTTTTATGACCTTATGGAAGATGTTTTGAGAATCGAAGAAGAGTCAGACAGCAAAGCTGCCAAAATGCGTAGGGCAAGACTTGAGGCGGCTGCTGAAATTCAAAGAGAAAACGAACCCTTGACGATAAAGGATTTGGCTGTAAATGGCGATGATATAACGAAGCTTGGTGCCACCGGTAAAACCGTAGGACTGGTGCTGGAGCACCTTGCAAAGCAAGTAAGAAGGAATCCAGAAATAAACGACAGAGAAAAACTTCTCAAGATAGCTGAGGAAATGATGAAATGGAACTTGAAATAGAAGGCGTTATAACCGAAATAATATTTCACAGCGAGGAAAGCGGCTACACTGTAGCCGTTTTTGAAACGGACAGAGAACAGTTTACCGTTGTGGGAGATATGGTTGGCGTTTCTGCAGGAAGAAGATATCAACTGACGGGACGATTTATCGAGCATAAAAAATACGGTGAACAGTTTGCCGTTTCCTTTGCCAGGGAGGTAATGCCTCAGACAAAGGAAGGTATGGAATCCTTTTTAAGCTCAGGAGTTTTAAAAGGCATAGGGCCAAAAACCGCAGCGGCCATAGTTGAAAGATTTGGAGACAGCACCTTTGAAATAATCGAAAAGGAACCGGGAAGGCTCACGGAGATTCCAGGCATAGGGGCTAAAAAGGCGGCGGCAGTATCAGAAGCCCTTATAAGCCACAGGAAATTTGCTGAAATAACTGTTTTTTTTGGACAGTTCGGAATAAAAGCTGAAATGGCTATGAAACTGTATAAGGTTTACGGCGCCGATACAATTGAGATAATTAGCAGTGATCCCTACCAGCTTACGGAGGATATTTTTGGAATAGGCTTTAAAAAGGCTGATGCTTTGGCCGAAAAGCTGGGAATTGCAAAGGATGATGAGTCGAGAATTGCCAGCGGTATAAGGTATGTACTTAACAGGTGTGCGACCGACGGAGACACCTTTGCGCCTCAAAGGGAGCTGGAGGAAAAAACCGGTGAGCTTCTCGGCGTTTCCATGGAAAAAATAGAGGATGTTCTGATTGCCATGGCCTTTGAAACTTCCGTGAGAATTGAAGAACTGGAAGGCCGAAATGTGGTATATCCTATGTATCTATATATGGCAGAACAGGATGTAACCAAAAGGCTGATAGCCCTTTGCGATAGCAATATAAAGGCTCTGCCTCTGGATACCATGAGCCTTATTCATGAAGCGGAAGCAAGGCAGGGTCTGAAGTTTTCGGAGGAACAGACAAGGGTTATAAGAAATTGCCTTGTAAACGGGGTGTCGGTTATTACAGGCGGCCCGGGAACGGGAAAAACGACTATTATAAACGGTATACTCAATATACTTGAAAACGGCGGCGTTAAAACCGCTTTGGCGGCGCCTACTGGAAGAGCTGCTAAGAGGATGTCGGAGACTACAGGTCATGACGCTTCTACGGTACATAGATTGCTTGAGTACTATTTTGACAGAGACACTTCTACGATGCGATTTGGAAAAACCGAGGAAGATCCTCTAGATGCAGAGGCGGTCATAGTGGATGAAGCCTCCATGCTTGACATACTTCTTACCGACGGACTTCTTAAGGCCATAAAGCCGGGGACAAGGCTGATACTTGTAGGGGATGCGGATCAGTTGCCATCGGTGGGGGCTGGAAATGTGCTTAAAGACCTTATAGAAAGCGAATACATTCATGCGGAAAAGCTCACTAAAATTTTCCGTCAGGCGGCGGAAAGCTATATTGTGGTAAATGCCCACAGAATAAATAAGGGCGAGGAACCTTACTGCAACGAACAGGGCGGAGACTTCTTTTTTATGTCAAGGAATACAGAAAAGGATACTCTTTCTCTAATTAAAGAACTTTGCGAAAAAAGACTTGGCAAATATTACCATTTAAATGATATAATACAGGATATACAAGTACTCACCCCTACGAGAAGAGGTCTTTTGGGAACCGTAAATCTGAATAGGGAGCTTCAAAAGGTCTTAAATCCTGCATCGCCGCTTTTGGCAGAGAAGGAGTTCGGTGAGCGAATCTTCCGTGAAAACGATAAAGTGATGCAGATAAAAAACAATTATGAGCTTACATGGAGACGCATCACGGATATGAGTGAAGGTCAGGGTGTGTTTAACGGCGATATCGGCATGATTGATAGCATAGACAACGAGGATGGTTATCTCACGGTGGTTTATGATACAGACAGATATGTCAGGTATCCCTTTGATCAGCTGGATGAACTGGAGTTGGCCTATGCCATGACGGTTCATAAAAGTCAGGGAAGTGAATTTCCTGTGGTGGTTATGCCGATGACATGGGTAAGCCCTATGCTGGCCAGCAGAAATCTGCTGTACACTGGTGTGACCAGAGGCAAAAGAGCTGTAGTTTTGGTAGGCTCTGAAAAACAAATGCTGACAATGATTGCAAACAACAGGATTAAGGAAAGAAATTCGGGGCTGGCTATTCGCATTAAAAATCTGGTTTGGAACAGAACATAAAATGTAGCGTGCTAGAAAAAGTTAAAAAGCATTTTATGGAAATCTTGTATCCGGCATATCTGTATTGCTTTTGCTGCGGAAGTGTCATAGACAAAAGCAGGGTATACGGTCTTTGTGACAACTGCATTACAAGATTTCGTTGGGCTACGGGAAGAACCTGTGATAAATGTGGTAAACCCCTTTCGGAAAACAGCATAAGAAATTTATGTGATGATTGTATCGAAAGGAGTCGTTTCTTTGACAGGGGCTTTACCTGCACAGGATATGGGCTTTATGAGAGGAGATTAATTTCCGAATTCAAGAAAAAAGGCAAAAGTTATATGGCACAGGCCATCGGAAGAATCCTCCATGACAGAATAGTAATTACAAATATTTCTTTTGATGTTATAATCCCAATACCGATACATGGGAAAAAGCTAAAAACAAGAGGTTACGACCAAGCGGTGCTTATGGCATTGGAGCTTTCAAAGCTAACGGGAGTTGCCGCTGACATAAACGCGGTGAAGCGAAGCAAAATGACTGAACCTAATAAGAAGTTAGGTGCTGAGCAAAGAGCGGAAAACATGAGAGGAGCCTTTGTTGTAACCGAGTCGGGCAAAATAAGACTTAGAGGTAAAGATATCCTCATAGTTGATGATATATATACCACGGGCGCAACTGTGGATGCCTGTGCAGAAGTTTTGAAAAAAGCCGGTGTCGGTAAGGTGTATGTATTGACCCTAGCATCAGGAACATATTCATTCAAATAATTCAATAAAGATAGTGTATAATAGTCGTCCGGGTCTGTGGTTGAAAGGCCAAGCCAGCTACGGGCGAAAGGTCCCACGTAAGCTGTACGCAGGGCGGCAGTGATCATGGCGTAGTTTAGAAGTAAGTCCTCCGGGAAACCCGGGTCAAGGCAGGTGTGGGGGCAAAGACCAGGTCAGCCGGACGGCTATTGTATATAGACTGTCAAGGGAATCTTATGTTATAATAACAGTAGGAAATTTCATCGCAAAGGAGGGCAATGAAATGAAGGTTATAATAACAAGCAAGAATATTAAGACAAACGATTACATGAAAGACACAGTGGAGAAAAAAATGCAGAAACTGAGCAAATATTTCTCCGATGATATTAGTGTCAATGTGATGCTCTCTAGTGAAAAGAACCTTGAAAAGGTTGAAGCTACCATCAAGGCAAAGGGAATGGTGTTCAGAGCTGAAAGCAAATCTGAAGACATCTACAGCAGCATCGATAAGGTTGTGGACAAACTGGCTTCACAGATGTCCAGATTTAAAAGCAAACTGGTTAAAAAGCATAAGGGACAGCCTGGCATCAAATTTGAAGAATGGCCAGAACCACCTGCAGCAGAAGCAGCTGAAGCTGAAGAACTCAATGTTGTAAGAACAAAGAAACTTGAACTTGTACCTCTTACAGTGGATGATGCGATTATGCAGATGGAACTTGTGGGACATAACTTCTATGTATTTGTAAATGATGAGACAAAAGCTGTAAATGTGGTTTACAAGAGAGAAGAAGGAGATTACGGCCTTCTGGAAACCACATACTAACAATATAAGTTGGAAAACAGGCTGCCGGTCCATGGCCGGCAGCCGTAAATGGTAAATGGCAAAAAGGGGAATATGCAGGAATTTATCAGCAATGTGGCGTCAGGAATCGGCTTAAATGATATTTTGGATATTGCCGTGGTGGCGTTCATATTTTACAAGTTACTGGATTTTATAAGAGAGAACAGAGCCGGACAGCTGGCAAAGGGTCTTCTTATAGTTATATTAGCGGCAGGTTTGTCAAACCTGCTCAATTTGTATGCCTTAAGCTGGCTTATCAGAAGCACGCTGGCGGTGGGCGTAATTGCTCTGGTTGTTATATTCCAGCCGGAGCTTAGAAGGGCGTTAGAGTCTCTGGGGCGAAGCAAATTCTTTAAGGGAAGCCTTTCCAAGGAAGATAAGAGCAAAGCCCAAGAGATAACTAGAGAGTTTGTGGAGGCACTTCTTTCCATGTCTGATACTAAGACAGGAGCTTTAATAGTTATTGAAAGACAGACCGCTCTTACAGATATATGTGAGACCGGCACAGAAATAGATTCGAAGGTTACAGCTCAGCTCATAGGAAATATTTTCTACGAGGGGGCTCCTCTTCATGACGGTGCAGTGATAGTGAGAGGCGACAGACTTCACAGCGCAGGTTGTGTGCTACCTCTTACATCGAACCAGAACCTACCTAAGGAACTGGGAACCCGTCACAGAGCGGGCATCGGAATAACCGAAGTCTCCGATGCTATTTCTCTGATTGTTTCCGAGGAAACAGGAATAATATCCATGGCAAGGGATGGCAAGCTTACCAGATACATGGACGGCAAGGATGTGGAAAAGGTGCTGCTGGACTGCTATTTCGGAAACGATACCGACGATATAATCAGCAAGGCCAAATCGGCCTTTGACAAGATAGGAGGCTCAAAGGATGCTCCAAAATAAAAAGGTCAATGCGATAATCGCAATAGTGGCAGCAATTCTGGTCTGGGCCTTTGTGGTGGGTATGGTGGACCCGGGAGTTACCAAAAGATTTACGGATGTTCCGGTCCAGCTTATCAATCAGGACAGTCTGACCCAGGATGGTCTTGCTGTGGATTCCACTGATATCACTTCAATAGATGTCACCCTTTCCGGTGATAGAGCAGATATAAATAAACTGGAAGAAGGAGACATTCAGGTTACAGCAGATCTCTACGGTAGACACGAAGGCAGCAATTATGTGAGCCTTGAGGTGCAGCTGCCTAGAGGCATAAGCCTCGACAGTCGCTCTGAAGATCGGATACTTATAAACATCGGACAGTTGGTAACAGCGGAGAAATCCGTGGAGGCTACGTTAACAGGTGAGGTTGCCGCCGATACTGAAATGAGCGGAGCTAAGGTAGAACCTGAGACCATGACCATATATGGAACAAGGAAAAATGTGGACAAGGTAGATAGAGTTGAAGCGGTGGTAAATGCAAAGCTTCTTAATTCCGATGAATCTACCCACGATGTGGCTGTAAAGCCTGTGGATAGTTCCGGTAAGGAAGTGGCATATGTGACAACTTCCAAGGAAACGGCGTCGGTTACGGCAAGCTTGGTTAATTTCAAGGAAGTACCTCTTAAGGTGGATACCACAGGAAGCCTGCCGGAAGGATATGAACTGGAAGGCATAAGTGCTCCTGATACCGTACAAATCGAGGGCAGTGTAGAGGATTTAAGTGAAATAACTTCCGTTACGGCGGAGGATATAGATATCAGCGGAATTACTGAGGATACCAGAGTAAGGCTGAGTATAAATCTGCCGGAAGGTGTAAAAATCAAGAATAGTGATAGGCTTTACGCTACGGTAAATGTCCGTGGCCCTAGCGCCGGAGAATTTACATTCGCAGGAAATGAAATACAGATTGAAGGTCTCGAAGATGGCTTGAGCGCTTCTATAACTGATAGCGTTCAAGTGTCAATAAGCGGAGCGGCCTCATCGGTAAGCGATTTGACAAAGGATAATATAACGGTAATGGTGGATGTGACAGGTCTTTATGAAGGAGAGCACAGTGTTCCTGTTTCTGTTACCGCTGAAGGAAATGCCACCGTGGAGACTTCGCCTTCGACAGTGAAGGTGGTAATTACGAGCAATTAAAAATAGTTTTGAAAGGACATGATATGGGAAGATTATTTGGAACTGACGGTGTAAGAGGTGTAGCAAACTCTGAACTTACGCCGGAGCTGGCCTTTAATCTCGGCAAGGCGGGTGCATATGTGCTGAGCAAGGGAGCTGAAAAAAAGCCGACATTTCTCATAGGAATGGATACAAGAATATCCGGCGATATGTTGGAAAATGCTCTTTCGGCAGGAATACTTGCTGTGGGAGGAGATGTGATAAAGGCGGGAGTGCTGCCTACGCCTGCCATCGCCCATTTGGTTAAGCACTACGATGCAGATGCCGGTATAGTTATATCAGCGTCTCATAATCCGTATGAATACAATGGTATTAAATTCTTCAACGGCGAAGGGTTTAAACTGGATGACAGCATCGAAGAAGAAATAGAAGATATAATTCTTAGACAGATTGATGTTAACAGCCATATCACCCATGATCAGATAGGCAAGTGTAGAGAGGCTGATGATAACGCTCTGGATATATATGTGAAATTTTTGGAAAGTACAGCTGATTTCACCCTTAAGGGCAGAAAAATAGTTTTAGACTGTGCTAATGGAGCTGCATATCAGGCTGCCCGCATGGTCTATGATAGGCTAGGCGCAAATACTGTTACCATAGGGGTTAGTCCGAATGGTACAAATATAAATGACGGCTGCGGATCCACCCATCCTGAGCTCCTTCAGGAAGCGGTTATAAGGGAAGGTGCTTTTATCGGTCTTGCCTATGACGGTGATGCGGACAGACTTATTGCCGTTGACGAAAAGGGAAGAATAATAGACGGCGACAAGCTTATCTGTATATGTGCAAAGATGCTCAAGGAAGAGGGCAGATTGGCAAAAAACCTGGTTACAGGTACAGTAATGAGCAACATCGGATTTCATAAATATCTCAAGGATATGGGATGTGAAACTAGAGCTACAGATGTGGGTGACAGATATGTTCTTGAGGATATGCTTAAAACCGGCGGCATTATCGGCGGTGAGCAATCGGGACATATAATATTCCTGGATAAAACTACAACAGGAGACGGTATACTCTCGTCTATTCAGCTGGTTAGAGCTGTACTCAAGTCGGGAAAGAATGCATCGGAACTTTCCGATGAAATAAAAATATACCCACAGGTTCTCGTAAACGCCAAAGTTACCAATGAGAATAAAAAGAGGTATATGGAAGACGAAGAAGTGGTAAAGGCCTTTGACGAGGTAAGTGCAAAGTTGGGTGATACGGGAAGACTTCTCGTAAGGCCGTCCGGAACTGAGCCCCTTGTCAGAGTTATGATAGAAGGAGAGGACACCGAGTCCATAACTGAAATGGCCGAGGAGCTGGCAGATATGCTCTCAAAGAAATTCGGCTGATAGATAAATGTAAATCGGGAGGAAAGAGATATGTGCGGAATCGTTGGATATGTTGGTGACGGACATGCTAAGGAAAAAATAATAAACGGACTTAAAAGTCTGGAATACAGAGGCTATGACTCTGCGGGAATAGCCTTGGATATTAATGGCAAAATAGAAGTGAGAAAACAGGTAGGCGGTATAAGTAACCTAGAAAAAATAATCGATGATGACAGTTTTGACAGCGGTGTAGGTATAGGCCATACGAGATGGGCCACCCACGGAGCACCATCTACTGTCAATGCCCATCCCCATATCAATATGGATGGAAGCATAGCTGTAGTCCACAATGGCATAATCGAAAACTACACTGAAATAAAGGAAAGGCTTATAGCAGAGCACGGTATTGAATTCAGGTCAGAAACGGATACGGAGGTTATAGCTCAGCTTATAGGTGTTCTTTACGAAGGAGATCTTTACGAAGCCGTTACAAAGGCCGTCTCCCAGATGAGAGGGGCATATGCCGTAGCTGCCATGGCTGCCGATGAGCCTGATAAGCTGGTGGCGGTAAGAAAGGATGCACCGCTTATTGCCGGTATCGGAAAGGGATGCAATTTTATCGCTTCCGATATTCCTGCATTGCTTAAGTATGTTAGAGAAATCTATCTTATCGAAAACAACGAGACCCTTGTTGTAACAAAGGATGATATAAAGATATTCGATGAGGACGGCAACAGGGTAAAAAGAGATGTGTTCCATGTTACATGGGATGCAGATGCTGCGGAAAAGGGCGGATATGAGCATTTCATGCTTAAGGAAATCCATGAGCAGCCGAAGGGCCTTGAAGATACACTAAATAAGAGACTTAAGGATGGAAATATCATCAATCTTGATGGCATCAATATGACAAAGAAGGATATTGAAGGCTTTAACAAGGTATATATTGTAGCCTGCGGTACAGCCTATCATGCAGGATTAGTTGGTAAGGCTGCCATTGAAAAGATGGCAAGGATTCCAGTGGAAGTGGATGTTGCTTCCGAGTTCAGATATAGGGATCCTTTTGTGGATGAAAGCACTTTGTTTATCGCCATCAGCCAGTCCGGTGAAACCCTCGACACTCTGGCTGCTTTGAGAGAAGCAAAGAGCAAGGGGGCAAGAATTCTTTCCGTTGTCAACGTAGTGGGAAGCTCTGTGGCAAGGGAATCAGACGATGTGTTCTACACTTGGGCAGGCCCTGAAATTTCCGTGGCTTCCACAAAGGCATATACAACGCAGCTCATGTGTATGTATCTGCTTGCCCTTTATATGGGAAAGGAAAAGGGAACCATCGACGGAACATATTATGCCAAGGTTATTGAAGAGCTTAAGACTATTCCTGAAAAGCTACAGCATATATTGGATAAAGAAGGGGATATAGAAAAGCTTGCGGATATATTCTATAAGAGAGAACAGGTATTCTTTATCGGAAGAGGCCCTGACTCTGGCGTAGCATATGAAGGTTCTCTTAAACTCAAGGAAATTTCGTATATAAATTCCTTTGCCATTGCAGCAGGTGAGCTTAAGCATGGAACAATTGCGCTTATAGAAGACGACACACTTGTAATCGCTTTGGCGACTCAGGACGCCCTCTTTGAAAAGATGGTTT
>OLZW01002222.1_pt1 | contig 12895 bp, 6 predicted proteins | sample 1674281 | NCBI WGS metagenome assembly OLZW01 (sample SAMEA103958157, study PRJEB25191) | human gut metagenome | biome: human-associated habitat [ENVO:00009003]; feature: intestine environment [ENVO:2100002]; material: feces | place: Germany | collected 2013/2015
GCGGACGCGGTGATGGCATACACGGCGATCGCTTCCGCCGGCAACATTCCGCTGATGGCGCGCGCCTTCAAGAACGCGATCGAGGCCGGCCGTGAAGCGTACCTGTCCGGCTTGGGCAAGGTGACGGAAGATCACGCTGTCCCGTCCAGCCCGACGAACGAGGCCGACTACATCGGCTGATTCGCGCCGATTTCGTACGATTCGTGCACTAACGTTTCGCACTGTTTTATTGCGATTACACGACGAGGGTCGGTGGAAACGCACATTTTCGCAAGGTTTCCACCGGCCCTCTTTCGTCGAATGCGCGACACGTAGCGCAACACGCGCATGCCACGCATACCGCAGCGACAGGCAATACGTCTACTTCCCTAGAGCCGCCTTCAGGTCGCGGTTCTGGAATCGCTCGTGCAGCAGGCAGTAGCCGCCGAACACGACGAGCCACAGCAGGCCGGCGATGGCGGAACCGCGCGTATCTGCGGACAGGAACAGCGTGACGTACACGAACACGTAGAACGCAATCGCAATCCAGTCGCACACCTGCCATGCCGGCATGACGAAGCCGTCCGGCAGGAAGTCGGTACTCTGGCGGTAGCGGCGGTGCGCAAGCATCGTCAGGATGTAGATGAAGATCACGACAGCGCTGGCGGCCGAAGCAAACAGCACGAACGCACCGGAAACGCCCGGAATCGCGTTAACCAGCGGGGAGAACAGGATCATGCAGCCGGACACGATAATCGCCTTCGCCGGCACCTTGTGATCCGACACCTCACCGAGGCGCTGCATAACGGGCGATTCGGAGTCCTGCGCGATCTGATATAGGTGGCGGCCCGCCGAGTAGATCAGCGAATTGAGTGCCGACGCGGCTGCGGTGATCACCACGAAGAACACGAGCGCGGCAGCCCAGTCGAGGCCCGCGTATTTGAACACCATGATGAACGGGGAGCCGAACGAGCCATCCGCGTTCTGGTGGAAGTTGCGCCACGGCACGATCGCCATGATGGCCACGAGCGCGCCCACGTAGAAGATGAGGATGCGCATGATCAGCTCGTTGACGGCCTTCGGCAGCACTTTGCGCGGGTTCTGGGTTTCGGACACGGTCACACCCACGAATTCGATGAGCTGGTAGGCGAAGAACACCATTTGGAAACTCAGCAGGAAGTTCATCCAGCCGTTCGGCGCGAGTTGGAATCCGTCGGTGATGTTTTTCAGGCTTACGGTGGCGCCGGAGACCGTGCCATCCACGCCTTCGATATGCGTGGCCGGGTAGTGGAAGCCGACGATAAGCATCGCCACAGCGGTGATGATCAGGCCCACAATCAGCGTGATTTTGATCATGGAGAACCAGAATTCCGCCTCACCGAACACTCTCACGGCTATGAGGTTCACACAGGTGAGCGCCACGAGGAAGCACAGTTCGATCAGCCATTTCCATGATTTGAGGTCTATACCGAACGTGCCGAAGAACGTTACGAAATACGTGCTTACGGCGGTGATTTCGGTCATGCCGGTCAGAATGAGCACGATCCAATACGTCCAGCCGGCGAACTTACCCCACCCGCGGCCGAGATAACGCGTGATGAAATTGATGAACGTGTGCTGGCTGGGGTCGCTGTACATCATTTCGCCGATGGCACGCATCAGCAGGAACATGATCAGGCCGACGCCGATGTACACGAAAATGATGCTCGGGCCAGTCAGTGCAATCGACTTGCCGGAGCCTAAGAACAGGCCGGTGCCGATGGTGCCGCCGATGGCAATGAACTGGACGTGGCGGTTCTTCAGGCCTCGCTCCATTTCATTGCTTTGGTCGAGGCTTTCGACGGATTTGATATGCGATTGTGTGCTTTGCGCGTTCTGCGTTGCGTCAGACGCGTCGGCAGCTTGCGTGTTTGTGCCGGCCTTCCCGGTATTCGTATTCCCTAAAGTCATAATGGTCACACCCTACCGCGGGAGCCGCCCAATGCGCCCGCTTTTGTCTGACAGATGACGCTTGCCGGCTCTGTTGGGAGGAACAGAAGCCGGCATGATGAAGAATGAGCGGGCTAGGCGGTCAGCTCGTCGAGTTTGGCGCGGAGGTCTTCGTTTTCGCGCTGCAGCTCGTCGATGCGGCGGGCCTGCTGTCTGATGATGCTGATGGCGGTTTCGGAGTCGAGCCCACCGGCAGGCTACTGCCGTACAGGTGACCCGCGCCGGACGCAAGCGTCAGCTCGGACGTGCCGTGGTAAACCGGCAGGTTCACGGAAATCTTCGGAATACGGATGGCCCCCATCACGCCATCGCCGGAGTCGAGCAGGCTTTGATATTCCGTGTCTTTGGCGCTGGCGGAGTCGCTGGAGTTGTCTGAGCCGTCGGCGCTGGCGTTGTTGGCTGCATTCTGCGGATCGTCATACAGTTCGGCGAGCGAATCCTTCGCCTCGCCAATCACCGGCTGCCCCGACTTGGCAAGTCGCTTGTTGTACTCCCTGGCCGCGGCGAACGCCTCATCGGCCTGCAGGTATGGCCAGCCCGCCACGCGTTTTTCGGAACGCGCCGACGTGCTCGCCAGCTCGCGCGCCGAACGGTATTGCAACACTCTCGGAAACATGCCAATGCCGAGCGCGGTAAGAATCAGCACCGCCGCAAGCACGCGCATGGCAATGGACTTGTTGCGATCCGCGCGACGCTCGCGCATCGCTTCGGACGCGTCGGTCGCCTCCGCGAAAGTCGGGAGGGTGTAGGTGCAGGTGTTGCGCGTGGTGTCGTGCGGACCGCGCGAGCCGTCGTTGCCATCGTGCGAATCGCCATAAAAATCGTCGGCGCGTAAGTCCTTAATTTGCTGCGGACCGTCGCTTCTCGACCCGCCGCGCGCGCTCCCATGCGGAAAAACTGCCATCAGTCTTGCCCCCTTGAACTGCCAGCCATAGGGAACATTATATTGCACTCCGCCCGCGTGCCTTCTTCCCTGACGATTCCGATAATGTCGGTCGAACTTGGACGGTCTCCGGCCACAGCTCTGAGCGAACCACGTTTTACGCAAATCATGGGTTAGGACTTACGCAAATCATGGGTTAGGACTTACGCAAATCGTGGGTTAGGTTTTATGCAAATCGCGGGTTAGCCCCAGCAAAACCCTTGCAGGAGGCCGAAATTGGCATTTTTGCCAAGAGCATCTCTAACCGGGTCTATCCATGGTCAAACTGATGGGTCTATCTGGCTTATAGATGGCGGATTTGGGGCTTTGCGGAAAGGTATTTCGCTTATAGATGGCGGGCGCTAGACGAGAATAGGCGGTTCGGGGGTATGATTTATACCCCCGAACTGGCAAATGGGGCGAACCACCCGCCATCTATAAGCTAGATAGCATTTGGCGGGCGGGCGGTGCGCGCGGCGGACGAGAACCGGGGGTTGGCCGCCTCGCAAACGCGACCGACCCCCTTAATGTCGTGAAACGTGCTATATGTGGCAGATTCGCCCTTCACAAGAAAACGATTTGCGTTATGTGTGGCAGGTTCCTTGAGCAAATCCAGACCTAGGGGGTAGGAATCATGCCCCCTAGGTCGGTTTCCCCGAAGAAACCTGCCACAGATAGCGGAAATCACATTCTTCAACCTCCGGTCACAATGGCTCACTAGGCTCGACGGTATGACGCAAGAGCTTGTTTCCCTGACTATCATCATGGCGGTGGCGGCCGTCAGCCCGATTGTGGCGCAGCTGATCCCGGGAAGGTTCATTCCACAAACCGTACTGCTGCTCGCCGCCGGAACCGCGCTCGGCCCGTACGGCTGCGGCGTGATCGAAGTGAACGACGCCGTGAAACTCTTGAGCGAACTCGGCATGGCGTTCCTGTTCCTGCTCGCCGGCTACGAAATCGACCCCAAACGACTCGCCGGACATCAAGGCAAAGTTGGACTTGTCACATGGATCATCACCTTGGGGCTCGCCGGACTCGTCGTGACCCTTCTTCCATTCTTCGCCAAGCAGGGCATCAACGGCATCGCCACGGTAATCGCACTTACCACCACCGCTCTCGGCACGCTCATGCCGATTCTCAAGGAACGCAACCTCGAAGGCACCCCCATCGGCGACGCCATCATCTCGTACGGAACGTGGGGCGAACTCGGCCCAATCCTCGCCATGGCCATCCTGCTATCCACCCGAACCGGCTGGCAGACCATGCTCGTGCTCGGCGCGTTCCTCGCCATCTGCCTACTGTGCGCGATGCTACCTACGAAAGCACTGAAAACCGGCCATCGCCTGTACCGTTTCCTTACGGAAAACGCGAACACGTCATCGCAAACGCTCATGCGACTGACCACATTCCTGCTCATCTTCCTTGTCACCATTTCCGCACTGTTCGAACTTGACGCGGTGCTCGGCGCGTTCGCCGCAGGCTTCATCCTGCGTTACATCATCCCCGACGGCAGCAAGTCGCTGGAAATGAAACTGGAAGGCGTCGGCTACGGCTTCCTTATTCCTGTGTTCTTCGTGGTGTCAGGCGCCGCGATCAACGTGCGCGCCGTGGCAGGACGGCCCGCACTGCTCGTCGCGTTCATCGTCATGCTCATGCTGATTCGCGCGGTGCCCGTATATGTTGCGCTATCGCTCGACAAACGCAAGAATCCGCTGTCATCGCATCACCGCGTCACCGTAGCCCTGTATTGCACGACCGCGCTGCCGATCATCGTCGCCGTCACGTCGCTGGCGGTGAAGGTCGGCACCATGCAAAGCGACACCGCGTCGACACTGGTCGCAGCCGGCGCGATCACGGTGTTCCTGATGCCGCTGCTTGGCTCGATCACATATCAGGTGGCCGACGTACATCCGGTCACCGCGGTTCGGGAGATTGCGCACACGCCATCCGATTGGCAGACGATCGTACGCGAACATGCGCAGGTACGTGCGCTGCTGCACCATCAGGACCGGCTCAAGCGTTTGGCGGAAACGTTGGACGCACTGGAAGCGCATGGGCACGGCGACGAGCATCGGGCCGAACTTGTGGAACGTGCGCGCCTCGAAATCGACCGCCAACTCAAGGAACTCGGCCTGGACCCGCAGCTCACCACCCAACTCCCCCACAACTACCGCTACCCGAAGAACTGAGAAGGCTTCGGAGGGGCGCTACTCCACGGACTTGAGGGAGCTGATGGGGTCGATGCGGTCGAGGACGGGGTTGACAAACAGCTGCACGAGCAGCGCGAAGGCCATGGTCGCCACGGCCGCGATCACGTAGCTCAGCGGCTTGACCTCCACCTCGAAATACAACGAGGGCATGTTGAGCGCCATCGTCAGCATGCCGCCGACGAGCCGGCCGAGCGGCAGGCCCAGTATCACACCCATGACGGTGAGGATCATCATCTCGCGGTTCACGTAATGGTGCACTTCGCGGTCGAAGAAGCCAAGCACCTTGAGCGTGGCCATCTCGCGCACGCGTTCCGACACGTTCGTATTGGCGAGCGTGAACAGCACCACCAGCGCCAGACCGCCGGCAAGCGCCACAATCAGCGCCACCACCGCGCCCATGAGGTCGAATTTGAAGCTGTTGGCCATGTGCGCGCAGCTTACGGCCTTCATCACCGAACTGTCCTCTTCGAGCGATTCCGCATAGTCGGTTTGCGAAGTGTCGGAGCCGGAAAGCTTGGCGAGCATGGCGTTCCACGTCAGAGCCTCGGAATCCTCGGAACTCTTGGAATTCTTGGTGTTCTTCGCGTCTTTCGAGTCGAAAAGCTTGGCGTAGTAGGTTTCGCTTACATACACATCCGAGCCGATGAGGTTGCGATTCACCGCGCTCACCTTCGCCGTCGCCTGCACGCCGTCGCCGTTGGTCAGTCGCACCTTGGAACCGGCCTTGACGCCCAGCGCGCTTGCCGCCGACTGCGCGACGATCACGCCATCGTCATCGAGCTTCAGCGAACCGGTTTTGCCGACGCCGGACGTGCCCAGTATGCCGGACGAGACCGGCTGCAACGTGACCATTTCGCCCAAATCGGACAGATGCTTTTCCGGCACCGCGACCAGCTGGATGCTTTCGCTGCCGCTGCTGCCGGCCTTGCCGCTGTCACCGTCGCCACTGCCCGCAACCGTCAAATCGCCCGACTCTATGCGCACGTCAAGCGATGACGTGACGCGCCCGTCTGACGCGACTTTCGTGCGCATCGCCGACGCGTCCGAATCGTCGGAAACCACCATCAGGTCGTACTGGTAGATGTCGCGGTATTGCTTGATGCCGAGGTCGGCGACGGTGTCGTTGATGGCCAGGCCGCAGACGATCAGCGCGGTGCAGCCGGCGACGCCGCCGACCGTCATGATGAGGCGCGACTTGAAGCGGAAGATGTTGCGCGCGGTCACTTTGCCGAGGAAGCCGATGCGATTCCAAACCAGCCGAATCCGTTCCAACAGAATGCGCGAGCCGGCGCGCGGCGCTTTCGGACGCATCAGCGCGGCGGGCGTCTGCCTCATTTCCTGCACACACGCGTAGATGGTGGCGGCGAGCACGCCGACCACGAACAGCGCGATGCCGAGCGAGCCGTACAGCCAGTCGTATTCCAGCCGCAGACCGGGCATCACATACATGCCTTGCAATACGACCAGCAGGAACGCAGGAATGCCAAGGAAGCCGGCGATCAGACCGAGGCCGCCGCCGATGAGGCAGGCGAGCAACGCGAACAGCAGGTAGCGCGACGCGACCGCCAGCCGCCCGTAGCCGAGCCCCACGTACGTGCCGATGAGCGAGCGGTCCTCTTCGACCATGCGCGCCATGGCGGTCAGGCTCATCATCACGGCCACCAGCAGGAACACAATCGGGAACGCGTTGCCGAGCGACTGGATGGAGTCGAGGTCGGATTTGAGCGCGCTGAACCCGCCGAGCGACTGCCGGTCCTGCACATACCAGCGCACTTGCGGAATGCTGGTTTTCAGCTCGTTTTCCTTGGTTTTCAGCGTTTGTTCGGTACTTGCCTTCTGCTCGTTCAATTGCGATTGCGCCTGGTCGAGCTGCTGCTTGGCTTGCGTCAGTTCGGGACTAGCGGCGATGATGGTTTCACGCATTGTTTCACGCGTGGTTTCGTCAAGTTGGGGGGTAGTTGCACCTGCGGCCGCCGCCGCACCTGCGTTCGCGCCGTTTGCCGCAGCTGCCGCGCCCGCCTGCATGCTGACAATCTGGTCGACCTGCTGGTTGAATTGCTGCCGATTCGCGTCGATTTGCGACTGCGCGTCCGCGAACTTCTTGTCGGCTTCCGCACGCGCGTCGGCGATCTTCTTGTTGCCCGCGTCGAGCAGTTCCTGCCGACGGGCCTTCTGGCGGTCGGTTTTCACGGTGCCGTCGATGCGGTCGGTCACCTGCTTGACAGTGTTTTCGTACGATTCGTCGAACGTGCTTTCGGCGGCCGCACCCTTGACGAGCAGCGTGGCGGACGTGTAGAGGGTGCCGGTCACGCCATCGGACGGCGCGAAGAACGTGTAGTCGGTGGTGGCGGTGGAACGGAACGAGGTCATGGCGGAGTAGCCGTCCGGGTTGCTCAGGTTCTGCGGATCGAGCACCACGCCCACGATGGTGAGCTTGGTCGGGAAGCTCGGCGCCTCGTCCGTGCCGTTCGTTTCATTCGTGCCGTCCGCACCGTTCGTATCGTTCGTATCGGAAGTATCGGAGGAAGCCGATTCGGGGGTTACGGTGAGGCGGCTGCCGATACGCTTGCCCGAATCGCGAATAAATTTCCTGGTTACCGCGATTTCGCCGGCTTTCTTCGGCATGCGCCCTTCCTGCAAGTATGGCTGGTCAATGCCGTTCGTGCCGATTTCCTGCATGGTCGCCGACTTGCGGCCGTCCAAATCGAACGTCACTTCCTGCGACCGTTCCGCCTGCACTTTCGCAACACCGTTCACCTTGCGCAACGCGGCGATATCGCCGTTCGACAGGCCCGCAGTGGACAGCACCTGGACGTCGTGCAGGCCCTGCGCGTCGAAAAAGCGATCGGTGCTGCGGAACGCGTCACGGCAGCCCGCGTAAATGCCGGTGAGCACGGCCACACCGAGCAACGTGATCATGGCGATGGAAATGAATCTTTTCCACGAATGCGCCCACATTCGCAGCATGTCCTTGACGAATGCCATGTCGACCTCCGTTCGTAGCCCCTCATTCCATTGAACACCATGAAGCTTGGAAAGACGCGCCGAACCGCACATCCGCAACACGTGTCCAAATCGCGCGTTCGAATCGCACAGCAATCGCGCGAATCGAACTTCTAAACCAAACAACCCGTTAAGCAAACCAGACATTCCGGAACGAACAAACCAACACTTTGCCCGCCGCTTCCCGCTACAATCGGGAACGTTCCCTCACAAAGGGCGAATCGCAAAAAAGCAAGCAAAACAAGCACATGCAAGCGTGCAACAGCACGCAACGCAAGCAGCGAGCGCAACGCACAACGCGCAATCGCAAGGAAACAGAGAAGAGGAAATCTCCATGAGCGACGTCACCGCCGCAAAGAAGCCGCGTGGAACCGACGATGTACCGGTTCCGCCGACGCTCCGTAAATCGTTGAAAAACCGCCATATCCAGCTCATCGCGCTGGGTGGCGCCATCGGCACCGGCCTGTTCTACGGCTCCAGCGAATCCATCCAGCTGGCCGGCCCGTCCATTCTGCTCGCCTACCTCGTCGGCGGTCTCGCGATCTTCATGATCGTGCGCGCTCTGAGCGAGATGGCGGTCGAGGATCCGAAGGCTGGCGCGTTCAGCTACTACGCGACGCGCTACTGGTCACGGCGAGCGGGCTTCATTTCCGGCTGGAACTACTGGTTCAACTACGTGCTGGTGGCCATGGTGGAGCTTGCCGTGGTCGGCTCGTTCGTGAACTACTGGTTCCCGAACATTCCGAAGTGGGTGTCGGCGGCAGTGTTCCTCGTGGCCATCGCGGCGCTGAATCTCATGGGCGTGAACAAGTTCGGCGAATTCGAATTCTGGTTCGCCATCATCAAGATCGTGGCCGTGCTGGCCATGATTCTCGGCGGCCTGTATGTGATCATCGCCAATGTGCCGACCGCTTCGGGCATTCGCGCGAGCTTCGCCAACTGGTTCACCGTGGACGGCGGATTCCTGCCGCACGGCCTGATGACCCGCAACGCCGACGGCACGTGGACCGGCCTGCTGATGGCGCTCGTCGTGGTGATGTTCAGCTTCGGCGGCACCGAACTCATCGGCATCACCGCCGGCGAAACCGAGAATCCGCGCACCACCATTCCGAAGGCCACGAACGGCATCATCTGGCGTATTCTCGTCTTCTACATCTGCGCGCTCGGCGTGATCATGGCGGTGATTCCGTGGAGCAAAATCGACGGCGATTCCAGCCCGTTCGTGCAGATCTTCGATTCCGTCGGCGTGCACGCGGCCGCCGGCATCCTCAATTTCGTGTGCCTGACCGCCGTGATGAGCGTCTACAATTCCGGCCTGTACGCCAACTCCCGCATGCTGTATTCGCTGGCAAAGCAGGGCAACGCGCCGGCTTACCTGGGTAAGCTCAGCAAGAAAGGCGTGCCGGTCGGGGGTGTTATCACTTCCGCGATAATTATTGCGATTGCCGTTGTCGTCGTGTTCGTATGGCCGGAATTCGCGTTCAATTATCTGATGTCGATCGCCACGATCGCGGCTGCGATCAACTGGATCATGATTATGATTACGGAGATTAAGTTCCGTCGCATGGTTGCGGCTGGCGATGGCCCGGCCGAACTTAAGGGGCTGAAGGGCAAGGAAGCGCTCGACAAGATCGCGTTCAAGCTGCCGTTCGCCAATGTGACGCCGTATGTGGTGATCGCGTTCATGCTGCTGGTTGTGGTGCTCATGTGCTTCTCCGCAAGCTATCGCATCGCCGTGATCGCCGGCGTCATCTGGCTGGCGGTGCTGTTCGCCGCCGCCCAGCTTGCGCTTGGCAAGTCCGGCAGCGAGCGTGGCGAGGACGCGGCGGTGATTGTCGACGCGGCTGCTGCAACCGCTGAGTAATCGCACGAAACACAAAACGGCCTCCTCTTCCGGCTTTTGTTACCCGAATCGGCTGGTTACGGTAACAAAAGCCGGATGGGAATGCCGTTTTTGCGATTAGACGGGGCGATTAGACCGGCGCGACCAGACCGACGGCCTCAGTCAGCGGTGCCGTCGGAGGTGACGGGCTCGGCGGACTCGACGGGGGCGGTATGGTCGGTCAAATCCAAACGGAACGGCTGCGCGGGCAGGCCGTCGTCGTTGAACAGCGGAGCCGGACCCCAGCTGCGCCAGGCGTATCGCATCGCCACCGGCTCCGGCACATCCGGAGTCGCCAGCGTGATCGTGCCGATGCTGCGGCTGTTAATCGGAATGCCGAATTCCGTGGCGTTGTAATCGACCACGTTCACTCTGGAATTGACGAGATCATCGATGTCGCAATCCACGAAAATCGCGGCGGTCGCCGGGTGGAACACGCCATCCACGCCGGCAAGCTCGAAACCGGAATGCTCCGGCACGCGCACCAAAGTCGGCAGCTGGCCATCGAAATCATCGTCGCCGCCGCCGGGCGTGGTGCCTTCGAAATGCAAACCGTGCGCATAGCGGAAGAACAGGCGTACGCGGCCGTTCGGGTCGCATCGGAAGCCCAGCACCGTCGGGCCGTGCACCGGAACGCGATCCATGCCGTAGATTTGCCGCAGCGCGCAATTGGCAAGGCGTTCGCCGGGCGTGCGCTTGTCCAGCGGGTGGATGTTGTCGTATTCGCCGCAGTCGATCGTGCAGATGGCGTACACGTTGTCTATGGACTGCGCGGCGTCCCATTGCGCCTCACGCAGCACCGGCCAGCGCATCGGATCGTTGCCGTCCGCAGCCGTCTTGCCGTCGATCCATTGCGGCAACTGCACGATGAGGAACGGCAGATTTTCGCTCCACAGCGCACGCCATTCGCCGATCATCATGCCGAGCAGCTCGCGGTAGAAACCGCAGTATTGCTCGTCTTCCTCACCCTGATACCACAGGAAACCGGCCAGCGAGTAGGGCATGATACGTTCCAGCATGGCGTGGAAGGGGCCACACGGACGCCATTGCGATGTAGGGGTGAGCGGCGGCGGCCACGGGCAGGTGCCGCACTGTTCGCTCAACTCGCTGCTCGTTGCGTTCGGATTGGTCTGACGCACCGTTTCCACAGCCGCGTTCCATGCGTCCATCTGCGACTGCCATTCGCTGGTTTCCAGCTCGAACTGCTGTTGCGTCTTGCCTGCGATCGCACGCTGGTAGCGCGTCAGATAGTCGCGGCCGGCATCGCTGGAATTGAGTGCGTCCTCGCTCATCCAGCAGCTGATCGACGTGCCGCCGATATAGCAGTCGACAATGCCGACCGGCAGATCGGGGTCGAGTTCGGAGCGCAGCTTGCGTGCGAAATAGTAGGCGACGGCACTCATCACACCACTGTTTTCCGGCGATGATTCCTGCCAACTCGACGTATTTTCCGCATTGCGATTGATGACACCGGTTTTCGGCACATTGTAGAAACGCAGCAGCGGATCGGCGCAATCCTCAAGTGCTTCGTCGGCATGCTCGCTGTTACGCAACTCAAGTTCCATATTGCTTTGGCCGCCGGCGAGCCACACTTCGCCGATAAGCACGTCGTCGAATTCGATGGCATCATTGCCCGCGACGATACGAAGCGTGTACGGACCGCCTTCCGGTTGCGCGGGCAGCATCACGCGCCACTGCGAAAAGCCGTTGACCACGTTCTGCGAAGAATAAGCATGTTCCTGCGCAATCAGGGAGCCGTCAAAGTCGTGTATTTCCGCCACAACCTCCATACCGGCGCAATCGGCAGCCAATGCGCCGAACACCGCAATGGGCTTGTTGCGTTGCAATACCATGTGCGAGGCGAAAATCGAGGCGATATGCAGCACGCCCGAGACATTACGCTCCTCCACCTGCTCCATCTGCGCCGTCATTTCGGAACCAGGCGCAATCCCCGTCGCAGTGACCATTGCTTCAGCTTCCTCATCAAACAATCCTACGTGCCTATCCTAAGCCACTTTCCTACCAAAATGCATGAAGCGTCACCTAAATAAGCACATGCTTGCCCACACAAACGTCATTTTCAGCGATTGAAACGTCGCTTCGGTAGGGGCTTAATCGCAATTCCCAACGGAAACAACATTCCAACGGCCCGAAACGTCGCTTCCGTAGGGGTTTCGCAGGAAAGGTATCACGATTGCGCCGCGACGAATTTTTTACGATTTCGCGGCTCACTTTGTGGACTGGATACGTACCAAAACGGCCGCTCCGGTAGGATGGACCCCAGTTTGCAGGACAAAATCCATGCACGAAACCACGAATTTCATCTGCGAATGGTAGAAACCCGAACGCTTTCCAAGCGTTCACCCCACTACACAAAAGGAGTGCCAAGTACAATGGCTGCACAAATTTGGTATGAGAACGATGGAGATCTCTCGGTCCTCGAAGGCAAGAAGGTTGCCATCATCGGTTACGGTTCCCAGGGCCACGCCCATGCGCTGAACCTGCGCGATTCCGGCGTCGACGTCGTCGTCGGCCTGCGTCCTACCTCCAAGTCCGTGGAGTATGCCAAGGAGCAGGGCCTCGAGGTCAAGTCCGTTGCTGACGCCGTTGCCGAAGCCGACGTGGTGATGATCCTGCTGCCTGACCAGTACCAGGCCGCCGTGTACAAGAAGGACGTCGAGCCGAACCTGAAGCCGGGCGCTGCTCTGGCCTTCGCTCACGGCTTCAACATCCACTATGGCTACATCAAGCCGTCCGAGGACCATCCGGTCTTCATGGTCGCCCCGAAGGGCCCGGGCCACATCGTGCGTCGTGAGTACGCCGCTGGTCGTGGCGTCCCGGTCGTCGTGGCTGTCGAGCAGGATCCGGATGGCAAGACCTGGCCGCTGTGCCTGGCTTACGCCAAGGCTC
>OLZW01002243.1_pt1 | contig 12775 bp, 6 predicted proteins | sample 1674281 | NCBI WGS metagenome assembly OLZW01 (sample SAMEA103958157, study PRJEB25191) | human gut metagenome | biome: human-associated habitat [ENVO:00009003]; feature: intestine environment [ENVO:2100002]; material: feces | place: Germany | collected 2013/2015
ATCTGTACCTACCTTGTTTTCTACTTTATACTATTCAGCAAATCTACTTTACCTTCATTGACCAATTTAAGAATCAGTTCGCCGAAAAGCGTATTCTGCCAGGCAAACCACGCACGGGTGAAATTCTTCGGATCGTCTTTGTGGAAAGATTCGTGCATAAAGCCTGTTCCTGCATCCGTATCCATCAGCATTTTGATACAAGTTTTGATTTCCGCATCATCCTTGCTGGTGAAAGCTTTCATCATGATACTCATCGGCCATACCATATTATAACCGATATGCGGTCCGCCAATACCTTCGCCTGCCTTGCCCTTGAAGAAGTAAGGATTGTCCTCGCTCCACACGAACTTACGGGTATTCTGATAAATAGGATCATTCACATTCACATCGCCCAGATAAGGCATCGCAAGCAGACTCGGCACATTGGCATCGTCCATCAGGAAGTGATTGCCGAAACCGTCTACCTCGAATGCATAAATCTTACCGTATTTAGGGTGATTGTATACCGCATATTTCTTCAATGCTGTCTCTACTTCCTGTGCCAGGTCTTTACATTCCTTAGCCAAAGTAGTCTTCTTATTCACCTTCTCAAGGATTTCAGCAGCTTTGCGCAATGAAGATACGGCAAAGAAATTGGAAGGTACCAGATATTGAAGAGTCGTTGCATCATCCGAAGGACGGAAGCAGGACACGATCAGTCCGACAGGTTTTACCGGTGCTCCAAGTCCGTCATTATTCAAGGTATCCAACGCGCGTTCTGTCTTACGCTGGAACTTATACGGACCCACTCCGTCTTTGCGTTGTTGTTCCTTAAATGTTTTCAGTACATTAGTGATAGCCTGAATCCATTCTTCTGAGAAGATGCTGGCATCTCCGGTTGTTTTCCAATAGTGATAAGCCAGACGCAACGGGTAGCAAAGTGAATCGATTTCCCATTTACGTTCGTGCAGTTCCGGTTTCATATCAGTCAGGTCGCTCATCCAGTGATTGTCTTCAACGGCACCATCATTAAACGCATTGGCATAAGGGTCGATATTGATACATTTGAACTGACGAAGGATCACCCCTGCCAGCATCTCTTTCAGTTCCGGATCAGAGTTTGCCAGCTGAACATACGGCCATACCTGTGCGCCCGAGTCACGAAGCCACATCGCATGGATATCTCCGGTGTAAACAAATGTATCCGGTTTTCCGTCTTCGCCTTTGCGGAAATGTACCGTAGTATCAATGGTATTAGGGAAACAGTTGGTGAACATCCACGCCAGTTTCTCGTTTTTCAGAAGTTTCTGCACGCGGAGGATTTCTTTCTCTACCGCATTCGAACGGAAAAGACGCTTGGAAACTTCCGGACGGTTGTCTTTCTGAATAGCATCCGTCACACATACATACATTTCGGACATCGTATTTGCAGCCTGCATCTGGCCACCGCAAAGGAGCATGCCTGCCAGCATACCTGCACTGATATATTTTACTTGCTTCTTCATAAATTACTTTTTCTTTTTAAATTCGTTGGAGAAAGAATAAGGGAGATCAGCCTCTTTTGTACCACGCTGTTCATTCGGTTGGGCAGCCATCTTGAAAGTGATGGAAGCGCCATTCATCAGTTCCTCATGAGTCAGGTAGTTCTTCGTATGTTCTTTACCGTTCAGAGTCATGGAAGATATATAACGTTTGTCGTCTCCGTTTTCAGGAGCTGAAATGGTTATTGTCTTTCCATTCTCCAGATGCAGCTTCATCTGCTTGAAGTAAGGAGTACCGAGGATATACTCATCCGTACCCGGACATACCGGATAGAAGCCCATGGAAGAGAACACATACCAGGCAGAAGTCTGACCGTTGTCTTCATCACCACAGTAACCGTCAGGAGCAGGAGTATACAGTTTATCCATCACCTCACGAATCCAGTGCTGTGCTTTCCACGGCTGGCCGGAGTAGTTGTACATATACAACATGTGCTGGATAGGCTGGTTGCCATGTGCATAGTTACCCATATTCATAATCTGCATTTCACGGATTTCATGAATCACACCGCCATAATAGCTGTCGTCAAAGACAGGAGGCAGGATAAATACAGAATCCATCATCTGGTTGAAGCCGTCTTTTCCGCCCATCAGATCAATCAGTCCCTGAGGATCGTGGAAGACAGACCAAGTGTAATGCCAGCTGTTTCCTTCTGTGAAAGCATCGCCCCACTTCAACGGATTGAACGGAGACTGGAACGTACCGTCTTCATTCTTTCCACGCATCAGTTTGTGTTCCTTATCATACAGATTCTTATAGGAACGGGATAATTTTGCATAGTATTCAGCATCCTCTCGTTTTCCCATAGCTACTGCCAGCTGAGACATACACCATTCCGTATACGCATACTCCAAGGTCTTGGAGATACTCTGCGGATTCGGGGTATAGCCCAACTCCGCATTCCCGAACATTCTCGAAGTTTTATCCGCATACCGATAAGCCTTTTCCATATCCAAGCTACAAATACCTTTCGCATAGGCATCCGCCAAGACCGATATAGCCGGATTTCCTAACATACAACCGCTATAGGCGTTCAACAACTCCCAGCGCTCATAGTACTCACGACCACTCTCCTCCGCCATCGTTGTCAATGACTTCAACAAATCGCTGACCAATACCGGATTAATAATCGTTTGCAAAGGCATCTGACTACGGAACACGTCCCAACCGCTAAAGATCGTACGTTTCGTGAACGTATCCGACTTATGCGCTTTTCCGTCCGCGCCCATATATTGACCATCCACATCCGTGTAAATCCTCGGATCGATCATTGTATGATACAAGGAGGTATAGAAGATCACCTTTTGCTCATCCGTTCCACCGCTGACATCCATCTTAGCCAAAGCCGTATCCCACAACGAGCGGGCACGAGAACGTACCGCGTCAAAATCCCAATCCTTGATCTCCGCTTTCAAGTTCTTTTCCGCACCCTCCAAGCTTACAAAGGAAATACCGGCCTTGAAAAGAACCTCCTCATTCGCCTCGGTCTCAAACTCCGTAAAGAACCCGAGGTGCTCACCCTCATATGCCTTTGGTCTCTCCGAAATCTTTGCGTTCGCTGTCAATGTCTGGAAAGCCGAGCTCTCCACGAATTCCCGATGCCGATCCTGCCCAGCCGGGATATCCACGCTCCATACACCATAATCTTTCAACGGTTTGGAGAACTGCGCATAAAAATACACGGTATACCGGGAAGAACCCTCACCATTCCCCCAGCCTCCGCCTTCCGGCGTACATTCTATTCGTCCGGCGATCGTATGGTCATCTATCACTTGAACCGCCTGATACGTAGAAGTACCTCCTACACGACGGGCTAAGTCCAACTGGATGCGAGACTGCTTATTCTCGGGGAAAACGAATCTCAGCATACCGCTATGAGGAGCCGCTGTCGCCTCCGCTTGTATCTGGTAATCGCTCAGCAATACCTTATAATATCCAGCCTTGGCCTCCTCGGATGATTTATCATACCGGGAACGATACCCGGCTACGCCCCCCTCTTTTCCCGAGTTCGTGCGCAGATCGCCCACGGTAGGCATTACCAATAAATTACCCAGATCACCGTACCAGCCGATACCACTCATCTGCGTAAAGGCGAATCCCTCGATCGTCTCATGCTCGTAGCTATATCCGGAACCATTGTCGCCCCCTGTAATCGTATTCGGACTTACCTGTACCATACCGAAAGGGGTAGTCGCACCGGGGAAGGTCTTCCCCAAGCCATGGTAAGCACCGGCCGCCTCCGTATTCGTACTCGCCCCGATAAAGGGATTTACATAATCTGTTCCCGCCATCAGATCTTTCTTTTGAGAGCCGCAAGCTACGGTAACCAATCCCAATAAGCCGAAAGCAGAGGCTAATAATGTTTCTTTAATCATGTTATATTCGTAGTATTAAGTTATATTTATTTCCAAAAGAAGGGAATCATATGATTCCTATTCCGCAGGCAGCGATAGCGTGTGTTTTCCACTTTCCAACAAGATCGAACCCAGCGATATCTCTACATTATTCCCATCTAACACACAATTCGATACGTTAAAGGGAGCGATAAAAGTCGCCGTACTATTCGCAGGAATTTCCAGATCAAGCGAGAGCGATCGGTTCTCCATAGTCCAAGACACACGTGCCGTACCGTAAGGGGTCTCTCTCGCCACCCTCGCCCACGTCACGCCATCCGGCACTTGCGGTTTGATAAAGAAATGTTTATAGCCCGGCCTATCCTCATCCGGCAAGATCCCTCCGATCGCCTGACAGAACCAAGCGCCAATGCCATTGAAACAATTATGAACCTTACTACGTTCTCCCGACCAGTATTCCCAAGTCGTAGAAGCCCCTTGATCGATCATATATAGATATCCCGGTTGCTCTCTCTTTTTCAGCATGGAATAGAGAAAATCAGCCTCTCCGTTCTTTATCGCCCAATCGGTCAAGATCGTAACACCCACCAAACCGGAACCGATATGGCCCTTACAATTCTCCAAAGTCTCTCGATATAAACCTTCCTTTACCTCGGGCATATGCTGTTCATCTGTCACGCCGACCAACATCGGATAAATCCGATCGATCTGGGAGCCTGTAGCGTACTGTTTCTTCTCCGGATCATAGAAAGTCTTCTGGATAAGCTCGTTCAATCGTTGGCGACGCTCTTTATACTTAGCGGCATCCTCCGCTTTCCCCAATACCTTCGCAATCTTCTCCATCGTAGTGAGGCAATCGCTTATAAAGCAGTTACTAACCAGATCTACCGATGACTGCGCCGTATAATCGACACCCGCCGGAGCCAACCAATCCCCTAAATACCATGCCCGATAATCCGTATCCGGCCAACGTTTCAGCAATCCATCGACCGTATACGCATCCACATAACGCAACCAATGTCGCATAACCGGATAATATCGCTCGATCAGACGGCTATCCCCATAATTCAAATAAGTCTGCCACGATCCCGTGATAATAAAGCCACACCAATACGGACCACCTCCCGCCGGGTATGGATTCGGTACGCAATGCGGCATCCCCCCATCCTCACGGAGGCAATCCTGCCACATCTGCATCCAGTTCATATACACGGAAGAGCCCTCATACAATGTCTGGAAACTCTTACAAGAGGCATTTCCATCCCCACCGTATCCCATACGCTCATAATGCGGGCAGTCTACGATATAACCACTGAAAGCTAGGTTCTTGAAAGTATATTTGATCATCGCATAGATAGCATTCAAGTCCGGATCCGAGCACTCGAAAGACGAGGCATCCTTATAATCCGTATGAATCAGATAGCCAGTTACCTCCTCGGGAGCTTTCGCCAAACCGGATATCCTTATATATTGAAACGCATGGTGGTTAAATTTATTTCGGAATACCTCTTTGCCTTGTCCGGAACCGATATACCAATCCTCATACTGTCCGTTCTCCTCTTGTGGCTTGAAATCTTCGTTTTCATTTAACCAATCCGTATATTCCATACGGACCCGGTGGCCTTCCGGCAATTTCGGGAAACTCAGCTCGACCCAACCATTCAACGCCTTTCCCATATCTACGAGCCAAATACTATCCCCTATTTGTTTGATTCCTTTGGGACGGATAATCTCTTGTATTCGATTAGGCTCACACATCTGGGGACTTACCTCTATCCCGGGTACCTCCACCTCCAATACCGGCGTCCAATCCAGTTTGTCAAGCGTAGCGGTTGTCAAATCTGGCAACGCCTTTCGCCCATCCACACATTCACCCCCGAATTGATGGGGATACCAAGTACCGGTACCGGTCTCACCATACATACTTCCCCGGCCTTCCCAAGAGCTATCCGTAACGAGTAGCGTACTTGTAGTGCCATTTCTTTGAATCTCGTCCAATTGCAGTTTAACCAACGGCCCATCATGAACGGCATTAAAAGTAGCTTTTCTGTACCAACCACGGCCCAACCAGAGCAATAAGTCGTTTATTCCCTGCTTTGCGTACGGCGTAAGATCGTACGTCACCGATAATGATCTTTTGTTTAATTGAAATACCGCAGGCGAGAGAACATCTTCCGATACCTTCCTCCCATTTAAATAGATCTCATGATACCCTAAGGAGTTTACATGAAGGAGTAATGTGGCATCACGGTCTTGAAGCTCGAACTTCTTCCTTAACATCGGATTCTTCTCATCCGGCATCCCTATATATTTCCCTTGCCATTCCGCTTTATCCAAAAGCCCGATCCCAAAGCGATTGATTGGACTCCAATCCGAGGATTCCCCCTTATTATCCCATACCCGGACTTTCCAATAGGCCAGCACACTAGATCGCAACTCTTTCCCTCGATAAGGGACCATCACGGAAGCGGACGATTCCACCTTACCTGAATTCCATAGATCGGCTTTGCCTTGAGCCAGCAAGGAACTATCCGTGGCTACTTGTATCTCAAAATACGCTTGCCGCATAGTTTGCCCGTCTGTCTCGATTTTCCAGCTAAAATGGGGATGGGTATTGTCGATCGCGACCGGATTCTCCAAGTTCTCACAACGAAGATCTTTTAAGATGATCCTCCGCCCGGATTCACAGCCCGACATCAGTAACAATAGGGTCACAAAGTAGATAGATATACATTTCATGATAAATAAATTGAGATTACGCATGAATATACTTTCTAATGGCTTACGATACTTATATCCCCGGTAAATATTAAGATTTATTAAACAAGAAAGGCGAGCCACTCGCAAATGACTCGCCTTCCTATGATTCCTCAAGAATGGCTAGAAGCGGATCTTGTAGGATTGGTTGCCAATATAAATTATATAAGACCCTTGTGGAATACTCGTGATAGTCTCGCCTACAGGCAAAGATAAGTTCCTATACAAACGCCCTTCGAATGTAACGATACAAGCTGTGTCCATAACAGGAGTCTGGATATGCAATCGCCCATTCTCTCCCCATACTCGCAAGCCATTGGGATCTACCTCTGCGTTATCAGTAGGATTATCTTTCACGATGCCTGTTACGGTAACAACGATATTACTCGTTACTTTCTCAATCACATAACGGCCGCTTGATACCGGACCAAGTACTGAGCCATTCGCTTTCACTGTCAGTTGAGGCGCACTGTAGCCGTCCTTCAAAGTCAGTGTGAACGCAAAACTCTTGCCGGATTCTACATTCGTGGAAGACTCCGCAATCAAGGTAGCGCCCTCTACAACCGGCAATGTCACCATGTAGGTGGTCGGGGTTGGCTCCGGTTCTGGTTCCGGATCCGGAATCCTATTACCTGCCGCCGTAATCACCAAGGTAGCCGTGATCTTCTCCAATGCGAAAGCACCCGTGCCAGAATTGTATGTATAATCCGTAGACGCTAGCGTATTCTCTCCCATCTTCACAGTAATGGATGTCGGAAGCGTATAGCCGGAGGCTGCTTTCAGCGTAAGTTCCACTTTGGAATCCTTAGCCAAAGGCTCGAAAGAAGCCGGCTCGGAAGTGAGGTTAACAAGATTCGGGATTACCTCAAAGAAGCCCTCTTGTACACCTTTCGCCTCAATAACGATCTCGCCATCCACATTCTCAATCTCGATTATTCCCGTCGTATTGTCATACGTATAGTACTCAGAACCTGCTGCCCTAAGCAAATTCTTTTGCTTCAACAAACGACCACCCATCATCACCTTTATGACATAAGGGAATTTGTATCCCGTAGCTGGTGCTAATTCACATTTGAATGGCTCTCCTTCTTTCACAGTCTCTCCGGAAGTCTTAATCTCTATGTTCTCGGTCTGTTCTTTCACTTGGAAGATCTCCGCACCAGAAGCTTTAATGGAAACCTCAGCGGTTACGTTCTTTATTTCTATCTCCCCGGTCTTCGGATCATAGGAATAACCGGAACCAGCAGCCAGCACTTTACCACCCATCATCACCTCGATCGTGGAAGGAAGCCCGTACTGTGGGGTCACTACAGATAACTTACCGGTCAAGGTCTCACCATGTTTAATCTTCTTGCCTTGCGAGATATCAGAAGTCAAGTCTTTTAACGTAAGGGCTACCGCATAGCTCTTCTGTACGCCTTGCGCCGTGATCGCTAACTCACCGGTTACTTTCTTCAAAGAGATTTTTCCCGTAGCGGCATCATAGGTATAATCAGTTACGTCTACCAATGTTTTACCACCCATCGTTACCGTGATCTCAGTTGGAAGTGTATAACCCTCATTTGCGGAAAGTACACAAGCGAAGGCTTCACCAAATTGAACTTTAGTGTCCGACTTGATATCGGAAGTTATATTTGCCAATGTAGCGGTAACTGAATAGCTCTTTTTCACACCTTGTGCGGTAATGGAGAGCTTCCCTGTAATCTTCGCCAAAGAGAAAGCTCCTGTGGAAGTGTTATAGGTATAATCCGTACCGGCAACCAAGGTCTTATCACCCATCTTCACCGTGATCGTGGTTGGAAGTATATGACCTTCAGCCGCCTTCAAGGTCAATTCAACTTTGCCATTAACTAATACCGGATCAAAAGAAGCAGGTTCGGAAGTAACTCCAGCCAAATTGAGTATCACCTCATAATGGCGATCATCAATACCGGAAGCTTTCACGGTCAAGTCACCGGAAACTGCCTTGATCACGACTTTACCCGTTTTAGCGTCGTAGGTGAACTCTTCCGCTGTCAATGCGTCATTGCCCTTCAAGATACTGATCGCATCCGGAAGCTTGTAGTTCGTAGCGGCTTTCAAGGTGAAAGTGAACGATTCGCCTTCCTTCACGGTCGTAGCCGAGGTAATGGCCGGCGTGGAGGTTAGGTTCTTCAATTCTGCCGTTATCTTATAAACGGATGGTTCAGACACTCCTTCAGCGGTAATGGCTACCTCACCTCTCACATTCAATATCTCTACTTTGCCTGTCTTGGCATCGTAGGTATATCCCTTTCCTGCCTCTAAAGTGGAACCGGACATCTTTATCGTAATGGATGTCGGAAGCATGTAACCGCTATTCGCCGATAAGGTAAACGAGAATGCCTCTCCTTCTTTCACGGTCGTAGCGTCTACGATGGCAGGGGAAGAAGACAGATTCGACAAATTAGCCTTAACGGGATATGTGGCGGCTTGGATCGGATCGGCTTTAGCAGTGATGACGATATCGCCGGTCACGCTATTGATATATACATATCCATTCGCTGGATTATAACTATAGATTTCCGGATCTAGGGTATTCCCGTCCATCGTAATCGTAACTGAAGATGGAAGTTGATATCCCATACTCGGAAGTAATACAAGCACCAAGGACTTCTGGTCTATGACAGTTGTCACCTCGTCTTGGACAGTCAAATCTTGCAAATTCACTTGGACCTTATGGGTTGTTATCGGAGTTTCCGATATGATAAGACTTGCGTTCTTATTATCGGTGGGAACACTCTTTCCTCCCACAGTCCCAACAGAAACAGACACATTTGCGTATTCATCTTCTGTAATTGGCCGCCCCGAACTTAGCAAGAACCGATAACTAGCCCCCTCCGCAAGATTACCGACAGCTAATGGCTCTTTTGTATAATGATAATTCTTATCAATCGTCTCTAGTTTAAGTTCTGTCTTCTGTTCGCCATCTACATAATATAACTTAATTTGGTCTATTGACTCTGCAACTAAAGATGTAGATAGTTTAACCTCTTTTCCCACAAGACAAGGATCTGCCTTATCAAAAGTATAAGTGAAAGGTATTTCCGTATTCACGGTTCCAATGACAGGGTCTGGAGTAATCTTTCCTTCGATGCGATTCAAAAATACCATCGATTTATCTTTTACCCCACCCTTAGAATTAACCATATCGGATTCGATATATATTTGAATATCGTAAACCAACTCGCCAGCCTTGGCAGACAGCACCTTGAGATAATTTATGTATGACCCATTAGTGATTTGCTCCAGGCTCACCGGCACGTCGAAAGAGCCATCTGTACCGATCTCGGCCTTTGTCCCTTGATTTGCTTTATAAATATCGCGATCACCATAATAAACATTCAATTGTCCTTTCCATGCGGCATAATCTTTCAAGGTATAACGCAAAATGACATTTTCCGCCACATTGGCGAGACCGTAAGAAATCCTATCTGTATTGTAATCGTTATATTCAGAGTTATCCAAACCCGTTATTGCCAAATACTTGTCATCAAAACCATTCCAACGAATGCTCACATTTATAGGTCTTACATTCGGATCGTCCGGATCATCATTTGAATTTCGCACTCCATTCATATCAATATATAAAGGAGCCTCAGCCGTACCTGTCATGACTACCCAATTCTCTCCATCCCTTGAATAAACCGGAAGAATTTTCTCTCCCTCTGCTAGAGCCTCGGTCAGCTGGCATTTGAAATCCCAATATGTAGACTTTTGCATCCAAATTGAAACCTCTGGTGATGGCGTACTGATACGCTTCTTGATTTTTCCATCCGCTCCGATCACGGCCATATCCACTGAACCGTAGAACTCTGCATTCCCTATATTTTTCGCACCTACGTTAATCGTAAAATCTGTATTTACCGCTAGTTGACCTGATAGTTCAAGAGACAAATACTTCAACATATATATTTTCGTATCACCAGCCTTTGGAGGACGTATACCTATTCCCATCCCATATAAAACGTAAGGATCATCCCCGCCGTCGGAATCCAATGCGGAAAGTAAAAAATAGCCATTGCTGATACCTCCCCACCCCCAGTTAATATGAAAAGCCTCATCTTCCTTATAGCCATCACAAATGAAAGCATGGCCACCTTCGCTATTATTCCCACTGTAAATAACAGGTCGATTACTTTCCAATTCATCTCTTACCAACTTTTTCCATTCTGTCCAACGATAATCCGATTTATTAACGTATCGCAAGCCATCACTATAACCGTATACAGAGTTAAGCCTCTCTATCGCATTCTTTGTATTAGCTCCACTTACATCAACAGAATACCCCATATCAACATTGGCCCCAATCTGCCACATCAAGGACGCTACAGTATTTGCCTCTTCCTCCGTAAATTCTCCATCTTTATAAATAAGAGGAAACAGGAAGTCCACTCCAATATTCATTTACTCTATTACTGCTAGTAACAGTCTCTACCGGATACTCATGATATCTCATGACAATGGCAAGTGCCGTAGCTACACATCCGGTTACAGCATGGTATCCATCAATGATGGGTGTCTGCCGATTGTACGGATCTCCTTGATCCCACCTTGCGGTTGTAAGCAATACCTCGGTAGAAGCCGCCCTCAAATTACCAGCTAGGTATCGCCCCCACTCGGCTTGGATATTCACCGAGGCTTCCAAGTCTTTACGTTCGGCATAAGTGATCTGGCTTTGATAGAAAGCTAACATCGCACGCAAGTTGTCCGGCAAATTATTCGGATCAAAATTACCCTCGTCCGATTGTCCCAGAACCGGATAAGCACGATCATCACCGGAGACGATCACGAATCCCTTGTTTCCCGGTACATTAAACACGAAATAGTCCACAGCACCATCAACCGTCCCGCTTCGTAACGCAGAACTTGATTTTCCCGGTGCCGCCGCATAAACCAACGATAAGTCTCCAGCCGAGCGCAAGCCCGAACCCGCATTAGCCACGTTCTCCGCCACCTTGCGGGCCGTGGACACGTCTATCCTTTCCGCCCAGACCATCGTGGCCGACAGGCAAAGGATCAGCATTAGTAAAAGTTGTTTTCTCATGAATTATAAATTTATAATGAATAAATGATTTAACATTCGTTAGTAAGGGGTATGGGAACAACGGTGTTCCCATGGGTGGGAAAGCCCCGGTTGATAGGTGTGGGAAAGCCCCGGTTCCCATGGGTGGGAACAACGGTGTTCCCTACCCTGGGTATAGAGGCTCTCCCATCCCGCTATGCACCTAGATCTCGTCCGGGCTTTCGCTGTCGCCTCCTCCTCCCGCGCCAACGGTCAGGAGTATGGGAAATTTGTAGGTGCGTGGATCTTTTACGAGAGAATAACCCGCACCTGCCTGCGTGGTGACGCTCAGCCAGTACTGCCCCTCGGCGAGTTGCGGGATCTGGATAATTATCTCGCTCTTGGTGTTACGTACGATAAGGGAGACTTTCGTTGGCGTGGCGCCCTCCTCGTCCTTGGTGAAGTAGACGCCTACAGATGGATGATCCCCCTTGATAAGCAACGTGCTGCCGAAGATGATGGCCGGGGCGTTCGGAGTGATATGGAGGTTCTTCTCACCTGTAGTGGAATCCGTGAGGCTCTCGATCATCGGGCCCACGGTGGCTACGTCGGCGTTCACGTAGATGTTTTCTAGCGCCTTCAGGAGGGTGGCGCTGGGGGTGAACATTACGGTGATCTTATTCTCCGTAGAGCGGAAGTCTGATTTCTTTCCGTCGAACGAGCCGTTGATAGTGAGCAGCCATTGCCCGAACTTGTTCACCACGCAACGGCCTTGGGCGAGGGCCTCGATCATCTCGTCGTAGGAGAGGTCGAGGATGTTGGTGATCGTCTCCGGGCGGTACTCGGTGCGTTTCTTCACGATGCGGTTCGAGATGTCTGAAGTTCGCGTGGTTCCGGTAATGCGGATCTTTCCGGTGAAATCGCCGGTTTTCTCGGTTAATACGTTGTCGTACAGATCTACGGTCAAGATGGTCTTTTCTTCTGCCATGATGCTTTTTGTCTTTAATGCCCCGTGGTAGTGGGGCGTTACCTTTTAATAATGTTTATCACCCTTATTCGCGAAATAAGGGGAAGAGATATCGCACGTCCAACATAAACTAAAAAAAACACGCATAACCAC
>OLZW01002247.1_pt1 | contig 12751 bp, 10 predicted proteins | sample 1674281 | NCBI WGS metagenome assembly OLZW01 (sample SAMEA103958157, study PRJEB25191) | human gut metagenome | biome: human-associated habitat [ENVO:00009003]; feature: intestine environment [ENVO:2100002]; material: feces | place: Germany | collected 2013/2015
GCACCGAGCTGATCCGCCGCAAGCTGGGCAAGGATGCCTACGCCATGACCATCACCCTGCTGACCGATTCTCAGGGCAAGAAGATGGGTAAGACCGCCGGCAACGCCGTCTGGCTCGACCCCAACAAGACCAGCCCCTTCGAGTTCTATCAGTACTGGCGCAACGTCGGCGATGCAGATGTCATGAAGTGCATCCGGATGCTGACCTTCCTGCCGCTGGAGCAGATCGATGAGATGAGCACCTGGAAAGATCAGCGCCTCAACGAGGCCAAGGAGATCCTTGCCTTCGAGCTGACCAAGATGGTTCACGGCGAGGAGGAGGCCAACAAGGCGCAGAACGCAGCCCGCGCACTGTTCAGCGGCGCTGCCGGAGACACCGAGCATATGCCCGGCACCCAGCTGACCGAGGCCGACCTGACCGATGGTGCCATCGGCATCCTGACCCTGATGGTCAAGGCTGGTCTGGCTGCTTCCAACGGCGAGGCACGCCGTCTGGTCGTGCAGGGCGGCGTTCTGGTGGATGGCGAAAAGGTCGCTGCCCCCACGGCAAGCTTCACCGCCGAGCAGCTGTCCAAGGGCATCGTCATCAAGAAGGGCAAGAAGGTCTACCACAAGGTGAGCCTGTAAGCTTCTGATAAAACGATAGCCCCGGCTGTCTTCTCTCTGTGACAGGAGAGGGGACAGCCGGGGCTTTTTCATACAAAAATCTCCCCTGTCCCGCACAGGACAAGGGAGACTCGTTTCTATTCAGGTCACAGCTCGTAAGCCTTCTTCAGGACTTCATAGGCAGCATCCTCATTCTCAGAACGGACGAGCAGGGAAATGTCAAGGTCGCTGGTAGTGATGAGCAGCACCTCGATGCCTGCCATTGCCAGAGCATTCAGGGCACGCGCGGCAACACCGCAGCTGGTGACCATCTCTTCTCCGAAGAGGTTCAGCTTGGAGTAGCCCACGCTGATGAGGGGAGAGGCCTTGGCATCCTTGTCGAGATTCGCGGCAGAGATGGCCTTCATCACCAACGGCAGATCGCTGCTGGATGCCGTGAAGCTGAAGTCCATGCTGGTACCGTGGGGGGCGCTCTGGCTGATCATATCCACCACAACGCCGGTGTCGGCGAAGATCTGCAGATAACGAGCCATCGTGTTGCCCTTGAACTCGGCATCCTGCACGCTGATCATCATCAGGCTCGGCTCGATATTGATTTTGGAAACACCGTACATAGTAAACACTCCATTCTGCCCATCGGGCGTTCTGATTCAAACTTTATGCAAGCTCCAAAAATTCGCTGTTGATGTAGGTCTGTGCCGTCTGGCGGATGTAATCGTATCCGAAGTTTGGGTAGACAGCGCGGACGCCATGGGCCTTTGCAAGCTCCGGCGTGTAATCCCGGAACAGATAGGTGCGGACGTTGGACTTTCCGGCGTCATAGTGGGTCACTGTCACATGGAGCTTCGGGCCGCGCACCGCGCAGCGGACGCTGCCGTCCGGCTCGACGGTCTGCTCCAGACCCAGCGTCAGGACCGCGCCGATGAGCTGGTCGGGCTTGCTCTGGGTGCTCAGGAAATTTCCCAGCGAATAGGCCACAAAGACGTTCCGCCCATCGGCTGCGGTGCGCCATTCGGCGTCCTGCAGAACGTGCGGGTGGGTGCCGATGATCACATCCGCGCCCCAGTCGGCCAGAGACTGGGCTAAGGTGCGCTGTGCCTGCGTGATGTTGTGGCTGTCCTCGACGCCCCAGTGTACGCCGACCACCACAAAATCGGCCTCCTGCCGGGCCGCCCGCACCTGCTGCTCCATGACATCCTGCTGGCTGGTGTAGATGATGTTTGCGGTCATCTTGCTGTTCCGGGGGATGCCGTTGGTGTGCTCGGTGTAGGAGAGGTACGCGATCTTTACGCCGTCCACGGTCTGGATGGGGATGCGGCCATAGTCCGCCTCGCCCTTCCACAGGCCGGTGGTGATCACATCCTCGGGCATCGTCTCCCAGAACCGGAGGGTGGCGGCAATGCCCGCAGCCCCCTTGTCGTAGGTGTGATTGTTCGAGAGGCTGAACACCCGGAAGCCTGCCCGGTAAAGCGCTTCGGCGCACTCGCCGGGAGTCGAGAAGCAAGGATAGGTAGAGGGCGCAAGCTCTTTGCTGCAGAGCGTCTCCTGATTGATCCAGTTGATGTCCTGCTGTGCATAGAAATCGAGCAGATTCGCGTAGCAGTAATCGAAGCTGTATCCTTCGCCCTCTGCAGCCCGCCGGGCGGCCTGCGAATAGATGGGCGCATGGATGAGGTTGTCTCCTGTAGCCGAGAAGCGCAGTGTCGTGACGACAGGCTGCGGCTCAGGCACAACAAGCTCCTCCGAAACAGCAGGGGACTCCGCCTCCGTTGCCGGAGGAACTGCATCCACGATGCGGCGGGGCCAGAGGCGCAGAGAGAGCAGCGCCGATACGGCCACCAGCAGGACCCCCAGTGTGTACAGGGTGACGCTCTTATGCGAGGTGTGCTTTTGGGCGGAACGCCGACGGCGGGGAGGGGCTGCGTGCTTTGCGTGCTTGGCCATAGGCTCGTCTCCTGACGCACGATACCGTGCCTTATGATGCCATGCGCAGAACAGCTTACATCTCTGCGATCATGTTACTCATATTGTACAGGCCCGGCTCCTTTTTTGCAAGGTAAACGGCAGCATTTATCGCGCCATTTGCAAAAATATTGCGGGAGTATGCCGTGTGGCGGAGGGTGATGACCTCGTCCGGGCCGCAGAACAGCACCTCGTGGTCACCCACGATGCTGCCGCCGCGCACGGCGCTGATGCCGATCTCCTTGGGGTCGCGCTTCTGACGGACGGCAGAACGGTCATAGACGTAGTGGTAAGCGCCGTTGTTCTCCTCATTGATGGCGTCGGCCAGCATCAGAGCCGTACCGCTGGGAGCGTCCAGCTTGTTGTGATGGTGCTGCTCGACGATCTCGATGTCATAGTTCGCACCCAGAATGGCCGAAGCGCGCTTGCACAGCTCGGACAGGACGTTGATGCCCATGGACATATTGGCACTCTTGAACACCGGGATGCTGCGGGAGAGCTGGACGATCTTCAGCTGCAGCTCCTCGGACAACCCGGTGGTGCAGACCACGATGGGCAGCTTGTGAGCCTCGCAGTAGGGCAGTGCCTTCTCGACTGCCGCCGGGGCGCTGAAGTCGATGACGACATCACCTTTGCCGTCCAGCTTGTCCAGACTGTCGTATACAGGGATGCCGTTCAGCTCGCCGTCCTTCATGTCGATACCGGCCACGACGCGGCAATCCTCCCGCTGGGCGATCATCTCGCACAGCACATGGCCCATCCGGCCGCCGATGCCCTGAATGATAATATCGGTCATTGTCAATATCCTCTTTTTTCTCATACGGCAAAATGCCCAGAACACATTGCGCCGGGCATTTTGCACATAAAATCGTTTATTCCTTGATGACTCCCGCAGCCTGCAAGGCCTGCTCGATCTGCTCCTTGTGAGCGTCGCTCGGCTCCACGAGGGGCAGGCGGCACTCACCGGCCTCCCAGCCCAGCACGTTCATGGCATACTTGACCGGGATGGGATTGACCTCACAGAAGAGAGCGTCGCACAGCGGCAGCATCTCCAGCTGCAGTGCGCGGGCTTTTGCCGTGTCGCCGTCGAACCATGCCTTGCAGCAGTTGTGCACCAGCTCCGGCTTGACGTTGGAGACGACGCTGATGACGCCCTTACCGCCCAGAGACAGCAGAGGCACCACCTGATCGTCGTTGCCGGAGTAGATGTTCAGTTCGTCGCCGCAGAGGGCTGCGATCTTTGCTACCTGACCGATGTTGCCGGAGGCCTCCTTGATGCCGTTGATGAGGGGGTGCTTGCTCAGCTCCTTGGCAGTCTCGGGGGCGATGTTCAGGCCGGTGCGGGAGGGCACATTGTACAGGATGACCGGGATACCGCCGGCCTCAGCCATTGCGGTGAAGTGGGCCACAAGACCAGCCTGAGAGGTCTTATTGTAGTAGGGCGTCACCAGCAGCAGGGCGTCCGCACCGCAGGCAGCAGACTTTGCGGCCAGAGCACAGCCGTGGTCGGTATCGTTAGAACCGGCACCGGCGATGACCGGCACACGGTGGTTTACGAGATCCACGGTGTACTTGATGGCGGCCAGCTGCTCTTCGTCGGTCATGGTAGAGCATTCACCGGTGGTGCCGCAGATGACGATGGCGTCGGTGCCGCGGGCGATCTGATCCTCAACGATGCGGCCCAGCTCGTCAAAATTGATACTGCCGTCCTCGTACATCGGGGTGATGATGGCAACACCTGCACCGGTAAAAACAGGATTCTTCATAGCAAAAACTCCTTTGCAGCGCGTTGGTTCTCAAAAACGCGCAGATCAATCGAAATAGCCCTTGGCTGCCAGCAGCTCGGCCAGCAGCACAGCTCCGCCTGCCGCACCGCGCAGGGTGTTGTGGCTCATGCAGGCAAACTTGTAGTCAAACAGGGTATCTTCCCGCAGACGACCGATGCAGACCGCCATGCCGTGCTCAGTGTTGCGGTCCAGCTTGGGCTGGGGACGGTCGTTCTCCTCAAAGTAGTGGAGGAACTGTTTGGGTGCGCTGGGCAGCTCCAGCTCCTGTGCGGGACCGCGGAACTCCGCCCATGCCTTGAGGATTTCTTCCTTGCTGGGCTTCTTCTCGAAGCTCACGAAGACAGCGGCGGTGTGGCCGTCGGAGACCGGCACACGGAAGCACTGAGCGGTGATGACCGGCTTTTCAGCGTTGACGATCTGGTCGCCCTCGATGTGTCCCCACAGCTTGAGCGGCTCGCGCTCGCTCTTCTCTTCCTCGCCGCCGATGTAGGGGATGACGTTGTCAATGATCTCGGGCATCCGGTCAAAGGTCTTGCCTGCGCCGGAGATAGCCTGATAGGTGCAGACAAGCGCCTTGCTGACACCGAAATCCTTCATCAGGGGGTGCAGGGCGGGGACATAGCTCTGCAGGCTGCAGTTGGACTTGACCGCGATAAAGCCGCGCTTGGTGCCCAGACGCTTGCGCTGAGAGGGGATGATCTCGATGTGGTCGGCGTTGATCTCCGGCACGACCATCGGGACGTCCGGGGTGAAGCGGTTGGCGCTGTTGTTGGAGACGACGGGGCATTCTGCCTTAGCGTAAGCCTCCTCCAGAGCCTTGATCTCGGCCTTGGGCATATTGACGGCGCAGAAGATGAAGTCCACCTGAGAGGCGACCTCCTCCACCTTGGAGGCATCCAGCACGACCATCTTCTTGACGCTCTCCGGCATCGGAGTGGTCATAGCCCAGCGGGAGCCGACAGCTTCTTCATAGGTCTTCCCGGCGCTCCGGCCGGAAGCTGCCAGAGTCGTCAGCTTGAACCAGGGGTGATTTTCGAGCAGAGTAACGAAACGCTGGCCCACCATACCGGTCGCACCGACAACGCCCACTTTATACTGTTTATCCATTTCCAGCACCTTTCCTTTCAAAAAAAGCAAATTCACATAAGACCCCGCTTGCAAAGCAGACGTCTATGCAATATAATAGATACCGTCTATACAGATTTTATGATAACATTGATACGGCATTCGTGTCAATCATCGGAAAGGCAAATGCTAAGTATGTTAAAAAGAGATTTTTGGTATGATTTACCCAAAGAGCTGATCGCACAGGAGCCTGCGTGCCCCCGCGACGCGGCCCGGCTGATGGTTTTGAACCAGAAGGATGACAGCATCCAGCACCACATCTTCCGCGATCTGCCCGAATATCTTGAGCCGGGCGACCTGCTGGTGGTCAACAACTCCAAAGTCCTGCCGGCCCGTATCGTGGGCGTCAAGCAGCCCACCGGCGCGGTCTGTGAGCTGCTGCTCCTGCGTCAGGTGAAGGGCGACCAGTGGGAGTGCCTTGCAAAGCCCGGCAAGCGGATGCAGCCCGGCACCAAGGTCAGCTTCGGCGACGGCAGCCTGACGGCCATCGTGGACGAGACGCTGGAGGACGGCAATAAGTTTGTCACCTTCTATTATGACACCGAAACGCTCTACGAAAAGCTGGACGAGTTCGGCAAGATGCCGCTGCCGCCCTATATCACCAAGCAGCTGGAAGACCAGAGCCAGTACCAGACCGTCTATGCCAAAGAACTTGGCAGTGCTGCCGCCCCCACGGCGGGCCTCCACTTCACACCGGAGTTGATGGACACCATCCGCGCCAAGGGCGTCAACATCACAGAGGTGACGCTGCACGTCGGTTTGGGCACCTTCCGCCCCGTGCAGGAAGACGAGATCGCCGACCACAAGATGCACAGCGAGTGGTACTCCGTCAGCGAGGAAACGGCAAAGCTCATCCATGACACCAAAGCTGCGGGCCACCAGGTCATCGCCGTGGGCACCACCAGCTGCCGCACGCTGGAAGCTGTCGCCGCAAAGTACGGTGAGATCCGAGCTTGCAGCGGCAACACCGACATCTTCCTCTATCCCGGTGTCAAATTCAACTGCATCGACGGCCTCATCACCAACTTCCATCTGCCCGAAAGCACCCTCATCATGCTGGTGTCGGCCCTCTATGGCTACGAAAAGACGATGGCCGCTTATAAAGTGGCTGTTCAGGAGCGTTATAGATTCTTTTCTTTTGGCGATGCGATGTTTATACGAGGCGGGAACGACCCGGAAGATAAAAAGTAACGAAAAAGTCCAGAAACCCGCATGGCTTCTGGACTTTTTTCTTATTCAAGTGTTTTGTACGAAAATCGCAGCTCAATACCGTTTTTGAGCAAAATTGAGGTAGTAAGCCCGTCTTTTATGCAAAAGTTTGAAGCCGAACGCTTATCAAGAAGCTGCCGGGTCAGGAAGAACTTATTCACACTCGAACAAGTCGCGGGGCGTAAGGTCAAGAATATCACAAAGACCGAAGACCATCTCTGCTTTGGGGAAACTTGCACCGCTTTCATAATTGCAGACTGCACTGGTGGTAATGCCAAGCTTTTCTGCAAGTGCCTGCTGTGTAAGTCCCGCACGCTTTCGGGATTCACGGATAAGGATCGCTGCGCGTGTGGGTTCACGAGACATATCATTCACCTCGACCAAGAATTTTAAAAGCCTACTAACAAATTTATATCATTTTTGAGTATAAATAACAAGAAGTTTCCGTGCACCCGTTGCGATGACCACGAAATTTCTGAAAACGTCCTTATAAGACGCCTTTTGGTCCTGTCCAGCCGACGGCGGCTGGGCGCTCTGCCAAACCGCCAGAGACGGTTGAAAAATTTTGTGCAATTTTCATAGTTTTCTTCACGCTATTTTGGTGGTACAATAGAGGCAGAATCCAAGTAACTTTCAGGAGGAGCCGCATGGCAGAAAAGAGCATTGAATTAGACAGTGTGGAGATCGCAGCCGCCGTATTCGGGAACTGTGACCAAAACATCCGAATGCTGGAGAAAGAGTTCTCGGTAACAGCGGTATGCCGCGGCACGATGCTACGCATCTCGGGCGAATCGGCAAATGTCGCCGCCGCTGCCCGCGCGGTGGAGGGGATGCTTCTCCTTATTGAGAATCACACGCCTCTGGAAGATCAGACGGTGCGCTATTGCTTGAGCCTTGCACACGACGGCGAAGAAAAGCGCGTCCGGGAACTGACCGAGGACTTTGTGACCGTGACGGTCAAGGGCCGCCCCATCCGTCCCAAGACGCTGGGCCAGAAGGAATATCTCAACGCCATCCGAAACAACGCCATCACATTCGGCGTCGGCCCGGCGGGTACGGGCAAGACCTATCTTGCCGTTGCAATGGCGGTCAAGGCTTTTAAAGCAAAGGACGTCTCCCGCATCGTACTGACCCGCCCGGCGGTAGAGGCAGGCGAGAAGCTGGGCTTTCTGCCGGGTGACCTACAGCAGAAAGTAGACCCCTATCTGAGGCCTCTGTATGATGGCTTGTTCGATATGCTGGGTGCGGAGACCTACGAGCGTTTGGTAGAAAAGCAGATCATCGAAGTGGCTCCGCTGGCCTATATGCGCGGCCGGACACTGGACGATTCCTTCATCATTCTGGACGAAGCTCAGAATACCACCCCGGAACAGATGAAGATGTTCCTGACCCGTATGGGCGTCGGCTCCAAGGTCGTCGTCACCGGCGATGTCACCCAGATCGACCTGCCCGACCGCACTCGCAGCGGCCTTGTGGACGCATTGCAGGTGCTCAAGGGTGTGAACGGCATTGCACAATGCTACTTTACCGAAAAAGATGTGGTGCGTCACCGTCTGGTGCAGGAGATCATCAAGGCCTATGAGGCAGCAGCGCACCCTTCCAAACACTGAGCCAATAAAAAACCGGCGGCACGGAACGATACGCAAAAAGCCGGAGCATCCATGGAATAGAATGTAAAACGAAAGGAGCGGACGATTTATGTCCAATAAAGTTTTGATCACCAATTCCCAGAAAGCCATCAAGGTTCCCTCGGGCCTTCGCATCCTCATCCGCCGCGCCTGCAACGCCGTGCTGGAATATGAGCACTTTGATGACCCGGCAGAGATCAGCGTGACCTTCGTAGATAACGCTGCCATTGCCGAGCTGAACAACCAGTACCGCAACAAGCCGATGCCCACCGATGTGCTGAGCTTCCCGCTGGGTGAAAACGGCGTCTATGATGTAGACGAGAACAACGGCTGTAAGATGCTGGGCGACATCGTCATCAGCATGGAGCGCGCACAGGAGCAGGCAACGCTCTACGGTCATCCGCTGCAGAGAGAGGTCGCGTTCCTGACGGTTCACTCGATGCTCCATCTGCTGGGCTATGACCACGAGAACGGCGGTCTGGAAGCCATGCGGATGCGCGAGAAGGAAGAAGCTGTCCTCACGCAGTTGGGCCTGCCCCGCACGGTGAGCTACACGGAATAAAAGACAGGAGTTCTATTTTGAAAAACGAAACACCGATCCAGAGCCATTATGATACATCCTCTGTGTTCGTGGCGGTCATTGGCCGCCCGAACGTGGGCAAATCCAGCCTGACGAACCTGCTGGTGGGGGAAAAGGTGGCCATCGTCACCTCGAAGCCTCAGACCACCCGTACCCGCATCACCGGTGTCATCACCCGTGGGCCGCTGCAGTACGTTCTGCTGGACACTCCCGGTGTGCACAAGCCTCATAACAAACTGGGTAAGCGGATGGATAAGACAGCCAGCGACTCCATCGCCGATGTTGATGTGTCCATGATGCTGTTCGAGCCTTATGGTGCACTGAACGAGTCAGAGATGGTTCTGGTCGAGGCCCTGAAGAAGGGCGGTCCGGCGATCGCGGTCATCAACAAGACAGACCTCGTCAAAGACCCGGCGGACCTTGAGGCCCGCAAGGCGGAGCTGAAAGCGCTGGGCGTGTTCGACGACGTCTATACGGTCAGCGTCCGCGATAACGACCGCTGCGAAGAATTATTCGATGCTCTGAGCCGCTATGCAGTGGAAGGCCCTCACTATTTTGACGATGACGCTTACACCGATATGCCCGAAAAGGAGCTTGTGGCGGAAGTTATCCGGGAAAAGGCACTGCTTTATATGAGGGACGAGATCCCGCACGGCATCGCGGTCGTGGTCGAGCGCTTCAAAGAGCGCCCCGGTACAGACCTTGTGGACATCGACGTGAACATTTACTGCGAGCGGGAGAGCCACAAGGGAATGGTCATCGGAAAGGGCGGCGCGATGCTGAAAAAGATTGCCAGCGCAGCCCGCACCGACTGCGAAGAGTTCCTCGGCTGCCGCGTCAATCTGCAGTGCTGGGTAAAGGTCAAGGCAGACTGGCGCGATAATGAATTCATGCTCAACAACTTTGGCTTCAAGCAGCAGCCCAACCGCTGAGTTCCATAACAGGACAGATTTCCCGGGGATAGCGCAGTACCATAGAGGTGACACTATACCGCATGGAAGGAGCGTTGTCCGATGAAGGTGGAACTCAGCTGGCAGGCTTTTGCCTGCACTGGTGATATTCTGTGTTATCTGGACTACAGGCGGCAGCTTGCCCAACAGCGGCCCGCCGCCCCGGCAGGAGAAAAAACAGATGGATACCATTGTGACGCCGGGCCTTGTCCTGAAGGAGACTCGGTATAAAGAATCAGACCGGATCATCACGCTCTTGACACCGAGGCTGGGCATCATCTCAGCCTCGGCGCAGAGCAGCCTGCGGCTGAAAAGTAAACTGTTCAGCGCCTGCGGGCTTTTTTGTTACTCAGAGTTCGTGCTTGTTCCCGGACGGAATATGTATACGGTACGGGAGGCAGACGTCAAAAATGTCTTTCACGGCATCTCGTCCTCCATCGAGGGGATGAGCCTTGCCATGTATATGGCAGAGATGGCCTCGGCCCTTTCGCCGACCGGAGAGGAGGCAGAAAAGGAACTGCGTCTTCTCCTCAACTGCTTTTACATGATAAGCGAGAAAAAAACAGACCTCAAGGTCATCAAAGCGGTATTCGAGCTGCGCACCATGAGCGAGTGCGGATTTCTGCCTCAGCTGGTCTACTGCCGCGACTGCGGCACCTACGACGGCCCGGCCTTTTACCTCGACCCGGCGGAAGGCTGCCTGCTCTGCGAGGCCTGTGCTCAGAAGGCAGGGAAGAAGTGCAATCTGGATGCTGGGGCGCTGTTTGCGCTGCGGCATATCTGTCTGGTCGAGGATAAGAAGATATTCGGCTTTCGCATCTCTGTGGGCAGTCTGGCAAAGCTTGCGGCCGTATCAGAACAGTATGCTCTGACGCATCTGGACAAGCCTTTGAAGAGCTACGACTTCCTGAAATCTGTTCTGTCGTGAAAAATCAAAAAATCGATTTAGTATAGGGAATTACTATGGAAACAAGTTATTTGAAAACGCTGGAGCTGGACAAGATCATTGCCCGGGCAGCGGAAGGGTGCGTGTGCAAGGAGTCGCGCGAAAAGCTCCTTGCGCTCGAGCCTCAGTGCGACCCCGATGAAGTGCGGTATGCGTTGGAACAGACCGATGCCATCAACTCGCTGCTCATCAAGAATGGTTCGCCCCGTTTCGGCGGGGTAGAGGGCGTCAGTCAGCTGGCAGCCCGCGCAGTCAAGGGTGGCGTCCTCTCGATGGGCGAGCTTCTGATGGTCGCAGGCGCACTCCGCAACTTCCAGAACCTCGTCAGCTGGTATGGTTCCTCGGAGCACGACGCCCTACCGACCGATGACCTGTTCTACGCGCTGGCCCCCCAGCCCGGCTTGGAACAGCAAATCTCGAGCGCCATCCTTGCGCCGGATGCAATGGCAGATACGGCCTCGCATACCCTGAACGACCTGCGCAAGAAGATCCGTGCAACGGAAAACAGCATCCGCGACCGTCTGGAAAGCATGGTCCGCAACATGGACACCTCCAAGTATCTGCAGGAAAGCGTCGTCTCCATCCGGAACGGCCGTTATGTCGTGCCCGTCAAGAGCGAGTATCGCGGTGAAGTGAGCGGCATCATCCACGATGTCTCGTCCACTGGCGCGACCGTTTTCGTTGAGCCGCAGGCCGTCGTGGAGGCGAATGCGCGCATCCTGCAGTACCGCGCACAGGAAGCGCAGGAGATCGAGCGCATCCTTGTGGCATTCACCGGTCAGGTCGCAGCCATCGAGCCGCAGTTCCAGTATAGCTACAAGGCAATGCTGGAGATCGACGTCCTGCTTGCAAAAGCCCGCCTTGCGCTGGACATGAAGGCGTTCAAGCCCACTGTCCGTACAGACACCTCTTTCTCCCTTATTCGGGCGAGACATCCGCTCATCGATGCAAAAAAATGTGTGCCTGTCGATATTTCACTGGGCAGGGACTACGATTCGCTCATCATTACCGGCCCCAACACCGGCGGCAAGACTGTCACACTGAAAACAGCAGGTCTGCTTTGTGCAATGGCGCAGTGCGGCTTCCTCATCCCGGCGGATGAGCGCAGTGAGATCTGCGTCTTTGATGAATTTCTTGTGGACATCGGCGATGAGCAGAGCATCGAGCAGAGTCTGTCTACCTTCTCTGGTCATATGAAGAAGATCACCGGCATCCTCGAGCTTGCCATGCCCCGCACGCTGGTGCTTCTGGACGAGCTGGGTGCAGGTACCGACCCGGCGGAGGGCGCGGCGCTGGCGGTTGCGATCATCGAAGAACTGCGCCGCCGCGGCGTGCTTCTGATGGCGACCACTCACTACGCAGAGCTGAAGGTGTTCGCTCTCGAGACAAAGGGAGTCGTCAACGCCAGCTGCGAGTTTGATTTGGAGACGCTGCGCCCGACCTACAAGCTCAGCGTAGGTGTGCCGGGCAAATCCAACGCCTTCCTCATCAGCGAAAAGCTTGGCATCCCGGAGCGGGTCATCGAGGCGGCCCAGCAGCATCTTTCGGCAGAAGACAAGCGTCTGGACGCCGTTCTGGGCCAGCTGGACGATCTGAAGCTGCAGCTCAAGGCCAGTCAGGACGAGGTCGAGGGCCTGAAGAATGAGGCTGCACATCAGCTGGATGCTGCCCGTCAGAAGCGCGACGAACTGATCCAGCAGGGTGAAAACGAGCTGGAAGCTGCCCGTGCCAAGGCCCGTGCACTGGCGCAGGAGGTGGAAAGCAAAGCCTACGCTTTGACCGATGAGCTGCGCCAGCTCCAGAAAGACGAGCGGATGAACACCCAGCAGAAAGCACAGCGTGCCCGCGAGATCGCCAAGAAAGAGTCCGAGAAGCTCTTTATGGGTACGGAGGTGGTGCATAACCCCGTCAAGGAGTTCGTGCCGCTGAAAGAGGTCAAAGTAGGGCAGGAGGTCTGCA
>OLZW01002252.1_pt1 | contig 12736 bp, 8 predicted proteins | sample 1674281 | NCBI WGS metagenome assembly OLZW01 (sample SAMEA103958157, study PRJEB25191) | human gut metagenome | biome: human-associated habitat [ENVO:00009003]; feature: intestine environment [ENVO:2100002]; material: feces | place: Germany | collected 2013/2015
GCCCCGTTCATGTATATCGCAGCAAAACGGGTCTTCAAAAGCGTTTGAGAGTCCGGATTCCTCCATTTGCTGGAAGTTTTATCTCGTTGTCGGCCCTGTGAGCGTCCAGATCCTCCCAGTGGGTGGGATGGGGCGAGGCGGGGTGAAAGGGAAGACTGATTGTTATACGATGCGGCGGTCGGCGGCCCAGCGGGTGAGTTCGGTGCGGTTTGACAGCTGCAGTTTGCGTAGTACGGAGCTGACGTGCGTTTCCACGGTTTTGATGGAAATAAACAGTTCCGCTGCCACTTCCTTGTACGTGTAGCCGCGCGCGATCAAGCGCATGACTTCCTGCTCACGGTTCGACAAGCGGTCCAGCTCGTCATCGTGGATCGGTCCGCCTGCAGAGCCGCCCATGCCAGCCGGTGAGCCATTTTGGAAGGCAGACAGCACGAATCCCGCCAATTTCGGCGAAAATACGGCATAGCCCTCATATACTTGCTTGATGGAAGAAATCAAATCATCGCCGGAAATCGTCTTTGTCACATAGCCTTGCGCTCCGGCACGAATTACCGATCCGACATCCTGCGGCGAATCAGACACCGACAGTGCCAGAAACACGGTATTAGGGGAGTATGCGCGCGATTTCATGAGAATTTCAGCTCCGCCGCCGCCCTCGCCGCCGGGAACATGCACATCAAGCAGCACCACATTCGGCTTCGTCTGCGCGATCATTGCCACCGATCCCTCGACATCGGACGCCTGCCCGACGATGTCGAAATGCGGCTGCAGCGTTGCGATAACGCCCGCACGGAACATTTCATGATCGTCAACGATGGCGATACGTATCTGCTGTTCCTGCTCGTTCATTGCTGCTCCTCAAAATGGTTGGTAGGTTGATTGCTGAATTGATTGGTACGTTGATTGTTGGATTGACGGTTATGGTGATTGGGAAAATCGGTTTGTTGTGAGTTGCTTTGCGGTTCGTGCGATTGCTGCGCATTCGTGTCTGCGGTTGCGGATGCGGGCATGTCTGCGATTGGCATATGCATGCGCACCTCCGTGCCCCATTGCGGTCTCGATACAATCTCCACTGTACCGCCACGTCGCTTGATTCGTCCGATAATTGATTCACGAATGCCAAGGCGATTCGCGGGAATCGCATTCATGTCAAATCCGTTGCCATGGTCGCGTACGAACACTTCCACAAGTTTGCTGCTTGCTTCGCAGTAGACGGAAATCGGCTCTCCTCCATGCGCTACCGCATTGATAAGCGCCTGTTGCGTGGCGTCAAGCAGCGCATCGGTTTGCGCGCTTGGACGTGCGTCGCCCACCGTCACCACTTCGATTGGCTTGCCATGCGTGTCTTCCACATGTGCGGCGATTTCTTTCAAACCGGCGTTCACGGAACGATCGGACGTGGTGCGTTCCTGATACAGCCATTCACGCAATTCGCGTTCCTGCGAGCGTGCCAGCGAGAACACCGTCTGCTGATCGTCGGCATGCAACTGAATCAGCGCCAACGTTTGCAGTACGCCATCATGCAGATGCGCGGTCATGTCGGCACGTTCCTCTTCGCGTTCCTTCGATGCGCGTTCCGTACCTAAATCGCGAATCAGCGCCATGATCCATGGCACAATCGCAAGCAATACGCCAATCAGCAGTGCTAAACCGGCGCACAGTATGCGAATCATGGAAAACGCGTCAAAATGTATGCAGGAACTGACGTACAAAGCGTATGCGGCGAAAATAATCGCAATGCCGCCAAGCATCGTCCATAATTGACCTTCTTCGGCATTGAAACGCAACCAAGAGACGCCGATACCGACCAGACCAAGCAGCAGGGGCACAATCAGAGTGCGTTCAACACCGCCTGCGAACATGACGAAACAGATGGAAAGCAGTATCAGGCCAGCTAATGCAAGCAAAGCGGGTTTTGGCGCTTTCTTCAGTGTCTGTTCAAGGTTTTCGCTGGAAGATTGCGCATTACCATACGTTTCGTCGTTGCGTTCAGTCGTATCTTCAAAAGATGGTGGTTGCGTGTGCTGACCATCTTGCGTAGCTGTAAAAGATTGATATTCCGGGGAAACGGGATATGTCCCGTACGGCATGTTGCCCCGGGAAAGCGGTGCTTGCCATGGTGAACGCTTGCCGGCAATAATGTACGTCTGCTGTATGGGGTCTCCCACGGGAAGTGCCATCCACAGGAAAATGTAAGCGATGAGCCCTGAACCGAACAGACATGTGGTGGCGAGGAAAAACAGGCGCACCCATAGCACGGCAATGCCCAAATGCATGCTGATCGCCTTGCATACGCCGGCTCCCATGCGTCCGTATGGAGGACGCATCAACGGCAGTTTGGCCGGCTGTGTCGGCATCGGACGTCCCTCATGCAGGGCTTGGTCGCAGCAGTAGCGCATATATACGGCGCTCGCCTGGTCGTACTGGCTTTGCGTGTACCACGGTTTTCCTAAGGATTTCATACTTCCATTGTGCCCTGTGAGGGACGCTGTTTCAGGGCATTCATATAGTGTTCAGGGCAGATTCAGGGTGTTCCCCGATATGTGTGGCACGCGCGAGTTGCTGTAATGGAACCATGAGCAATGCAAACAATGATCCGCTGGGCGATCGCGGCAACGCAGGGCCGCAGCCCGCTGCTGGACAACCGTATTATCAGCAGCCTGCGTACGGTTCGCCGCAACCTTCCCGCGGTGGCCGTTTCTTCGCGTGGATTCGTTCCAGCCAGGTCAAGCGTGGACATGACCGTTGGATTGGCGGCGTGTGCGATGGCATAGCACGTCGTCTTGGTTGGAATACCACGTTGGTTCGTGCGCTTGTGGTGGTTGCCACGCTGTTTTTCGGCGCGGGTGCCGCGTTCTATGGTCTGGCGTGGTTTGTGCTGCCGGATGAGCGTGACAATCAGATTCTTGCTGAGGATTTGATTAACGGCAAGTGGGATTGGAATTGCATTGGCGCGTTGCTGTTCTGCATTGTGGCCATCTGTTTGCCGGGTGCGGGATGGCTTGCTTTCGCGTTGGCCGCGTTGGTGCTGTGGCTTCTGCTTAATAGGCAGATTTATGCGCCGAATGTTCGTCCAAATCAGTGTCAGCAGCCTCCGTATGGTCAGCCCCCATATGGTCAGGCTCCGTACGGTCAACCGCAATATGGTCAGCCTCAATATGGAAGTCCTTCGTACAGACAGCCGGTGCATCCTGCATCGCCGTCTCCAGCGCAATCGAATCCTTATACTCAGCCGATGCAGGCGAGCGGTGCATATAACGGGGCGGCCAACACGGCTTCGTCACCGGAATCGCAATCGCCTCAGCCCCAACGCCCTCAGCCTCAACAGCCTCCATATCATGCCTACCAACAGCAGGCCAACGGTCCGGCCGCTTTTGCCACGGTCAATGTTCCTCCAACATTCACCGCTCCGGTAGCCCCGGTAGCGCAGACGCCTACGTCGCCAAGAAGGGGACGTCGTAAACCGGCTGGTCCGCTGCTGGTGTTGGTGATGTCCGGTCTCGCGTTGATCGCATACGCGCTATGCGTATGGTGCATTATGACGTACGGCATCCAAGGCGGGAAGCGGGGCATCGAATACACGTTGCAGGCATCCGCGGCATGCGTCGGTGGCATCTGCCTAGTGACGGGAATCGTTATTGTCGCGCTCGGATTCGTGGGCAGAAGAACGGGAGGATTGCATCCTCTGACATGGATATCCGTATTCATGTCGTTGGTCATGGTGATGGCTTTGGCGGGTTATTCTCTGTTCAGCCATCGGATTAACACGGGCATTCCCTCATCCTACAAGACGGTCAATGTGTCGGGAATAACCACCATGGGCTCCACCGCCAGTGAAATGAGCGAATACGAGCAGGGCATCGTCGCAAAAGGCAATGATTACGCCACCGACGTGCTGCATATCGACTTAAGCGATTACGCGAAAAACAACGGTCCACACAAAGTGGATCTTCAGGATGGCACACAGGGCACAACTTCCTGCCCTACCGGAACGTTGAATGTGGTGGCTTCAAGCGCGCAGGTCGTGGTGACCTTGCCGAACGGTTGCTGGTGGACATTCGGGTCTGACAGCAATTTCTATACCATCACCGATTTCGTCGGCAGTCCGGACGGGCTCACGTTGGATTCCGGCGAGGTCGGGTTCTCGATTCTGAGCAACGATTCCACGAAATCGATAGTGAAAAAGCGTGCGCTGGGAACTTACGATTGGAGTTGCGGCTCGTACGGAGACGAATCCGGCATCGAGGATTTCGATGATGAGACCGATACGGAAGATGGCACGGATACCGGCACCGATTCCACTAGGACCGATTCCCCCTTCAAAGACGGGAATGTGGACAAGGCCTACCGCGAAATCTACGACAATCATCAATATTGGCCGTGCTTCACCGGTGATGACAAGGCTCCGGTCATGCCAGCCGGACTGCAGATCAATACTATGGCAACGGTCGGCGGTAGTGTCGCGGTGCAGTATGCGTCCGACAACACATTGGGCAAAGCGGGAAAGGAGTGACCATGAGTGACGACAAAACCCAGGAAATGCCGGTTATGACGGATGCCGGAGATATGCCTACCGAAACGTTGCATACCGTGGATGCGCAGTCCACGTATGACCAGTCGCAACACAGTGGGCGTGCAACGCAGGATGATAAGCCGCGCGTGGAATCCGTTCCAGCGCAAAGCGTTCCGACTTATACCGCTTCGGCAGCCGGTGCGAATGGCGGGCACAAGAATTGGCAGATTGGAGACGACATCATCAGACCTTCCGGAAGAAGCGGTTCGACCATCGCGCTCGGCGTGTTCACGTGCTTCATGGGGGTGGTGACGTTGCTTTGCGGCATGCATGTGCCAATGAATCTCTGGTGGTGGGCCAGCGATCCGAAACAGTCCTTCGTGTTCCTGCTCGGAGGCATCGGCGTGCTGCTTATCGCCGTCGCCGTGATTTGGGCGATAGTCAGCGCGGTGCGTTCAAACCGATCCAAGAATGGAAACGATGTGGACAGCGACGATCCATTCGACGCTCCCCATAGCTCGGATACCACGGCCTTTTCGACTGATTCGGATAAGTCGCCGCTTTCGAAACGATCGTGAGAATCAGCTGAATAACCCCTGATGTCAGCCGCACCAACGAAATCAAGGCTGACATCGCAAACAAATGCGTGGCCACCATGGCATGACCAAATCCAACACTTGCTTTTCCATCTTGACGTTGGATTTTGGTCGTACCATGGTGGCCATTTTTATTGTGATTTATGGGGTTTGCTGCAGTTTTCGGTAATTTTCACGGTGCGTTTTCACTGTGTTTTACTGTGCGGCCTCAGCCTGTGCCAAGTCCTCAAATCCAGCCAAACGAACCGTATTGCGAATCGTCTCTTCGGTGAGATTGCGCTGTTCATGCCGCAAACGCTCCACAAAATCGCGGTACACTGCCACAGTGCGGTCGGAATAGGTTCCCAATTCGCCGCGCAGATACGTTTCGAACGACGTGGTCTCTGGCGTATCTTCGACAGTGGTCAGCACACGCATCGCCTCGCCAAGATGGGGAAAACGCTCACGAAAATCACGCGCCCACGCCACCTGAACTGTTATGATGCCTTCCTGCAAGGCGTTGCGACCCGCGGAAATCCGGGGAATATACGGCGCAATGTTTGCACAATACTCCTGTGGATATGTGGATTGCATCATGCGGCCATACTTTTCCGTCACCAAATTACGTCCAACACGGTCGGCTTCCTGCAAGTCCGACCGGTAGCTGTGCAGCAATTCCTCCGGCCACGTCATGAACTGACTGGCACGCATCTGATGAAACATCGGCCAATTGCCTTGGCAGGACGCGCGGCCACCCTCATTATTGGTTTGCTGAAACTGATTCCACTCCAGTTTGATAATGGATTCAACAAGATTTGCTGTATCGTGACCGTCTATTACATCTGAAATTACGTTGCCATTCATATGATTTCGATTCTTGATTTCGTCTTATTGCTGATCTGGATGTGCGATGCCTGCAATGAAGTTATTGCAATCACAAGCTGTGCAGACAACTTGCATCGGACTTGATATGGTCCTCAACATACGGACGTTGCCATTCCACAAAAGTTTCGTGAGATTCGGTCAATCCCTCCCGCAGCAATTCATCCACAACATCACTGCAGATGCGCTCAACGGTGGCGATAATATGCTCTGCCGCAGGCTTCGCACCCTTGCCGCCCTCACCGAAACCGGCACCGCCGAAACATGCGGCGGAACTCAATCGCAATATGTCTTCCAACTGCTCGCACACGCCGGCAAGCCTTGTTGCCATACGGTGGCTCAGCTTACGCATGGCAGCAAACTGCCATTTGTAATATGGTAGATACCCAACGCTCACCGGCTCATTGATCAGAAACACCAACGAAGCCGTGGCATTTACGAACTCATGAATGCTTAACATCGCAGCAGCACCATCGCCACGCTGCAGCATGCGCGGCAGATTATATTGCCCCGCCTGAGCCATCATGCCCAAACGGCGAGAAATCAAGGAAAGTCGAACATCTTCCGGCATGAACTTAAACCCCTGCCGAGTCTTGGAAAACACCCCCAACTGATCAGCGAACACCTGACCGTTTGTGGCAGTGGCAAGCGTCGCATCGTCCAAACTCAGCCAAGACGCATAGTCGTTTTGCGCCGGAGCCTCACGAAACAGTGTGATCCGCTCGAAGAAATCACCAATACGAAACACGCCATCGCGGCGGAACTCGCCTTGTGCACGCGGCGTAAGTGGCGATTGAGATGCGGCAAGAGCGTTGGAATCAGCCGAACCATGCCCTGCAAAATGCAGCTTGCCTTGCTCATCAACAGTGAAATCGCGACTCAACGCATCGTAATCAGCCTGCAATTGCTCGCCAATCGCATCATAATCCTCATCGGTAAGCCACAGGCAGAAACGCGGTTCAAAATCATGATCGCGCGAAAACTCATCGTCGAAACCGAAACATTCCGAACCATAACCGACCAAACCTGCGGCAATCCGCCCCTGATATGCCGAATATGCGCCGGCAAGCAACGGTTTGCCGAGATCATTCCAGAATGCGCGAGACAAAGCAAGTCCTGAAATATGGTGAGAAATCACAGGAATCGAAGATGCGCCGGATTCTGCCATATAGTGCGGTTCACTTGATTGCTGAGATTCGCTTGATTTCGGTGAATGCTGAGATTTCAAGGATTCTTGCGATTCTTGATATTCTTGCGATTCCTGCGTTTTATGAGATGATGGCATGTGCTTATGCAACGCCTGTTTTGCCGCTTCAAGATTGGCTGCAGTCGTGTGATAGTAGTCGGTGTTGCGTCCGTAGCATTCTTCAATCACGCTCAACGCATGCTCATAACCGGAAACTGCATCCTGCAGGCGGCCGGCCATATAGCAGGCCTGCGCATAGCCGGCCAGCGCCGAAGCATAATGCGCACTATGTTCCAAATGCCCGGTACGGTAGATTGTCAACGCTTTCTGGGCGTGCTGTATGGCGTCGCTCGCCCAATACCGGCCCATCTGCAGGAGCAACAACGCAAGATTGGTGTGCGTGGAGGCGACGTCTATGTCAGCGCTCGCATCGGGGGAAGATTGCTCCAACAGGTCCAGCGCCTGTTCCAGCTCGCGCTTCGCCTGATTGAGACGACCGGTTTCGCTGTACAACATGGACATATTGTTGTGCAGCGCGGCCAGGCGTCGGTCGGTGGGGGAGAAGGTGGACGTGGCCGCGTCAAGCGCCTGACGGTACAGCTGTTCGGCCTCCTCGTACTGGCCTGCGGCTCGCATGCCCGTGGCCGCGTTGATCAGCGTCGTAGCCCACGCCTGCGGGTCGATTTCCTGAAGATGCAAATGATCCGCAATACTTAACGATTCGCGGATAATCGGCAGATTGTCGGTATGCCGACCTTGCGAACGGTAAAACCCCATCGTTTCATTCAACACCGTCAGCAAACCGGCGTCATCATGACTGTGTTCGGCTTCGGTTCGCGCCTTCTGCAGATACGGTTCAGCCCGTTCAGGAGCCTTATGCGCATCGAAAATCGCATCAAGACCACGCAAAAATCGCTGTACATCAAATATTGCGCAACCGTCATCGCAATTATTCATATTCAGATTGACATCACTGTCTGCCATCGCAATCCCTTCATCGGTGACCTTCATCATCTCCCGAACTGCAGACGGCATCGCAGACGGCGAAACAACAAAAGATAGGGAACATGCGATACGACGTAAAAAGAACAACGGGGTATCTCATCATAATTATTTTGATGAGATACCCCGTTAAATAACAGAAATAATCGAAATAACTGACTGTCGAATGTCAGACATGCACTTCGCGCATGCGCTCCGTAGCACCCGTATGCGTTTCGTAACGACGTGAATAGGTGACCAGCATAATCACCGCGATCAAAGCGATCGGAGCACCGGCCAAACCGGTGTAATGGTAGTTCATGGCGGTTGCCGTCAATGCGGCGCCACCAACGATCGAACCGATCGCATTGCCAAAATTGAACGCGATCTGCACGGCCGCGCCTGCAATCAGCTCGCCACCGCCCTCACCGGCCTGCACCATGAGCAGCTGCTGTGGAGACGAGTTGAAGAACAGTGCGAAACCAATCATGAACGTCAACACCGCAGTCGTAACGAGATTGCCGGGAACGAAAAACACCAACAGCAAACCAACCGTGGCGATGGCCTGCGAAAGACCGGCAGTGGCACCCGGCTTCCACAAATCAGTCAAACGGCCGCCAGCAATACCGCCAAGCACCATACCGAAACCAGCAAGCACCATTAACAGGGGAACCATCGAGGAATCCCATCCACCAACCTTCTGCAGCCACGGCGAAATGTAGCTCCACCAGCAGAAAATACCGGAATTGCCGCAGAACACCGCCATGAGAATAAACCACGGACCAGCGTGAGTGAGGAAACGGAACTGCCCTTTAATGCCAGCGTCCTTGATCGGCGCGACGAACGGCACCCACGCAATCACCAACACCATCGTCATCAACGACCAAGCGGCAAGAATCGCAAACGCCAAACGCCACGACAGCATTTCCGAAAGTAATGTGCCCGCAGGAACACCCAACATATTGGCAACCGTCTGACCCGTCACCATCATCGACACGGACTGCGCTTCCTTGCCCTTATCGGCCAAAGTCTTGGCAATCAGCGTGGCCGTACCGAAAAACGCGCCATGTGGCAAGCCCGAAATGAAACGAGCGGCCAACAGCATGGGGGAATTGAACGAAACCGCGCTCAACGTATTGCCGACCAGCGCGATGATCATGAACAGAATAATGAGATTCTTCGGCGGTACTTTACGGCCGAACACCAGAATCAGCGTGCCCACGCACACGCCGATCGCATATGCGGAAATATAATGTCCTGCCGCAGGAATGCTAACCTGCATGGCGGCGGCGGTCTGGGGCAAAATGCCCATCATCACGAATTCGGCGGCACCAAGAATAAAGGCGCCGGAAGCCAAAGCCAGAATGCTTCTTTTCATAGTCTCTCCTCCATGAATGTGAAGCGTGTCGGTGTGCGCGATTGTTTACGCGCTTGTGTACTACGTGTTTTTGATTTCTCAGGTGGTTGCGTCTTGCATATGCTGTTTTGTACCGCTGATGCGCTGGGAAATAAAAAAGGCGGAACCGAAGTTCCGCCTTGAGTTGTCGGGCTGGCGGGATTTGAACCCGCGGCCTCTTCGTCCCGAACGAAGCGCGCTACCAAGCTGCGCTACAGCCCGTTTTGCAACAGTTGGAAATATTACACGATTGCTCAGGTAATGCAAATACGGCGTGTCGCGTGTGGTGTAGTGGCTTCTCGGTACACTGTGGGCTTATGAGTGAGACCATCGAATCGCAAGAAAATCAGAATGAAGAGGCTGCCGTTCCCGCTATGACCACAGTGGAACGTGCCGAAATGCTGCTACAGCAGGATGCGGCTATCTACGCCAAGATCAATGACGGCGCTACCTTGGATGAGGCCGTTGATCCGGGCAATAAGGAATTCGGTCCGCTGGCGCACCCGGAACAGGTGCAGATGCGCGTGGCCAAGCGTGCCATGATGCTTAAGGACGGCATTCAGCCGTACCCGGTGACCCTCGACGTCACCGCAACCATCGAAGAGGTTCGCGCCAAGTATGACGGCAAGCTTGAAGCCGGAGACGAAACCGAAGACGTGGTCGGCATCGCCGGTCGCGTGCTCTTCCTGCGTAACGCCGGTGGCTTGTGCTTCGTGCAGCTTTCCGCTGGCGATGGCACCAAGATTCAGGGCATGATTTCCAAGAAGGAGATTGGTGCCGACTCCTTGAAGCAGTTCAAGCAGCTGGTTGACTTGGGCGATCACCTGTTCATCAAGGGGCGTGTGATTGCCTCCAAGACCGGCGAACTGTCCGTGTTCGCCACCGAATGGGCCATCGCCGCCAAGGCGCTGCAGCCGCTGCCGGCCCTGCACAAGGACTTGAACGAAGATACCCGCACCCGCAAGCCGTACATCGGCATGATCGCCGACGAGAAGATCCGCAACATGGTGCGCAACCGCTCCAAGGCCGTCGCCTCCCTGCGCAAGACCTTCGCCGATCACGACTTCCTCGAAGTTGAGACTCCGATGCTGCAGACCGTGCACGGCGGTGCCGCGGCTCGTCCGTTCACCACGCATATGAACGCGTTCGATCTTGACCTGTACCTGCGCATCGCGCCGGAACTGTTCCTCAAGCGCTGCCTCGTCGGCGGCATCGACCGCGTGTTCGAAATCAACCGTGACTTCCGTAACGAAGGCGTTGACGCCACCCATGCTCCGGAATTTACCATGGTCGAGGCCTATCAGGCTTACGGCAACTACGACACTATCGGTGCGCTCGTCAAGCAGCTCGTGCAAGACACTGCCATGGACGTGTTCGACACCCACAAGGTGACCCTGCTGGACGGCACTGAATATGATTTCGGCGGCGAATGGAAGACCATCAGCATGTATGATTCCCTCTCCGAAGCTCTTGGCGAGGAAATCGTGCCGAATGGCGGCCCGGACAATCCGGGCACTTCCGTGGAACATCTCGGTGCCATTGCCGACAAGCTCGGTGTGGAACGCGACGATGTGGAGAACCACGGCAAGCTCGTCGAACACCTGTGGGAGCACTTCTACGAAGACAAGCTGTTTGAGCCGACCTTCGTGCGTGACTTCCCGGTCGAAACCTCTCCGCTGGTCAAGGGCCACCGTTCCAAGCCAGGTGTGGTCGAAAAGTGGGATCTGTATGTGCGCGGCTTCGAGCTGGCTACCGGTTACTCCGAATTGAATGATCCGGTTGTGCAGCGTGAACGCTTCGTGGCCCAGGCCAAGGACGCGCTCGCGGGCGACGAAGAAGCCTGCGATATTGATGAGGACTTCCTCGAGGCTCTCGGTGTGGGTATGCCTCCGGCAGGCGGCATGGGCATGGGCATCGACCGACTGCTGATTGCCCTGACCGGCGCCACCATCCGCGAAACCATCACCTTCCCACTAGTGAAGCCGCTGAATTAAGGCAAAGCCTTAATTCAATATCGGCTTCGCGCGAGGCTGAAAAGAGAACAGTCCTGTGGACTGTTCTCCAGCCGGAGCCATCCTTATAAAATTGCCGCATATGGGAATAATGATTTGGATCCGTGGGGCGAGGCTGAAAACGTTGCCGTTGGCGATTGCGCCGGTGTTGATTGGTGCGTCGTTGGCTTGGCGCGATGCGGGCGAGCGTCGTGTTGCGGTGGCAGTGCTGTGCGGTTTCGTGGCATTGCTGTTGCAGATCGCGGCTAATTTCGCCAACGATTATTCCGATGGCATTCGCGGTACGGATGCGGGGCGTGCGATTGCTGGCGAACAGTTATCGCGCGGCCCTGCTCGTCTCGTGGCTTCCGGTGTGAATCCCAAGAAAGTGCTGGTTGCAGCAGGAATCTGCGCTCTGGCTGCCTGTCTATGTGGGTTGGCTGTTATTGCACTAACCGGATATTGGTGGTTCATTCTGGTCGGCATTGCATGTCTGGCGGCCGGCTGGTTCTATGTCGGCGGCAAACACCCATACGGCTACCACTATTTGGGTGAGGTCTTCGTATTCATTTTCTTCGGATTGGTGGCCACCTGTGGCACTATGTTCGCCTTGTCTGGCGCGATTACGCCTGATGGACTGCTTGGTGGTTCAGCTGCGGGATTGGTTGCGGTTGCTGTGCTGTGCGTCAACAATCTGCGCGACATCGAATCTGACAGCAATCACGGCAAACATACGTGGATGACCGCAATGGGACGGCAAAACGGCACTATCTTCACTATCGCAATCCTGATTATTTCAGCATTGATTGCGTTGCACCATCTGTTGCAATCGTCGATATATGCAGCAAACAGCATTCCACTCATCGCACTAATCGCAATTATTGCAATACTGTGTGCGGCGCAAATTGCCGCATCATACGCAATCGCAAGAAAAACCTACCGTAGAGCATTGCCGCTATGTTCGCTCGATTCGTTGACTGTCGCAGCGATTTTCATGCTATCGACGATGCTTACATAACGTTTGACTGACAGTAGATTGCAACGGAATGAAAATTGTTGCATAAACGTAACTCGAATAATCGAGAAAACACTCGTTTTTGGGTGTGCGAAGCGGTAGACTGGCAGGTATGACTTACAAACTAGTACTGCTCCGTCATGGACAGAGCGCATGGAATAAAACCAATCAGTTCACCGGCTGGGTCGACGTCCCGC
>OLZW01002255.1_pt1 | contig 12724 bp, 8 predicted proteins | sample 1674281 | NCBI WGS metagenome assembly OLZW01 (sample SAMEA103958157, study PRJEB25191) | human gut metagenome | biome: human-associated habitat [ENVO:00009003]; feature: intestine environment [ENVO:2100002]; material: feces | place: Germany | collected 2013/2015
ACAGTTGCTGAACTCCACCGATGCGGTATTTGCCGGCCAGTGGCTGGGCGGTGATGCGCTGGCTGCTGTTGGTGGCGTTGCTCCGATTATCAGTTTGTTTGTCGCGGTGTTCGTTGGGCTGTCGGTTGGCGTAAACGTGGTAATCGCAGTCCATATCGGGCACGACGACATCGACAAAATCAGGGGTGCGGTACAGACCTCAGCCGCCGCCGCAGTGATTTGTTCGCTTGTTTTGGCTGTTGCCGGTGTTCTTTCAACCGATTTTATTCTTGCTGCAGTGAATATGCCTGCTGAGGCGTGGGCTGAGGGAGCGCAGTACCTGCATGTCTACTTCATCGGCATCGTTTTCTTGGTTATATACAACTTCGGTTCTGCTGTGCTTCGAGCTAAGGGAGACACGCGTCGCCCCTTGTACGCCTTGGCGATTGCTGCAGTGCTCAATATTGCATTCGATTACGCTGCGGTAGAGTTTCTTTGCTTAGGCGTATTTGGCATTGCGGTAGGTACGGTTACCGCCGATGCCGTATGCGCTGCTGTTATTGTTTATTTCTTGCTTACCGAAGATGAATCCTACCGTCTGGAGCTTAAAAATTTTAGGGTTGTGGGAATCGATCTCAAAACCCTTATGCACATAGGTCTTCCTGCCGCCTTGCAGGGTGCGGTATTCGCTCTTTCCAACATTATTATCCAGGCCGGTGTAAATAATCTGGGAACAGACAATGTGACTGCCTGGGCAACCTACGGAAAGGTGGACGGCCTGTACTGGATGATGATCAATGCTCTGGGAATATCCGTTACTACCTTTGTTGGACAGAACTACGGAGCAAGGCGGATGGACCGGGTGAGAAAGGGAGCAGGCGCCTGTATGGTGATCGGCGTGGTGCTTACGGCCATTGTCTCGACAGCGCTGTATTTCTGGGGGTACCTGTTTATTGAGCTTTTTACCTCGGATCCTCAGGTACAGCTCATCAGCCAGAGCCTGCGCGGCGCAGTGCAGAACACCCCGGAAGGCCGCGAGGGTATGGCTCTGGGCCAGTACATCGCCGGCATGGGCTTCTCCAATGTGGGTCTGGGCATCGTCCACTCCATGGCACATGGCCTGTCCGCTCTGTATGACACCCCGCACGGTGTGGCCTGCGCCATCCTGCTGCCGGTGGGTCTGGAGTACAACAAGAGCGTTGCCGGTGAGCGCTACCGCGCCGTGGGCAAGGCCATGGGTGTTGTGGGCATCGATGAGATGAACGATGTGGAAGCCGCTGACGCCACCATCGCCGCCGTCAAGCAGCTGAGCGCAGACGTGGGCATCCCCACAAATCTGCACGGCATCCTGAAGGAAGAGGATATCCAGTTCCTCGCCGAGTCCGCATTTGCGGATGCCTGCCGTCCCGGCAATCCCCGCGACACCAGCGTGGAGGAGATCGTGGAGCTGTATAAGAGCCAGCTGTGATTCCGCTCTGTAAATTCAAGCTGTAATTTTGAGCCCTGCTGTCCTTCGGGATGGCAGGGCCTTTTTCTAAGATGTATCTGAAAACAAAGCAACAGGCTGGATCTTCGTCTTTTCAGAGATGCCCGGAGAGCCTGCCGCGTCGCAGAGTGACAAAATTTCTGCACGGCTCTTGTACACAGCGCCCAAAACGGGTACAATCAATGCAGTAAGAAAAAAACTGGAAGCGAAAGGAACCTTATGACGCTGAACTTCTATACTCTGGGTGTTATTTATCTAGTATATTCCTTTTTGGGCTGGGTGGCTGAGACGGTAGTCGCGACCATCCGGGGCGGAAGGTTTGCCAACCGCGGTGCGGCGGCAGGCCCGTTCTGCTTTATCTACGGTACCACCGGCGTGCTGCTGGCCGTGAGTTTCGGCGACCTGCGCACCGAGCCGGTCTACCTGTTCTTTGCCTGTATGATGGCGGCAACGGTGATGGAATGGATCACCGCCAAGCTGCTGGAACGCCTGCACCGCCGCAAGTGGTGGGACTATTCCGGAAAAAAATTCAATCTGAACGGCTATGTGTGCCTGCAGTATTCGCTGCTGTGGGGTGCGCTGGGCACGGCAAGTGTGCTGTGGGGCAATAATGTGTTGCTGCAGCTGTGCGCGCATATCCCTGTCTGGCTGCTGCGCCCGGCAGTATGGGTCTCGCTGACGGTGGCGGTACTGGACCAGATCGGTTCGGCGGTGCTGGTGCAGCAGTATGCGGCCCGGCACCCGATGCTGGAGCAGCTCAACCAGAGACTGGGGGAGCGGTCGGATACGCTGCGCCGCAGGATCGCGCTTTACATTGAAAAACGCATCCAGTATGCTTACCCGGCTGCGGCCCGGCAGGAGCAGACTGCGCTCCGGAAGGGGGAAAAGAACTTCCTCAGCGTGTCCGATCTGCTGTGGCTGTTCGTGATCGGCGCGTTTCTGGGCGACATGGTGGAGACGGTGTTCTGCCGCGTGACCGCCGGGGTCTGGATGAGCCGCTCCAGTCTGGTCTGGGGGCCGTTCAGCGTGGTGTGGGGTCTGGCGCTGGTGCTGGCAACGGTGCTGCTGCGTCAGGAAAAGGACCGGAGCGACCGCTATCTGTTCGCCTTCGGCACCGTCATGGGCGGTGTGTACGAATACGTGTGCAGCGCCGTCACCGAGCTGCTGTTCGGCACCGTGTTCTGGGACTACAGCAAGTTCAAGTTCAATCTGGGCGGGCGCATCAACCTGCTGTACTGCTTTTTCTGGGGCATTGCGGCGGTGGTATGGATGCGCTACGGCTATCCGCTGGTGCTCAGAGGCATGAAGAAGGTGCGCAGCCGCGTCCGCCCATGGATGACCGTCCTGCTGGCCGTATTCATGGCGGTGAACATGCTCACCAGTGCGCTGGCGCTGGCCCGCTACGATGCCCGCACCAGCGGTGAAGCGCCCAAAAGCAGCATCGATACGCTGCTGGATGCGCATTTTGACGATGCCCGCATGGAGCGTATTTATCCCAACGCGAAGAAAGTGACCAAGGCCGGATGAAATTTCAACGCTCCTCTTGCACTTTGGTGCAAAAACCGGTATAATATTTTCCGGATAAAAGGGAGTAAAGGGCGCTCGTTTTGCAAAAACGGTGCGCTGTGGCGCAGCGACATCCCGGCAGAAATGCCCGCTGTGTCACCAGAAGCTTGAGACTTTTATTACACTTTCCCGTTTCTGGGCAGGATGTAATAAAGGCCTCTTTTTTATTGCTGCTCTGCCAAAAACAAAAGGAGAAAACTATGCTCATTCCTGTTTTGCTGTTCATCGTGGGCCTGCTGTGCCTCATCAAGGGCGGTGACTGGTTCGTGGATGGTGCCACGGGCATTGCCCGCCGCTTCCATGTGCCGGAGCTGCTCATCGGTGCCACCGTGGTGTCCATCGGCACCACCCTGCCGGAGGTGATGGTCTCCACCACCTCGGCCTTTACCGGCCACGGCGAGATCGCCTATGGCAACGCCATCGGTTCGATCATCTGCAATGCATCGCTCATTGCGGCCCTCACCATTGCGGTGAAGCCGGGCAAGGTAGACCCCAAGAGCCTGCGCACGCCGGTGCTGTTTTTCTTTGTGGCAGCGGCCTTCTATGCCGGTGTGGCCTACACCACCGGCTACTTCTCCCGCCCGGTGGGCCTGATCCTTCTGGCCATGTTCGTAGCGTATATCATCTGCAACGTGATGGCCATGAAGAACGCCCCCGCCCCGGAAGAAGAGGAGGAACCGGAAGAAAATGCGTCCTTTGCCAAGGAGCTGGGTCTGCTGGCCGTGGGCGCTGTGCTCATTGCCGTGGGTGCCAACCTGCTGGTGGACAACGGTACCCTGATCGCACAGGCACTGGGCGTGCCGGAGTCGGTGATCGCGCTCACCTTCGTGGCGCTGGGCACCTCGCTGCCGGAGCTGGTAACGGCCATCACCTCGCTGGCAAAGGGCCACGGTGCACTTTCGCTGGGCAATGTCATTGGTGCAAACGTGTTCAATCTGGTGCTGGTGAGCGGCGTTTCCGCCGCGGTGGCACCCTTTACCATTCCGCAGAACTCCATGCTCTTCGGCCACAATGCATCGCTGGTGCTGGAGTTCCCGGTCATGTTCGCCGTGATGCTGCTGCTCACCCTGCCCGCTCTCTTCAAGGGCAAGCTGAGCCGCCCGCAGGGCATTGCGCTGCTGTGCATCTACGCGGCATTCTGTGTGGTGCAGTTCACCATCTGATAAAACAGCAAAAGGCCGACGCAGCACTGCGTCGGCCTTTTGCCGTTTTAAGGGTTACTTTTTCAAATGGGAATCCCAGCCGGAAGAGGTGATGACCTGCTGATCCGGTGTGCACCACATGGCTTCCACGCCGTCCAGACTTTCCACGATCTTCATCCCGTCCTCCAGCGGCTGGCAGAACAGGCCGGTGGTCAGGCAGTCGGCAAGGCCGGAGTCGCTGCACAGCACGGTCACGCCGTTAAAGTAGGCGGCGGGGAACAGGGTGTCCGGGTCAATCAGGTGGTGGTAGCGCTTGCCGTCCACCACGTAGTAGCGCTGGTAGTCGCCGCTGGTCACAAGGGCCATATCGCTCATGTTGATGGCACCGTCCAGCATGGAATCCGAGGTGTATACATCCGAAGAGCTCCACGGGTTTTCCACGCCGCCGGTCCACTGGCTGCCGTCCGGTTTTACACCAATGGCGCGCAGGTTGCCGCCCACGCTCACCAAAGCGCTGGTCAGGCCGCGGGCCTCGGCAGCCTGACACACCATTTCCACGGCGTAGCCCTTGCCCACGCTGCCCACATCCAGCAGCATTTCCGGGTCGGCCAGATAAACGGTCTTGGCATCCGCGTCGATGATCACATTGTTGATATCACAGTGCTGGGCGGCTGCTTCCAGCTCTTCCATGGTGGGCAGCTTGTTGTCGGCATCCGTCTCGGCGGCTTCGGCAGCTTCGCGGTAATTGTGCCAGATATTCAGCACGCTGCCCATGGCAATGTTCAGCTTGCCGTTGGTGGTCTGGTACATCTGGTCGGCCAGCTCCAGCATGGAGAGGATGCGGTCGTCCACCTCCACCGGAGCGCTGCCGGCATTGTCGTTGATGGTTTTGACGTTGGTCACGCCGGGGTAATCGTTGTAGATATCATACAGCTGGTTATAGGTAATAAGGTCTGCGTGCAGGGCATCCATCTGGGTGTTGAATTCTTCCTCGCTCTCGCAGTAGGCGATCACCTGCGTTACGGTATCGAACACATCATAAAAAACGGTGGAATAGCGGGTAAGCTCTTTCTTTTTGGAGGCACAGCCTGCCAGCAGGCTCAGGCAGAGCACCCCGGCCAGCAGGGCGCTGACGAAACGTTTTGCGCGGGTCTTCATACGGTGCGGTTCTCCTTTGCGGCGGTAAAGGCGGCGTGCTCCTCCTGCAGGTGGGCCAGCAGATCGCCGAACACCCAGCTGCGGTTGGAGGGAGTCACAACGGCCTTGAGCGGAATGGTGACCTGTGCCTGCTTCATCAGATCCAGCAGGGTGTCTACGTCCTTCTCCTTGAAGTTGGCCAGAACCACTGCCGGCGGGTAGGCACCCGGTTCCAGCACCAGCGTGCGGGTGGCCTTGGTCTCCACCTCGCCCAGCAGCTGGGCCACGGTCTTGCCCGCATCGGCAGGGGAGACGAGCAGCAGCTTCATGCCAAAAGCAGGAGCCATGCCATCCAGTTTGCCGCGGTCGGCGGGGGAAAGGTTCCAGCCCAGAACCAGCGGGACACCGGCGTTCTGGTTGCGTGCGATATGTGCTTTCATAAAAAAACCTCATTTCAGGGTGGATTGCAAATACACTATAGTATAACACAAATACGCAAAAAATGGAATGCCGGGGGGGGGTCCGGTACTACCGGGAGAAGTTTCGGAAAATTTCGAGCAAAGGCAACAAAAATTAGAAGAAATTACAAGGCAAATTTCAGTGCAGGTGAAGATTGTATGCAGAAAATAGAGGTGCTATACTAAAAATGCGAGACATAAGTCTCAGAAATTTAACAGAAAGCAGAGGTTTTGAGGATGAAAAAACAGAAGATGCGGTTCATCAGTGCAGTGCTTGCGGCATGCATGATGACATCTGTCCTTCCGGTCAATGCACTTGCTCTGGGGGGGGTACGCCTGAAAATGGCGTAACTGCGCAGGAAGATACCGCAGTCGAAACGATCCCGTTTGAAGGCACGACCATCACCAAAGGCGGCAATTACGAGATCCCCGGGGGAAATTACGCTGGTAATATTACGATCAATCTGACCGATATAACGGAGACGGTGAATATTACCATTAAGGGAAATATAAAGCCTACATCTGCGGATCCCTTCATCGATGTAAAAAACGCCGGTGTTGTAAACGTTGAGATGGGCGGCCATGAATTTGATGGCACAGCTAAAAAGCACTTTATGTATATATACAACCCGACAGCAGATGTAACGGTCTCAAATGGTATGTTTAAGGCAAGCAGTTTTCATCCGTTCATGATAGGTTCAGGCGCGCTTACTGTAAATGATGCGGAAGTGGAGACAGGTACTTACTTTATTGTGGCTAGTGGCTCCAGCAATGTGACTGTGAATAGAGGCCGATATACGTTCAGCAACTCTACGGGTTATCCTGCAATATTTGCTTGTCCGGGGGGCAGCGTGACGTTGAATGACGTTACAGCAACTTCCACAGAAGCAGTGCTTTCGGTTTCAAATTCTACGGTAGTCGTCAATGGCGGCAACTTCAGTACCACCGGTACCAAAAGCTGCTTTGTCAACAGCTATGCAAACCTGACCATTAACAAGGGCGCCACAACAGAAGGCACCTTTGCGTCTGAGGGTGCCAGCTGCATCCAAAACAGCTGGGGCCGTGTGGAGATCAACGGCGGCACCATTACCTCGGATGCCGACTGCACCATCAAAAACCGCGGCAGCCTGCGCATGAACGGCGGCACGGTGGCTACCTCGAATGCGGAAGGCACGGTCATTGACTGCACCGGCAATTTCGGCGATACGTGGATCAACGGCGGCACCATCAAGGGCGGCAAAGACGGCATCCTTCTGAAGGATCTTGGCAGCTCCGGAGTGACCCTGAAGCAGGCGACCTTTGAGGACAACACCCAAAGCAATATCCATCTGGGTGCCGGGCAGAAGATCAACATCAAAAAGACCTTTACCGGCACGGCAAAGATCCTGACCGACGATCCAAGCCTCGGCCGTCATATCACGCTGGAAAACGAGGATCTCAGCTATCAGAACAAGCTGAAACTCGTCAGCGTGGATCCCAGATACATCATCGGCTATAAGCGCGGCGATGATGGCGTGGAATACCGCTATCTGGCAGATGCCAACGGCAGCATCGTCAACGCTGTAAATGCGAAGGCAACCGCTGACCTCGGTGCCGGGGAGCAGGAGCTGGATACTACCACCGTTGTGCCGAAAGGCACCACCGTGACCGTGACGGCAAACATCCCGGAGGGCGCAGAGTTCCTCGGCTGGAGCGCCGTGTGTGATGACCACAGTGTGCTGAAGCTGGGCGATGATCAGACCGAACACTTTGAGATGCCCGGTTGCAACGTGACCGTCGAAGCGCTGTATCAGGGTGGCAGTGTTGACCCTGTCAATCCCGGCGGCGGCAGCAGCAGCGATGTGATGGCCGGCATTGCGGCTGTTGCGCTGACCGGTGCAGCCGTGTGGAGCATTTACGAAACCGGAACCGGCATCTATCGCGTGCTGAATATGCCCGGCGTCCCCATGCCCTCCAACCGCGCCGGTCTGGCGACCCTGATCTGGGAAAAGGCCGGCTGCCCGGAACCGCAGACGGTGAAGAGCTTCAGCGACATCGATGACACCGACCTTCATCTGCGGCAGGCTGCCAGCTGGATGGAAGAGCAGGGTCTGATGGACGATGTGAAGGAAAACGAGTTCCGCCCCTATCGCTATGTGACCAAGCTCCAAACCTGCCTTGTCTGGGATAAGGCCAAGGAAGAGAGCCTGATCTCCTGAAAAGTAGATCATTCTTGTAACAGCCCCGGGGTGACCGCAAGCGCCCCGGGGTTGTTTTTTCACAGGAAAAGGGGCAGAACCGGAAGATGCCGTTTATATCCACGAACCCTCCCGTGAAAAAGCAAACAAGCCAGACCCGCAGGTCTGGCTTGTTTGCAATATCAAAAATATTCTTTCCGCTGAATATATCCAGAGCGAAGCGGAGGATCTTTCAAATCATCAGTTCAGCTTTTTGCCGAAGAACTCCACCTCTTTGCCAATGAACTGCATCAGCTCATCGAACTGGTCGGGGGTCAGGCTCTGGGCACCATCGCACTTTGCCTTGGCGGGGTTGTTGTGCACCTCGATCATCAGGCCGTCGGCACCGGCAGCAACAGCGGCCTTTGCCAGATCCGGCACCATCCATGCGTGGCCGCAGGCATGGCTGGGGTCCACAATAACGGGCAGGTGGGTCATCTTGTGCAGCATCACCACACCGGCAAGGTCGAGGGTGTTGCGCATGCTGGTCTCAAAGGTGCGGATGCCGCGCTCGCAGAGGATGACGTTCTCGTTGCCCTCGGCCATGATGTACTCGGCGCTCATCACGAACTCTTCCAGCGTATTGGCCAGGCCGCGCTTGAGCAGCACCGGCTTGTTCTGGCGGCCCACGGCCTTGAGCAGCTCAAAGTTCTGCATGTTGCGGGCACCCACCTGAATGAGGTCTACATTCTCGAACAGGGGCAGGTGCTCGGTGTTCATGATCTCGGTCACGATGGGAGCACCGGTGGCGCGGCGTGCCAGCTTGAGCAGGTCGAGGCCCTCGCTGCGCATACCCTGAAAGGAGTAGGGCGAGGTGCGGGGCTTGAATGCGCCGCCGCGCAGCAGGGAAGCACCCGCAGCCTTCACGCGCTGTGCGCAGTAGGTGATCTGCTCCTCGCTCTCAATGCTGCAGGGGCCTGCAATGACCGCAAAGTTTCCGCCGCCGATCTTTACGCCGTCCACATCGATCACGCTGTCGTCCGGGTGGAACTTGCGGTTGGCCTTCTTATAAGGCTCGGTCACGCGGCGGCAGGTCTCCACCACCGGGTTTGCCAGCACCCAGCTCTCGGCCACGGCCTTGGTGTCGCCGATCAGGCCCAGAATGTGGCTCTCACTGCCCTTGGAATCGTTGATCTGCAGGCCCATATCCTGCAGTTCGTGGCAGAACTCGCGTACCTGTACCTCAGGTGCGTTCTGTTTGAGTACGATGATCATAGTGCTTTGTCTCCTTTGCCTTATCGTGTGAAACGGCGAGGGAGACCGGCTCCTTTGCCGCAGCTTGCAGTGTCAAACTTCAGGGTTCTGAAGTGTGTGACGCTATGATATCACTTCAGGAAACTGAAGTCAAGAGAATTTTGAATTTTTTTGAAGAAAGTGGTAGAATGGGGGCAGGAAAAGGAAAAGCAGGCTCGCCCTCTCAGCTTCGCTTGCGCTCAGCAGCTCCCCCAAAGGGGGAGCCCTTGGCAAAAACGGAAACTTTGCGTGGATTGCCAAAGCCTCTCACTTTGGGAGAGGTGGCATTGCGTTAGCAATGACGGAGAGGGCGAGGACGCTGACCCAATGCCATCATACTTAAGAATAGAACCAGCTAAATATAAAGGGGAATACTACAATGGGAAAAGAAGCAAAAACCAATGCCATGCGCATTCTGGAGCGCGAGAAGGTGCCCTACACCGCCCACGAGTACGCTCATGAAGAGGGCGTTGCCGTGGCAGGTGTGGATGTGGCAGGCAGCATGGGCGAAGACCCTGCCTGCGTGTATAAGACGCTGGTGACGCAGGGCAATAGCAAAAACTATTTTGTGTTCGTCATTCCGGTGGCAGCAGAGCTGGATCTGAAAGCCGCTGCCCGCAGTGTGGGCGAAAAAAGCGTTGCCATGATCCATGTGGCCGATATCAACAAGGTCACCGGCTATGTGCGCGGTGGCTGCAGCCCGGTAGGCATGAAAAAGCAGTATAAGACTGTGTTCGATGAGAGCGTGCTGACGCAGGAGAAGGTCTATGTCTCCGGCGGGCGCATCGGCACGCAGGTGTGCTGTGCCCCGGCGGACCTCATCCGTGCTGCACGGGCAATTACAGCAAAAATTATTTTTTAAAAAAGTCCGTCTATTGTACAAAAAGTTAACGCATCCTATTTACATAAAATATACTTAAACTATAAGTCATACTTAAAAAGAAAAACAATGTCGAAACTGCACAAAACTTTTGAAAGTTTTTTGACGGCATGAAAACACAAGGTAGAATTTGTGGGAACACTCTTTTCAAAGATGTTTTTTTGCCGTAAACTGTATGTAGTACAGGGACGGCGGCCCGCAGAAAGGGCTTTTCCGCCGCCTGAAAACGCAAGCACAAGGAACTGCGGAGGAGAACTTCAATGATGAAGATGCTGCCGGGTCTCATGGGTCGAAACAACATTCGGGCATGTCAGGGGCATCGTGCAACTTTGTGCAAAGCGTCGGGAGAGCATACGCAGAATTAAAGGCCGTGGTACGGGTGTACCGCAGCCTTTTTTGTTTGTCGGTTGAGAAAGAGAGGTTTGGATATGGTTCGTAAAGTGGCTGTGATCATGGGTTCTGACAGCGATTGGCCGGTGGTAAAGGGCGCATGTGCCCAGCTGAAAGCGCTGGACATCCCTTTTGAGGCGCACATCCTTTCGGCACACCGCACCCCTGCCGGGGCAGCGGAGTTTGCCAAAAGCGCCCGTGCCAACGGCTTCGGCGTGATCCTGTGCGCAGCAGGCATGGCAGCACATCTGGCGGGTGCCTTTGCTGCCAACACCACCCTGCCGGTGATCGGCATTCCCATGAAGGGCGGTGCCATGGACGGCATGGATGCCCTGCTTGCCACGGTGCAGATGCCCAGCGGCATCCCGGTGGCAACGGTGGCTCTGAACGGTGCCAAGAACGCCGCATGGCTGGCTGCGGAAATTCTGGCTTTGAGCGACGACGCTCTGGCCGAAAAGCTGGCAGCAGAGCGCACCGCCATGGCCGCACAGATCGCTGCCAAAGAGGAAAAGCTGCAGGCTGAGATCGCCCAGCTGTAAAGGAGAACCAATGTCTGATTTTGCATATCCGCTGCACGAAGAATGCGGCGTTTTCGGCATTTACGACCGTGCCGGTACCGAGGATGTGGCCGCTGCGGCCTACTCGGCTCTGTATGCCCTGCAGCACCGTGGTCAGGAGAGCTGCGGCATCGCCGTAAACGATGATGGCGTGATCAACGGCCACCGCGACCTCGGCCTTGTGAACGAGGTGTTCACCCCGGCGGTGCTGGCAAGTCTGGCAAACCCCAATGCGCACATGGCTACCGGTCACGTGCGCTACGCCACGGCAGGCAGCCGCGTGCGGGCCAACGCACAGCCCATGATCGTGCGCCATGGCCGCGGCACCATGGCACTGTGCCACAACGGCAACCTGACCAATGCCATCGAGCTGCGCCGCCAGCTGGAAAATGAAGGTGCCATCTTCCACGGCTCCTCCGATACCGAGGTGATCTGCTACCTGATCACCCGCAACCGCCTGCGCATGGGCAGCATCGAGACCGCCATCAGCAAGACGATGGATGTGCTGGAGGGTGCCTACAGTCTGGTGATCATGTCGGCCACCAAACTCATTGCAGTGCGTGACCCCCGCGGCTACCGGCCCCTGTGCATCGGCACGCTGCCCGGCGGCGGCTACGTGTTTGCCAGTGAGAGCTGTGCACTGGACGCTGCCGGTGCCACCCTGCTGCGGGACGTGGAGCCCGGCGAGATCGTGGTGGCAGACGCAAAAACCGGTGAGCTGCGTAGCATCAAGGATCACTGCGGTCGGCCGGACACCCAGATGTGCGTGTTCGAGTTCATCTATTTCTCCCGTCCGGACAGCATCATCGAGGGCAGCTCGGTGCACGAGGCCCGCAAGCAGGCTGGCCGGTTCCTTGCACAGGAACACCCCGTGGAAGCGGACGTGGTCATCGGCGTGCCGGATTCCGGTCTGGATGCAGCGCTCGGCTACTCGCAGGAGAGCGGCATCCCCTATGGCATCGGCTTTATTAAGAATAAGTACATCGGCCGCACCTTCATTCAGGGCAGCCAGAAGCAGCGCGAGAACAGCGTGCGCATCAAGCTGAACGTCGTTTCCAGCACGGTCAAGGGCAAGCGCGTGGTGCTGGTGGATGATTCCATCGTGCGCGGCACCACATCTGCCCGCATCATCAAGCTGCTGCGGGACGCCGGTGCCACCGAGGTGCACTTTATGGTGTCGGCACCGCCGTTCAAGTACCCCTGCTACTTCGGCACTGACATCCCGGATCAGAAGCTGCTGGTGGCCACCGGCCGCACGGTCGAGCAGATCAATGAAGTGATCGGGGCCGATACGCTGGGCTACCTTTCCACTGAGCATGTTGTCCAGCTTACAAAGAACGCAAAATGCGGATTCTGCACCGCCTGCTTTACCGGCGAATATGCCGTGAAGCCGGACGAGGTGCTTTCCACCGATATTCACGAACGCCACCTGAACGACCGTCCCAAGGACGAGAAAAAGTTAGGAGAGTAAGACCATGGAAAAAAGCTATTCTGAAAGCTATGCAGCCGCCGGTGTGGATATCACCGCCGGTTATCGCTCTGTTGAACTGATGAAGCAGTATGTGGCTCGCACCATGAACGAGCACTGCATTGGCGGTCTGGGCGGCTTTGGTGGCCTGTTTGAGCTGGACTGCACCGGCTACAAGCACCCGGTGCTGATCTCCGGCACCGACGGCGTGG
>OLZW01002270.1_pt1 | contig 12678 bp, 12 predicted proteins | sample 1674281 | NCBI WGS metagenome assembly OLZW01 (sample SAMEA103958157, study PRJEB25191) | human gut metagenome | biome: human-associated habitat [ENVO:00009003]; feature: intestine environment [ENVO:2100002]; material: feces | place: Germany | collected 2013/2015
ATCTGGACGTGGTCAAGGCCAAGCTGAAGAACAAGTTCGGCGTGGAGATCGGCCTGGAAGCTCCCCGCATCGCCTATCGTGAATCCATCCGCAAGGCCTGCCAGAAGCAGGGCCGCCACAAGAAGCAGACCGGCGGCCACGGCCAGTTCGGTGACGTTGTCATCAACTTTGAGCCCTGCGACAGCGAGCAGGTGGTGTTTGAGGAAAAGGTGTTCGGCGGCAGCGTGCCCAAGAACTTCTTCCCCGCCGTGGAAAAGGGCGTGCGCCTGGCCGCCGAAAAGGGCGTGCTGGCCGGTTACCCCGTGGTGGGCCTGAAGGCCACCCTGCTGGACGGCAGCTACCACCCCGTGGACAGCTCCGAGATGGCCTTTATCATGGCCGCCAAGCTGGCTTACAAGGCCGCCATGCCGGAGGCCGGGCCGGTCATTCTGGAGCCCATCCACACCCTGAAGGCCCATGTCCCCAACGACAACACCGGTGACATCATGGGCGATGTGACCAAGCGCCGCGGCCGCGTGCTGGGCATGGAGCCCGACGAGGACGGCCTGCAGACCATCATCGCCGAAGTGCCGCTGGCTGAGCTTGCAAACTTTACCACCTTCATCCGGCAGACCACCCAGGGCCGCGGCTGGTTCACCACCGAGTTTGCCCGCTACGAGATCCTGCCCGAAATGCTGGTGCCCGCCGTGGTGGAGCAGGCCAAGAAGCTGGGCAACCTGGATGAGAGCGCCGACGACTGAGCCGCTTTCTGACCGTTCCTGAATAACGACATTCCCGCAAGCCCCGTTGACACCTTTCCCTCTGTCGGCGGGGCTTTTTGCTGCGGGTGCGGTTTGTGCCGCCCCTTGACAAGCGCCACAAAAATCCCGTCCGAAGCAGTTCAGACGGGATTTTTTCTTGCACATTTTACGTTCTGGAAACGGAGATCAGCCCTTCATGGGCACAAAGCCCACCAGATCTTTGACGACCTCCCCGGCAATGATCAGCCCTGCCACCGAGGGCACAAAGGCGTTGGAGCCCGGCACTGCACGGCGCTGGGTGCACTTGCGCTGGGTGCCCGGGGGGCAGATGCAGTGGTTCTTGCAGCTGATGGAGTCGTCCTCGATGGGGGTCATGGCGGGCTCCTTGGAGTAGACCACCTTCAGGTGCTTGATCTTGCGCTTGCGGCACTCGGTGCGCATCACCTTGGCCAGCGGGCAGACCGAGGTCTTGTAGATGTCGGTCACCTCAAAGCGGGTGGGGTCCATCTTGTTGCCGGCACCCATGGAGCAGATGATGGGCACCCCGGCTTCCTTGCACTTCATCACCAGAGCCAGCTTACCGGTAACGGTGTCGATGGCGTCCACCACATAGTCGAACTGAGAAAAATCAAAGCTGTCCTGGGTCTCCGGGCCGAAGAAGGTCTTGTAGGTAGTGACCTTGATGTCCGGGTCAATGTCGTGGACGCGCTCCTCGGCCACATCCACCTTGAATTTGCCCACGGTCTTGCGGGTGGCAATGATCTGGCGGTTGAGGTTGGTCAGGCAGACCTTATCATCGTCGATGAGGTCCAGTGCGCCCACACCGCTGCGGGCCAGTGCCTCCACCGTGTAGCCGCCCACACCGCCGATGCCGAACACGGCCACGCGGGAATTGTGCAGCTTTTCCATTGCCTCTGCGCCCAGCAGCAGCTGGGTGCGGGAATACTGATCTTGCATTGCGTTTTGTCTCCTTGTTACTTTTCCACTCTCGTAATGATGCCGCCGCCCAGCACCACATCCCCCTGATACAGCACCACCGACTGGCCGGGCGTGGGGGCGCGCTGGGGCTGCTCAAACTCCAGCCGGAAGCCGTTTTCCGCCGGGTAAACGGTGGCGGCCTGCTCGGTCTGGTGATAGCGGGTGCGGGCCGTGACCCGCAGAGGCTCTTTCAACTCCGGGATGGCGATCCAGTTCACATCCTCCGCATAGACGATGTGGTCGAACAAAGCACTCTCCGGGCCGACGGTAACCGTGTTGGCCTGCATGTCCTTGCCGCAGACGTACACCGGGGCCCCCAGTGCCAGCCCAAGGCCCTTGCGCTGGCCCAGCGTGTAACGCACCGCACCGTTGTGGGTGCCCACCACCTTGCCGCTCTCGTCCAGAAAATCACCGGCGGGGTAGTGCTTGCCGGTAAAGCCCTCCATAAAGCGGGCATAGTCGCCGTCGGGCACAAAGCAGATGTCCTGGCTGTCGTGTTTGCGGGCATTGATGAAATGATGCTGCTCGGCGATGGCACGCACCTCGGTCTTGTGCAGGGCCCCCAGCGGCAGGCGCACATGAGCCAATTGCTGCTGGGTGAGGTTGTACAGCACATAGCTCTGATCCTTGCCCTCATCCAGCCCCTTTTTGAGCAGCCAGCGGCCGGTGTCCGGGTCCTGTTCCACCCGGGCATAGTGGCCGGTGACCACATATTCCATGCCGTGGACCTGCGCCCAGTTCAACAGATGGTTGAACTTCATGTATTTATTACAATCAATGCAGGGGTTTGGGGTGCCGCCGGCCTCATACACCCGGACAAACTTCTCGATGATCTGTTCCCGGAAGTCGGCGGTGAAGTCCAGCACCTCGTAAGGGATATCCAGGGCAAAGGCCACCTCGGCGGCGTCCTCGATGTCCTTTTCCGAGCAGCAGGTGTGGAAACCGGACTGCCCCAGCATCTCGTTGTGGGTCAGGCGCATGGTGATGCCGGTGCAGTCGTACCCGTCCCGCTGCATCAGCCAGGCAGCCACCGAGCTGTCCACGCCGCCGCTCATGGCAATGAGGGCGCGCGGGGGCCGGGGCGCAGAGTTCTGTGTGGTCATAGCTTCTCCTTTGGCGTGTTCAACACACTAAAATAGTAGTATAATAGTAACGCGGCAAAAACCAGTTGTCAAGACGCAGAAATTTGCCCTGCGGCGTCCAGCAGGCACTGCCGCTCGTTGAGCAGCTGCCCCCGGATGACCGCGTCCAGCAAGGCTTCCAGCGTCCTGCGCAGGCCGGGCCCTGCCGGGATGCCCGCCGCCATCAGGTCGCGGCCGTTCACGGCCAGCTGGCTGACCCGGCAGCACACGCCGTCGGCGTCCAGCTGTGCGGCCAATTCTGCCTGCGCGGCAAAATCAGCCGCCTGTTCCGGCTCCATGGCAGCGCCCAGCGCCGCCAGCCGCTGCACGGTGTGCAGGTCGTACCGGCCCAGCAGTTTCCGGATGCGGATGGCCGTATCGGGGGCAGCGGGAGCTTGTCCGAGGCCCGTCCGGGAGTTTCTCTGAGGACCGTCCGGAGGGTGGGACCCTGCTGCCGCAGGCAGTAGGGCGGGGGATGGAATGCCCCAGATCGTGTCCGAAGAGAAAGCTCCCGGATGGACCTCTCTCACCAGCACCGCCGTCTGCTCGATGCAGGTGTTGGAGCAGCGCAGGCGTTTCAGGGCCTTGCGGGTGCCGTCCTCGCCAAGGCTCATCAGAAATGCGGCCCACCGCACGGGCAGATCCTCTGTGCCCGCCGGGCAGGCATCCACCACCGGCTTTGCGGCCTGCAATGCCGGGGCGGAAAGCTCCGGAATAATAACTTTTAGTATTTTTTCATCAAGATATGCCGCCGGGGCGGGTGCTGCCAGCAATTTAGACAGCTCTTCTTCGATCCGCTCCACCGACACGCAGTCCAGATGGGCACACAGTGCCCGGGCCGCCTGCCCGGTGGGCGGGTCGATGGCAAAGCCGAACCGCGCCGCGAACCGGTACAGCCGCAGGATGCGCAGGGCATCCTCTTCAAAGCGGGTGGCGGGGTCGCCCACGGCCCGCAGGATGCCCTGCTGCAGGTCCTGCTGCCCTCCAAAGGGGTCGATGAGCCCCTCGGCATCGTTGTAGGCCATGGCATTGATGGTAAAGTCCCGCCGGGCCAGGTCCTGCCGCACATCCGGCACAAAGTGTACCTCGTCCGGGTGGCGGCCGTCGGTATAGGCCCCCTCGGTGCGGAAGGTAGTGGTCTCGTACAGCTGGCCGCCGTACTTGATGGTCACGGTGCCGTGCTGCAGCCCGGTGGGGATGCACTGCCCCTCCCCGAACAATGCCAGCACCTGCTCCGGCCGGGCACTGGTGCAAAGGTCCCAGTCCTGCGGGGTGCGCCCCAGCAGACTGTCCCGCACGCAGCCGCCCACCGCGTAGGCCGCATATCCGGCCCCGTGCAGCCGGGCCAGCAGAGCCGCCGCACCGGCGTCCAATCGGATGTTTTGCATGGGTCACGCCTCCTCGTACTGCAGGGTGATCTGCATCCCGTCTGCGCCGCACACTGCCGCCGGGAAGATGCTCTGCGCCTGGGGCAGATCTGCTTCCGGGTCGGTGATCATGGGGGAATAATGGGTCAGCCAGAGGCGATGCGCCCCGGCGCGGGCCGCCAACGCGGCGCTCTGCCCAAAGGTGCTGTGCCCCCACTGAGCTGCCTGGGCTTCCTGTTCCGGAAGCGCATAGGTGGCGTCGCAAATCAGCAGGTCAGCGCCCTGTGCGGCCTGCTCCAGCGCGGCGCAGGGGGCCGTGTCGCCGGAGAATACCATGCTCAGCCCCCGGCGCGGCGCGCCCAGCACCTCCGCCGGGGCCACGGTGCGGCCTTTCACGAGAACGCTCTGCCCCTGCTGCAGAAGTTTCCATTGCTGCACCGGCACCCCCAGCGCCCGGGCCCGGGCCGGGTCGAACCGGCCTGCCCGGGGCAGCTCCAACCGATAACCCACGCTGGGCACCCGGTGCCGGGTGGCAAAGGGGCGCAGCACAGCATCCGCCGGCCAGCCCTCCGACAGCGCATCCAGTGCCAGCGGCCCGTCTGCTTCCTGCAGGCGCACGGCATAGGGCAGCGGCCCGGTGAGGGCACGCACGGCGCTCCAGATGCCGGCAAGCCCTTTCGGCCCCACCAGCAGCAGCGGCCGGGTGCGGCCCTGGGCCCCCAGCGTCTGCAGCAGACCCGGCAGGCCGAAGATGTGGTCGCCGTGATAATGGGTCAGACAGACGGCGTCTGCACGCATCAGGTTGACCCCGGCACGGCGGGCCGCCGCCTGGGTGCCCTCGCCGCAGTCGAACAGCAGGCCGTGGCCGCCGCAGGCCGCAAAGGCCGCACTGAGGGCGCGGTCCGGCAGCGGCATGGTGGCCGCCGTGCCCAGTAAGGTGATCGTCAGCATAAAAACTCCTTTGGATGAATGGTTCTTCTTTTATCTTACCACAGCGGCCCCGCCTGCACAATCGTCTGCGGCCCTGCATAGGATAGGCAAATGCAAAAAAGGAGGCGCAGACCATGCGATACCGGCCCGGAGCACACCGTTCCTTCCGCCCACGGCACCGGCACTGGCTGCGCGGGCTGCTGCTGGCCGTGCTGGTGCTGGCGGTGCTGTTTCTGTTGTACGGCTGCGCCGTGCAGCGGCTGATCTATTCTTCCCGCGGGACAATGATCTTTCTGCCGGAACGGCCGCTGCTCTGAACAGCAAAAGAGGGACGACTGCCGTCGTCCCTCTGGGGTGGGTCACATCAGTAATTGATCTTCTTCAGCTCAAAGTAGCTCTGGGGGTGTGCGCACACCGGGCACTTGAGCGGAGCCGACTTGCCGATGAAGGTGTAGCCGCAGTTCCGGCACTGCCACAGCTGCTGCTCTTCGCGGGCGAACACCTTCTGGTTCTTCAGGTTTTCGGCCAGGGCGCGGTAGCGCTCCTCGTGCTCCTTCTCGATCTGTGCCACCATGGTGAACAGGGCTGCGATCTGGTTGAAGCCCTCTTCCTTGGCCTCCTTGGCCATGCGGGGGTACATCTCGGTCCACTCGTCGTGCTCGCCACCGGCGGCCATGTCCAGACAGGTGAGCGTGTCGGGGATGGCACCGCCGCACAGCAGCTTGAACCAGATCTTGGCATGCTCCTTCTCGTTGCCGGCGGTCTCCTCAAAGATGGCAGCCAGCTGCTCATAGCCTTCCTTCTTGGCCATGCTGGCAAAGTAGGTGTACTTGTTGCGTGCCTGGCTCTCGCCTGCAAAGGCTTCCCACAGGTTTTTCTCGGTCTTGGTACCCTTGAGTTCCATACTCTCTTCTCCTTTTGTTCTTCGGTGTCTGTATCGGCAGCCCCACTGCGGGGCTTCAGGTTCTTGTCTCTGAACAGAGTATACCACAAACGGTGAAAAAAATCAAGAATCGTTCCTATTTATTTTGAGAATTATTTTCAGTTATGCTGTTTCAGGGCGCACACGGCGATGCTCAGGGCGCTCCATGCCGCCTGATACATCAGCACATAGGTCACCGGCAGCTGCCAGATGCTGCGGGCGCTGGTGAGCAGCACCGCAATGGCCACCGAGAACAGCACCGACACCATCTGCACCGTGGTGGCCGTGGTCTCGGCGTTCTGGGCCTTGTCGGCTGCGCGCAGGCCGCCGGTCAGGCTGGCAAAGCCTTTCTGATGGTACATGCAGCAGGGCGCATCCTCGGCCGGGGCGGCCTCGAGGGCGGCGCACTGCTCCTGATCCAGCAGGGTGACCATGCCCTCCGGCAGGCGGTAGGCCTCGGTGATGTGCTTTGCGGTCAGGCTGGGGTCCAGACTGGTGACCAGCAGACGGATGTTCTCCTGCTGCAGGGCGGCAAGGCTGCGGGCGATGTTGCGGCCGCCCACATAGCGGATCACGAACATGGCATGCACGTTGCCGGACACCGCCAGATACAGGATCTGCAGCTCCCCGTTTTTGGAGTGCTGGTTCTCGTAGTCCTCGTCCGGCAGGATCACGCCCTCCTGCTCCAGGAAACGGCGGGTGCCGATCTGGATGTGGTTGTTGTCGCACCAGGCGGCAAAGCCCAGCCCGCGGTGGATCTCCAGATCCTTGACCGGGAACAGGATGTCGGTGCGGTCCTCAATGATCTGACGGAACAGCCCCTGCAGAGTACCGCCGCTCTGGTTGAGCACGCTGGCCGCGTACAGGATGGCGCGGTCGATGCGGCCGCCCTTGAAGATGCGGATATCCTCCAGCACCACGCTGTCGGCGGCAAACAGGTCCTCGGCATCCACCTGAAGGGTGTCGATGCCGCCCAGTTCCTGAATGGCCGCCCAGCCGGGCACCACGGCCCCCACGGCACCGGCGGCACGCTGCAGGCGCAGCGCGGCCATGCCGGCGATGAGGGTGGAGGACAGGGGTGCGCCCATGCACAGCACCGCCGTCAGGGCAGCAGCGGCCAGCTTCACGTCACGGCCTACCACCAGACACAGCAGGGCGCTGAGCAGGGCCACGCCCAGCAGGATGTACCCGTTCTTCTGTGCACGGCGTTCCCCGGCGCGCTCGTCCAGGCTCTGTGCCACAAAGCCTTCGTCCGCCGTCCGGGGGCGGCTCAGCAGCACCCAGGGGTCCTTCTGTTCCAGATCCCGTGCCAGTGCCCGGATCAGGTCCTTGTCCCGGGTGCGATACGCTCCCTGCAGGTCGGTGGCTTCGCCCAGCAGTTCATAGCCGCCGCGCACGGCAGACAGCATCACCCGGCTGCCCAGCAGCGCCAGGAACAGCCCCAGGGCTGCAACGCCGGTGAGGATGGACAGGCCCTCGGTGGTGCGGTAGGAGTTGGCCGTGAGCAGGGCCGTGACGGCCTGCAGCAGCGCCGCCACAGCGGCCAGTGCGGGCATCGTCTCTGCCGAGGGGCGGCCCCGCAGGCCGTTCAGGCCGTCGCGCAGGACCGGGAAGCTCACCACCAGGCTGGCGGCATACAGCAGCAGATTGGCGGCGTAGAAGGCCGCCGGGGCGGCATCCGGGTCCAGTGCGGCCAGCGGCGGCAGCAGCCGGTCGGCCACCAGGCCCACATGCAGCAGCACCACGGCCAGGATCCCGGCCAGTACACAGCGCAGAGTAAGCTCTGCACTCATGCGGCGCAGCTTCTCGCCCACGCTCTCGGGGGCTTCGTCCTCCGCCGGCAGGGCGTCCTCCGCCTCGGTTTTCAGCTCCGTCTCTCCGGCACGTTCCGCTTCGGCAGTGTCTGCGGCGGGCGCAGCCACCGGCGCGGCGGGAGATGTTTTCTCCGGGGCTGCCGGTTCTTCCGGGACTTCCGGCTTTTTCTCGTCATCGGCGTCGCCGAACATCCGGAACACCGATTTCTTTTCCGGCAGCGGCTTGTCGGCTGCAAACACCATGGTGGGCCGGGGCGGCTCCGGAGCCTTTTCCGGGGTCTCCGGCTCTTCCGGGTCATCCAGCGGCACATCCACGCTGCGGATGGGCTCCAGCGTTTCCTCCACCGGCTTCGGTTTTGCAGCCATGCCGTTCAGCATGTCCTTGAGCTGCTGCATCTCCTGCTGCTCCTGCTGTTCCTGCGGCAGCAGCACGTCCGGGGCGTTCTTGGGGTTCTGTGCAGCCTTCTTCCGGGGCTTTTCCGGCTGCGGAGCCGGGGCGGCAGGAGCCTTGGGCGGCTCCGGCTTGTTCTCCGGGGCAGGCTGCGGGGCCGGTTTGTCCGGCACGGCAGGTTTTTCCGGGGCAGCAGGCACTTCGGCTTTGGGCTGGGGGAAATCCGTGCCCGGGTCTGCAGTGCGCAGGGTCAGGTCCAGATCCAGCGGTTCCTCCCCGTCGTGCTTTGCCAGGGCATCTGCGCCCAGCAGCACCTCACCGGTGGGCAGTTCCAGGTCCGTCCCGGCCTGCGGAGCCTGCTTCGGTTTTGCATGGCCGAACAGCCGCCCGAACAGCCCCTTGTGCTCTTCCGCCGCTTCTTCCTCCCGGCGCACCATCTCGGCCGGGATATCCGCCACGGTGGTGGTGAAGAAATCGCGGAATTTCTCATCGCTTGCGGCGGCACTCTTGTGTTGATTTTTTTCCTTAGGCATCCTTGTTCCTCCCGTTCTTCAGATTGGGGTTACGGATCACGCCTGTCACGCATTCTGTGCTGCGCGCTGCGACTGGATCTCGTACAGGATAATGCCGGCCGCCACCGAGACGTTGTAGCTGTCCACACCGGTGCCCTGTGCGGCCATGTCCAGCCGCACCACACCGTCGCACAACTTCTTGACCAGCTGCGACACGCCGCTGCCCTCGCTGCCCAGCACCAGCGCGATGGGGCCGGTGAGGTTGTTCTTGCGCAGGGGCACGCCGTCCATGTCGGCACAGTACACGAACACGCCCTGCTCCTTGAGGCGGCGGATCGTCTCGCCGATGTTGGCCACGCGGGCCACCGGCAGCCGCTCAGCGGCACCTGCGCTGGACTTGATGACCGTGGGGGTGACCGAGGCGCCGCCCCGCTTGGGGATCACGATGCCGTGGGCACCGCACAGCAGAGCGCTGCGCATCACGGCACCCAGGTTGTGGGGGTCCTCAATGCCATCGCTCAGCACCAGGAACGGCGGCTCGCCCTTGGCTTTGGCCGCCGCCAGCAGGTCCTCCACGGTGGCATACGCGATCTCGCTGGCAAAGGCGGCCACACCCTGATGGCTCTCGGTGCCGGTCATCAGGCGCAGCTTGTTGGGGTTCACTCGCTTGACGGCTGCCCCGGCCTCCTTGGCCAGTGCGGTATAGTAGGCCGCCACGGCGGGGGCCATGCTCTCCGAAATGAGCACCGTATCCACGCCGGAACCGCTCTTCAGCAGCTCGGTCACCGGATTCTTGCCGTAGACCAGGCTCTCATTCCGGGTCTGCTCTTCCGGTGCACGGCGCGGGCGGCGGGGCTGATTTTTCTCTTCCATTCTATGTTCTCCTTCCGTTTCTATCGGAACGATGCAGCGCATGTTCCCCAGGGCGCGCCGCACCGCTTGCGCAGGCAGCCAGCCCGACGATTTTATCCGATGATAATCCAAGGTAAAGTATAGCATAAGCTGACCGGGTTTGCCAGCAAATTGCCGCTTTTTTGTCGGCCCGACCGGATTTTTTCACAGCTTGCCTGCGCCCCGGCCCGGTTTTGCAGAATTGTCCCTTGCTGCTGCGCCTTCTGCCCCTGCCGGGACCTGCCGTTTTGCCGGTCCGAAAAGTTTTCCACAAAAGAGGGCTATACATTCCGTAGAAGGGCCCGATTTTTTCCACATGTTGAAAACCCGGTGGAGAAAGTTCAAAAGTCCTGCTGTAAAGCCTGTTTTCCCTGTGGAATTTAACATTCTCCACTGAGTTTTCCACAATCTGGTTCGACATTCCCCCGCAGGGTGCGTACAATTTGTAATTTTCAAGTCGGAAATATGACAATTTTTTGATGCGGAACCACGCACCTTTTGAAATTTTCTCCAATATCAAATTGACGAATGTGGATTTGTGTTGAAAATTCCACGGTTTCTCCCATCCCGGGGACATTCTGCAAAAGTGGTGCAGGACCTTCAAAATTGTTGCAGATTCCCGCATTTCGGACCTTTTCCGCCCGCAAATGCCGCATTCCGCCCGGCGTTTGAAGAGAAAAACCGCCTGTTTGGATTGATTTTAAGAAGGGTTTGGGGTATACTAGTTTTGTAGGTTTGTTAAGCTGTGCACAATACGGCGCGGCATGACCGAAAACCCCGATCATATTTGGAGGTAATGAATAATGTTGGTAAATGCAACCGAGATGCTGCTCAAAGCACGCGATGGCCACTACGGTGTGCCTCAGTTCAACATCAATAACCTGGAGTGGACCAAGGCAGTCCTGACCGCCTGCGAGGAAATGAAGAGCCCCGTCATTCTGGGCGTTTCCGAGGGTGCCGGCAAGTACATGACCGGCTTCAAGACCGTCGCTGCCATGGTCAGCGCTATGGTCGATTCCATGGGCATCACCGTTCCCGTTGCCCTGCACCTGGACCACGGCACCTATGAGGGCTGTAAGGCCTGCATCGAGGCCGGCTTCTCTTCCATCATGTTCGACGGCAGCCACTACTCCATCGAGGAGAACGTGGAAAAGACCAAGGAGCTGGTCGCTCTGGCACATGCAAAGGGCCTGAGCATCGAGGCCGAGGTCGGTTCCATCGGCGGCGTTGAGGACGGCGTCGTGGGTGCCGGCGAGATCGCTGACCCCGAAGAGTGCGCAAAGATCACCGCTCTGGGCGTTGACTTCCTGGCTGCCGGCATCGGCAACATCCACGGCGTCTACCCCGCAAACTGGAAGGGCCTGGACTTCGAGGCTCTGGACCGCATCCACAAGGCCACCAACAACATTCCTCTGGTCCTGCATGGCGGTACCGGCATCCCCGACGAGATGATCGCAAAGGCCATCAGTCTGGGTGTCTCCAAGATCAACATCAACACCGAGTGCCAGCTGGTCTTTGCTGAGGCCACCCGTAAGTACATCGAGGCCGGCAAGGATCTGCAGGGCAAGGGCTTCGACCCCCGCAAGCTGCTGGCTCCTGGTGCAAAGGCCATCGAGGACAAGTGCAAGGAGAAGATCGAGCTGTTCGGCTGCGCCGGCAAGGGCTAAGCAGAAGCTCGTATCCTGACCGGTACACCACCCAATAAAGTATGCGCCCCCGCTGCACGGTTATGCACAGTGCAGCGGGGGCGCTTTTTACTTTATATGCGAGCACTCAGACGCGGGTCTTTTCCATATCTCCAAAAATGTATTGCATACAGTCCTGCACCCAGAAGCAGGCAAAAAATCGAATAGCTAAGGATCGGAAGCCGCAGCAGTACGATCTTACCCGCGATCTGGGTAAAGAACCAACCCGTTCCATACAGGGTCACGATATAAAACACCAGCCATGTAGCATATTTCAGCCAATGTTCTTTCGGCGGAAAGCCTACCTGTTCCATCATCCGGCGGAACAGTGCACAAAAAGCCGTCACTGCAACAACAAGCTGCATCAGATAGCCTACAGAAAGTTCAAAAACCCAATCACCAATTACCGGGTAAAGCAGCAGCCCTTCCACGCCCCACCCAAAGAAGAAATACAGCGGTGCAACAAACCAGAAGTAATCCCCGGCCCCCAGTGTTTTTAAACTTGGCTTGACCTCCTCTACAAAGGTTTTTGCATCCGAAATCGAATCGAACAGTTCCTGATTTTCCGCATTGGCTTGGATGGAAATATCAAGCAGATCGCTGCACACAAGTTCAATGCCGCAGAAGTCCCAGCTGACCCGACGAAGATAGCGGATCACTTCTTTCAGCTGCTCCTGACTTTTTTCTGTCAGCAGCCTGGCACGCAACCGGTTCGCTTTTCGCAGTGCAAAATACTTATTCATCTGGCTCCTCCTTAAAAATTTTTTCCACCAGCTGGCATAGCTGGCTCCAATCTTGTCGGAATTCAAGAAGCGCCTGCCGCCCTTCTTCCGTTACAACGTAGTATTTCCGGCTCGGTCCCTTGGGGGAAGGTCTGCGTTCTACTGCAACCTTTCCTTGCTGTTCCAGCCGCAGTAACAGCGGATAGAGTGTACTTTCACTCAAGTCAGAAAACCCGACCTGTTTTAGATGCATCACGATCTCATAGCCATAGGTCGGCTCTCTGCTGATGAATTTCAGAACACAGAATTCCAAAACGCCCTTGAGCAATTGTGTGTTGTTTTCCACTGGATACCTCCTTTTATCTATTATGTAATACATAGTAGCTTATCTATATTGTATTGCGTAGTAGTATTTTTGTCAAGTCCTGTCCTGTTATCATTTCGACCAAAATCCGCTCCATATTTTTGTGCAACAAAAAAGCCCTGAGATTTCTCTCAGAGCTTTCTGTTCAAGTCGGCGACTACCTATTTTCACAAGCCGTTTCCAGCTAACTATCTTCGGCACAAGTGAGCTTAACTTCTGTGTTCGGAATGGGAACAGGTGG
>OLZW01002271.1_pt1 | contig 12675 bp, 9 predicted proteins | sample 1674281 | NCBI WGS metagenome assembly OLZW01 (sample SAMEA103958157, study PRJEB25191) | human gut metagenome | biome: human-associated habitat [ENVO:00009003]; feature: intestine environment [ENVO:2100002]; material: feces | place: Germany | collected 2013/2015
CGGAAAACAAAAAACGCCCAGATGCAGTCCTTTCGGACTTGCATCTGAGCGATGGTGCAGTGGACGTATTAAGAAATGGAAGATTCAATCATCGGCTGCTGTGCGAGCTTCTGGAACATCCCGATTTTGCCCGGTGGATGACCGACCTTGAGATCTGTGTGGATGGTCTGGTCAGTGACCGCATCCGGGATATGAATGCCATGGTAGAAGCCACCCGGCAGGAACTGGAAAGACGATACCATGCCGATACAGAGGACCTGACCATGCGGACGCTGAAAGCGGCGCAGATCGACGAGGACGAATATTTCGGGCGGATCCTCTATGATGAGCTGGCGGCGATCCTGAAGCAGATCAAAGCGGCGCATGGGACCGATAAGACCACGTCGGACGGCGCAGCCATCGAGCAAGCGAGGAAGCAGCTTGAAAATGCACAGAAGTTTGAAGGTTCACCGTTGGAAAAGAAGATGAATGTCCTGATGGGACAGATCGGCATCGACTATTCCAAGCTGACGAAAGAAGAACAGATGACCTTGCTGCGAGTGTTCAATAAATCCTCTATGTTAAAGCACCGCACAAAGGCCGGGATGCGGGGCAAATACAGACGCTGATTATTTACCTTGCGGCTTATAGGGAAAAACGCTGCTGCGGCAGGAAGGAGAACGTACACCATTGGTTCCTCTGCAAGCCTGCGCTGGGTGGGCAAAGACCGTCAACTGCCACGCCCATCCGCGCATCCTTCTGCTGCAGAACAGGTGCTTGCCGGAACCTCTCGCAGCTCCTTTTCCGCATCAGCCGGAACCAAGGTGTAACACACTAGACTTTGCAGGCAAAGTCGTGTGCCAAAGGGATGCTGCCTCTCGCCTGTCGGCTCGGTCAGGTGCTTCAAAATGCGCTGCATTTTGAGGTCGCCACTGGCGACCCGCACCCCTTTGGAAACCCATCAAAATAGAAAAGCCGGATGCCAATCTTAAAGTAGATGACACTCGGCTTTTTATAGGTTACCGCATTTGTGCACAGAATTCTTCAAAGGTATTGGTTTTAAGCAATTCAAGGGTGCGGGATGTGGAGTTGAACAATTCCACGATCCTGTCGAAGGCGGGTTTAAAGAACTTCATCTCAGCTTCGGTAATGCCGATCATCAGAACGAAATGCACCGTTTTCTTTTTCCACTGAATTGGCATATCATTATGGATAACACAGATGAAGGAACGGTCGGCGTACTGATTGATGGCGTGAGGCACAGCCAGTACATCGGTGAAGGCGGTACTGGAAAACGATTCGCGCTGCAGAACGTCCTGTACAAATTCCTCTTTCGCATAGCCATGTTTGACACACTGTTCTCCCATGAAATGAATGTAGGCTGCGGCATCGGACAGACTCACGTTGCGGAAATACAGTTCTTTGTGCAGTAGGCTCTGCAAAAACTGGTGGGCACGGGCAAGTTCCCGCTCGGTGCTGATGGAGCTTAGTTGGGCGCGGATACTTTCACAGTTGGCTTTGGTCAGGATCGGGCTGATCTGCACTACATGCGGATGCTGTATGCCCAGCGGCAGGGTTGTCAGCACAAGGTCGCATTCCGGCTGACGGTTGAGGTACCGGTTCAGGGGCAGAACTTCCTTTACGATGATCTGGTTGGCAAAAGCAACATTGATCTCGTGGATCAGCTGCCGTGCCAGCATATGGTAGGACTCCACAATCACTACACAGGTGGCGTGTTCCCGGCTCTGCTTGTTGTTCTCCAGATAGGAACCAATGTGAAACGCAATGAATGCGATCTCGTCCTCGCTCACTTCGATATGGTAGATCTGCGCAAAGCGGTGTGCAAAGTAGACCGCCATATCGTAGACAGGGGCATAGTCTTTTTTGAACTGCAGCGCAATGGGATTGGGGTAGCTGATATGGAAGGCACATCGCTGCTGCGCATAATACATGTGCAGGGAGAACTGCAGGATATAGTCGTTGTCAAATTCCGGGGTGCAGTACCGCTGGGACATCATGGAAAGGATGGAAGCCACATTGTGGATGAACTCCGGGCTGATGACACACTGGATATCCACGGTTTCGTGCTCCACCGAAAGGGCAATCAGCATCAAAATCTGTTTATAATCCCGCTCCGGGATGCGGATGCTGTATTTTTGCTCGAAGTTTGCCGAGATCATGTCGGCCAGATTTACGATGTCTTCCCGATCCTGAGAGGATGCCAGCAGCTCGTCTACCGAGATGGGCGGTTCTTTGTCGTCCAGCTCATTGCCGATGTTCAGCCGGATGAGGATGACCAGAATATGGATCAACAGATTATTCAGCGCAAAATCGTTCAGAAACAGTTTGGACTCCTGACAGGTCGTGAACAGCTCCTGCATAATGCCATCGATATCCTGAGAGGGAAACAGCTGTTCCAACGCATCTTTAGAATTGAAAAAGCCGTAGGTGTTGCGCACGGCAAGGCTGCCGATCATTTTGCGACGGTTCTGCTCGCTGCCACGCAGATAGAACTGGTATTTCTGAGATTCGATGCGCAGGTCGTATTCTTTGGCGATCTCTTTTACCTGTGGGATGACGGTATTCAGAATGGTGCTGGAACTGACATACAGGGCTTCAGCTTCGTCAAAAGCGTTGACACCCTCCTTACTGGTCAATAGATCAGAGAGCACCTTCCAGACGCGGGATTCTGCTTCGTTGGGCAAGGTGTCCAGACTGGCAGTATGGCTTTCCAGACGGTAGCCCTCCCGGGAGGAAGTAATAACGGCCTTGCCCTCCTCGTTGATGGCTTTGATGTAGTTGCGCACCGTCCGTTCACTGGTGCCGAGCATATTGGCAAGTGCTGCAGAGGAAATGCTCTGCGATGCGTCGGATAAGATCTTCAGCAGCTGCGTGCGCTTATCGGTTTTCATGCAGAGACACTCCTTCTATAAAAATACAGGTGAAAGACAGAATAAAAATTCATCTTATATAGTATAGCAAATGGAAGAAGAAAACTAAACCATACTTTTTTCCGCCTTGTTGGAAAGATGAGGAATTTGCCGGAACCGGGGAAAAACTTTGTTTTGTTTTCACAAACGGACCTGATATACTGAGCACAACGAAACCCGGAAGCGATTCCGGAGAAAAGAATTGTTGCATTGGATATGGAAAGGAGTAATTGTTATGACCCGTATCTTACTTGCCTGCGGCATTGGTGCTTCCACCGGCTTTATGGCCGCCAATATGCGCAAGGCCGCAAAGGCTCAGGGTTTGGATGTTTCCATCCACGCTGTGAGCAAATCTCAGGTGCCGGAGTACGCCGACAAGATTGACGTGCTGCTGCTTGGCCCCCACTTTTCAGCCGAGGTCCCCAAGTATAAGGAGATGCTGAAGGACCACAATGTGAAGGTGACTTCCATTGATCCGGACGACTATGCTGCATTGGATGGCGAAGCCATTCTGGAGTCGGCCCTCGAGTTTTATGAAGAAGGTTGAAATGGGAGGAAAAAACTATGATGGAGAAGATTCAGGCGTGGATCGAGAAACATCTCGTTCCGGTCATTAACAAGATCACGTCGAACTTCTGGTTCGGCATCGTGGCAGATGCGGTCCTGTTCATTGTTCCGTTCTCGATGGTCAGTGCCATCCCGTCCCTGTGGGCCATCCTCCGCCGCTTTGTTCCGGTGCTGCCGGACATCAGCCCGCTGAGCACCTTCTCGTTTGGTCTGATTGGTCTGTTCGTGGTATTCGTGATCCCCTACAACTGCCTGCAGAAGATCGAAAAGAAAGACCGTTCCATGATCGCAGGCTTTACCGGCATCGGTGCCTACATGATGTGCATGAACTTTCAAACGGTGGACGGCGGCTCGCTGGTTTCCATGAACAAGTTCGGCGCAGGCGGTATGTTCACTGCTATGGTGGTCGGTCTGATGGTGGCTGTCATCTACAAGCTGCTGGCCAAGTATTCCTTCTTTGGTGAGGACAGTGTGATCCCCGATTTTGTTAAGAACTGGTTCGACAACATCGCGGCCATCCTCATCAGCCTGACCGTTGCCTATCTGTTCACCTACATTGCAAAGATCGATGTGTTTGCCATGGTGCAGATCCTCATGAAGCCGGTTACCAGTTTTGCACAGAGCGCACCTGGCGTCATTATGATCGTGTTCCTGCAGAATGTGTTCTACTTCTTCGGTGTCTCCGGCTGGGTGTTTACCCCTGTTACCCGCAGCATTACTCAGGCTGCTATTGCTGAGAATGCAGAACTGGTAGCTGCCGGCCTTGCGCCCAAGAATATCTACGCTTACGGTTTCAGCCGTTATCACCACATCGGCGGTCAGGGCGCTACCCTTCCGCTGGCACTGTTCATGCTGCGTGCAAAATCCAAGAAGTTCCGTCTGCTGGGCAAGGCTACGCTGGTGCCCTCCATCTTCAACATCAACGAGCCTTTGCAGTACGGTGCAGTCGTCGGCAACCCCTTTATGCTGATCCCCACCGTGCTCATCGCCATCATCCTGCCCGGCTTCTCCTACCTGTGGTTCGCCATGGGCTGGGGCACCATCAACTACGTCAACTTCGATATGAACTTTGCCCCCAACGCCGTGTCTGCTTTCTTCATGTCCGGCGGCGACTGGCGCAACGTTCTGCTGATCTGCATCAACTTCGTGCTGGCTGCGCTGATCTGGTATCCGTTCTTTAAGGCAGCGGACAAAGCAGAATGCAAGAAGGAAGCCGAGCGTGAAGCCGCCAAGGCCGCTAAGAAGGCTGCCAAGGCTGCAGCAAAGGCATAATTGTTTCGAGTAAGATAAGAGGAAAATGAAGGCGAGGTAACATCCTATGGAAGAAAACGAAAAGCGCGATATCAATATGGTGGCGATGGAAGTCATCATGAACGCAGGCGATGGCCGCGACAAGATCGATGAAGCACTGGCCGCTATGGCCGAGGGCAAGCTGGACGAGGTGGACAAGCTGCTGGAAGAGGCAGAAGCGCTGATCGTCAAGGCACACAACGCCCAGACCGAGGTCATTCAGAGTCAGGTCAGCGGTGAGAGCATGGAGTATTCCCTGCTGTTCGTCCATGCGCAGGATACGGTCATGACCATCACCACCGAGCTGCGCATGACCCAGAAACTGCTGCCCATCGTCAAGATGCTGCTGAACAAGAAAGGAGACTGAACCATGGCAAAGACATTCCCGGAAGGATTTCTCTGGGGCGGCTCCACCGCCGCCAACCAGATCGAAGGCGCATGGAACGAGGGTGGTCGAGGTCCGGCTACTTCAGACTTCGCCCGCCTGATCACCAAACAGATCCGTGATACCGAGGGCACCTTTGATGTGCATGTGCCCCACAATGCAGCCTCCAAGGAAATGGTGGAGGACATGAAGGCTCACCCGGAAAATTGGGAGCTGCCCAAGCGCCGCGGTATCGATTTCTATCATACCTATAAGGATGATATCAAGCTGTTCGCCGAGATGGGCTTCAAGGTGTTCCGCATGAGCATCAGCTGGAGCCGCATCTTCCCCAACGGTGATGATGCCATCCCCAACGAAGAGGGTCTGAAGTTCTACGATGCAGTGTTCGACGAGCTGCACAAGTACGGCATTGAGCCGCTGGTCACCCTGTCCCATTTTGATACACCGCTGCATCTGGCCGAGGAGTACGGCGGCTTCCTCAGCCGCCACACCGTAGAGGCCTTTGAAAAGTATGCCGAGACGGTCATCCGCCGCTACAAGGGCAAAGTCAAGTATTGGCTCACCTTCAACGAGATCAACAATGTGCTGTCCAACCCCTTTACCAGCAGCGGCGTCATCTTTGACGGCGCACCGGAACCCAGCAGCTGCAACCCCTATCTGGGCCACTGGCAGGAGAAGTTCCAGGCTGTGCACAACCAGTTCGTGGCAAGCGCACTGGCTACCAAAAAACTGCACGAGATCGACCCGGATGCCAAGATGGGCAACATGCTCTGCCGTCTGGAGAACTACGCGGAGTCCCCGAAGCCCGAGGATCAGCTGCAGGTCATGTTCGAGGATCACTTCAACTGGTTCTTCACCGATGTGCAGGCCACCGGTGAGTATCCCTACTATATGCAGCGCTTCTTTGATGAGAACAACATCCACATCGAGATGGGCAAGGATGATACAAAGATCCTCAAAGAGGGTGCGGTGGACTTCATTACCATCAGCTACTACATGACCTACATCATGCGCTATAAGGGCAGCCCGGTGCCGCAGCCCATCGGCCGTCTGTTGTCCGATATCAAGAACCCCTACCTGCCCAAGTCCGAGTGGGGCTGGACCATCGACCCCATCGGCTTCCGTATCACCCTGAACCGCATTTATGACCGCTACCACAAGCCCATCTTCATCTCCGAGAACGGTCTGGGCGCCGTGGATCACTTTGATGAAAAGGGCCAGATCCAGGACGACTACCGCATCGACTACATGCGCGCCCATGTGGAGCAGCTGCGGGAGGCGATCGCAGATGGCGTGGACGTGTTCGGCTACGCATGGTGGGGCCCCATCGACCTGATCTCTTCCGGCACTTCCGAGATGACCAAGCGCTACGGCATGATCTATGTGGATCAGGATGACTACGGCAAAGGCACCGGCAAGCGCCTGCGCAAGAAGTCCTTCTACTACTATAAAAAGCTCATTGCTTCCAACGGCGCGGATCTGGAAAATGATGTGACGATCCCCGAAGAATAACCTGCATAACCGGAGACCCCATTCTGCAAAGGAGCAGAGCTGACCAACCACAGCTCTGCTCCTTTTTGCGGTGGTATGGCTGCTATGTGAAACGGAGGAAACTGTATGATCGAAAAAGAAGAGCTGGATCGGTTTATAGCGTCCTGCAAGGATGAACAGGCAGAACTGCTCATGACGCTGGGCCGCATCCCGGCCCCCAGCCACCACGAGGAAAAGCGCGCTGCGTTCTGCAAAAAGTGGTTCGAGCACGAGGGCTGCAACGAGGTGTGGATCGATGAAGCCCAAAACGTGATCTGCAAGTTCAACTGCGACAAGTACGATGAGATCACTGTGATGATGGCCCATATGGACGTGGTGTTCAACGATACGGAAGAACTGCCTATGCGCCGTGACGGCGACATCCTGCGGGCACCCGGCATCGGCGACGACACGGCCAATCTTGTGAACCTGATGCTGGCCACCCGCTTTCTGGTGCAGCACAAAGATCGGTTGCACACCGGTCTGATGATCGTGGCCAACAGCTGCGAAGAAGGCCTTGGCAATCTGAAGGGCTGCAAGGAGATCTTCAATAACTACGGCGACCGTATCAGGAGGTTTTATTCCTTCGACGGTTATATGTCCCAGTGCACCAGCATCGCCGTAGGCTCCCACCGCTACCGGATGCAGGTGCAGTGCCCCGGCGGGCACTCCTATCTGGACTTCGGCAAAGACAACGCGATTCAGATCGCTGCCGAGATCATTCACGAGCTGTACCGGATCACCCCGCCGCAGCAGGAATACACCACCTACAATGTGGGCCGCATTGAGGGCGGCAGCACAGTCAATTCCATTGCACAGGAAGTTACCCTGCTGTACGAGTACCGCTCTGCCAGTGAAGCGTGCCTGCAGGTCATGAAGGGGGAACTGAACCGGGTGGTGAATGAATTCCGCGCCAAGGGCAAAAAGATCAATCTGGAAGTGCTGGGCGTTCGCCCGGGCTGCGGTGATGGAGACAAGACCGAGCTGAAAAAGTGGACATCAGAAAATGCCGCCTGCATCCGGCAGTATTATGAGGGCGAACTGGATCTTGGTCCCTATTCCACCGATGCCAACATTCCTCTCTCGCGCAATGTTCTGGCCAATACCATTGGCACCGTAAAAGGTGCCGGCGCCCACACCCGTGCCGAGTGGGTAGACCTGAAAAGTCTCCCGGCAGGACTTGGCATCGTATTGAGCCTGATGAACCGATATCTGGATTAAAAAGCAAAATGCCCGCCCACCGTGGTTTTTCCACAGCTGGGCGGGCATCATTTATCCTCCAAGACTTGATTTTTGGCGTGCGGTCACTCGAACCAATGCCGTCAAGTCGTTGTCGGATGAAGTGGTTTTTAGTTTGTCTGGGAGTAAGTGCACGGTTTCTGCACGGTCGGTGTTTTCCATGTCCGATGATGTAGGGCGCTGTGTTGCATTGCAATCAGTGCCCTTTTTTGCATCAGGTGAGCAGTGCCAAGCGCAGCTTTGCCTTCATTTCCGGGTCGGCATCCTTGCGCAATTCCAAAAGAGCCGTCATGGAGATGGTGGGTTCGCCACCGACCTGCTGCGGGATTTCCTGCGCCGGGAGGCTCTCCTCGTCGAATTGCCCAAAATACGCCGGGAAGGTTCTACTTGAACCGAATCCGGAACCAGTATATAATTGGGTCAGAAATCAATTACAGAAAAGGATGATTCCCAATGGCGCGCAGATACGACAGCAAAGAAGCAAAACGGCGGATTTTGACCGCCTGTGTCCGGCTTTTTCTGGAAAAAGGCTACACGAACACCAAGGTGGCAGAAATTTTAAAGGAAGCAGATGTTTCTGCCGGGTCGTTCCAGAATATTTTCCGCACCAAGGACGGCGTGCTGACCGAGCTGATCAGCATGATGTTCAGCAGGCAGTTCGGCGCGGTAAGGCCGCTGGCGGCAAACGCCCCCTCGCCGGTGTACCTCTACGCAGTGGAGACGGCTTTGCAGCTGGCGGTGACCGAGTTGAGCGAGAATCTGCGGGATATCTATGTGGAGGCGTACACCTTCCCCGCCACGGCGGAGATCATCCACCGCAGCACCACGGCCGAGCTGCAGGCGGCGTTCAGCACGTATCTGCCCGGGTGCGCCGAGTGCGATTTCTATGAGATAGAGCTGGGCACGGCTGGCATGATGCGCGGCTATATGGCACGGCGGTGCGACCCCTACTTTACGCTGGAGCGCAAAATACGGCGCTATCTGAGTATGAGCCTGAGTGCGCTGCAGGTCCCCGCGCAGGAGCGCGAGCAGGTCATCGCTTTTGTGGCGGAGATCGATATGCTTGCCGAGGCGCGGAAGGTGATAGATGCAGTGCTTGCATCGCTGTCCGTGCAGTTTGATCTGAAAGGATAACAAGGTTTGATGACAAGGAGGGAGTAACATGAAAAAAACGGTTCTGGGCATTCTGCTGCTGTGTACCCTGCTGCTTATACGCCCCGCCACGGCGCTGGCATCGGGTCCGTCCTGCGATTTTTGCGGGAGAGATGTGACATTTGTCAAATTGAAAACGTATTCACACTATCATGAGTTTATTTATTGGTGTGATTCTTGCAAAATGAATACGCGTCGGGCTGCTTCTCACACGGGCGGCACGGCTACGTGCACAGAACGCGCTGTCTGCGAAGTCTGCAATCAGCCATACGGGGAACTGGCCGCACATACGGGCGGCACGGCTACGTGCACAGAACGCGCCGTCTGCGAGGTCTGCAATCAGCCATATGGGGAACCGCCCGCACATACCGGCGGCACCGAATTTCCCACCTGCACCACAGGCAGAACCTGTAAAAAATGCGGCGCGGAATACGGCATTCTCGGTCATATGTGGACAACGCGGATGTCCCTTGGCAACGGCACGCACCGCCGCAGTTGCATGCGCTGCGGCGCAGTTGATACCGCAAACTGTACCGGTGGCACAAGAACCTGCTTTCAGAGGGCTGTGTGCAGCTATTGCCGTTCGGAATATGGCGATCTAGCTCCGCACCAGCTTAAAACATTTAAACGACCGGCTACCTGTCGGCAGGAAGGACTTGAATACACGCGCTGTACTGCAGAAGGATGCAACTACAGGACGCCCGATATAATAACCCCCAAGCAGCACGATTTAAAAAAGGCACAAGAATTTACACGGAAACCAACCTGTACGAAACCAGGATGGAATAGCTATTATTTATGCAGAGACTGTGCCTATTCGGAGACTGACTGGATTGACAAGCTCGGTCATGATCCGATATTGCATGAAGCAAAAGCCCCTACCTGCACGGAAAAGGGCTGGAACGCCTACGAAACCTGCTCCCGCTGCAACCATACCACCTACACGGAGCTGCCCGCGCTGAATCATGATTTGGAGCAGCACGAAGCAAAAGCCCCTACCTGTACGGAAATCGGCTGGGATGCCTACGAAACCTGCTCCCGCTGCAACCATACCACCCGCACAGAGCTGCCCGCGCTGAATCATGATTTGGAGCAGCACGAAGCAAAAGCCCCCACCTGTACGGAAATCGGCTGGGACGCCTACGACACCTGTTCCCGCTGCGATTATACCACCTATGTGGAGCTGCCCGCACTGAACCATGACTATCAGGCTGTTACCGTAGACCCCACCTGTGAAGCAGACGGCTACACCGTTTTTACCTGCTCCCGCTGCAAAGACAGCTACACCGCAGACCCGACCGATAAGCTGGGACACCAGTTTGGTGCATGGTCCCCGAACGGAACCGGCTCTCAGAGCGCCGGTTGTCTGCGGCAGGGCTGCGCGCACATCGGCATCACCGATTGCCGGAAGTTTACCTTCCGCACTGCGGAAGGCGAAGCTCTGACCTTCTGCCCCGTGTGCGGGCAGGCAGAAAACGCCGCGCAGCTGGAAAAGATCGAAGCCGCAACGGCATGGCCGCTCAGCGGCAGCCTTTCTGCGGAGGATGTGACCGCGCGGACGAACGGGGAATACCTGAGTGTGGCCTTTGAAACCGCAGGCAGCCTGACGCAGCCCACCGGCCGGGTAAGGCTCGCGCTGCCCGCCGGACTGCTGGAAGGCAAAAAGCTTGTGCGCATTGCCCCGGACGGCACACAGACGGAGCTGCCGTTTGAAGCAAAGAACGGAAGGCTTATCTTTACGCTGGATTTTGCAAACAGCGAGCTTCCTGTAATGCTCTTCCGGCTGGTACCCCAGACCACTGTCCTCTGAGCGCTTTTGCAGCGCACGGACAATAAACCGCAAAATGCCCGCCCATCTGTGGAAAACCACGGTGGGCGGGCATTTTTTTGAAGGAGGTAAAGGGTAAATAAGGCTGGAGAACTATTTTGACGCTTGCCCCGGGGTGCAGGACCCGGGCCGGTGGGCGATACCCTGAGCCTGACCATCACCCGGCGGGGAAAGGAAGCCGGGGTGGAAAAACGATTCGTGACCGGTCTGGTGCGGCGGGGCATCGTCCCGGCGGTCGTGGAAGACGAAACCCTTACAGCCGGCCTTCTTCCAGCATCCGGCGCACCTCGTGCAGGCTGGCGCACTCGGCGGTGTACAGGCGGCGCATCTCGTCGTCCGGCTGGGCAAGGTCCGGCACCATCACGGTCACAAAACCGCCGGCGGCCCCGGCGCGCACGCCGTTGTAGCTGTCCTCCAGCACCAGGGTGTGTTCCGGTGCGGTGCCCAGCATCTCGGCGGCCCGGTAGAAGATCTCCGGGTCCGGCTTGGAGCTGACGAACTGCTCCCCGCTGATGACGGCCTTGAAGTAGTGGGTCAGGCCCCAGCTGTCCAGATGATGCCGGATGGAGGCCATACGGCTGGAAGAGGCCACCACCATGGGGATGTGCCGCTGCTCCAGCCAGGCCAGGATCTCGTCCAGGCCGGGCTTTTTGGGCGGCGGTGCCTGGAATGCGATGACACCCTGCTCATGCAGGGCCTCGATGATGCGGTCGGGGTCGCAGTCCGGCCCATAGAACCGGCGCAGCACCGCCCGCATGGAGTCGCCTGCGGTGCCGCGGGCGGCTTCGTCCAGCCCCTCCTTATAAGAAAGGCCCAGCCCGGCCAGTGCGGGTTCCCACAGGGTGGCCCAGATGCGCTCGGTGTCGAACATCAGGCCATCCATATCAAAAATGACGCCCTGGATCATAAAACAAAACTCCTTTCCGGGTCAAAAACACGGTTTGTACCCCTATTGTATCATTTTTTTAGCAGTTTGCACACACATCTGCTCATAATTTGGCGCAACTTACCAGGCCCAAAGATGAAAGATTTTGCGATTCCTTGCAAAAGCTGGTCATCCTATTATAATAGAAACCAACATTCGGCGTTTCGGGCGCAGGAACTGTGCAGCGCCCGTGATCAGGAAAGAGGGAAATTTATCATGTTGGATATCAAGATCACCCGTACCACTTCTCCCAAGGAGAAGCCGGACGAGAACAACCTGGGCTTTGGCAAGAAGTTCACCGACCATATGTTCGTGATGGACTACACCGAGGGCGAGGGCTGGCACGATGCCCGCATCGTCCCCTACGGCCCCTTTGAGCTGGACCCGGCTACCGTCGTGTTCCACTATGCTCAGGAGATCTTCGAGGGCATGAAGGCTTACCGGACTGCGGATGACACCGTCCAGCTGTTCCGCCCGGACTGCAACGCAAAGCGTTTCCAGGATTCTGCCGACCGTCTGTGCATCCCCAAGATCCCCGTGGAAGATTACATCCAGGCTGTGGAGACTCTGGTGGATGTGGACCGCGACTGGGTGCCCCACTCTGACGGCGCTTCCCTGTACATCCGCCCCTTTATCTTTGCCAATGACGTGGGTCTGGGGGTCCACGCTTCCAAGCACTATATCTTCTGCATCATCTGCGCACCGTCGGGCGCTTACTACGCCGAGGGCATCAACCCCGTGCGCATCTATGTGGAAGACGAGTACATCCGTGCCGCTCCCGGCCTGACCGGCTTCACCAAGTGCGGCGGCAACTACGCTGCTTCCATCAAGGCCGGTGAGCTGGCCGAGG
>OLZW01002273.1_pt1 | contig 12656 bp, 15 predicted proteins | sample 1674281 | NCBI WGS metagenome assembly OLZW01 (sample SAMEA103958157, study PRJEB25191) | human gut metagenome | biome: human-associated habitat [ENVO:00009003]; feature: intestine environment [ENVO:2100002]; material: feces | place: Germany | collected 2013/2015
TTGATTTTTTCATATCCCACTGGCATATAAATCGTGATTTATATCTAAATTTGCTTTGTGAAATACCTTTCATCTATATTATTAATAGGAATGCTATGCCTGATAGGTACGGCATTTGTTTCGTGCGTGGGTACAGCTCCTACAAAAGAGGTGCATCTGATTGACTCCTTAAATCAGGCGGCATATGCTTATCGTTATAAAAATTTGGACTCATCGTGTCATGCGGCTTCAAAGGCTTACCGGGGAGTGAAACTTTACAGGCAAGGAAAGGCGGAAGCTTGTAACAATCTGGGATTCTGCGCTTTTATGCGAATGGACTTTGAACAGGCGGAGAAATACTATCAGGAAGTGTACAGCCTGACAAAGAATGAATTGGAACTTCTGATTGCCGATATAGGCTTGATGAAAATTTATCAGCGGACGGCACTGAACAAAGAGTTCTATGACTACCGCAATAGTGCTGTACGCCGCATGAAACGCATCGCAGAGGATAACAATTTGTTTGTAGACAGGCATGAGCGAATGCGGCTGACCTATGCTCGGTCGGAGTTTTATATTGTGTCTGCCATATATTACTATTATTTGCAGCAACGGCCGGAAGCTTTGGCATCTATCAATGAGGTGCCGGAGAATGAGGAGTTGGCAACAGACACAAATCAGTTATTGTATTATCACTATATAAAAGGGTCGGCTTCTTTGTGCGAAGGAGAAACGCCTGATGAGCGTCGTTTAAGGGAGTTTGATGAACTTTACACTACTTGGAAATTAGCTTCCAGGAAAGGGTATCTGTATTTTGAAGGAAACGGTATACAGGGATTGGCTAATTTGATGGCTTCTCCGGATAATTATGATTTTTATCAAGGACGGCGGACGCATGCGTTGAAACAATTCGGCGAGCCGGTGGATTCTTTATTGCCTATGCGGTTGGGACAACAGGCTTTGGAGAAATTCCGGCAATATAATGACATTTACCAAATTGCGGGTGCATACGTTTCTATCGGGAAATATTTGAATGCGCATGGAGAATATGAGCAGGCACTCGATACTCTGAAACGTGCCTTAGAGTGTGTAAACGATCATCATCGCCGTTTTTACGATTGCCACGACAGTCTGGATTGGTTGAAGGCTTATGACCGTCGTGATACGATATGTGCGGAGAAATCCTGGATTCGGCAGAAATTAAAAACCGTTCCCGAATGGATTTCAAGGATACGTGAGCAGTTGAGTGTCACCTATGCCGGATTGGAAATGAAAGAGTATTCGGATTATAACAGGAATATATATCTGGATATTCTGGAAGATACCCGTCAGGATAAGGAATTGGAAAGTCGTTATCAAGCATTGGAAAGAGAAGCGGGACAGCTTAATCTGTTGCTTTTCTGTGTGATTACGGGGCTTATTGTAGTGGTGGTGTTCTTCTGGTTCTTTAATAAACGTTCTAAACAGCGCAACAGATTGCATCTGCACCGTTTGCAATCTATGCTGGATATTTGTCAGGAGATAACTGTATCCATTCCTGCTGATGCACAGACCGAGAAAGACATCACGGATGCGATTCTGGTGGCTGTACGTCCCAAAATGAAATGCTTATTCGGAACAGAAGACGTATGTATCAAGAATAGGGAATTGATATTCGCACGGCATATGAGGAAAGATGAACAGGCTATGGTGCAAGTAATCAATCCTTATATCCAATGGGCGTTAGACAACGGAATGACTTCCATTTCCCTTGGCGAGGAACAGCGCAGACTGGAGAAACAACGCTATATTCATGAACGGCATATTGCCGGAAACAAACGACAGAATCTGATTAAGAAGGCTTGCCTTTCTATTGTTGATGGTATTCATCCTTACATTGACCGTATTCTGAACGAGGTGCATAAACTGATACGCATGGGATATATCCATGATGAAATTATCAAAAAAGAAAAGTATCAGTATATTGATGAGCTTGTTACCACCATTAACGAGTATAATGATATTCTGGCTTTGTGGATTAAGATGAAGCAAGGTACACTGAGTCTGAGCATCGAAGTTTTTGAACTGAATGAGCTTTTTGAATTGTTGAGGAAAGGAAGCCGGGCTTTTGAAATGAAACAGCTGGATTTGGAAGTAGAGCCTACCGATGCTTGCGTGAAGGCAGACAGGGCATTGACTCTCTTTATGATAAATACATTGGCAGAAAATGCACGTAAGTACACTCCCAAGGGGGGTAAGGTGAGAATCTATGCCCGGCAGGAGAATGATTTTGTGGAAATATCCGTTGAGGATAACGGATGCGGTCTGTCTCCGGAAGATGTTAACCATATCATAGGCGAGAAGGTGTATGATTCCAAAATTATCGGCATGAATGATGCACCCGACCGGGAAGCATTGCGGAAAAATAAGGGCAACGGCTTCGGTTTAATGAATTGTAAGGGCATTATTGAGAAATATAAGAAAACAAATCCTGTTTTTAATGTGTGCCTGTTCAATGTGAAGAGTACGTTAGGGCAGGGGAGTCGTTTCTACTTCAGACTGCCGGCAGGAGTACGTAAGGTTTTGACCGCAATACTACTTGTATTCTCTTTAGGTATGGTTTCTTGCAGCAAGGCAACTGATAACGATGTGCCGAAAGAAACACTTACTGACTCTCTGACATTGGCCTTGCAGACAGAATATGAACTTTTACTGAATAAGGCTTCCGATTATGCCAATGAAGCCTATTACTGTAATGTAGACGGTGAATATGCGCTGGCTTTGCAATATATAGACTCCGCAATGGTTTGCCTGAATGAACATTACGGGAAGTATGCCGAAGAACCGCATCGTTATATGACTTTGGTCGGGGATGACATACCTGCTGAGCTGGACTGGTGGAATGAGATGTTTAATTCCGATTTTCATGTGATTCTGGATATTAGGAATGAGGCGGCGGTTGCATTTCTTGCTTTGAAACAGTGGGATGAGTATGGCTATAATAATGCTGCTTATACCACTTTGTACAAGTTGCTGGGTGAAGACCAGTCTTTGGAAGATTTTTGCCGCGAACTGGAGCGTTCTACGAATAATAAGACGGTGAGTATCTTGTTGGTGATTATTTTATTGGTTACGCTATGCTTGGGGTATTATGTTCTGTATTTCCGCAGGAGATTGGTAAACCGTTGGAACTTGGAGCAAGTATTGGAAATCAACAAGCAGGTGTTTACCGCATCTGTAATATCTGCATCCGAAGACAAGGAGATGCTAAAACGTGAAGAAGATATGTTGAAAGATATTCCGCAACAAATCGCAGATAATGCATTCGATGCGGTTAATGAGTTGTTGAGTATAGAGCGGTTGAGCATTGCGGTTTATAACGAGGCTGCCCATAGGTTGGAGTACGCGTCTAATCCTTTGGAAGGAGTAGCAGAGAACAAACTTGTGTGGGAAGACTTGATGCAACGTTGTTTTGAAGAACAGAAGTATCTGTCGGAAAATGGAATGCAGGCATTGCCTCTCATTGTGAAAGCCGGAAACTCCACTCAGTGTATAGGAGTGTTGTGTTTGGTGAGAAGCAGGATGCAGCAGGAATCCGACCGTTTATTGCTGGAGTTGATAGCCCGTTACATTGCTATTGTGATATTCAATGCGGTAGTGAAGCTGGCAATGAAATACCGGGATATTGAGACAGCTCAGGATGAAGCACGTCGTGCGTCGTGGGAGGACAGTTTGCTACATGTGCAGAATATGGTGCTTGATAACTGTTTGTCTACCATCAAACATGAAACGATTTATTATCCAAATAGAATAAAGCAATTGATAGGCAAACTTCGCTCCGGTAAGCTGTCGGAAACAGAGGAGCGGGAAACGGTAGCGGCTATCAGCGAATTGATAGAGTATTATAAAGGGGTATTCTACATTTTGAGCCAATGTGCATCCCGTCAGTTGGAAGAGGTTACTTTCAGGCGTACGGTGATTCCTGTGCCCGAGCTGTTGGAAGCTGCGGAGAAGTATTTCCGTAAGGTGAGCAGGGGAGTTGCAGCTTCTGTTGTTTTCAGTATAGAAACAGTAAGTGAATCGGTTATCGGAGATGTAAATCAATTGCATTTTTTGTTGGAGAATTTGATTGATGAAGCTTTGTCTGTGCCGGTTGCGGGAAAAATTCGCCTGACTTGTGCAGTAGAAGATGATTTTGTGCGTTTTCTTTTTACAGATATGCGGCGGGAGAAAACAAGGGAAGAGTTGAATCAACTGTTTTACCCGAATCTGGCATGTATGACGGCCGGTGAAAAGGGAAAGTTGTGTGGTACGGAGTACTTGTTATGCAAACAGATTATTCGCGACCATGACGAATTTGCCGGAAGAAGAGGATGCCGCATTAATGCAGAACCTGCAGAGAAAGGGGGATTTGCCGTATACTTTACGCTGCCCCGTTATCTAAAAAGAATTCAGCCGGGAAGATAATGGCTTTTCTCGGAGCAAATTAGAATAAGTAAGGATAAAAAGATATGAAATATGGAAGCTAAGAAGTTTAAAGTCATTATTGTAGAGGACGTAAAGCTGGAATTAAAAGGAACGGAAGAGATATTCCGTCACGAAATACCGGATGCGGAAGTTATCGGTACCGCCATGACGGAACAAGAATTCTGGAGTTTGATGGAAACCGGTGTGCCGGACCTTGTTTTACTGGATTTGGGTTTGGGTGGCTCCACTACTATCGGTGTGGATATTTGCCGCAATATATTTAAGCGCTATCCGGATGTACATGTGTTGATATTCACCGGAGAGATTTTAAACGAAAAATTATGGGTGGATGTCCTTGAAGCGGGAGCTGATGGTATTATTCTGAAGACTGGAGAATTGTTGACCAAGACAGACGTACAAGCTGTTATGGACGGGAAAAAACTTGTTTTCAATTATCCCATATTGGAAAAGATTGTAGAACGTTTTAAAACTTCCGTCCGGAATGATACGAAACGGCAGGAAGCTGTTATCAGTTATGACATAGACGAATATGACGAACGTTTTCTCCGTCATCTTGCTTTGGGGTACACAAAGGAAATGATTGCCAACCTGAAAGGAATGCCGTTTGGCGTGAAATCTTTGGAGAAACGGCAGAATGATTTGATAGGGCGCCTTTTTGGAGAGTGCGAACGAGTGGGAGTAAATGCTACGCGCCTTGTGGTGCGTGCACTGGAACTGCGTATTCTTGATATTGACAATCTGGAAGCGGACGAGGAATAATTCCGAATACCGAGTAATTATGAGGAATAAATGGCGAATGCCCCATCCCGCAACGATGTTCTTCCTGCTGACACTGGGAGTTATCTTTCTGTCGTGGATATTTGATGTCTACGGATTGAGTGTGCGTCTGCCTCATACAGGCGAAGAGATACGTGTACAGAGTTTATTGAGCCCGGAAGGCATTCGATGGCTGCTGCGTCATGTAGTAACGAATTTTACGGGTTTTGCCCCGTTGGGGCTGGTTATCGTGGCGATGTTCGGGATAGGGGTTGCACAACATTCCGGGTTTATAGATGCGTGTATACGCAAAGGCATACGCGGACGGGTACGTAATCCGTGGCGTATCATACTCAGTGTTATTGTTCTGGGATTACTGTCCAATGTAGTGGGTGATGCCGGATACATCATATTGCTGCCTATCGCTGCAACGTTATTCCATTCGGTAGGATTACATCCCATAGGCGGAATCATAGCAGCTTATGTATCGGTGTCGTGCGGTTATAGTGCCAATATACTTTTAAGCACACTCGATCCTATGCTTGCTGCCACAACACAGGAGGCTGCCGATATGACGGATGTGTTGGGCGGACGGATCGGACCTCTGTGCAATTATTATTTCTTTTGTGTATCCACTTTCTTATTGGTATTCATTATTTACCATATAACTTGTAGAAAACTATTGCCGGGATTAGGAGAATACAATGGGAGTAATACCTTCTGCGGTTATAAGCAACTGTCTCGAAAGGAGCAGAGAGCTTTGTGGGGAGCTGTCATTGTCGGCTTGCTCTATGCGGCGTTTGTTCTATGGGCTACATTCTCTTCATGGGGTATATTGAGAGGTGTTAATGGCGGATTGACCCGTTCGCCGTTTATTATTGGTATTCTGTTCTTGTTATCTTTGGGGATAGGTTTAATGGGAATGGTGTATGGATTCGTTTCCGGACGTTATCGTACGGACAGTGATGTGATAGAGGGGCTGACCCAACCGATGAGGTTATTGGGTGTTTATTTCGTAATCGCTTTTTTTGCTTCCCAGATGTTTGCTTGTTTTGAGTATTCCCATTTGGATAAATGTATCGCAATAATGGGAGCGAATGTGCTTTCCCCCGTTCGTTCGGATAGTTTGTGGATATTGATATTATTTATCTTGTTTACTGCTCTTATTAACCTCATTATGGTTTCTTCCACATCGAAGTGGGCGTTTATGTCGTTCATTTTCGTTCCGGTATTGGCGGGTATGGGGATTTCTCCGGATATGGCACTGTGTGCATATCGTATCGGTGACAGTGCAACGAATGCGATTACTCCTTTTATGTTTTATATGCCGCTTGTTCTGACGTATATGCAGCAATATGATAAGCAGTCTACCTATGGTTCGTTGCTTAAATATACGTGGAGGTATTCATTGGTTATTCTTATTGCCTGGACTGCTTTGTTTGTGCTTTGGTATCTCTGTAAACTACCGCTGGGATTATAATGTACAACTATCATAAAAAAGAAAATGCTAACAAGTTATAAATAAAACCTATTAGCATCTTTCTTTGTGATTCCGTTGCGATTCGAACGCAAGACCCACGCCTTAGAAGGGTTTCATGGAAATCACATTCATTAGCTTAGTTATCAAGACATTGCAAGAATTTATTTTAGGGTAAATGGTTCGTTTTTTCGGTGTTTTACTTAAACATCCCACCCCGTCCAGTTAGTACCCACTCTGCCGAAATGCCATAATCAAGCACTAAATATGTTATCCATTCCGGCTTTAAAACACTGACATCCGGTTGGTTCCTGACAGTATTTATATTCCAATAGTTAATGCTATGGGCTTTGGTAAACGTAAGAAGTCCGCGCATACGTTTCTGCGCCTTCAGCATATCTATTGCCTCAAAAAAACGTTTGGTTACCTCTATTCCTTCTTTTGATATATTCATATCTGAAAATGTTTTCTGCAAAGGTAAATAAAATAGTAAACAAAACAAGAAATAAAGAATATTATTTGAATAACAAATATAACAGGGTATAAGAATTGAAATCGAATGCGGTCTGCATTATTAATTTAACAAGTAGATTACAAGCAATAGTTTTAGATAATATACCTTAAATCAAATAATAAATATGATTACCAATTTGTTTATTTGTTTATTTTCCCTTTTCTTTGTATGAGTTATATTTTATTTATGGGAAATTGGAGTGATAAGCAAGAGATAAAAAAGGAAGTTAAGGAAAAGGATAAGGTAAGACGTGAGACGCTTGGAAAATTCTTTTATGACCTTGCCAAACTAACTTTTGCTGCCATCGTACTAGGCGGATTAACACCTATATATGCAAATATGGATAATAGTACAAATTGGAGCTTAATAATTGCCGGTACGATTTTTACTATTATATTTTCTCTAATAGGTAACAAAATTTTAAAATAGGGAGGGATTATGGAGACTCTTACAGCTTTTTTTATATTAGGTTCTATTTTAGGCGGAGCTTTTCTTATTTGGTTATATACTAAATCGGGAGAGAAATGGCTAAAGGATTTGTAATACGGATGTACTAATTGCTATATTTTGCTTGGCAATTATAGCGGGAGTACATTGGTTGCTTGGTCTCATATGAAGCCCAGCGACAAGTGGCTTGCAAGCCTATATTTTTCCAGTAATGTATCCATAATAGTCATATCCCAATGCGGCACGTCAAATTTATTATTGACCGACACCCCATATACAGAAAGACTCTTGCCGGCACCGTCAAACTCAGTCAAAGCCGTTTCCTCTCCTTTCTGGATACGAAGATTCATAAAGTCTGTCATTTGTTCCCAATCGGTAGGACCAATGAATAATGATTCTATGAAACGCCCTTTCACGGGTGCACCAATGGCGGTATCCTTAATGCGTTCCAAATATGATAAAGCCTCGTTGTAAGTCATGGGAGCAAAGATAGAAAAAATATAGTGAAATGAGACGACTATTCAGTACCCCTTTCTACAGAATACTTTTTTATTTCAAGAGTCAAGCTCTCTACAATCTTATCAATTTTGCCAATAAGAGCTAAAACATCAGAATCTGTAATCACAATAGCCTTTCCTTTTACCGTGTATCCCATTCTATGAGTTATATCATTACGCATATTAATTTCATCCTCCAATATACCCAAATCTACATTAATATCGAATGCATTAAAAAATATATCTTTGACTTGCTTTATATTATGATAAACTATATTCTGTGTTTTTTCTATGAACCATTTTTCTTTTTTAAGACACTCTTCACTTTTGGCAATTTCAATATCTTCCTTGCAACGTTCAAAGCATCTTAAATGTGCTCTAATTACCTTATTATAACTATTATAATTACTACACACCTGTCTCATAAAGGTATTAAATAAGAATAACTCTAATGCACTAAAAGCACTTGAAAACTGTTGCTGATAAAATAAACTTCTCAATGAATCTGGAATACTCGATTCATCTATCAGTCTTTCAATTTTATTAATACAATCTTTATAAATAGAATAGGTGCGTTCTTGATCATCAAATATAAATTCAACATCTGCGTCGTTATCAAAAGTTAATCCACCACGAATGTAATAGTCGTTAAAAATAGAACCATAGTCTCCTTCAACTTCTAATATTCCAGAAGGGACCTCAATAATCTTAGCATTTTTCTTCTCATTCTCAGATGCATACATTACTATGCAATTTCCAGCAAAAAATGCTCCATTCTTAACCAATACATTCCCATCAATAAAAATTTTATTTTTCATAAGATTAGATTTTAACAAAAAACAAAAATACAAAGCCAAGGGAGAATTATCAAATAAAAAGTGAATAAAAAAACGACGGAAACCGGGGCACTTCATGTACAATAAATCTGGATTCTTCCTGAAATCTGAATATAAAAGGAAAGGTAACTTATTGGGCTACCTTACCTAGCAAAACCTTACGATGTAAGAACGATGAACACCTATTACCTAATCCCACCAAGAAAACAACTTGTAAGTTCTGATTTTATTATATAGATACCATGCCTTATATCTTCTTAATTCCTCTTTATGAATAATTTCAATATCATAATCATCTGTTGGGAATTTGAATAGACAGAACCTTGATGCGTTTTTAGTGTTAATGTACAAATTCCTACAAGCTATTACATGTGGACTTTCTACCATTTCATACATACCGTCATCTCTACGCATAGTCTTCATTTCTGAAAACTCTAACTGTAAATCATCCTTTTCGAGTACAATATCCAATAGATTGATACAAAGTCGCAAATCTCTTGCCACTATAGGCATCTTATCTGAACGTGTACACTTTTTAAAGTATTCATGCATTTCCATTATTTTCTTGCGTTCTATTTCCAACAAAAACACATAATCCCAATCAAAGTCCTTTTCCAAGAGCCTGCACCATGAATTGACCTTTGCACGTCTATAGTTGGATTCGGCTCTATTTCTTCTCTGTTTCATATTATAGCACTACTTATTGTTTTCGCTTTCAGATAATTACAAATAATCTTATATCAACTTTTTAAATCAAAGTTACTTCATAAAAATACAAAGCCAAGGAAGAATTATTAAATAAAAAAGCCCCGACCAAAGCCGAGACTTTTTTGTTGATATCACATTTTAACAGAAAATACATTAAATTTTACTCAAACTATCTCACTGCAAGATTCAAAGTAGGAAGAATGACAGGGTTGACTCCAGATAATCCCGTTAAAGTAGTAACATAAGCCCTTACATAGGGAAATAAAATTGCCGGAGCACTTGAATTAAAGAATGTCGATTTAAGTTTTTCGTCTACGTCTCTGTCAAATTCAAAAAGACCGATAACAACAACTTTAATACGCATCACATTATTTTTATCCATTATATCTACACCCAAAGTGTGTTTATACAAATTATTCTCGATACATTCAGCCCCTTCTTGACTAAACTCTACAGTTAAGTCTTCATTCACGACTTTGTTATCATCTATTTCAATAGACGATTTAATTATGTTGTAACGTAGAAAACGGAATTTTGCAATTTGTTCGGCCATTCTTTAAGCAGCTAAAGGTAAATAAACATCGTCATATTCATAGTGATAAGTGGAGAATGAATATGAACCTGAACTTTTAATTGAAGTATTTGAAACTTCATAAATGATATTAGTCATATCATGCAAATCGTTCACTTTGGAAATTATTATATCTTCCATTGGAAACTCTTTGTGAAAATCAATTCTAAATTGATGGGCTATTTTTTTATACGTTTCATTTCCTGCTCTTACCAAATCAGGACTAACTTCTACGATATGAAATCCCGTACTTTTTTCAAAAGCATACTTTATGGATATGCCTCCTACCGAAGAAGACATTTTATCCATCATTTGTTTTATAAAATCGGTTGCATTCATAATCCTTTATACACATCTTTTAGTATATCCAATGTCTCATCTGCTATAACAAGAGCCTCTCGTGATTCATCAGGAGAAATAAGGGAATTCTCATAATCAGCAATCCTTCTTAATCTCTTCAACTCACTTATATTAGTATCAAATATATCATAAGCATCATCTTCTCCTTTCGCCAACAAATCATCAAGAATCAGCTTTATAATATATAAATGAGAACCTGCATTTTGATTGTTTTGACTTGCATATGATATATAACACTTATGACATAAAATATGTTTTACCAATAAAAAGCAAGAATAATAGGCACAATGTATAGATGCTGAATACATTCCACAACTATCTCTTGATAGCATAAGTGCTGCTTTATAATTTTCTATAGACTTACTCTTTATATAAGGCATTTTATGCTTTTCTTTTAATCTAACACATAAAAGTTCTAAGATAGGATAAACCTTTCCCAAAACTTTTATAGAACAAATCTCCAATAAAAATAAATTCGTTCTACATTTCAGTATTATTACAAATTTATAGGTTTTTAGCTTTGTTGCTACAAATTTGTAGCGACAAAGCTAACTATTTTTTGTGCAAAATGACTTATTTTCTAAATAAATTGTTATAAAGCACACCTAATTTAGACTATTTCTAAATACACAAAAAGGATGAAATATGAATTTTATTTTAAATAGAAATACTATGATCTATATTTTTTTTCACCATTACCACTGAAATAAATCATAACTTATACCGCCACCTACATAAAAACCGCCCGGATAGCCATAACCGGCTTGCAACCCTAATCCCCAACGTTTCTTCTTCAACTTAATGGGAACCGGATGATAGACGTCATTCGTCACCGTCTGATAAACCGTCCTCGGATACACAGTCATACTATCCAGCAGTGGGTCTACATATCCGCTCACCACCGCACGATACAAGCTATCTTCATACACAACCCGTTTGCGATGAAGCAAGGTGTCACCTATACGTACTGTGTCATTCGGCAATATCTGCCAAAAGAGCGCTATCGGTGCGGAGATAAGAACCGTGTCAAGTTTGACAACCGTCTGTATCTTTGTTTCGGTACGGATTTCTGCCGGCAAAGGCTCGTGCGGACGGAACCAAGCCGCCACACAAGCGATTGCCAGCAATACAACTAATAGCCAGGGTCGTTTTTTCATAGCTTCAGTACCTGATTCCGGTTTCTACCGTCCGCCCGATAACTCACATGCACCCAAGCGAAATTACTCTCATCAATTAACTGGTCGAAAGGAAGGTTCTTGCGGATATGCTCGAACAGTAGCTTGTTCTGCTGTCTGTCTCCGGTATCAATGTCCGCCGCCTGTCCGCTCATGTGCTGGCTGGTTGTCGCACCGCCCACTGCTTTATTCAATGCCGGGCAACGGTAACCGCTGTTCACAATGATAGGTTTGCCATACCATTCGCGTAGCGGGTCAAGAACGTTATCCACCAATGCAGTCAGATTGGCTTCTATATCACTGCCACATCTGTTGTCAATTCCTTTGCGGTCAGCAGTTGTCGAACGGCAAAGTTCTTTTATCGTAAAATACTTCATACATCATTTGATTTAATATAAACATACACTACATTTGCAGAAACCTTTGTTTAAACTTTAAGTTTATGCTAAAAAGGGAAGGAAGCTGTTGCGAAACACCTTCCTTCCCGTGAATCAATAATCGCTCGGTGGCTTCCGCCCGCTACATCCCCGGACATCGCACCGCTTTGCTTCCAGCTTTATCTTTTCTATCTCCAGTGTAGCGTTCTTTTCGGTCAGCTCGCGGATACGCTGGCGGTCTTCATTCTTCTCGGCATAAAGCTGGTCTATTTTGGAATCAAGTTCCACTACCCTGTGTTCCTTTTTCTCGTACAGTTCCTTCCATTCAGCAGCATACGAGGTGATATTGTCAGCTTCCGCCTTTCTCGCTTCCGCAGCCGCCTTGCGCTTCTTGCTGTCATAGAACATGAACACACCGAAAAGAGGAAGCAGGATAGTACTCAACGAACTGCCACCTGCCACGTAAATGACTCCCGGCAGGTTGTATTTTGC
>OLZW01002276.1_pt1 | contig 12632 bp, 9 predicted proteins | sample 1674281 | NCBI WGS metagenome assembly OLZW01 (sample SAMEA103958157, study PRJEB25191) | human gut metagenome | biome: human-associated habitat [ENVO:00009003]; feature: intestine environment [ENVO:2100002]; material: feces | place: Germany | collected 2013/2015
AACGATTCGCGCAACCCGGCGGGAACGTGGACCGCGAACGGTTCGAAACGGAAGTGTTGGCACCGCTCGCCGCCGGACAAGCCGCGCAATACCGGCCATGGGATTGCCATACAGGCGATTTCGCCGTCGCGTACGCCGTCGAACCGGCCCAGCTGACCATTGTGGAAGGCAGCTACAGCATGCACCCCGCCTTGCGGGGGTATTACGATTGCATGATCTGTCTTGCGGTCGATCCTGCCGAACAGTTGCGTCGGCTCGAACGACGCAATCCACGCATGTTGCAACGATTCGTCGACGAGTGGATTCCGCTGGAAAACCGCTATTTCGAAGCGACCAATATCCAAGCCGTCGCCGATTTGCTGGTCGACACCGCGCTGCCGGACGGTGGGTCGGTCGTCGAGCCGGTATGACGTATACGCATATCCGAAGAGAAGGAAACATTAAGGAGAAAACAAATGTCTGATTCCGCAACTATGCCCGCGGCCGCCCTGCGCCGCACCGACCTGCCGAAACTGAGTCTCGGCACCAAGACAGCAGCCACCCTGCTCGCCATCGTCGCAGCGGTCGTGCTGCCGCAACTGTTCCACGTCATCGGCGCCGTCTCCGGACAGGGCACCATGCTGGGCGTCGCGTTCCTGCCGATGCATCTGCCGATCATCTTCGTCGGCCTGATCGCGGGCCCCGCCGTCGGCGCGATCGCCGGCGCCGCCGCTCCGCTCGTGAGCTTCCTGCTGTCCGGCATGCCGATGCTGGCGATGCTGCCGCTCATGATGGTCGAACTGTGCGCATACGGCCTGGTGGCCGGTCTGCTGCGCGGCATCAAGCTGCCGAGCCTGGCGAAGGTGGTCATCGCACAGCTCGCCGGACGTGTGGTGCTGACCGCAGCCACCGCGATCGCCGTGTTCGCGTTCGGTTCCAGCAAGGCCATCGCCGCCACATGGACGAGCGACCTGGCCGCCGGCCTGCCCGGTCTCGCGCTGCAGTGGGCCCTGATTCCGCTCGCCGCCTACTGGACCGAGTCGCTGATCGCCAAGCGCAACCACTGATATGACGTTTGCCCGGCCACGTTCTGGGCAAACGCGTGATATGTGGGAGCCAAGCCGTTAAGCTTGGCTCCCGTTACTTATAGGAGGACTACGTAGGAGTTTTACGAAGGGGAGCGGTCATGATCGCGGGAGTGTCCATCACCACATTGCTGCTGGTGCTCGCAGCCGGCATCGGGGCGGGATTCGTCGGATACGCGGTCGGCGCGTCCTCGCTGATCTCCTATCCTGCGTTGCTGGCGTTCGGCATTCCGCCCGTGCTGTCCAACACCACGAACACGGTGGGCGTGTGCGGCACCGGCATCGGCGGCCTGCTCTCCGCCCGCAAGGAGCTCAAAGGCCAAGGCAGACGCGTGGCCGTCTACGCGTGCATCGGCCTGGTTGGCGGCATCATCGGCGGCCTGCTGCTGCTCGAACTGCCGGCGAAGGTCTTCGAATTCGCCGTGCCGCCGCTCATCCTGTTCAGCGCGCTTATCATCGCGCTCAACCCACGTAAGAAAGCCGCCGCGCGCGACGCCGTGGCGCAGGCGCTGCCGCAATCGCATCAAGGTGAGCGGGCCGCACGAATCGCCAGCAAAACGGCGGACGGCACATTGCGCAACGATCCATGGTGGCTGTGGGCGGGCGTGAGTTTCGTCGGCGTGTATTCCGGCTATTTCGGCGCCGCCGCCGGCACGCTCGCCCTGGCCATCCTCGACTTGGGCAAAATCGGCCCGTTCCACCAGATCAACGCGTTGAAAACCGTGGTCGGTTTCGGCGCGAACATCTCCGCCGCGATCATGTTCATCATCCGCGGTTCCGTCGATTGGCCGTTCGCCATCATGATGTGCCTCGGCTGCACCATCGGCAGCGCGATCGCACCGCCCGTCACCCGGCATATTCCGGAGAACATCATGCGTGCCGCCGCTGTGCTCACCGGCATCATCCTCGCCGTCAAGCTCGGCTGGAGCACCTACCTGTGACATGCGCTGTACATTGATTCGCAAGGTGAAGCCCCGCTGGAAGAACCGGTTTCTCCAGCGGATTTCTTTTTCTAGCTGCCTTGCGATTGAAGGACCTGCGAGCCGTCCATCGGTATCTCACAAAACAGCATCGTGTCAGATAAGCGTCGACAGCGCTCGCATGACGATATCCACGTCCTTGTTTTCTAATTCACGAATGACATGCAGATAGGTTTCCTGTGTCGTGGTCATGCTGGCATGGCCGAGGCGGCGCGACACGCTGGCGATCGATACGCCGGCGAACAGCAGCAGTGATGCGTGCGTATGCCGCAATCCGTGGATGGAAATGACTGGCACATCCACGTTTTTGCAATGTCTGGCGAGCACATCGTTGGCTGTTGAGTTGTAGACCTTGCCATGCACGAAAATGGGTTTGTCGTGTGGAAGGTTCTTAAGCAACCCGGAAAGCTGCATGATGAGCTGCCAGTCAAGCTGCACCTTGCGCACGGAGGATTCGTTTTTCGTGGGTACAAAACCGCCGCCGTTTTTGTAATCCCAGGTTTTGCTGACGGAAAGCGTTTGATGGGCGAAATCGAAGTCATCGGGCGTGAGTCCAAGCGCTTCGGAGAATCGGAGTCCGGTTTTCGCGATGAGGAGGATGAGCCAATCCCAACTTGCCTCAGCGCCAAGATCAAGATCGGCGAGCATGGCGTGCAGCTCGAATTGGTTGAGATACTTCATTTTCTTGATACGCGGCTGCTTGCCTTTGATGATGACTTTGCGTGTCGGATCGCGGGGAATGAGCCCTTCGTCAACGGCATCGAGAATGGCGCCTTTGATCTGGTGATGAAAATCCATGGTGGTCTGTCGCTCATGATGCTGCGCGTAACCGTTAATGAGCTGCTGATAGGCGGTGCGATCCATATCGGCAAGTCTTAGTTCAGGGATGAGTTTGCTGAGCCAAGATTGTGTGAGTCGGTATTTGCCCATGGTCACGTCTCGGATGGCGCCTTCCTTGTACGTTTTCACCCATTGGGTGTAGTAGTCGCAGAACAGCGATTCAGAAGTGATGGTTTCCTGCATGGCATGCACCTTTCTCAAGAAAAATAGGGGATAAGCGCAGCCATCATACTTACGCTGATGAAGGGTGATGAGGGAGTCCAGACGGTCCAAGACAATACCAATTTCACGTTGTTCATCTTTACTTGGCAATGAAACGATGGCTTTCCCAACAAGTTCTTTGTTGAGATTATTAACCGTGCTTCCTGCTGCGAACATGCGATATTGATTAAGCATCTGTGGAGCACCCAACATATGGCAGAGGAAAATAGGATCGAAGTGTTTCTGGGCATCGCGGATCAGCAGCCAGCCGTCATGAATACAGCCTTTAATGGCCATGATGTATGGTCGTCCAAAGCTCATAGAGTTCGATAAAACTAGATCCCCCGGATACACCTGGCGGGTTTTTGCGAGACCTTCAGGTTTTATTTTCTCGGTAGTTTGGGTTATATATCGGCCAAGTTCTGGAGCGTCGCCAATTTTCACCCAATTAAGTCCACAAGGATCATCTGTAATGTATCGCTCAATCGGTCGTGGCGAACCTCCTCTCTCAATTTCAACCAGTTCAGAGAGCTTACGCTGTTCCCAAGCGGGGGCAATTAAAACCAGGAAAACAGCCGTATTACCGTCAATCTATACGGCTGAGCTTCCTTCTTGTGAGCATTAGAGCGTATCCGAGCAGGTTCCGACCGCGCCATTGCCTCGGATTGAACCTGTCTGGGTCATGCATCGACAGGCCGATGCCCCAGATGCGGTCTTTGACGGCGCATTCCGCCAGCAGCGCGGTGCCGGTTACCTCAAGCCGTGCCCCAAGTTCGGCGTTCTGGCTGAATTTGGCAAGTAATCCTTCATAAACTTCGATTTGACGAACACCATTCCACACGTGATCGTCATAACCGGTCACCAATCGGCCAAGCCGTTTGATTTCGGCCACGTCGTCGGTTTCAAGGATTCGCGCAGCTGTTTCAGCGTCATTGAAACAGCAGGCCTTGCGATGCATCATGTACTGCTCCATCGAGGAGAATTCAATGCCGTTCATAACGAAATGCGACGGATACCAGTTGCTCAGATATCCGTTTACCTCATCGGGATTGTGGAAACAGATAACTTCTGTCATTCCTTGCCGACTTTCCGCACCGCAAGCTCCAGATCGAGATCATGCAGCCCGAAATAGGCTTTTTCCAGGAATTCCAATGGTACTTGGGCAATCACCTTGGCGCTTGGAATGCCATAGAACCACTGATAGTAGGCGTAGAACTCACCGATCCAATCGGGCATGAACCCTTTAAGCGCCTTGCCGTCCTTCAACTGGTATTGCTCGGTCTCGGTGAAATATTCCCACAGCTCTTCCGCATCCATCGTATTGACGTAGGCTTTGGCTTCATCAATGCTTTTGCGTGTTTTGCTCGTCATATACGTGGCGATGAAATCCTCCGTGCTCTTGTTAGGGAACGACTGCGCCACGTAGTCGAAAAGCTTGCCCTGGCTTTCCACCACATCATCCCGGTAGACCTCTGGATATGCCCGCATTGTCACCACCCCTAGAGCAACGTGCTGAACACGTTGGTCACCGTATTGGCATCGGAATCGATGAGATCACGCATGTTCTGCCGCGCCTCAACATCCCTCTGATTGTATTTGTCGTTGAATTCGCTGTAGCTCACGGAAAGCAAGCCCTCATTGACTTCGCGCAGTTGCCCATATGCCTTTTCGCTCTTGATGCAATACTGGATCCCCAGTCCGCCAAGTGACAGCAGTTCCTCCAAAATATCGACGTCCACATTGTCTCGGACGAATTCTTTGGCGATGTAGAAGTACGAGGCGTTCGCACGCCAACCTTTGATGATGTCATAATCGCTGGTATCGATGCCATATTTGGCGATGAATTTTGCGGCAAGCACGCGATAACGCTTGGAATCGGCGGCATCACGATGTTTCATCAGCTCGGCCAGCCAGGCAAGCACGCTATGTTCCTGAAAATCCAGGATGCGCAGCCCATTCGTGTTCAGTTCGTACTGGTGGACCCAGCCATTGGACTCATCCGGCCTGCACACGGCCCATTCCTTGGCGAGCTCGACACTTTTAGTCAGATAAAAACCACGACCGTAGTCATGCTTGTCGTTACCCAAACCGTACTCGGGGGTCACGGATTCGTATGGGGAACCGTGAAATAACGTGATTGTTGCCATGAACACCCCTATACGAACATCTTGTCGAGCATGGATTTCTTAATATTCCGCAGTAATTCGAGCTTACGCTGATGAAGGGTGATGAGGGAGTCCAGACGGTCCAAGACAATACCAATTTCACGTTGTTCATCTTTACTTGGCAATGAAACGATGGCTTTCCCAACAAGTTCTTTGTTGAGATTATTAACCGTGCTTCCTGCTGCGAACATGCGATATTGATTAAGCATCTGTGGAGCACCCAACATATGGCAGAGGAAAATAGGATCGAAGTGTTTCTGGGCATCGCGGATCAGCAGCCAGCCGTCATGAATACAGCCTTTAATGGCCATGATGTATGGTCGTCCAAAGCTCATAGAGTTCGATAAAACTAGATCCCCCGGATACACCTGGCGGGTTTTTGCGAGACCTTCAGGTTTTATTTTCTCGGTAGTTTGGGTTATATATCGGCCAAGTTCTGGAGCGTCGCCAATTTTCACCCAATTAAGTCCACAAGGATCATCTGTAATGTATCGCTCAATCGGTCGTGGCGAACCTCCTCTCTCAATTTCAACCAGTTCAGAGAGCTTACGCTGTTCCCAAGGGTCAGTGAAACCAGCGAAACGAATCTCCGGATACAGGGAACCCCCTTTAGGGAACATCTTGTCGAGCATGGATTTTTTCAGTACGCAGAGCTTGTCATACTTACGCTGATGAAGGGTGATGAGGGAGTCCAGACGGTCGAAGAACGCGCCGATTTGGCGCTGCTCTTCTAAAGATGGAACGGCAATTTCTTCATTAAGGAAGTCTTTTGCAACGAGTTCATGCATCATTGTTGATGCTTTAGTCGAGCGTGTCAACACATCCTTCATAGCTTTTTCATTGTTGATACTGTATTTCCAGTACATCAAGTCAAAAGGCCGGATCGGCCGAAAAACCTTGAAAACATGCGAAACAATACCATCGCCAATTGTGTTTTCCACCAAACGCCCATGCGCAAAGTTCTTGCTTCGATTTCCCTCGAAAGCTATATCTCCCAAGCGCATGACATTGTATGTTTTCAAATAGTCATCTTCAGTAACATAGACAACGGGATTGAAATACATATGCGCAACAGAAATAATACGATCCCTGCCGTAGGTCAAATCATTTTTTTCTGAGACCTCTTTATATAGCTCCCCCAGCTTACGCTGTTCCCAAGGGTCAGTGAAACCAGCGAAACGAATCTGCGGAACCAACGCTTTTCCATGCTGTTCGGCCATATCATTCACCCCCGAGCAGTGCTTTGAGCTCTTCCAAGCCCGCCAGATCGCGGGCATTACCGGTCAAATCGCCAAGCATTCCGGCCAATTCCTTCTCCGCTTCATCGATTTGGCCGCATACATCGGCATACGTGGTGGCGTACTTGTTCTTCAACGCGTTCACTTTGCCAATGAGCTCGTCGATCACGGCATTCGGCAGTTCTTCCAGCTGCTTCTGCAGCGGCGTAATCCACTTGGCTTCCAGCAACCTTCTGGCTTCGTCATCACTCAACGCCTTAATCGTGTCGCGGGTCTTCTCCTCCAACGCGTTTCGCTTGGTCTTGATACCAGATTTCAGCTTCTTCGTCTCATCGAATAGCTTCTGAGCCTGCACCAAGCCACGCTCGAAATCGGAAGCCGGATTCTTGCCGATCGCCTTGACCGCCTTCTTCAGCTCGGCGGCAACGAAGGCGTCACCGTCCTGATTGATCGCATCGCTGTTCTGCTTGTCATCCTCATCGAAACCCTCCAAAATGGTTTCAATCTCGGAATCGATGTCCTGCACACGGCGTTCATCCGCCTCAATCGCAGTCAAATCATCGTGCAGCAGCTCGCGCTGAACCAGGTCGAACGGCAGAACGCGGCCAATCCAGCCGTCCTGCACTTCCACATCCTTGCCGCCTTTTTTCTTGACGACCATGTTCGGATCCACGGCTCTTACCGCATCGAAGCCCTCGGACCCCAACACTTCCAAATCAATGGAAATGCCGCCCCATGCGTCATCAAGCTTCTGATAGGCGTCATACGGGTCAACCAGTGGGGTTCCGGCAATCATCGCATCCAGTTCCTTACCGATGGCCGTTTCCTGACCGAGCGCATCCACCTGTTCGGGATGCTCCACCAAGCGGGAGCGCAAATCGACAGGCAATCCGGAAATGGCCTGACCATACGAGGCGATGAACGCCTGTACGTCGGCATTGTTGCGCACCACGGTAGCGATGTCGTCATGGTCGCAGGCGTAGCAGACACCGTTATCACGGAACAGCTCGGCCTTCAGACTCGGCCAGGCGTTCCAATATTCCTCAAGCTGTTCGACCTCACTCTTCGGAACGCCACCGAACATCGAAGCGTACACATCCCACGTCTCCGCATCCTCGGATGAATCGACATAACGGGGAATGTTGAGGTTGTAATCATTGGCACGAATCTCATCGATGGACACCAGACGGCTGAACTTGGGTACCGTGCGATTGTTCGACACCACATCGACAATGCGTTTGATATCAGAAGCCTGTAGCTTATTGTTCTTGCCGTCCTTGATGAAATGTTTGGACGCATCAACGATGAGCACCTTGTCGTCGTCACGTTTTTTGCGCAACACCATCACGATGGTGGGGATACCCGTACCGAAGAAAATATTCGCCGGTAGACCAATAATCGCCTGAATATGACGGTTCTCAATCAGATTCTTACGAATCTGACCTTCCTCGCCGCCGCGGAACAGCACGCCATGCGGCAGAACGATGGTCATAATGCCATCGGCACGCAGATGGTACAAGTCGTGGAGCAGGAACGCATAATCCGCCTTGGATTTCGGAGCTATGCCATAACTGAAGCGCGGATCGATCTCCTTATCAGTGGGATCCCAATTCTGCGAGTAGGGCGGATTGGAAACCACCGCATCCACGAACAACGGATTGTAGGTCTCCTCCTTGTTCTCCAACGTGTCGAACCACGGCCAGTCGTCCTCCAGGGTGTCGCCGTTGCGGGCAACGATGTTATCGGGAAGAATGCCACGCATCACCAGATTCATACGCGTGAGGTTATAGGTGTTCTCCTTAAGCTCCTGCGCGTAATACATGATGGAATCCGGATTGCCGTTGCGCCGAGCCACAGCCTGGCCGATATGAATCAGCAAGGAACCGGAGCCGGATGTCGGATCGTAGATCTTGATCTGCTCGCGCCCCTGCAAATGCCAGGCGACGATTTCGCTCATCAGCTGAGAGACTTCGGAAGGCGTGTAGAACTCGCCGGCCTTCTTGCCTGCATTGGCGGCGAAATTGCTGATGAGGTACTCGTAGATGAAACCAAGCACGTCATAATCCTGACGCCCATCCATCGGAATGTCTTTAATGAGATAAATCAAATCTCGCGCGGCCTTGGACTGGCTTCTCGCGTCGGTGCCAAGTTTGGAAAGCCCAGTCTGCAACGTGTCGAAAATACCGTCGAACACTTTCCTATGCGCAGGATTGATATTGCGGGAGAACGCCGAAAGCGCATCACGCACATTGGAAATCTCGAAATCGTTGCCCTGCTTGACCCATGTGGAAAACAGGTTGTCATAGGCGATGAAGTAGCCGCACTCACCCTGCACGAATTCCACAATGTCCGGATTATCCTCCGTGAGCTGCGGCAGCTGCTCGTCAGTAAAATCACTGGCTTTCAAGCGCATCAGCTCGGTTTCGGAAAGGAACTTATAAAAGATGAAGCCAAGAATGTAATCCTTGTATTCGTTCGCCTCGATCTTGGAACGCATCTTATTGGCGGATTCCCAAATCTTCGAAGCGAGCTGCTGCTTGTTCATCTATCCCTCCTCATTGCGACACCGGCAAAAAGCTCGGTTCCACGAGCGACTGCACATCTTTCACAAGAATACCGCACCCCCGCTTGGGAACAGCGTAAGCTTGGCGATGTGGCCGCAGTCTACGATGGAGTTCATCAAACTCCTGACTACCAGGACGAAGGCGTTATGTTCTTATCGGTCGAGAACATAGCGACACTTACATCGCAGAAATTCATCTCACGGGAAGCTTTTGCCAAAAATTATCCGGTGTATCCAAAACACGGCGATGTCCTCATGACTCGCATTGGCGACATCGGCACATCCAACGTTGTGGAAACCGATGATAAGCTGGCGTTTTACGTTAGCCTCGCATTGCTCAAGCCGTTCGACGTCGATTCCTACTACCTCGACAAAAGCTTGCAGTCTCCAAGCGCCAAAGAGGAGCTGTACAGAAGAACGCTTCACATCGCATTTCCTAAGAAGATCAACAAGAACCAAATTGCCGAAGTGATGTTGCCGATACCGAGGAGCCGTCAGGAACAGGAGCAAATCGGTGCTCTTTTCCGCGACCTCGACTCCCTCATCACCCTTCATCAGCGTAAGTATTGTGGTGTTGCTTCTTGGATGTTAGGGGTTGCGCTCGTAAGATTGGGCTCAGAAAGTGGCGGTGCATTCGGGGAGATGAAACATGTTCTACAATAAAGAATCGGATTTCGAAGACGATCTGGTCGCGGTGCTGAAGCGCCATGGATGGACCGATGGCGTGTTGGAATATCCAACCGAACAGGACCTTATCAGCAATTGGGCCAACATCCTGTTCGACAACAACAAAGGCATCGATCGATTGAATGGGCAGCGTCTTACCAAAGGTGAGATGGCGCAGATCCTCGAACAGATCGAAACATTGCGCACGCCATTGGCGTTGAACTCCTTCATTAACGGCAAGACCGTGTCCATTAAACGTGATAATCCCAAGGACGAGGCTCATTACGGTAAGGAAATCAGCCTGAAGATCTACGATCGGCAGGAAATAGCAGCGGGGCAAAGCCGGTACCAAATCGCAAGACAACCGATGTATCCGGCGAAAAACAAGATGCTGAACGATCGCAGGGGAGACGTTTGCCTGCTTATCAACGGCATGCCGGTCATCCATATCGAACTGAAGAAAAGCGGCATCCCCATAAGCCAAGCCACCAATCAAATCGCCAAATACGCGCATGAAGGCGTGTTCACCGGACTGTTCAGACTCGTGCAGGTCTTCGTGGCCATGAATCCGGACGATGCTGTGTACTTCGCCAATCCTGGCGAAGGCGACTTCAACAGCAACTACTTCTTCCACTGGGCTGACTTCAACAATGAGCCCATAGCGGCGAACAAACATGTTGGGCAGGACGAGTGGAAACGGTTCGCGTCGGACCTGTTGTCCATTCCCATGGCTCATCAGCTCATCGGTTTCTACACGGTTGCAGATTCCGCGGACGGATGCCTCAAAGTGCTGCGCAGCTACCAATACCAAGCGGTGAACGCCATTTCCGATCGTGTGCGCACCTGCAAATGGGATGAGCCGGTGCCAAGCGGTACTCCGGGACGCCCAGGCGGCTATGTGTGGCATACCACCGGCTCGGGCAAAACCATGACCAGTTTCAAAGCGGCGCAGCTCATTGCCGGCTCGAAAGATGCTGACAAGGTCATCTTCCTTATGGACCGTATCGAGTTGGGTACGCAGTCGTTGCTCGAATACCGTTCGTTCGCCGATGATGCCGACGATGTGCAGGGTACGGAAAACACGGATGTGCTCAAGGCGAAGCTGGCAAGCATCGACCCGAAGGACACGCTTATCGTCACGTCCATTCAGAAAATGAGCAACATCAAAGCAGGCGAGGGGCATATCACCGAAGAGGAAGTGAAGAAGCTCGCCGGCAAACGCATCGTGTTCATCATCGACGAATGTCATCGTTCCACATTCGGCGAGATGCTGCAGGATATTCGCCGTTCCTTCCCGAACGCGTTGTATTTCGGTTTCACAGGCACTCCGATCCATGAGGAGAACCGCAAGAAGGGCTCGACCACATCAATGGTGTTTGGTGATTGCCTCCACCGGTACAGCATCGCCGACGGCATCCGTGACGGCAATGTGCTCGGCTTCGACCCGTACATGGTGCTGACGTACCGAGACAGGGACGTTCGCCAGGTGGTCGCATTGGAGAAGGCGAAGGCGTCGACGATTGAGGAAGCCCAAGCGGATCCGGCGAAAGCCGAAGTGTTCTACCATTACATGGATCCGAATCAAATGCCGATGGGACCTATGGAAACGCAGGCCGGAGAACGCATCAAGGGCATTGAGGATTACCTGACTTCGGCACAGTACGCGCAGGGCACCCCGCATGAGGGCAAGGTTGTGGAGGATATCCTCGACCAGTTCCCATTGCTGAGTAGGGGCAACAAATTCCATGCGATGCTGGCCACGAGTTCCATTCCCGAGGCGATCAGCTATTATCGCTTGTTCAAGGAGCGTGCGCCGCAGATGCATGTAACCGCGCTGTTCGACCCCAATGTCGATAACTCCAACGGCGCGATTCTCAAAGGGGACGCGCTTCAGGAGATCATCGGCGATTACAACGAACTGTTCGGCAAGGATTTCATCATCCCCACATGGCCGAAGATGAAGAAGGACATCACGGCGCGGCTTTCCCACAAGCGGCCATATCTGACGGTCGATCAGCATCGCGAGGAACAGCTGGATCTGCTGATCGTGGTCGACCAGATGCTGACGGGCTTCGATTCCAAGTGGGTCAACACGCTGTATCTCGACAAGATCATCGATTACGAGAACATCATTCAGGCGTTCAGCCGTACGAACAGACTGTTCGGCCCTGATAAGCCCTTCGGAACGATACGCTACTACCGCAAGCCGCATACCATGAAAGGGTATATCGAAGCAGCGGTGAAACTGTATTCCGGAGATAAGCCGCTTGATCTGTTTGTACAGAAGCTGCCGGAAAACGTGCGTCTGATGGATGCGCGTTTCGAAGAGATCGCTTCCGTGTTTCGTGCCGAAGGTGTGGAGGATTTCATGAAGCTGCCGGAGTCCGTGGAAGCATGCCGGAAGTTCGCGAAGCTGTTCTCGGAACTCAATGAGTTTCTTGAAGCCGCCAAAGTACAAGGATTTACATGGCAGCAGCGGGAATACTCCGTCACCCATGATGACGACTCGGTGGAAGTTGTGCGGCCGGAACTCGATGAACGCACATATCTGATTCTCGTTCAGCGATACAAGGAGTTGTTTGCTGGAGATGGCGAAGGCCATAGTGAGGGTCCTGAGGCTCCATACGATCTTGATGGGCATATCACCGAAATCGACACGGGATTGATTGATACGGATTACATGAACGCCAACTTCACCAAATGGCTCAAGGCGCTTGGTGGAGGAGATCCAGACCTGTTGGCATCAGCTGAGGAGGAATTGCATAAGTCGTTCGCTTCGCTCAGCCAAGAGGAACAACAGTACGCCGAACTGTTCATGCATGATGTGGAACGTGGCGAAATCGAGTTGGAGGAAGGCAAGACGCTGCGTGACTACATTACGTATTATGCTAACAGCGCCAAGAACAGCCAAGTGG
>OLZW01002278.1_pt1 | contig 12618 bp, 7 predicted proteins | sample 1674281 | NCBI WGS metagenome assembly OLZW01 (sample SAMEA103958157, study PRJEB25191) | human gut metagenome | biome: human-associated habitat [ENVO:00009003]; feature: intestine environment [ENVO:2100002]; material: feces | place: Germany | collected 2013/2015
TATGCTTCATCTTTCTTCGTGGATGACCACCCTGCCCATGATGCTCATCGGCATGACCGGTATCCTGCTTGTCATCGGCTTTTTTCACAGGCGCAGACGGCGCTGCTTTTGCCGGATTCATCCCCGGGCGTCCTGCCGGGTGGTGTGGAAGTACTCCTTGGGGGTCATGCCGTACTCCTTTTTGAAGGCGCGGAAAAAGTGGTTGTAACCGCCAAAGCCGCTGGTCTTGTACACCTCGGTGATGGGCAGCCCCTGCTCGATGAGGGTGCAGCAGCGGTCTAACCGCGCCTTTACGATATAGCGGTGCACCGTCTGCCCGGTCTGGCGTTTGAATTCCCGGGCAATATGTTCCCGGGAGACGAAAAACTCCTTTTCCAGCCGCTCCAGCGTCAGTTCCTCGGTAAGGTGCGCCTGAATAAACAAAAACACCTCGTCCAGCATCAGGTGGTGGCGGCTGACCGATGCGGTGCGGAACTCCGCATGGATGCAGGCACGCAGCGCCAGCACCACAAACATTTGCAAAATACCGTGCTCGAACACCGCTGCACCGAACTGGGTGCGCTCCTGCGGGAGCATCAGCAGCTTCCGGGCAAGGTTTTTCAGCAGCATATAGATCTGGCTGTCCGGGCGCACAGCCACCTGCCGGAAGGGCACCACGTTGAAGCTTTTTTCAAGGTCGGTATCTGCGTCCGAAAGCTGCGCCAGCGTCTGGGGGGACAGCTGCACCCGAATAAGTTCCAGCGGGCCGTAAGCACCGGCGTATTCCAGTCTGCCGCCCTGACCGGGCTTGAAGATGATGAGATTCTGCTGCTGTGCGGGCAGCACCACCTCGCTGCACCGGAACACACCGCTGCCCCGCATGACCAGAAACAAATCATAATACGCGCCGGAATAAAATTCCCGGACGGCGCTCTGCTCAAAAAGATAACGCTTGGCTGTATAATTCACCAAAAAGTCCTCCATGAAACTGTCATGTGTAACAGATTGTTGTACACAACAGAAAAGTACAACTATTATAATTGCATAATACATCAATTTGCGATAGTTTTCAATCATTTTTTGGATATGTATTGATGAAAAATTAACGTATAATGCAAACGTAGAAAAGAGACTTGTGCGAAAAGTCTCGTGGTTTCACTGTTTTTAAGGAGGATAAAACACAATGGACCAGAAAAAGACCATCCGACCCTTCTCCATGAGGGACAAGATCGGTTATACGCTGGGCGATCTGGGCTGCTGTTTCACCGAGCAGTACCGTGCCATGTATCTGTCGATCTTCTACACCCTGATCCTGCAGGTCAACCCCTTCCACGTGGGTATCCTGCTGCTGATCACCAAGATCTGGGACGCCGTGAATGACCCCATCATCGGTGCCATGGTGGACTCCCGCAAGGCCACCAAGGGCGGCAAGTTCATCCCGTGGATCCGCGCCTTCTCCTTCCCCATGGCAGTGCTGTGCATACTTGGCTTTGTCAATGTAGGCAATATCAACTACGGCCTGCGTCTGGCCTACATGTTCGTCACCTACGTTCTGTACGAGGCGCTGTACACCTGCGTCAACGTGCCTTTCGGTACTCTGTCCAGCGTGATGACCGATGATGTCAGCCAGCGCACCGCACTGTCCCGCTACCGCAGCCTTGGCGGCACCATCTTCATGACCGTCATGGTCATGATCGGCCCCCTGTTCCTGTATGTGGACAACAAGCCCGTGGCTGGCCGCTTCCTGATGCTGGCCTGCATCTGCGCTATGCTGGGCCTGCTGTGCCTGCAGATCACCTGCGTGTGGTGCAAGGAGCGCGTGGAAGTGCCCGAGCGTCCGCAGGGCGAAAAGCTGAACTACCTGCACGTGCTCAAGGAGATCTCTCACAATAAGGCTCTGCTGGGCGTTATGTTCTTCAGCCTGACCGGCATGATCGGTGCTTCCGTGGTCAACGGTCTGAACACCTACCTGTATAAGGACTTCTTCGGCAACGTTAAAATTCAGGCTGTCTCCGGTATGCTGAGCGTGCTGTACGCGGTGCTGTCCTTTGCCATCACCCAGCCTCTTGCCAACAAGTTCGGCAAGAAGGAGTGGTGCTGCATGGGCGCCGGCTTTGCCGCCATCGTGTTCGGCATCCTGTTCTTCTTCCCCGTCCACAACCCCGTGGCCTTCATCGTCATCAACGGTATCTGCTATCTGGGCGCTTCCGGTATGCAGGTGCTGATCTAGGCTATGGTCAACGACGCCATCGACTACCACGAGCTGCAGACCGGCGAACGCAACGAGGGCATCGTTTACTCCACCTACTCCTTCTTCCGCAAGCTTGCAAGCGCCATTTCCGGCAGCCTGTCCAGCTTTGTGCTGGGTGCCATCGGCTACAACGTTACCGCAGGCGCTGTGCAGACCGCAGGCGTTGTGAACGCCATCTGGAAGAGCTACACCGGCATCTACTTCCTGGGCTACGGCATTGCAGTTGCCATCCTGTTCTTCGTCTACCCCCTGACCAAGCAGAAGACTGCTGAGATGCTGACCGAGCTGAAGGCTCGCCGTGCCGCAAAGGAGAGCAAGTAAACCATGAAAATCTTACAGGTTCAGTTTAAAAACCGCAATGGCCACACCCTGCGCGGCATCGTGACCCTGCCCGACACCGAGGGCAAGGTACCCTTTGTGGTGCATCTGCACGGCTTTGCCGGCAGCTGCAGCGGCTACAAGTCCATGTACACCCATCTGTCCCGCGCTCTGGCAGCGCAGGGCATCGGCAGCGCCCGGTTCGATTTCTACGGCAACGGCGAGAGCGACGGCGAGTTCGAGGATATGAGCTTTGACGGCTTGCACACCGATGCACAGGATATCTTTGCATGGGCCGCTGAGCAGCCCTATGTGGACAGCGAAAAGCTGTTCCTCTCCGGCCAGAGCATGGGCGGCTACATCGCCGCCTCCTGCGCACCGGTCATCCAGCCCCACGGCCTGATTTTGCTGTGCCCGGGCGCCGGGATGTGGTTTGGCTGCGCACAGCGCGCCGACGGCGTTGTGCAGACCGGCAAGGACTACACCGACATGGAGGGTCTGTGCTACAAGATGGCCTTTAACTACGAGATGGCCAAGCACCCCGACCCCTTTACCGAGGCCAAGGGCTACAACGGCCCGGTGCTGCTGCTGCGCGCCGATGATGACCGTCTGGTGGACGAGGGCACCTGCAGCCGTTACGCACAGGTGTACACCGCACCCGATGTGGACACCATTGCAGGCGGTGGCCACAACTTTGCCACGCTGGCAGCCCGTGCCGCCGTGGAGGAAAAGACCGCAGCATTCATCAAAGCAAATCTGTAAAGCAAATCTGTAAAGCAAAGCATATCTGCAAGGAGGCTTTTATATGCAAAACGTAATTCTGCAGCCCATCGAGGTGGGCGGACAGACCTTTAAAAACCGCATCATGTTCCCCCCGCTGACCACCGGCTACGAGAAAAACGGCATGATCAGTGAGCAGGACATGGGCTTCTACACCCGTCTGGCAAAGGGCGGCGTGGGCTACATCGTTATGGGCGATGTGGCACCCATCAACAGCTTTTCTCCCACCCCCAAGCTGTTTGACGACAGCCAGATCCCTGCCTTCAAGGCACTGGCCGACAGCGTACACGCCTACGGCACCAAGCTGGGCGTCCAGCTCTTCCACCCGGAGTACGACGTAGACGCCATCAACAGTCTGTTTATGCAGAAAAAGTTTGATGAGATGCGTCAGCGCCTGCATCACGACATGATGTTCTTCACCGATGAGGTCAGCGAGGAGATGCTCATGGCCATCATCGATAAGATGTGCGCCTGCGCAGTGCGTGCCCAGAAGGCCGGTGTGGACGTGATCCAGATCCACGGCGACCGCCTGAACGGCTGCCTGTGCTCCACCCGCATGAACCACCGCACCGATAAGTTCGGCGGCAGTCTGGAGAACCGCGTCCGCTTTGCCCGCATGCTGACCCGCGCCATCCGCAAGGCTGTGCCGGATATGGTCATCGACTACAAGCTGTCCATCGTCACCCCGCAGCGCGGCAAGGGCGGCATTGACGAAGCCGACGCCGTGCAGTTTGCCCAGTGGCTGGTAGAGGACGGCGTGGATATGCTCCACGTTGCGCAGGCCAACCATACCGGCAACATGGCCGACACCATTCCTCCCATGGGCGTACAGCCCTACGGCTTCTTCGTCAAAATCGCCGGGGACATCAAAAAGGCCGTCAATGTGCCGGTCAGCGCCGTGGGTCGTATCGTGGATGCCGAAATGGCTGCGCGTGTCATCGAGAGCGGCATGGCCGACATGGTTGCCATGGGTCGCCCGCTGCTGGCAGACCCCGACTGGGGCACCAAGATCGCTGCCGGGAAGGCCTGCGATATTCGCCGCTGCATCAGCTGCAACAAGGGCTGCACCGATGCCATCCAGAACCGTCAGTTCCTCTCCTGCGTGCTGAACGCGGAGAACGGCTACGAGAACACCCGCAGCATCCAGCCCGCAGCGCAGAAAAAGAAGATCGCCGTCCTTGGCGGCGGCCCTGCCGGTCTGGAAGCCGCCCGTGTGGCAGCACTGCGCGGCCATGACGTGACCCTGTTTGAAAAGACCACCACTCTGGGCGGCCAGCTGAACATTGCCTGCGTACCTCCCCGCAAGGAGGAGATGCGCCGCGCCGCACAGGACCTGATCCACGCGGTCTGCAACGCCGGTGTGCACCTGTGCATGGGTCAGACCCGCACCGCAGAGCAGCTGAAGGATGCCGGTTTCGAGGCCGTCATCAACGCTGTGGGCGCACACAGCGCTGCACCCCGCATCCCCGGCATCGACAGCGTGAACGTTGCCGATGCATGGAAGGTTCTGGCCGGTGAGCAGCAGGTGTACGGCACGGTTGCCGTCATCGGCGGCGGCATGGTGGGCTGCGAGACCGCAGAGTATCTGGCTGCCCGCGGCTGCAAGGTGTCCGTTATCGAGATGATGAACAAGATCGCCGCAGGCGAGAGCACCACCATTCTGCCCACCCTGCTGGAAAACTATAAGACCTACGGCGTGGAGCAGTACCCCAGCCACAAGGTCAAGGAGTTCCGCATGGACGCCGTCGTCTGCGAGAACAAGGACGGCGCAGAGGTGACCATCCCCTGCGATTACATCGTGCTGGCTATGGGCGCACGCTCCAACGAATTTGACGCTGCTGCGCTGGAAGCTGCCAGCATCCCGGTGTATTCCATTGGCGATGCCGCCGGCAAGGCTGCGGATATCTCCAGCGCCATCCGCACCGGCTACGATACCGCCTGCCAGCTGTAAAACAAAAATATCGTTCTATTTGTGGGTCAGAAACGCCTGTGGGCGCTTCTGACCCACTTTTTTACCCTCTCAGGCAAAGCCGTCAGGGTTTTGCCTCGCTCTCTCAGGCGCTCCCGCGCCAGCTCTCCCAAGGGAAGAGCGGACACGCCCGGAAACTTTACGGGTCAGCCGGGAACTGTACCGCCACCGCTTAAGCCTTCACCCACCGGGGGAAGGTGGCGCGTAGCGCCGGATGAGGGGCAGCACCAGCTCCCCCGAAGGGGTAGCCAAGGGTTAAAAGCCCATTGCTAAAGTATTAGGCATCATGAGGAGACTTTCGGCAGTGCTCTTGGCTCTCCCTTTGAGGAAAGACTTCCACCCGCTCCGGGGGAAGATGTCGCGGAGCGCATTCAAAATCATCCCACATAAAAAGGCTGCTGCACAAAACCCTGTGCAGCAGCCTTAAATATTTTACGTTTACAACAGATCAGATGCTGAACTGCACGGCGCAGAAGGCGGCATAGATGCACAGCAGTGCAACGCCCTGCGGGCGGCTCAGCTTGTCCTTGATCAGAGCGGGCAGGGTGAGCAGCAGCATCACGGCAAACATCACCGGGAACTCCAGCACCAGCGATGCGTTGTGTCCGAACAGCATGGAGTTCTGCGGGATGGTAAAGGGTGCCACCACTGCGGAAACACCGCTCACCAGCACTAGATTGAACACGTTTGCACCGATGACGTTGCCCAGCGACAGCGCGCCGTGGCCCTTGGCCAGCGAGGTGATGGCCGTGACCAGCTCCGGCAGCGAGGTGCCCAGCGCCACAAAGGTGAGCGCGATCACCGACTCCGGCACGCCCAGTGCCTGCGCGATCAGTGTGCCGTTATCCACCAGCAGGTTCGCGCCCACGGCAATGAGCACCGCGCCCACGGCCAGCAGACCCAGCTCCTTGGCAAGGAATCCATTTTCATCGGTCTCCTCCGCTTCTTCCGGGGCGGGGGCATTTTTCATAGCCAGCACGTTGCACACGATGTAAGCCACGAACATGGCCAGCAGGATCAGGCCCACCGGGCGAGTGAAGGAGCCGGTGGTGTAGGCCACACCGGCATAGAAAGCGGCAGCCACAAAGAAGAAAGCCACCGGGGTGCGTAGGCTCTTGGGGTCAACCTTGCCCGGGCGCACCGCAATGGTGATGGCGGCGATCAGTGCAGCGTTGCAGATGACCGAGCCGATGGCGTTGCCGTAGGCGATCTCGCCGTGACCGGTGAGGGCAGAGGTGGTGGACACCATGACCTCCGGCAGGGTGGTACCGATGGACACCACCGTGGCACCGATGAGCAGCTCCGGCACATGGAAGCGGCGGGCAATGCCGGTGGCACCGTCCACAAACCAGTCACCGCCCTTGATCAGGCACAACAGGCCCACGATAAACAGCAAAACAGGTATAAGCATGTTTTTTCTCCTTTTTGATCGTTCCTTGGCCCGGCTCCGGGAACGGGAGTCTCTCGGCCGGGCAAAAAAGAAAAGACTCCTATTACAGGGTACGCATACTACGTCCTTGTAATAAAAGTCTCAAGCATCCGGTACTGCATCGGGCATTTCTGCCGGGTTGTCGCTGCAGCACAGCGCATGGCCCTGCCGGGTCTGCGCCCTTTACTCCCTTTTATCCTGTTTATTATACTGTCTGCCGGACATAAAAGCAAGCGGAATCCGGAAGTTTCACCCGGCCTTTTCCACTTTTTTCGCGTTGGGATAGATGCGTTCCATGCGGGCATTGTCGAAATGGGCGTCCAGATAGGTCTCCACGGCATTGGCAGCTGGCACCCCGCTGGTGCGGGCGTCGTAACGGGCCAGCGCCAGCGAGCTGGTGACCATGTTCACCGCCATGAACACCGCCAGCAGCACGGTCATCCACGGCCGCACCCGGCTGCGCAGACGGGTCATGCACTTCATGACCACCGGGTAGCCGTAGCGCATCCACACCACGGCCGCCATGCCCCAGAAGAAGCAGTACAGCAGGTTGATGCGCCCGCCCAGATTGAATTTGAACTTGCTGTAATCCCAGAACACCGTGCCGAACAGCAGCTCGGTCACGGCGCTGCACACATACTCGTACACGCCGCCCATCACCGTGCCGAACACAAACAGGTAGCGGTCGCTCTTGTCCTGATTCTGGCGCAGCAGCACGGTGGTCAGGGCCAGAGCCAGGCCCCACACCACGCTGAACGGCCCCCACACCAGACTGGAACGGCTCATCCAGACGCCTGCTGTCAGGCGGCAGAACACTGTTTCCACCAGGTCACCCAGAAACGCGCCCACCACGAACAGCCACAGCAGGTCGGCGGCGCTCAGGGGCGTTTCGCCGTTCTGGGCAATGGTCGGTTCCTGCCGGGCCGCCGCCGGGTAGGCCCGCTGGATGCGCTTTTCCACATACAGGGCAATGCGGCGGCGCAGGCCGTCGGAGCTTTCACCCAGCCGCTGGTTCAGCTGTTCCAGCACCGGGTGTTTGGCCGCATAGTGCCCCACCAGCACGGCCGAACCGATCTGGTCCAGCGCTGCCACGATGACCGCCGCCCACACCAGCGGGTGCAGCAGCCAGCTCGGGATGGCCTGGCACAGCCGCAGCAGCAGGCCATTGAGCCACAGCACGCTGGCAGTGCCCAGCGCGCCCCACAGCAGCGAATACTGCAGGCAGACATAGCCGTTCAGGTTGAAGCGCTTACCGGAGTAGTCCCACCATTTGCGGCGGTGCAGCCGTTCCAGCAGCTTAGCCGTCAGCCACTCCATGACCGTGGAGGCCAGCGTACAGGCAAAGAAGAGGTACACCGGGTCGCTGCGCAGGTCCGTGAAGCCCACGGCCAGCAGTACCGCCGTGGAGCCGTACACAAAGCAGAAGGGCCCGGCTGCTGCGCCGCGGTTGGCAAAATGCTTGCCCCGCACCGTAGCTACTACCGTCTCCCCTACCCAGCCCGCAAACGAGTAGACCAGGTAAAGGACGCCCAGCGTATAAAAATCGTATTCCATAGCAATCCTTTCTGCCAAAAGCGTTGGTTTTCCAGCAGTTGTATTGTACCCTTTTTGCCTGCAGAACGCAAGCATGGCAAAGGGGCCGCCCGCAGCGGGTGGTCCCTTTTAGATTTCGTTGTACGATCAGAATTTGCGCCAGGTGTCGGGCAGGAACAGCACCAGCATGGGGAAGATCTCCAGGCGGCCTGCCAGCATATCAAAGATCAGCACCAGCTTGGCCGGGTCTGCAAAACCACCAAAGTTCTGCATGGGGCCCACCAGCTCCAGGCCCGGGCCGATGTTGTTCATGGTAGCCGCCACAGCGGTAAAGTTTGTCACCATGTCAAAACCGTTGAGGCTGATGAGCAGGAAGGACCCCACAAAGATGAAGCTGTAGGCCGCCATGAACACGTTGGTGGTACGGATGGTCTCATGGTTCAGCAGCTTGCCGTCCATCCGGGCCGGAGCCACCACCTGCGGGTGCAGAGCCTGCTTGAGCTCCTTGCCCAGCGTCTTGCCCAAAATGAGGATGCGGCTCACCTTGATGCCGCCGCCGGTGCTTCCGGCACAGGCACCAATGAACATCAGCACCACCAGCACTTCCTTGGACAGGGTGGGCCACAGGTCAAAATCGCAGCTGGAAAAGCCCGTGGTGGTGATAATGGAACCCACCTGGAACGCCGCTTGCCGCAGTGCCTCGCCAAAGCTGTTGTAGAGGCTGTAGATGTTGGCCGTGATGACGGCAACGGCGGCAAGGATCACCACAAAGTAGCCCCGGACCTCCTCGCTGGCGGCAGCCCGGCGGAACTTCCGCATCAGCAGCAGGAAGTAGGCGTTGAAGTTGACGCCGAACAGGATCATGAACACGGTCACGACCCACTGGATGTAGGGCGAGAAGCTGGCAAAGCTGTCGTTCCGGAAGCCGAAGCCGCCGGTGCCCGCCGTGCCAAAGGACGTAAGCATGGCCTCGAACAGGGGCATCCCACCTGCCAGCAGGAACACCAGTTCCAGCAGGGTCAAGGCCAGGTAGATGCCGTAAAGGATCTTGGCGGTGGACTGCACCTTGGGCACCAGTTTGTCCACCTGGGGGCCGGGGCTCTCGGCCTTCATCAGGTTCACATGAGAGCCGCCGGTCAGGGGCAGCAGGGACAGCAGGAACACCAGAACGCCCATGCCGCCGATCCAGTGGGTGAAGCTGCGCCAGAACAAAATGCCCTTGGGCAGGCTCTCCACCTCCGGCAGGATGCTGGCACCGGTGGTGGTAAAACCGGATACCGTCTCAAACAGCGCATCCACGGGGTTGGGGATGCAGCCGGTGAGCACGAAAGGCGCGGCACCCACCACCGAGATGACGATCCAGCTCAGTGCGGTGGCAGTAAAGCCCTCCCGCATATAGAATACCTTGCTGCGGGGCTTGATGGCCCGCAGCGCAAAGCCGATGCCTGCGCTCACGGCAGCCGTGAGCAGGAACACTGCCAGTACCATCCACTCGCCGTAGATCAGGCTGGCAGCGGCGGGCAGAAGCAGCAGGGCGCCCTCGATCATCAGGATATAGCCCAGCAGACGGAAAACGATCGCATAATTCATAGCCCGCCTCCGTCAGCTCTCCACGATGTCCCGCAGGTCATGCAGGCCATGCTCCAGCGTGACCACGATCACGTTGTCGCCCACCTGGATCTGGTCGCCGCCGCGGGGGATCAGGATGCGGTCGCCGCGGGTGATGCAGCACAGCAGCAGGTTCTTTTTCAGATGCAGCTGGCTCAGGGGCACACCGGTGGCCCGGCTCTCCTCGTGCACCGTGAATTCCAACGCTTCCACGCGGTCGTCCAGGATGCGGTACAGGGTCTTGATGTTGCTGCCCGCCTCATTCTGCAGGGCACGCACATACTGCACAATGTAATCGCAGGTCATGTACTTGGGGTACACCACGCTGCCCAGGTCCAGCCCTGCCAGGATGTCGTCAAACTCCAGGCGGTTCACCTTGGTCACCAGCTTGCCGTGGGAATGCTTTTTGGCAAACAGGGTCAGCAGCACGTTTTCCTCGTCGATGTTGGTCAGGGCCACAAAGGACTCTGCGGACTCCAGCCCCTCCGACAGCAGGAAGTCCCGGTTGGAGCCGTCCTCATTGAGGATCTGGGCACCGGGCAGCTGCTCGGCCAGCTCCTGAGCACGGGCGGCATCCCGTTCCACGATGCGGACCCGGACATGGTTGTCCATCAGCTCCTGGCTCAGGTAGAACGCGATGGCGCCGCCGCCCACGATCAGGGCGTTGCGCACCGGCCGCACCGGCATGTGGATCTGCCGGAAGAAGGCATGCGCGTTTTCCTGGGTGGCCAGGAAGGTGACCTGATCGCCGTTCTGCAGCACAAAGTTGCCGTTGGGGATGATCACCCCGCCGTCACGCTCCACGGCACACACCAGAATGTCGCTCTTGAGCCGACTGGGGATCTCGCGGATGGCTACGCCGTCCAGCCCCTGTGCCTCGGTGAGCGCAAACTTGATCAGCCGCACGCGGCCGCCCGCAAAGGTGTCGATCTTGCTGGCCCCCGGGAACCGCAGCAGATGGGAGATCTCCTTGGCTGCCGCCATTTCCGGGTTGATGATGGCCGAAATGCCGATCTGTTTTTTGATAAAGTCCAGCTCGTGGCTGTAGGACGGGTTGCGCACGCGGGCAATGGCGTGGCAGTGGCCCGCCTTTTTGGCAAACATACAGCACAGCAGGTTCAGCTCGTCCGAACCGGTCACGGCAATGAACACGTCCGCATCCTCAATGCCGGCTTCGGACAGGGTGGTGATGGAGGAGCCGTTGCCCACGATGCCCAGCACGTCGTACGTCTCGATCAGGTGTTCCACCCGCGCCTTGTTCGTGTCCACAACGGTCACGTTGTGGCCCTCCTCGCTGAGCTGCCGCGCAAGGGCGGTACCGACCTTGCCGCTGCCCACCAGAATGATCTTCATAACAAGTCCTTTCTCCTTTGGCAGCCCCTTTCCCGGGGCATACAAATATAGTTTAATATATCATATCCAGCCGCAAAGTTCCACTGTTTGCCCCACAAATACATCGAATTGCTTAAAAAGCGACGGTTCTTTTGTGCAGGATTACCTGTTTTCAGCGTGAAAGCGCAAAAAAGGGGCTGCCGCACAGCTTTTGTGCAGCAGCCTCCTTGGGTCAAAATGATTCAGAATGCCCTCCGCGTGCGCCTTGGGCGTCATCAGCGGAAAAGTATCGTTATAAGAGCAAGGTCTCCCCTGCTGTCAGGTCTCAGTACCGCTCTACGCCGTCCTTGGTGACAAGGGCGTATACCAGCGGGGCTTCCTCCGGCTTTTCCGCGCCGTACACAAGGCCGCTGCGGTACTCGGCGGCAGCGGCTTCAAACTTGTCCGCTGCACCGTAGAAGGTTGCCAGGCTCTCGCCCTTGTGGACGTAGTCGCCGCGCTTTTTGTGCAGGGTGATGCCAGCGGCAAAGTCCAGCGGGTCGCCCTTTTTCTGGCGGCCGGCACCCAGCAGCACACTGGCCGAGCCGATCTTTTCGGCATCATTGGCCACGATGTACCCATCCTGCTCGGCCAGCAGCTCATAGCGGGCAGCAGGCTGCTCAAACAAGCTGTAGTCATCCAGCACGCGGGTATCACCGCCCTGGGCGGCAAACATCTCCTTGCACTTGGCAAAGGCAGAGCCGTCCGCGATCACCGCCTGTGCCATGGCGCGGCATTCGGCGGGGGTGCCCTTTCCTGCCAGCACCAGCATATTGGCGGCCAGCTGCAGGCACACCTCGGTCAGGTCGGCGGGGCCGTGGCCCTTGAGCACATCCATGCTCTCCATGACCTCCAGGCTGTTGCCGATGTTGTGGCCCAGCGGGGTGTCCATGTCGGTGATCATGGCGGCCACCCGGCGGCCATGGTGGGTGCCGATGGACACCATGAGCTTTGCCAGCTCGATGCTCTGGTCCACGGTTTTCATAAAGGCACCGGTGCCGGTGGTCACATCCAGCAGAATGGCGTCCGAGCCGGAAGCCAGCTTCTTGGACATGATGCTGGACGCGATGAGCGGGATGCAGCTCACGGTGGCGGTCACATCCCGCAGAGCGTACATCTTTTTGTCTGCCACGGCGATGCCCTCGCTCTGGCCGATGACCGACAGACCGATGCGGTTGACCTGTGCAAAGAACTCTTCCTGCGTCAGGGCCGTCCTGGTGCCAGGCACACTCTCCATCTTGTCGATGGTGCCGCCGGTGTGGCCCAGACCGCGGCCGCTCATCTTGGCGATCTTGACCCCGCAGGCTGCCACGATGGGGGCGATCACCAGCGTGGTCTTGTCGCCCACGCCGCCGGTGGAGTGCTTGTCCACCTTGATGC
>OLZW01002298.1_pt1 | contig 12529 bp, 8 predicted proteins | sample 1674281 | NCBI WGS metagenome assembly OLZW01 (sample SAMEA103958157, study PRJEB25191) | human gut metagenome | biome: human-associated habitat [ENVO:00009003]; feature: intestine environment [ENVO:2100002]; material: feces | place: Germany | collected 2013/2015
CCGTGATGATGGGCAGGTCGTAGCTGACGGCGGTGCAGGCCTCGTTCAGGTTCATATGGAAGGAACCGTCACCGGTGAACATGACCACACGCTGGTCCCGGCCAAGGGCCATCTGGGCACCGATTGCGGCACCGTAGCCAAAGCCCATGGTGCCCAGGCCGCCGCTGGTGATGAAACCGCGGCTCTTGGCGTGGCGCAGGTACTGGGCCGCCCACATCTGGTGCTGGCCCACATCGGTGACGTATACGGCCTCCGGGCCGCACTGGTTGCACACCTCACCGATGACCTGATGGGGCATCAGGTGGGTGGGGTCGGACACCGGGTGGTAATCCTGTGCCTGCCACTCGTGGATCATCTTCATCCAGTCGGGGTGCTTTGCCTCTTTGATCTGCGGCAGCATGGCCTGCAGCACATAGGCGGCATCGCCTACGATGGACAGGTCCACTTCCACATTCTTGCCCAGTTCGCTGGGGTCGATGTCGATCTGGATGATGGTGGCATTCTTGGCAAAGGTCTTGGGGTTCAGCGCCACACGGTCCGAGAAGCGGGTACCCACCGCGATCAGCACGTCACAGTCGGCCACGGCCCGGTTGGAGGTGTAACAGCCGTGCATGCCCACCATACCGATGTTCATGGGGTCGCCGTAAGGCACCACACCGGCCGCCATCAGGGTGTAGGTGGCCGGGATCTCGGCCTTGTGCAGCAGATCCCGCAGCGGCTGGCAGGAGGCCGCGCTGCGCACGCCGCCGCCAAAGTACACCAGCGGGCGCTGTGCCGCGTTGATCAGGTCGGCTGCCCAGCGCACCTGCTCCTTATCAAAGGTGGTGACGGTGCGGATGGGTTCCGGCTGCTTGGCTTCAAATTCGCACACGGCGGCAGTCACATCCTTGGGGATGTCCACCAGCACCGGGCCCTTGCGGCCGCTCTGTGCAATGCGGAAAGCTGCGCGCATGGTGTCGGCCAGATCCTCGACCCGGCGCACCGTGAAGTTGTGCTTGGTGATGGGCATCGTGATGCCCTCAATGTAGGCTTCCTGAAAGCAGTCCTTGCCGATGCCCGGGGTGGCTACGTTGCCGGTAAAGGCCACCAGAGGCACCGAGTCCATATAAGCGGTGGCGATGCCGGTGACCAGGTTGGTGGCACCCGGGCCGCTGGTGGCCAGCACCACGCCGGTGCGGCCGGTGGCCCGGGCGTAGCCGTCTGCTGCATGGGAGGCTCCCTGCTCGTGAGCGGTGAGCACATGGGTGATGCGGTCGGCATTCTTATACAGCTCATCGTAAAGATTCAGCACTGCACCGCCGGGATAGCCAAAAATGGTATCCACGCCCTGCTCACAAAGAACCTCCACAAAAATCTGAGAACCGTTCAACTGCATGGTGTGTTTCTCCTGTTCCAATTCCACGTTTATCCATTGCCCCGGGGGAGCTTTTGAAAAATAAAAAGCCCTTGTCCCCTGCTTTCTCAAGAGACAAAGACCTTGTGATCATCAAGCTCTCTGCGGTACCACTCTCGTTGACGCATCCTGCGCCCACTCACGGACTTCCAGCAAAGTCCCGCACTGTAACGGCTGCAACCGGCGCTGCTTACAGGGGTCTAATACCCGTTGGGCAGGCTGCTCCGGGAGGATTTCTCTCACGAAACACTGACTGCCTCGCACCAAACGGCAGCTCTCTGAACAGGGGGGATCGTGTGGTACTTTTTCCCATCCGCGCATTTGTTGATGTAAATTATACTATAAACCGGGCTGATGTCAATCGACAATTTGTAACTTGAATCACCTAAAAAGTGAAGAAAATTGAACACGCCTGTGTGTACTCTTGCAACCCTACCCAAACCGCTGTATACTTTGATTGCCTGTGTGTCACCGTGACACGCTCTTTTTGCACAACAAAAGAGAAACGAAAAACAGGGCAGAGGGATGGGACTATGAAACTGAAAGAATGGAACGCCCGGCTCCACGGGTTGGTGATCTTCCGCACGCTGTTGGAGGACCCGGTGCTGGCCAAACTGCTGGATCTCACCGACCGCATGGAGGCCGGGGGCCGGGGTATGGGTCCGGTGTGTGACGCCGTGGCCCAGTTTGAAGCGGCACTGTTTGAGCGCACCACAGACTGGAGCCAGTACCTGAGCACTGCCGTGCTGGAAGCCGAGACGGTCTGTGTGCGGCAGGCTGCCGCCGGGGCTCTGGCTCCGGTGCTGCAGGCAGCCCTGGAGGGAGAGCTGAACTTTTTGCAGCAGCTGTGCAGCCTGACCCTGGATGCCCTGCTGGACGCGGCAGAGGTCCCGGCCGAAGAGCTGGCCTTCCTGCCCCGGTGGGAGACGGCCGACCTTGACCTGCCCGCCGCCTATGCCCAGCGCATGAGCGAGGTGGGTAAGAAGGGCTACGGCATGTTTGCCAAGCACCATGTATTTACAGTAGAAAACGGCAAGCTGGTGCCGGTGAAGTACCCCGACCCCCAGCGTCTTTCCGAGCTGCCGGGCTACGAAAAGGAGCGGGAAAAGGTAATCGCCAACACCCGTGCCCTGCTGGCCGGGATGCCCGCCAACAATGTGCTGCTGTACGGCGACGCCGGCACCGGCAAGTCCAGCTCGGTCAAGGCCATCGCCAACGAGTTTGCCCCGGAGGGCCTGCGGCTGGTGGAAGTGAAAAAGAACCAGCTGTACCAGATCCCCGACCTGATGGACAAGCTGGCTGCCAACCCTCTCAAGTTCATCCTGTTCATCGACGACCTGAGCTTTACCGCCAACGACGACAACTTTGCCGCCCTCAAGGCCATTCTGGAGGGCAGCGTGGGCGGCCGTGCCCGCAACATCGCGGTGTACGCCACCTCCAACCGCCGCCACCTCATCAAGGAGACCCTGACCGACCGCACCGGCGACGACATCCACGAAGCCGACACCCGACAGGAGCTCATGAGCCTTTCGGCCCGGTTCGGCCTGACCGTGACCTTCCAGCGGCCGGAGAAGGCCCGGTTCGAGACCATCCTGGAGGAGCTGGCCCGGCAGCACCATATCCAGATGCCCATAGACCAGCTGCTGGTCAAGGCCGAGGCTTTTGCCATCCGCGCCGGCGGCCGCAGCCCCCGCGTGGCCAAGCAGTTCATCGAGCAGTGTGAGGCCGGTGTGCAGAAGTAACACTTCTGCCCGGCACGCAGCAAAACACCCGCAGACGTTTTCCGCGTTTCCAGCGCCGGAAAACGCCCTTGCGGGTGCCTTTTTTCTGCCGCAGTTTCCCGCAAAAAAGTCGCATGAACGCCGCAATTAGTTTGTCGTTATTTTAACAACAAACTCCCGTCAAAAGTTTCACAAAAGCGCCGTGAATTCGTGAAAATTTTGACTTTTTAAGAATCTTTGTCTATTTTTTATTTATCGTCAAAAAGGCTTGATTTCCGGCAAACAGCGGACTATAATATGGCCAAAATCAGCCCGGCGGGGCGCAGCTCCTCCGGGCACATTCTGGAGGATAACTATGGGCTTTTTAACGGGTAAGACCGCACTCATCACCGGTGCAGGGCGCGCAGTCCTGCAGGATGGCAGCTGCGGTTCCATTGGATACGGCATTGCTACGGCCTACGCAAAAGAGGGTGCAAACCTTGTGATCACCGGCCGCAATGTGAAAAAACTGGAAGAGGCCAAGCAGGAGCTAGAGAGCAAGTACGGCATCAAGGTGCTGCCGGTGCAGGCCGATGTGTGCGCCGGCGGCGACAACGAAGCCACCGTGCAGAATGTAGTGAAGCAGGCCGTTGACGCCTTTGGCAGCATTCAGGTGCTGATCAACAACGCACAGGCCTCGGCTTCCGGCGTCTCGCTGGCCGAGCACACCACCGAGCAGTTCGACCTGGCCCTGTATTCGGGCCTGTACGCAGCCTTCTATTATATGAAGGCCTGCTACCCCTACCTGAAGCAGTCCCACGGCAGCGTGATCAACTTTGCCTCCGGTGCCGGCCTGTTCGGCAACTACGGCCAGTGCGCCTACGCTGCCGCCAAGGAGGGCATCCGCGGCCTGTCCCGCGTGGCCGCCACCGAGTGGGGCCCGGATGACATCAACGTCAACGTTGTCTGCCCGCTGGCCTGGACCGCCAAGCTGGAGCAGTTCCAGCAGGCTTACCCGGAGGCCTTCAAGGCCAACGTCAAAATGCCGCCCATGGGCCACTACGGCAACGCCGAACTGGAGATTGGCCGCGTGTGCGTCCAGCTGGCCATGCCGGACTTCAAGTTCATGTCCGGCGAGACCCTCACGCTGGAGGGCGGCATGGGTCAGCGCCCGTAACTTTGCTTTTTTCTTCCTTCTTCTCAATAGACAAAAGAGGCTGTGCCGGTGGGCACAGCCTCTTTTGTCTATCTGTTGCTTTTGGGATCAGCCCCGCACCGCGATGCACTCGATCTCGAGCTTTGCACCCTTGGGGATGGCTGCCACCTGCACGCAGCTGCGGGCCGGGAACGGCTCTGCAAAGGCCTTGGCATACTCTGCGTTCACAGCCGCAAAGTCGTTGATGTCGGCCAGAAAGATCACGGTCTTGACCACATTGGCCATGGTCAGGCCGGCCTCGGCCAGAATAGCCTTGAGGTTTGCCAGGCTCTGTGCGGCCTGCTCTTCCACGGTATCGGCCATCTTGCCGGTGGCGGGGTCTACCGGGATCTGACCGGACACGAATACCATATTGCCCAGGTCCAGTGCCTGGCTGTAGGGTCCGATGGCGGCAGGTGCGTTGGGGGTAGATACGACTTTCATAGGGATTCTCCTTTGTTGTGGATTCAGACTTGGAAATAGCCGTTGTTTCCATCGGGCTATCTGCAATTGATATTATAGCAAAAACTCAATGATACTTCCAATAGGATCCGGTATACTCTTTTGCTGCGGTCAGTGCATCCGGATGCTCAAACAGCAACACATACTGCGCATAGCCTGCATCCGGCGCAGAACCGTCCGTGTAAAATTTATTTCTGTCCCGAACCGGAGGTCTGGCACGGGCAGTACGGTAAAGCGTTGCTCTGTTCGTGCCCGTGCCACCCAGATCACCGATCTCAAACGTCAGGCAGCCATCCACAACGGTCAGTTTTCCATTCAACGGCGAGCCGATCTCCGCAAGGCGGCTCACGAAAGAGTTCTGCACACGGTACAGCTTTCCGGAATAGTCGGACATCAAAACGTGCGCCCCGCCAAACTGCCCATAATATTTTGCGTCCGGTCTCTGCTGATATTCCCACATGAAATGCTCATACAGGCAATTTTCCCGGTACGAACCATCGGGGCCACCCAGTTGCTCCGTTTCCCCTTTGAGGCGCTGTTGTTCCTGTGCTTCTTCCCAGCCCAGAAGAGCACGTTCCAGATAAACCGTCTGTGTCCCCAGCACGGTTTCAAGCTGTTTCGGTCTTGTCTGATACAGTTCAGCCAGCTGTGGCAGAAACTTCTCCTGAAAGGTCTGAAGTTGCAAAGAACTGAACGGGTTCTGTTCCCGAATCGCAGTTAGAAGCCCCTGCGTTTGAGTATCTGCACCGGTAAAGTCATGGTTTTTCAGCAAATACTGACAAAGCGTCTGTATGTTACCGACATCATCCGTAATGTCGATCCCGATGATTGAAATTTTTTCTGCAGCATCCCTGCCGCTGTTCCAGTCGGCAATCCATGAATACAGCTCATAGTCCTCTTTGGAGAGCGTGCACCGATCAAGCCAATCCGAAAAGGAAAGTCTCCCCTGCACGGTTTCATTTTCAAGAAATGCCGTGGCATATCCACTTTCCTCTACAAGAACACGAACCCCCTTTTCTTTTACAAGGTATTGGAACAGAGCATTGCGGAATTGCTGATATTCTGTGCAACGATGTGTTTCTCCAAAGAGATAGACCTGAGCATTCTCATAGCGGAGCATTTTAGAAATGCCCGCACCGGTAGAGAGGTCGATTTTCTGAGAGCTTCTCGGATAAAGTTCAAAGACAAGGGCACAAAGGATGACGAGCGACAATGCAAAAGCGAGAGATTTCCTGCGCAAAATAACCCCTCCTGTAAAAAGAGAATCCACAAAACGTCGTGTCATTATTTTTACGCATGGGGATTGGATTGTCCACATTCCGGGAATGAACACGGGTTTTCTTGTCATGAAACCGGCAATTGCAGCTTTCACGCCACAGACTGCAAGTTCAGCGCAGCCATATTATCAGCAGCCCTCTGCTGAAATTGCATTGACTTGAAGGGAGCACTGCGTTATTATGAGTAACAAAACCGGTCTGTGTTATCCGGAAGGAGGTTGCCGATTGAATTTACTGATTTGTGATGATGAGCCCGCTGTCGTGGAGCAGGTTTCTGCATTACTCCGAGACCATTGCGAAAAAAGCGGCATCTCTGCGCACTTTTATCCTTTCAGTGATCCCGGCGCGATCAAAGACCTTTCTTCCTATGATATTGCATTCCTGGACATCGACATGGGCGATTCCAGCGGCATTGACCTCGCACGGACTCTTCGCAGGGAAAACCCCGGAGTCGTTATCATCTTTCTCACAAACTTTATCCAGTATGCCCCAGAAGGGTTTGAGGTACAGGCATTCCGGTATCTTTTGAAACGTGATATGAACGAAAAGCTGATCCCTTATTTTGAAGCCGCGATCCGGGAGGTCGTCCGAAAGAAGAGGGTCCTCACCATTTCGGTCCATTCCGAACCGATCGACATTCCCGTAAGTCACATCCTCTATCTGGAGGCCAATCTGCGGGTCATCATCGTGCACCTGATCCATGACGAGCGAACGGAGTATCATTTCTACAGCAATCTGTCGGATCTGTCAAAAAAGTTGGAGGACCTCGGTTTCCTGCGGGTTCAACGCTCATTTTTGGTAAACATGGAGTACATCGTGCAGCTGCAATACGAAAAGGTGAGCCTGACCGGCGGGATCGTTTTGCCTTCAAGTGCTAAGAACCACAAGGAACTGAAGCAGCACTATCTGCTGTGGCGGGGGAAAAACCGATGGGCGATTTCTTGAGTTTTCTTTATACCGTGGTCGATTCCCTTTCGCTGATCCTCTTTTTGGATGCATTTGCTGAACGACGCTGGAGTGACCGGAAATTCACCATCGGCGTCGGCTGCTTCGTTGCGCTGAACTTCTGGATTCTGAAAGTTCCGCTGATCTTCTTTCACCGCAATCAGGCCATAAAAATCGGGATGATTCTTTTATCCTATACCTTCAGCACACGGGTGTTGTACACCAAAATTTCCAGTAAACTGCTTTTGCTTCTTGTAGGTGTAGAATATCTGATCACATATTCCCTGTCTTTCGGGCTGGGCATGCTGGGTGCTTTTGTCTGTGGGATGGACGGTGAATCGTTTCGGTCGAGTTTTCCGCTCATGATCGTCTACGGGGTCATCAACTATTCCACAGAATTGTTCCTGGCCTATCTATTCCGAAAGCTCATGAAGCAGAAAAATCTTCCGCGCGCGCGAAATCGTCTGAAGGAGCCACAATTGAGCCTTTACTTTTTGTTCCCGTGCACATCTTTTTTCATGCTGGGGATCCTGCTGTATATCACAACAGGGAAACTGGTAGGCGAAGGTGTAATTGCCTTTACATGTGGCTTGATCCTTGCGGCGAATGCTGCTCTCCTGTACCTCTTGGATCGGATGGAACGAGCCATCGAAACCAAGGAAAATCTTTTGGCACTGGGGCAGCAGATTCAACTGCAGGCCAAAAGCATGGAAGCAGCAAGCAGACTTTACGCAGAACAGCGTCACAAGGTCCACGATTTCAGAGCGCACCTCAACACGGTCCAAAGCCTTTTGCTGAATCAGGAGTATGAAGCTGCCGAGCAATATTTGCGTTCCGTAACCACTATGCAGACCGACCGGCTGTTTCTGGTCAACTCGCACCACGCGATCCTCGACGCGCTCTTCAACACCAAGGCAACCGAAGCGATCAAAAAAGGGATCAGCATCGACTTTGAGGTGAACGATCTTTCCGCATTGCCATTGGATGTATCGGATATGGTCGTGCTCTTTGCCAATCTGCTGGACAATGCAACGGAAGCCTGTGAAAAACTCGAGAGCGAAAAGACGATTCATGTTTCCGCCGTACTGAGACGGAGCTTCTTTTTTTCCGTCCGGAACACATCCGCTCCGGTAAAGATCCATGACGGGAACATCCGAACGACAAAATCCAATCCCGCTCTCCACGGTTTTGGTCTCTCCAACATCAAACTCATTCTGAACAAATACGCAGCAGACTTTATTATGGACTATGCCGATGGATGGTTTCAGTTTACCGGGGAAATCGAGCTGTAACCGTTCAAACTTCCCATGAAAAAATGGCCCGCGTTTTCACGCAGGCCATTTTTTATCGGATCACACGCGCTCACTCACGAGCTGGAAGCCCTCTTTGGTCAGTTCGGCACGAATCTGTTCGATCTGGGCCGCGTCGCGGGTCTCCAGCGTCAACTTGAGGAAGCAGCTGGAAATGGGCATGTTGGGGTCGGAACCGTCGTGCAGCACCGACACCACGTTGCTGCCGCAGCGGGAGACGATCTCGGCCACACGCTGGAGCTGGCCGGGCTTGTCCTCCAGAGCAATGGTCAGGTTGGCCTTGCGGCCGCTCATGACCAGGCCGCGGGTGATCACGCGGCTGAGGATGTTCACGTCGATGTTGCCGCCGGAGATGACACACACCACCTTCTTGCCCTCGATGGGCAGCTTGTGGAACAGGGCCGCAGCCACGGGCACCGCACCGGCACCCTCGGCCACCAGCTTCTGGTTCTCCATCAGGGAGAGGATGGCGGCGGCGGTCTCGTCCTCGCTCACCGTCACGACGTCGTCCACATACTGCTCGCAGAGCTGGTAGGTCAGCTCGCCGGGAGTCTTGACCTGAATGCCATCGGCAAAGGTGGAGGCAGCTTTCAGGGTCTGGTACTTGTGCTCGTGCAGGCTGCGGTACATACTGGGGGCGCCCTCGGCCTGTACGCCGTACACCTTCACTTCCGGGCGCAGGCTCTTGATGGCAAAGGCCACGCCGGAGATCAGGCCGCCGCCGCCCACCGGCACGATGACTGCATCCAGATCCGGCAGCTGGTCCAGAATTTCCAGACCGATGGTGCCCTGGCCTGCAATGACCTGCTCGTCATCGTAGGGGTGGATAAAGGTCATGCCGGTCTCTTCCTGCAGCTCCACAGCCTTGTCGTGGGCATCGTCGTAGGTGCCGGGCACAAGGCAGACCTCTGCGCCCAGGTTCTTGGTATTTTCCACCTTCATGATGGGCGCACCGTCCGGCATGCAGACGATGCTCTTGATGCCACGGCGGGTGGCGGCCAGCGCCACACCCTGCGCATGGTTGCCGGCCGAGCAGGCAATGACGCCCTTGGCGCTTTCTTCGGGCGAAAGCTGGCTGATCTTATAGTAAGCACCGCGCACCTTGAAGCTGCCGGTGGCCTGCAGGTTCTCGGTTTTCAGGTAGAGCTGGCAGTCCTTGGACAGCTTGGGGGCCTCGATGAGGTCGGTCTTGCGGGCAACGTCCTTGAGCACAAAGGCAGCGTGGTAGATTTTATCCAGAGTCAACATGACGATTCCTTCCCTTTTTCGTTTCCGTGATGTCATCCAGTATATGTTACCAAAATTGTTTTGTCAAATGAATTTCGTTCACGGTAGAAGCACATAAAAAGAGAACTGCCGCAGACGTTTCGTCCACAGCAGTTCTCTGCCTTATCTTTTATGCGGTTATGTTGTTGGCATCAACGGCCGCGTCCGCCGCCGCCGCCATGGCTGGAGCCGCCGCCCATGCCGCCAAAGGAGCCGCCGCCGAAGCTGCCGCCGCCAAAGGAACCACCACCGAAGCCGCCGCTGCGGGGCGGGGTACGGCGCGGCGGCGGAGAGCTGCGCGGGCCGCGGCCGCCGTAAGGGCCGGGACCGCCAAAGCCGCCATAGGGGCCGCCCGGCGGAGGCGGGGGCGGGTTGCGGCGTCCGCGCGGCGGACGGGGTCCTCTATGCCAGGGGCCGCCAAAGCACCAGAACAGGCCGCTCAGCGGACCGGAGAAGGTGTACACGACCACCGACACGATGATGAGCAGCAGAACGACCGTGAACAGAATGGTGATAAAGCCAAGCACGATATCACCAAGCCCGCCGCTGCTGTTGTCCTCATAGGAGGGTTCGTTGTATGGATCGTTATTGCCGGTGTTCCCGCCCGAAAGGCTCACGCCGTAGATGTCCGCGATGGTCTGCGCCACGTTCTGGGCGCAGGTGGTCACGGCGTCGTCATAGTCCTGCCGGACGAAGTCGTCCTCCATGGTCTGGGCAAGGGCACTGGCCTGACTTTCCAGCGTGGTGTTACGGAAACCGTCGCCGTAGGTCAGGTAGTAGTCACCGTCCTCATACTCCTGCGACTCCATCACCAGCAGGATCAGCACGCCGTTGTTTTCCGACGACGAACCGATGCCCCAGGTGTTGAAGGCCTGCAGGGCGTAGTCCTCGGTGGTCAGGTTTCCGGTGTAATCCACTGTCAGCACGCCGATCTGCGCCCCGCTGCAGCTGCTTTCCAGCTGGGCGTTCAGGTCGGTGATGGTCTGCACGGTGCTGCTGCTCAGGACATTGGCATCGTCCACCACACACTGGCCGCTGGGCAGCGAGGGCAGGCTGGCCGTGGCCGCAAAGGCCGGGCACAGGGCCGCCGCGCTGACCACGAACACCAGCAGCAGTGCGCTGAGTTTTCTTGCAATGTTTTTCATGCGAAGGGCTCAACCTCCTTCACGCCGGCAAGGCCGCCCAGCACATTGGCCGGGAACCCGCCGACTTCGTTCTGATAGTTGTAGACTGCTTCGTTGTATTTCAATGTGCCGATGATGGTGCCTGCGCCGTTGAACTGGCCATACTGGCCCTGCACAGCGCCCATCTTCATGGGGTCGGCGGCCTGCTCCTGCAATTTGGCATAGAGCTGGTCGATGGCCTTGCCCAGCGTCTCGTTGGCCTGATACAGCGCGTGCATGGAACTGCCGTTGTAGTAGCTCAGGGAGGTCAACGCCTGACTCTTTCCGCCAGACTGCACGGCGTCCAGACAGGCCGAAAAGTCATCCAGCGCCGCCTGCGCGGTCTGTACTTCCGCATTGTCGGCCCCCAGCGTATTGCCGGCGGTGGTGATGACGTTTGCCGCCGTATTGGCCCGGGCGGTCAGTTCCTCGCTGAGGTTGTAGCCGTTGTCGGCAGACACGCCCACCGTGAACCACTGCCGGGCCGTGTTGTATTTGCTGCGCACCTTGGCACTGCCAAAGCCTGCAAAGGCCGCCAGCATCACCACGATGCTCAACGCCAGGGCCACGGCCTGCCGGGTGAGGGCGGCGGGCAGTTTTGCTTCCAGCCCGGCCAGCTTCTGCTGCAGCGGGGTCAGCTGCACGGCCTGCTCCGGGCTGGCCTTTTCGCGGTAGCTGCCCGCGTCAAAGCCGCCGGGGGTGCCGGTCTGCTTGGGGTTAAAATCTGCGTTTGCCATTTCAGCTCCGGATCTCCATCATTTTGGATTTCAGTTCGTCCTCGATACGGGTCAGTTCCTGCTCGGCGGCAGCGCGCTTTGCGCGGCCCTCGGTCTGGATCTTGTTCAGCTCGTCCAGCGTCTCGATCAGGCTCTTGTTGGTCTGCTGCAGGGTCTCGATGTCCACCACACCGCGCTGAGACTCCTTTGCGGTCTCGATGGTACCCATCTTCAGGGCCTCGGCGTTCTTCTTGAGCAGGTCGTTGGTCATGTCGGTCACGGCACGCTCGGCCTGCATGGCCTGCTGGCTGTGGGCCAGACCCAATGCCAGCACCATCTGGTTCTTCCACAGCGGGATGGTGTTGACGATGGTGGACTGGATCTTTTCTGCCATCATGGTGTCGTTGTTCTGCAGCAGGCGGATCTGCGGCCCCATCTGCAGGCTGATGTTGCGGGTCAGCTCCAGATCATAGAGCTTCTTCTCAAAGCGTTCGCACTGGTCGGCCAGATCACGAGCCGCCTGTGCATCCTCCGGCAGGCCGGAAACCTTGGCCTTATCCATGGCCTGCTGCAGCTCGTTTGCGCGCACATCGGCCAGCTTCTTTTTGCCGGCAAGGATATACATGCTCAGCTCCTTGAAGTAGGCCATGTTCAGATCATACATCTTATCCAGCATGGCGATGTCCTTGAGTAGCTGCACCTGATGGCCCTCCAGCATGGACTGGATCTTTTCCACGTTGGTCTCGGCCTTGTTGTACTTCATCTTCATGGCATCCAGCTGGTCGCCCTTCTTCTTGAAGAAGCCGAGGATGCCCTTTTTTTCTTCCTCGCCTGCATCAAAGCTCTTCAGCTCACCGATCAGGCTGGTGATCATATCGCCCACTTCGCCCAGATCCTTGGTGGCCACCTTGGAAAGGGCGGCCTCGGAGAAATCGCCGATCTTCTTCTGACAGGCGGAGCCGTACTGCAGCACCTGCTGGCTGTTGGTAATATCGATCTTTTCAGCAAACTGATCCACCATGGCCTGTTCTTCCGGGGTCAGGTTCACCTGCGGCTGCTCCGGTGCGGCAGCTTCCTGCTGGGCGGGTGCTGCCTTTTCCTC
>OLZW01002300.1_pt1 | contig 12528 bp, 15 predicted proteins | sample 1674281 | NCBI WGS metagenome assembly OLZW01 (sample SAMEA103958157, study PRJEB25191) | human gut metagenome | biome: human-associated habitat [ENVO:00009003]; feature: intestine environment [ENVO:2100002]; material: feces | place: Germany | collected 2013/2015
AATCCATTAAGTTTTTTTGATTTTAAAGTTATACTTTTCCCGTCAGTTGAGAATACCATTCTATATTCTTCAATTGCTTGTAACTCATTTACAGAGTACTTATTAATAATATCAACATTACCTTTCCAGTCTCTCTCTATGTCTTTTTGAGATTGATACAATGTAACACCTATTTCTTGGTAAGAAGGCCAAAAATATTCCTTCAATTCGTTTATCTTTTTTTCGGCAATCATTTGTCTTACTCGCTTATACTCTTCTACCACTTTCTGTTCTATATTAGATATTTCACGCAAATCGACATACTCGTCCCATGTTGTGATTTCGTATGGCACTTGTGCTTCAAACTCTTTTTCTATTTCAATCTGCGGTAACCCTTCTTCGGGAATCTCTATTTCTGGTAATTCAAATACCTTATGCCATATTCTGTTACCCATACTATCCGGTTTCTCTGTAAAATCATAATATCCAATTTCCAGTCTGAAAGGTTTATCATTAACTATAGTTTTCCTACCCGGAAATGGTTTCAGACTGATTGATATACTCTGCTTGCCGGATTTGAATATTACCGGATTTATAGCTATGGATGTTTCACCGATATTTACAGGTTCTGTAACTTCTGCTGATATATTGTCGTTTATTCTTAGTTCGAATAGACACCCTCTGTTTCCGTATCTCGCATAATAAACAGGTCTACTTTCATTTTTGTAAACCATAGAGTCCACCTGTATTTCCATACCTGATTCAGAAGCGAATGTACCGTCTTTCTTTTGTGCTTGAGCGCATCCTGCAAGGTTCATGCCCAGCATCGTTATAATCATTATCGCTTTTAGTTTCATACTGCTTTTCATCTTCATATCTTTAATTTTTTAGTTGCTGTTTCAAAGTTATATCGCCACCCCAAAACTCCCTTTTTCGTTTTCCAATTATTTTTTGCTAACCGTTCAAAGTAGAAATAAAGTAGCATTCGTTTTTTTAACCTTGAGTGCTCATAAAATAGAATTTATATCATAAGAGGAATCAGCTTATCAGTTCCTTTTTTCATCCCGAGATGTAACTCAATATATCCACATTCTAACTCAGCCCCACTATTTACTTCTTTAACAAAAACTAATGCGCTTGGGAATCCACCATATTTATTTGACCGTAAAGATACGCTCCGACCATTACTGGAATACACGATGCGATATTCTTCTATTGATTGAAGTTCACTTGTTGAGTATTTCTTTATAAGTTTACAGGTGTTGTTCCAACTCAAGTCTATATCTTCTTTTGTTTGATATATGGTAATTGCAAATTCTCGATAGGAGGGCATAAAATATTTCTTTAACTGTTCTAAATCTTTCTGCGCTATTAATTTTCTGACATATTTATACTCTTTGACGATTTTCTGTTCAATATCAGGTATTGTTCTTAAATCAACGCAATCATCCCAGTAAGTATATTGATATGGTACATTTGCTTCGAACTCCCCCTTCATATCAATGTATGGCAACCCTTTTTCCGGTATTTCAATATCTGGAAGAGTAAAAACAGTATGCCAAGTCGCTTCTCCTGACTCATCTACTTCTTCTGTAAAATCATAATAACCAATTTCCAAGCGAAACGGCTTTTTATTACTTATGACTTCTTCTCCTTTTATGGGCGACAAATGGACTTCAATAGTTTGCTTCCCTGATTTAAATATTGCAGGATTAACGGTTATCAGAGCTTCACCTATATTAGTCGGATAGGTTATTTCTGTCATCAATATATCATTTACTCTCAATTCAAATAAGCAACCCCGATTACCATATTTGGCATAGTATACAGGTCTGCCTTCATTTTTATAAACATAAGAGTCCACATTTTCTTTGGGTACATTACCAATCTCCTTGACATTCGAGTACTCTTGCTTATTTTGAGCATTGGAGCATCCGCCAAGCCCAAAACTAAGTAATCCCATAATCAAAAGTGTTGTAATATCCATAATTGTTCTCATATTTGATATTTGAATTTTCGCAATATTTTTTAATTAACTCTCTCTATAAAAAGCTATGCATTACTCAGACGGTACTTCCGGAGTCGGGTCAAACTCCCTTTCCGCTTTTACCCACGGAAGAGGTTCGGTTCTTGCCTTAGCCACGGCGTCTTCCGGAATACCGGAAGTCGTAGTGAAAAGCTGGTACCTTCCGTACATTTTCTTTAAGTCTTCTTTCTGTTCTCTGGTAAGTTCTGTTACACCCGGATTCACCCTGCCTTCCGCATGGTAGCCGCAAGATAAACAGACAAGTCCCATGATAACCAGTATTTTCAGTTTCATATTAAAATTCATTTTCATTGTTTCATTTCTGTTGATTTTTAGTTTACTTGATATATTTTACTTCATCCGTTTCACTGTGCATAGAAAACAGTCGGTCAATACTGTATCGTCCGGGATTACGATGTATTCTACGTTTTCCGGAGCGAAGAGTTTGAACACAAACTGTTTTTTCCAAAGACCGATTAATACTAAATCGTTGTCATTCGGTATTTCAATTCCATGCTCCTGACAATACCATGATACTCTGTCGTAATAATGCACTATCCTGTGTTTTATCTTGGAGAGCCTTTGCTTGAACTCATCCGTACCGTATATATATCCCATATATGCGTCGGTAACGAGGATGGTATTGGGATATATCGGTTTTGGGAAGCCTGCCGCCTTTCTGCGCAGGAAGTCTTTCTCGCGGTAGGGGTCGAACACTTCGCCTTGCGGCAGCGGGCGGTTCTTGTCCATATAGAGTACATAGAATGGCCACCAATCGGAATCATATTCTGCAAGAACAGGTATGGCTGCTTTAGTTCGCGGATGTAAAAAACAAAACCTAAATGCAAGGTTCATAGTACCTTTTGAATATCCCGGAATGACCTTCGAGAAAGGAACAGTACAACGAGGAAAGAACAAATGGCGTGGAAATGTTACAGTACCGTTCATCCTGTCCAGTACAAACCTACGTTTATGTGCAAATACTTGGCTGACCAGCAGAATAAATGGAGCTAAAATAAATGTTGCACTTGAAACAGGCAAATAAATTTTACTGTATGGGTTGTCTATTTCTTTGCAGAACAAGAATATCCCAGTGCATAAAATAGCTGCTCCGATACCTGTCAGAAATCCGCGTATTTGAGAAGGTGTAGTGAAAATAAGAAATTGGTCATCTGCCCTTTCCACCTTGTAGAAATCGGCAATTTCAGTTGTCAATACGGCTGGGAACGGGTATATGATATGTCCCGGCTTTTCTCTTTTCCCACTCCATATTTTCACAGCGGCATATATCAATGACATCAATATTCCTATGAATATTAGAAATATCATACCGGATATAAATATTATCAATAGTTTTCCCCATAAGTGTTCAAAAATTGAGAACTTTCGGGCAGGGTAATGTTCTATAAGATACTCCATTCCATGAAAACATATTCCAGAAATTGGACATGAGCATAATAACACAACGATTCCGGCTACAATTCTGATTGTAGATGGTCTGTTACTGTCTGTTTTTGGTTTCATATCTCTTTCTGTTTTTATTCTACATCTACATTTATGTACTTTTCATATTCAGGACCTTCGTACGGTGGGTCACCAAAACCTCGTGAGTTAATGTCAATATCAAAATGTGAGATATCATTACCGTCATCAGACTTCTTGATACAATAGGTATAATATTCTTCTCTGCGGTGTATAGGCGCTTTAGTGTAGTCCCAGTCATGCAGATGACAATAGTAAAGTAGAGGGAACGGATTGTTATTAAATTTCAGATTTGTTTTTTTCAGAAAATCATCCATGTGCATACCTCCGCCCAAAACCGCTCCACCAACAATCATTTTACCCGTAAAATACTGGCGTGGACAACGGTTCTTTAGCCATTTTAGGTCTTCATCGGTTATAAACCCGCTTAATTCGATATTCCAGTTAATCATTATTCCGCTTACAGGGGCACTGTCTCTTCCACTTTTATCGTGTGATACCATAATGATTCCCATAGAATCCCATATAAATATTCCGGGTTCCGCAAGACGCTCGTAATTTCCGAATATCTCACACAGTTCTCCTATTGACATTCCCGGCATGAACGGCTTGCCGTTGTAGGTCATTGTCGTATCTGTAAATACAAACAAGTGCTTCCTGTTCACCCCCTCTTTTTCGTAGTCTATAGGCGGTTCTTCCGGCAGATGTTCTTCCAAAAACCGGTCTGTTTTGGCCATCAGGGTATCTACTTTGCCCAAAATGTTATCTATGCTTCCCATCGCCTTTTCGTGGTTGTAGCTGCACCCTGTACACGAGCTGAGTGCGGACAGGCAAAGCAGTCCGAAGCATAGGGCAACGGCTGTCGGAGCGGGGAGGAATGGATGCTTGTTCATATTATTGTGATTTATAGTTTTACATATACATTCCAACATTATATTATGAGCTATATTTACCAAGTATTAAAATATTCCATTTCTTCCTGTTGTGGCTTTTCCCTGTTCTTGAATTTCTCAAGTTCTGCCTTATCTACGACTTCTTCCTCCATATAGCGATGTATGAAGCGTGCAAGGCGCAAGGCTTCGTCGGTGCGGCCCGGCATCACGGAGATTCCATGCGGTAGTCCTGAGGGATTATAGATTTTCACCTCGTCAATCTTGCTTCTCATGTCGTGGTAATATGAAAGCTCCGCTTGGTCGTAGGGAATGGTCTCTGTTTTGTTCATCAGCAGACTGCCGGGAATGGTTACGGTTTTGGCAGTACGGTCGAAGACAATGCGTTGCCGGGGATTCAGCAAGGTATAGGCCATTCCCCATGCCAATATAACGCCCATTTCTGCAAAAAGCAATGCGGAGCCGTAATCTTCTGGCGGAACAGTAGAGTCTGATAGGAATGACCAATAGATGAAAAGGCCAAACATGAAGGAAAATAATAGAAAAACGAGGATTCTTCCACTCGTGCTGTCGTTGTCGATAATGATTTGCCGGTCATCTACCCGGACCAGATATTCCGGTGGTATCGGGCAGGTAGCATCATCGTGCGTCAGTTCTCTGTATATCAGTTCTCCGCCCCGCCACAGCCAGTGTCCGTCGTTCTTCATTGGTATTTGGATGCTGAGGTTATAGGCGGGTCTGCAGAGTAGCCGCAGAAGCAGCCAGCTTGCACCATTGAGGACCGCCAGCCCAACCGCCACATTGGCTGCGGTGAGCGGAATGTCGCTAACTATGGTGAATAATAACAGCACGCAGAATCCCAGAAGAACACCCGCTATGATGGCATGGTTTTTCCATTTGTATCGCTTTACCATGCTTCGATACTGTCTGTCATGGATGGTCTCTTCGTAGTGTCGCTTCTTATCGCTGTTCCTGATCTGCTTCATATAATTGGGTTGGGGTTTAGGGTTTGACGGCTGCCGTTGGCAGCAGCATTTTCGGTTTCATACGGATGGGGCATGGGTTATTCTTTTTTTTCCGATGTTGCTTTTGGGGATTCTTCCCATTTTTGCCGAATTTCCTGTTCCGCCTCTTTCAAGTCTTTCAGCAGTTCCTCGGTGTCTTCCGCGAGGGGAGAGAATACCTCTTTGAACAGGAGGTCGAACTCTTTCTTGGTCCGGCTGAAGGTTACCTCCACGCAGGGGGAAGCGGTTTCCTCTTGCACCGGCTCTCCTTCTTCGTCCTCGGCCGGGTCGCTCCGCCGCTCGGCTGCCAGTTCGATGTATTCATCGTCGCCCACATCCCAGTGATATACGGAAAGCTCCTCGAGTGCCTGCTTCAGTATCTTGTCGAGGTTTTCCTTGCCCGTCTCCATCGTCTTGCCCACAGGTTCGCCGTATTTCCGCACTACGGCTTCCATCATCCTGTCGAAGCCTTCCTCGTCTGTCTCCGTTTGGGCGTCCGTCCGTATCAACCTGCCCTGCATGTTTACCGCCATCTCGAGCTTCCCGAAATCGAGGCCGAAGAAGGTGGCTTCCTTATACAGGGAGTCGCTCTGGGGGCGGTAGAACACGATGACCGGACGGGGATTTTCACCGAGTGTATTAATTGTGTCTCTTCTGTAGCCCGCTTCCGTTCCGCCTTCGCCGGAGGCGGAATGGTCCGCTCCGAGAGATTCGGAGTAAAAGTGTGCCACGTCGAGACTGTAGTCCGGACGGTCCAAGTCGATGATTTGTTTTCCCGGTTGTGCATTGACGCAACTGCCCAAGCCTGACATTCCCGTCAGTACAAGAGCGATAAGTATTTTCTGTTTCATGTGATGAAGTTGATTGTTTTGTATTTAGGTTAATATTCATATTAGACACTGGTTTTCGGCATTGGGTAGCCTACCATGTATTCCGCTCCACAGAAGCGGCATTGGTGGCGTGCTTCGTGCAAGCCTTCGCCCGAGCCGGTGGCCGGCTTTACCACGTGATAGTCTTCCGTGCGGTGCAGAGTGAGGTGGAGACATTCGGGACAAAGCTCGTAGCCTTCCTTAGTGAGAGGCATACGCAGCTTGAACCGTTCGCCACAGTCCGGACACTCGCAGACGAGGATATAGGCTGTTTTCAGTTTGAGTTCGAGCCGCTCGCCGTCGGTGAGGAGCGGCAGATTCTCTTCTCCAACAGGCAGGGGCAGGGAGTGTACTTTCCTTCCCATACAGTTGGGACAGGGATAGTGGCGGCGCAGCAGTCTGATTTTCTGTAAACGATGATAGTGTATTGCCGCCAGCACGGCGGGCCATACGGGGAAGAGCCATAGCATGGCCACTAATGTGCGTACCGTAAACGGACGACGGGTAGCAAGTAGTTCGAGGGCAGCTTCCGGAGTATCGGATTTGAGACATAGTTTGCGACGCATTACTCCAAAGGTAGCAAGGTTTATCAATAAAAGTGTAATCCGTCCTGTCCGTGAATCGAAGATGGAAAGGTAAACGGGTATCGCAGTCTCTTCCAGCCACGATTTCTGTGGAAGGATAATTCCTTCCCGATGTTCCGGTGCCGTTGTAGAAGAATGGGATACACCTGCCATCAACAGAAACAGAAGTACGCTCGCTATCCGGCGGTAAGAGCGTCGGGGGTTATCTTCCCGATAACGGCTCGTCTTGCTGCTGTTTACCTTCAGCAGCAGGAGCAGTAATGCCGAAAAGACCGCTATGGCGATGAGGGCGAACAAGGCGAGCAGCACGAACCCTACCGGGTCGTAGGTACAACCTATGCCCGTAACCGACATATCACCGAGAAGGAGAAAGATGCCTGCCACTACCGACACTTGCAGGGCAAAGCAGGGCAGTACGATTGCATAGAGAAAAAACTCCGGCAGATGGGCGTTTTTTACGAAACGCCAACACCGTTTCCACAGACTTGAACGGGCGGATGGAATATCTGTATTCTGTTTCATGATTTTTGCTGTGAAGTTAATGTCAGTAAGTATAGCAAATATAAGCCAGCTTTCACTATCAAAAAACAAGGCTTCTGTATAATCTCCTAAATGGCTGTAATCTGTAATCAGTAAAGAGTTTAATTTTCAACAACTTGTATTGAATCAAGCACCCATTTCCCTTTTTCATAGTTGAATGTAGTACTACCATAACATCCTTCCTTTCGAATATTAAACTCGAATATGACAGGATGATCTGTCTCGCCATCGAACGTTTGTCGGGTAAATTCAATGTAATCAGTAATTCCATCAAGTGGCATGGCAAGAATAAGCATATCTTTGTTTCCGTATTTCACTTCCAGATCATCCCTAAAAAGTCCCGAACTGAGGATGAACATATCGCGGTTATGATAATACGTACTAAGCTTTTTGCTGTTTACGATAGCTTCAATCATTTCACTGAATTCGTTACGTTCCTTCTCCTCAGCCCTTAAATTCTCCAACTTCTGTTTTGTTTGTTCGCTATACTGCGCTGACTGCGGTGTTGAGTTTTCCAAAAAGCTCTCAAGATTCAACAGCTTCTCTTGTCCGGTAACGTCAAAAACACTAATCATGATATTACTCTTATCGTATGAAATACTCAGACCGATGATATAATCGCCGTTCTTTCGTACATAGCTGACTGAACCGTTGTTGTCAATCACAAAACACTGGTCTTCTTCTTCATAGGGGGCTAAACCATTGCTGAAGTCTGTCATCACGGCGTATCTTGTAGCAGATTCATTGACTATGGGCATACGTTTTAGGTAAGCCTCTACATAATTCGATAAGGGTCTTTTAGATTCATGTATGCCTCGTGTACGTAAGCCCATCATACAAATACCCTGATCGGTACCATACCACACCGCTGGGAAAACGGCAGGATCAGAGCAGGATACTGATGTACAGTCTTCATCATCTGAAAGAACATAAACCAATCCCATATATTTCTTCTCTACAATATCTTGGGTAAAAACGCCACCTTTCTCAAACAGATCAAGCATTCTCCCCACCTCTATGGTAATGGAATCTTTGTTGTACTGTTCCCACTTCTCCCGAATTTCCTTATATATACTATTAATCGGACTTTGTGCTCTAACGATATTGGCAATACCAACCAACATAAAAATAATAACAAGTTTTCTCATATTCTACTATTTTTAAAATTATCTTGTTTTTTTACATACTCTAAGTACTCTATAAACTAAACTGACAGATTGATTTGTATTGTTCAAAAATCAAAAGAGTTGTGGCGGTAAGATGTATGTGTACGGTGAATCTTATGCCCTACGATGTATTTAGCACCGCAGTATTTACATTCATGACGCGCTTCCTTCAGTCCTTCGGAGAATTCAGTAGGAGATTTCACCACAGTGTATGCTTCTTTCCGGTGTAAGGTGATACCTTGGCAATCCGGACAATATTCGTAGAGACCTGTTGCAAGAGGGATGCGCACTTTCACCTTTTCTCCGCAGTCGGTGCAGGTGTACACATGGATGCAGACGGTTTGCAGATTGAGTTCCATTCGTTCCTGTGGGGTGAAGAGCCGGGCATCTTTCTTTATCTCCTGTGCCGACATCTCGCGCAGGGTCTCTTTTCCGCATTTCGGGCAAGTGCGGCTCTGGCTGAGTATCTGTTTGCGTAATCTCAGTCTGTACCATAGCATCACAGCTGCAATGGCAGGCCATACGGGAACCAGCCACAGCAGGCCGATGAGAGTGCGCCAGGCAAATGCCTGCTCCGTGAGTTGCTGTTCCAAAGCAGTGGATGCCGTCTTGCCTTTGGGTTGCAGGTAATTTTTCAGTCCTTTCCATGTCAGCCAGTTGAGGAGAAGAAGGGAAAGAAGGGAAAGGCTTCCCAATATAAGCAAAGGTAGTGTGGTCATTGTTTGCCTCCTTTCTCGTTGGTTTCTTCGATGCGTCTGTAAGAACGCTCTATGTCTTCTAAAATGTATGCGTCCAGCTTACTGCCGTTGAACTTGAACAGGAAGGCCAGAAGTCCCATATATCCGAAGGTGAACAGGGCGGCACTCAGTACCAGCATCGCCACGTCGCTGAACGCTGCTCCGGAAAACAGCCAAGTGAAAAGTGTCATCCCTGAAAGGCTGATGCACAGGGTGGATGCAGCCAGCAGGGCGAGTGTGAGGAATGGGATGAGTATCATTCCTATGAGGCTCCGCCACATTTCTTTGCAGAACTTGGGGTGATGACCGGTGAGGGCAAACCCGAAGAGTGAGCAGCCTGCAGCAGTGAACAGCACAACGAACAGTCCGAAAAATGCCCATGCCACCCACTCCTGCCAGGAGCCTGCGGCAAGCATTCCGCCGAGGTCTGTCCAATGGTTGTTTTCATCACACACGATTTGCCATAAGTAATACAGCACAGACGTGAAGCCTGCTGTGGAGAGGATGACGAGAACGGACGGCAGGCAGCCTGTCGGCTTTTTGCGGTACTGGCGTATCCGCAACAGTATCAGCATGGAGAACAGCAGCTGGACAGCTATAAAGATATAGAGTCCAGAACCGGTCATTGTTTGTTGTTCCATAGGCGTGCGTTTTGTTTGTAAAGGTACGAAATAGTATGAAAAAACAAGTTTATGAGCAGATAAAACACAATGGAAATTGCTGTAAACCACAAAAGTTTTTGGGGCTCTGCATCCTGATAGCAGCCTGCATCATAGATGAAATTCCACATCTCCGTATCTCTCAATTCTATCTCCATACGATACAGAAAATAAGTAACGGTTAAGGCTGAGACTGATAGTATGATTGTCGGCAACAGAGCTGATATCAGATATTTTGCGGTGCCTGTGATGTTGTATTCATGCAAGCACCAGTAAAGCAACATTCCAGCTACGAATGGAAATGACACCCATGCAATCACTCCTGAATCATCATAGCCGGGAGTTGCTGAGCACGGGGCAATCACACCGGACTCAATCCAGAACAGATATAACAATGCCAAAGGTAAAAACAAGCGTCTTTTATTTTGTTCTATTCTATCTTTATTCATTTTCCTGTTGCGCAATATAGTCGAGTCATACAGCTTTTTGTCATTCTTACATTCATTTCTCTCTAATATAGCTCCACTAATTCATCACTGCCTTGTGGCATATAAAGGAGGATGAACTTATATGCTGTAACAGTACGCTCTTCAGGTGATAGTCTTTTCTCCTCCTCTGTGTCATAGAAACCAACCCGTAAAACATCATCGAGCTCAAGTTTTCTTCTTAGATAAACCAATTTTCCATTTCCACAAACGACCATCTCATAATTTTGTATTGGTTCTGCAATCCAATCTATAGGATTGCATAAAAAACGGAATAAATAGTCTGAATCGATATATACTTTCTCCAAAGACTCTTTTCCCAAATAATTCATATCCGTCAAAACCCATGTACTGGCAAGGCGCATTTTATTATACTCATAACAATTTCCATCAATCATCATTTGACGCACCCTATTGTAATGGGCAAGAACCTTCTCTTCCAAATCGGGTATTGTCTGCAAATCCGTTGCTTCTGCAAGTATTCTTTTATGGTTAAAGGGGAGTGTAGCATTGAAACTTATGGAATCAGTGTAGAACGGGATTTTTTTCAACCCAATATCTGTCGGAGTGTCTAATTCCACCAATGTTTCAGGCATACCAACCAGTTTTTCTTTATAATGCACAACCTTAATATTTACACCGGCATCTTTGGTGACTTCCGTTTCTCCCGTTCGAGGATAGACCTGTATACTTACGGTATGTTTACCGCTTCCTAATAGCAAATCATTGATAGGATATAGCATAGATTGACCTTCATTTTTTACAAAATGATACCCCACCGGAATGTCATTTACCCTGACAAGCAGTCTGCATCCTGTCTTGTTTACCTGTAGATAGTAGGCAGGTTTCTCCGGGTAGGTCTTCACCATTCCTAATCTCTCCTGTATCAGTTCTTCCATTTTCTTTATTTCCTGTTTCATGTCTTTTTCTGTTTTTACTTGTGCATAGCCGTTGAAACTTAATGTAGCAACGAGCAGGGCAAGAATCATTGATTTCATATTATGTGTATTATTGGTTTTCTATATTTATGTACTTTTCATATGTCCGAATATCTCACACAGTTCTCCTATTGTCATTCCCGGCATGGACGGCTTGCCGTTGTAGGTCATTGTCGTATCTGTAAATACAAACAAGTGCTTCCTGTTCACCCCCTCTTTTTCGTAGTCTATAGGCGGTTCTTCCGGCAGATGTTCTTCCAAAAACCGGTCTGTTTTGGCCATCAGGGTATCTACTTTGCCCAAAATGTTATCTATGCTTCCCATCGCCTTTTCGTGGTTGTAGCTGCACCCTGTACACGAGCTGAGTGCGGACAGGCAAAGCAGTCCGAAGCATAGGGCAACGGCTGCCGGAGCGGGTATGAATGGATGTTTGTTCATATTACGTTACTTTTTAAGACGTTATTACTCTGACTGTTCTTTCCCCTCATTTTGTCTTTTCAGGGAATCTGTCCTTTCCTTCATATATTCATCACACAGCGGCAGCAGGATATTTGCCTGTACACATCCCAATTCGCTACTTTTCATCCAGTCCTCGCAGGCTCCACGTTTGTCTCTTGTTCTTTTACGTGCCAGCCCACACCCATAAGTTGCATGGGTCATCAATTGAAAGAAACTCTCAAAGGAACATCAATCCATCTTTTATGATCATGAAAATGCAGATAGATAGAATCTCCCTCGAAGAAATTATCAATAATATATTTAAAATGGTTATTGAATTCTTTTAAAGAAACATGAATAGTATCTTTATTTTCATTAATCATTTTTTTGTAATATACGGACATAAATTCTTTTATTGTATCATTTTTGTCAATAACATATTTTATTTTTCCGTCAAACTTTCTATAAGAATAAGTCAGATATCTATCATTATCATCCACCCGTAGATAGCATCCCGCTGTTCCCGGACATATATTTTCATTCTTGGCAAAATAAGAATTTTCACCATAAGAAATTTCTCTATTACCATTTTTCTTAAATTCAAATGCTATAGGATATAATAAGCTATGAATAGCCGTTCTGTCTTTTCTTATCCTCAATATCACAGGACTATCGTTTTGTACTTGTCTTACAGAAACGAGATTTTCATGGGAGTTGCATCCCACCACAAA
>OLZW01002301.1_pt1 | contig 12525 bp, 8 predicted proteins | sample 1674281 | NCBI WGS metagenome assembly OLZW01 (sample SAMEA103958157, study PRJEB25191) | human gut metagenome | biome: human-associated habitat [ENVO:00009003]; feature: intestine environment [ENVO:2100002]; material: feces | place: Germany | collected 2013/2015
CGACAGCACCTCACCTTTGACAAGGGAGGCAAGGGTGGTGGTGCGAGGCGAGGGATAGTGCGAATGTGAAAGCATATCGTTGCATATAAATGTTGGCATTACGGAAAGCGGGTGTGGTGGTGCGGATTTGGAAAGGTTGGTGCGAGGCGAAGGATAGATGTTCTTATAAGATGGCTGTGGGAATGGCAAGGTTTAGTGCAACAGGAGGGGCAAGCAAGGCTAAACACCCATTTTTCAATAATTATATAGTTTTTGCAGACAGAAGCCACGGTGGGTGCCGTGGCTTTAGCTTAATCTTCGGTTTTTGTGAATCTGAACGATTTCATATCGAACTGTGTGCCGGGCAGGAATACGAATGCAATGTTGTTCTTGCCTGCGATATGCTCGATGTCAAACGTTACCGGCGTGTACTCGTCTGCGTGGGGGAATTCGAGCAGACGGGTGGTCTGGCTGCCGTTCTCATCGTTTACTCTGAGCTGAATCGTGCAGTTATCGAGCGGTGTTCTGCCTGTAACGGTTATCTTATCCGTTCCGCCTGCGAAATCGAGGCCGTTGAATTCGATAACAACGTTGTTGCCTATCTCCTCAACGCACGAGCCGTTTACATTGTAATCATCGCCGTACAGATTATCGTTGTCTGCCGCAGAGTTTTCCGCATAGGTACGGTCGTACTTTTCAAACTCAAAGCCGCCGAATATGCAGGAATTGTTGATAACAAAGCTGATGTCGTGCGTTCCGCTTATTCTGCACGGCAAGTCGAAGGTCTGGGGGTATGCTCTGTCCCATCCGCCGTTATTCTTTATTGCGAATGTGCCGATATATCTGCCGCCGTTGTCGGCATCGCCGAGATACAGCTCTACGGGATAATCTTCACCGCCGCCGCTGTTTCCGACGCTTATCGTAATCTTCTTGGTTCCGCCGCCGAAATCAACGGAGCTGAAGCCGACGGTCGTTCTTCCGTTAAAGCCGCCGAGCGAGCCTCTGTCTATCGTGATAACGGGAACATTCGAGAAATCGCAAAGGCAGGCGGCAATAAAGATATAAGGATTCTTTTCTGCTTTTCCGAGTCCTTCTGCCGTATATTCAAGCTCGGAGATAATCTTCGGAATATCGGTACCGTTCTTTGAATATGCTCTCAGGCGGAATTTGCCGTCACCGAAGGCTTTAAGCGTTGCCGTATTTCCGTCAAACGAAACTACCTTTGCAAAGCTGATTTCAACTCCGTTATCTGTACAGCATTTGAACTCTATGTCACGGAAGGTTGCGTTTTCGGGGAATATCTTTACCGAAATTTCGGCAGTATCACGTTCCTTTGTCAGTGTACGAGGCTCACTGTCGAAAAGGTCGATTTTTCTTACGGGAATTTCATTTGTGTAGGGCGTGGTTACTGCAGGGAATGCGTTTTGAGTAACAACGCTTACTCCCTGCGGCTCTGTTTCGGGGGCTACCGCTTTTATAGTTATCGTTTTAGGCTTCAAGCCCTCGCTTTCGGCGGTTATAACTATGTCGCCTGTTTCAAAGGTGGATTCGATTATCGCAAGGAGCTTTCCGGAGAACAGCTTTCTGTGATTGCCCTTATAGCTGTCATAGTCGGTGCTGTCGCCGTTATCAAGTCCTACAAGTCTGCCTGCGCCCTTTACGGTGAACTTTATTCTGTTTACCGCATTCTGAACTTCCTGTCCCATTATATCGTCAACGGTTACGGTAATAAACGCAAGCGATCTTCCGTCAGCCGTTATTTCGTCCACATCGGGGCTCATATTTACTTTATAGGGGTCGAGAGAGGTGAAAAGGACCTCCTCCTTTTCGTAATCGTCAACATCGCAATCGGGGCTGAGATAACCTCTTACCGCAAGCGGCTTGTCCTTATGGAACGGCACTGTGAAGCGGGCGCAGAGCTTGTCTTCCGTGAGGTGATCTATCACCTTTCCGTCATACATCTCTCCGCAGTAATGAAGTCTGATAAACGGAAGGTCGGAATAAACAAGCACGTCTATAAGCTGACCCTCGTTGAAATCCCAGCAGCAAGGGGAAACGTGAATGAAGGACTTTTCTTCGGCTATATCCCATACCGATTTATAGAACCAGAACGAGTCTTTTTCGAAGCCTGCGGTATCTATGATGCCGAAGTATGAATTCTTGGTATTGTAGGGGGTAGGCTCTCCGATATAGTCAAATCCTGTCCATACGAACTGTCCCATAGAATATTCTGCGGCGGCATCCATAGCAAAGGATCTGAGCGGAGAAGCTCCCCAGTTTACAACGCTGTTTCCGAGATCGGAGCATTGCAGATCGTCATATACCAGTAAGCCTGTATCGTAGGGGAAGTGGTATATGCCTCTTGAGCGTACCGTCGAGGCGGTTTCACTGCCGTAAATGACCCAGTCGGGATGCTTTTCGTGATGCTCGTCATACAGCTTTTCCGTATAGTTATAGCCTGCAATCTTCAGATAATCAGCTACATTCTGTGCATTTTCCCACTGCATATAGTTTGAGGCTATCGTGGGCGGGGCATTGTGCATAGGGTCGTTCTTTTCGACCTCCTCGCAAAGCATCTTCGCGACCTCAAGTCCTCTGGGGCTTTTATGCGTATCGTATATTTCGTTGCCTATGCTCCACATTATAACCGAAGGGTGATTACGGTCACGTTTTATCCACGCTTCAACATCCTTCTTATACCAGTCGGGGAAGAAACGGTGATAATCGTTCTCGTTCTTGGCAAGCTCCCACATATCGAATATCTCGCTGTCAACGAGGAAGCCCATTTTGTCACAAAGCTCCATAAGCTCTCTTGACGGAGGGTTATGGCTGGTGCGGATAGCGTTTACGCCCATATTCTTCAGCTTTTCAAGCTGTCGGCGGGTGGCATCGTAATTAACCGCAGCGCCGAGTGCGCCTAAGTCGTGGTGCATACAAACACCGTTCAGCTTAAGGTGCATACCGTTTAACAAAAAGCCCTCGTTTGTGCTGAATTTTGTGGTTCTGAAGCCGAATTTTTCAACGGTATCATCAAGCCTGTTTCCGTTATCGTCATAAAGTATCACGGACAGGGTATATAAATTGGGTGTGATTATATCCCATAATTTAGGAGCATCCATATAGAACACCAGCTTATCGTTCTTGCCGCAAAGTCTGCGTTCGCAAACGTAAACCTCTCTGTTTTCGGGATCTCTTAATGTATATGAAATCAAGCCGCAGACCGTGTCGGAAAGGCTTATCTGTACAGTAGTCTTCCATTTGCCGTGTTCTCTGCGGTCTGTGTCACTGCACTTTGCGCTGATATAGACACCGTTTTCAACGATGTGACGGCGAGAGGTTTTTCTGAGCCACACGTTTCTGTATATTCCGGCTCCGCTGTACCAACGGGTATTCGGGGATTTATGGTTTACTCTGACTAAAATGCGGTTTTCGCCGTTTTTCAGAGCATCGGTTATATCAAAGCTGAAGGTTGTATAGCCGTACTTCCACTTGCCGACTTCCTTATCGTTTACATAGACGGTAGTATCCATATATACACCGTCAAAGATCAGGATATAGCAATCGTCTTCTCCGAGTGCGTCTACGGTGAAATACTTCTCGTACCAGCCACAGCCGGACTTGTAGAGATTTGCCGTATCGCCTATAAGCCAGTCGTGCGGTATCTCAACATTATACCAATGTGCGTTTTCAAGCGTCTTTCCGTCGCTGTCCGGTTCGGTGAGGGTGAATCTCCAGTTATCGTTGAATAAAATTCTGCGTTTTTTCATATCTGTGTTTCCTTTCGGCTTAAAAGCTGAATATGAATTGTTAGTCTTATTGTAACAGTTTGAGCAGTGAAAATCAAGCGGTAAACGGTTTATACGCAAAAAGATTTTGCCCCCTCGGTTGTCCGAGGGGGCATAATATATAAGAGAGGAGAATTTGCTGCTATGCAGCGATGTGTTGATGTTATATGATGATGTTAATGCGTTGCAAAATGCTGCGGAATGTTACGGAAAAATTAGTGTGATAAAGCAAGGCGGAAGATATATGCGGTAGTATGATTTTTCTGTGCGTTGCTATAACTGAAATGCGTTGTTTCAAAGCGTTGCGAAATTGTTAGGAAAGTAAGGAAAATTGCAATAAAAGCGTTTAATCCACTCTTACAGCCTTTAAGAAGTTGTCGGTATAATATACCGACTTCATGCTTGCGGTGCGGACTTTCTGTCCCGGATACGGACTGAACACTATCGTGTCATCTCCGGTATATATACCGCCAAAGAACGAGTCGCCGTCCTTTATGAAAACTATATCGCCCTTTTCAAGCTTTTCAAGAGCTATTTCAGTTCCCATTTCTTTCTGTGCGGTAAGTCCTCTGGGACAATCGACACCGTTTGATGTCAGCGCATAGTAGATAAGTCCCGAATTATCAAAACCTGTTTCTGCGCTGTATCCGCCCTCAGTGAATGGTTTACCGAGCATATCATAAGCCGACTTTGCTATTGCATCACCTTTTTCTGAGGGAGCGGGCGGCTCGGTGCTGTCTGACGACGTATTATCGGAAGAGTTGTCCTCGCTTGATGTGTTGTCGGAGGAGTTATCCTCGCTCGATGTGTTGTCGGAAGAGTTGTCTTCGCTTGACGTATCATCAGAGGAGTTATCCTCACTCGATGTGTTGTCGGAAGAGCTGTCAGAGCTTTCCGCTACGGAACTCTGAGTGCTGTTCTGCGGATCATTTCCGCTTTCATAGGACGGAGAATTGTTTCCGGAACAAGCGGTAAGTGAAGCCAAAGCCAAAACTGTAAACATTGCCAAGATTAACGATAGTTTCTTTTTCATAATATCACGACCTTTGCTTTATCGTTTTATATTGTTCTCTGTCCTTGATTTAAGTATATCACAAAAAATCCGAAATTCAATTAAAATTCGGTTACAATATGGTAACAATTTGGTTACAAATGGTTACAAAACGGTTACAACGGTTACAAAAAGGTGACAAAATCGATTCTTTTCGCAGTTATTCCCCAAAATATACAAAAACACCGTCTGCAAAGCAGACGGCATTCCTGTAGTTTTATATGAAGGACAATGTCATAATCGGTTTTAAGCAACTCTTACAGCACGGCTGAAGCAGTTTTGCCAATAAGAGCTGTTAAGGTCGGCAAACTTTACCTTTTCACCCGGATAAGGGCTGTAAATAAGCTGGCCGTTGCCTGTATATATTCCGGCGAAGTCAATCATCTCGCCTGTTTCTGAATCTTTATCGGTAAAGAAAAGGATATCGCCCGGCTCAATCTCGCTGAGCGCTACGGTTGTACCCATTTCTTTCTGTGCGGCTGTTCCTCTCGGACAATTGATAAAGCCGTTTTCACGAAGGACATAGTATATAAGTCCCGAATTATCGAAGCCCTGCTCAGGCGTTGCCATACCGCTGACATAATCGACTCCGACAAGAGCCTCGGCGGTTGACACTATCTGAGTGCGAAGGTCATTTATTGTACTGCTGTTATCAGAGCTTTCCGGGAGCGATATTATATCCGATACCGTTGTCTGCTGTGACGAAGGTTCTGAGTCGGTACTCTGCGGTGTTGTTGATGTTATGTCTGGTGTTGAATTGTCCGATGATGTGTTATCCGAGCCGCATCCGCTTAAAGCCGGCACCAAAGCTAAAGCAAGCGCCGCAATAAACAAAGTGACTGCGTATCTTTTCATTTTTACCCTCCGTGCGACAGTAGAGTAACGCTGTACTGCTGTCGTCTGAGATGTACTGTTGTTTCTTTGTACACAATATAGTATATCCCAAAAAGCACAAAAAGTCAAGTGAATATTTTCCATTTTATGCTGATAAATAGGGGGATATGGTGTAGCTTTGCTGAAAGTTTATGTTGATATTGTGAAAAGAAGAACGAGCCTCCCGTGTGGGAGGCTCGCAAAGAAATTACTTATTCTTTTTCTTCTTGCTGATGATGAATGTAATAACACCGACTGCAACTAAAACTACCAGTGCGACAACGCAGATAATGATCGCTGTCATATCAAAAGTCACGCCTGTGTTTGTGTTGCCGCTGCTTGCTCCGACTACTGTGCTTGCGCCGATTTCTTCGGCAAAGCAGGTAATACCCAGTAATATCGACATTGCTGCGGCTGTAACCGCAGAGGTTAATTTCTTCATAATAAGTATCATTCCTTTCTTCTTTTTGCAAAGACTACTATACTACATTTCTTCCGAAAAAGCAAGCGGAAAATTATACAAATTTTTTCAGTCTTCGGCTAAGTTTATTCTGTAGGTGCGGCGGGTGCTGTTGTCGCCTTGGCGCCGTTTATGATGCTCTTGATTATTTCGGGCTGGGTTACTGTGCACTCTGTGCGGTCGAATAAGCCGAAGCCGTGATTACCGTTATAGCCGTTATCCCAGTAAACAGTAACTATATTTCTCTGATGAGCGGCATAATTCACATACTCTGCGAAATAAGCACGATATATAGTATTGCTCTTATCCTTTGAGGTCCTGTCGTTTGCGCCGTACTCGCCTATTACAACGCCGTAACCGTTCTTGATAAACGCATTGTAGAGCTTATCGAACTGTCTGTTTACGAGCGTTTCACTCTGTCTGCGCTTTACAAATTTCTTGACCGAGTCGCCCCATTTATAGAAGGTATCCTTGCCTTCGTCTACGCAGAATTCCCACGGGGTGTAGTAGTGGACGGAAACCATTATCCTGCTGTCATTCGGGATAACTAACTTTGCTTCCATTGTATATGTATCGCAGTCGCCTGTTGTGAAGTTTATATCTGTGTTCCAGCCGGGGATAAGCAGATAACGGCTGTTGTTATTGCCGCCTGCTTTTCTTACCGTATCAACGAAAATCTGATTGTATGCGTTGATGTTGTTGTAGTATTCGGGTTTGGGTGTGCCGTATGATCCGTCAAACACTTCGTTCATTGACTCGAATACGAGGTGATCGTCATAGTTCTTGAAGCGATTTGCTATCTGCTCCCAGACCTTTTCGTACTTTGCTTTTATAGTCTCCTGCTCGGAAGCGGGTTCGCCGCAGAGAAGCCAGCCGCCTTTTATGCTGTAGTAGCCGTCGCCGTGAACGTTGATTATAGCGTAAAGTCCGTTATCAATGCACATATCGACTACTTCCTGCACTCTGTCGAGCCACTTTGAGTCGATAGTGTAGTCGGGGCCTTCACCTATCTTCGAAAGATATGATACGGGGATACGGATAGACTTGAATCCCTGTGCCTTTACCTGCTTGATGAGATTTTCGGTAATTACGGGGTTGCCCCACGCTGTTTCGCTCGGTGTTCCGTCGGAGTTTGACTCAAGCTGATTACCGAGGTTCCAGCCGGGCATTAAGTTCTGCGAGAACTGAACAGAGTCGCCTTTTGTTTCGGCAGGTGCAGGTTCCGGATTCTGTGTTGCGGTCGTTGTGGTTGTAGTGGTTGCCTCTGTTGTTTCGGCTTTCGTTGTGGTAGTAGTTGTTGTTGTTGTTGAAGCCGAACTGTTTTCAGATGATGTTGCGGCATTTCCCGAGCAAGCGGAAATTCCCATTATCACCATTATGCCGCTTAAAATTGCGGCGAGCATTCTTTTCTTCATAGATACCTTTCTTTCCTTGACTGCCGTTTTTTTGATATGCTGACAGCCGTTTTTTCTTGTGTCAATCATATTGTAATGGTTTTCACGGAAAAAGTCAATAGCCAAACAGACTTATCCGCTAATTTTGTTAAAACGATTACACGGCGTTTGCAGAATGCAAAAACCGCCTGTAAAACCGTTAAGTCTTACGGGCGGTATACTATTATAATATATAGGAGAAATTTTTACTCGGCTACGTTAGTCGTATCTCCGGGAACAGCATCGGGCGGTGTGACCGGCTCGGTTGTGCTGTAGTCGGGGTAGTAATCGTACTCGCTGCTTGTATCTATCGCAGAAAAATCATCTTTTGAGAAGGAATCTTCTGTTTCGACAAGGTAAACGCCGTCAAGCGCTGTCAGCTTTATAAGGAAGTTGCCGGGGCAATATACCTTTACTGCTGTAATATCCTTAGCGTTCTCCTCGAATAATGCGGCGATAGCCTCGCTGCCCTTTACCTTTGTGTTATCGGAAAGATAAACCTCTGTAACACGGATGTTGCCCTTGCTGTCTGCCTTAGCTAAAATGCTCTGCATTTCTTCGGGCGTTACTGTATTTCTGAAGGTAACGTAAAGGAAAACATCTTCGGTGTTCTCTTCCGCCTTGCTGTATGCCTCCATAGCCATTCTGAAACGGTCTTCCGCACTTATCGAGGTTGTCGGTGAAACAACAACAGGACTGCCGGAATTCAGCAGGGCGACGCTTGAAAATGTGATAGCTACGGCGGCTGCGGCACCTGCCACAGAAAGCCAAACCGTTTTCAGCCTGCTCTTTTTAGCCTGTACAGACTTACCCATAGCGGCTTTTCTTATCTTCTCGTAATCAAACGAATACTCGCTCATCAGTTCTTTGTAAAAATCGTTTGTATTCATCTGAAAGCCCCCTTCCGTAAGTCGTTATAATTTGAATTTTTTCTTTTGTCTTTCTATTGTGCGATAGAGCTTGTTTTTAACGGTAGACAGCTTGACGTCAAGCGCCTTCGCTACATCCTCCAGCTTCATATCGCACGCAAAATGAAGATAGAATATCTGACCTGTCAGTTCATCGGTCTTCATTATGTCATCGAAAATCTGCTTTGCAACGATCTTGTTGCTGATAACGTCCTCAAGTCTTTGCTGAGGCTTGGACATCTCCCGCTCGATAGCGACCATTTCTTCTTCGGTATAGTCTGAAAAGGAGGAAACCTTGTCATCCTTCTTCCTGCCCGAAAAATAGGTGCGGCATTCAAACTTCGCTATATTTATAAGGAAAGCCTCGGGGCTTTCGATGTCCTCGTGTCCTTTTTCGCTTATGCGCTTGAAGAAACGTGTATAGACGTTCTGAATAATATCTTCCGCATCTTCTCTGTTTCCGCATTTGCTGACTACAAAACGGGAAACGGATCTGCAGGTTTCGTTGTAGACACGGTTGAAATATTCTTCGTTATTCTCGTGACCTCCGTGAATCTCTGCGCCCATCGGCTCACCTCACTTTGTCACCTACTTTGTAGTAGGCTGAATTTCAGAAAAAGTTTCACTCGAAATGAAAATTCTGTGTATCGGATAAGTAAAAAAATACGAATGTTTTTTGTGCAGTATAACCATATATTGATTTTTGACTGCCGGGAAGCAGAATATATGGCACGAAGTGCGTGCTGTCTGCATATTTCCTCTATTATATTGTACATTAAACGGGGCGGTTAGTCAAGGGGAACATAATAAACGGAGCAGAATAAAGAAAATGTATCGTTTGTAACGTTTGCAATACATACAAATGAAACGGATTTTACAAAAACAGTTAATAACAGAACCGGAGCTTCGCTTAATGCTAAGTTTTTTGTTATACAAATTGTTGTATTTTCAGATTTAATGCTGTAAAGGCACAAAATCCCATTAATGTTTATATTGTTTCACCAAAACAAAAATGTATTTTTGTGCAAAATGCCACTTGCAAATCTAATTGCGATATAGTATGATTAAAAATAGCTTAAATGCAAAAAAATATTTTATGGAGGACAAAAAAATGAAGTTTACAAAAACTTTAGCTGCAATCGCAGCAGCTTCACTCGCAGTATCATCACTTGCAGTGAGCGCATTTGCAGCAGACGCATTAGTTTCAATGACTGTTCCTGAGAACGGTAAACCTCAGGATGCAGGTCAGGTTAATTTATGGGAACTTCCCTTTGATGACAGCGTTGAAGCATGGGCAGGCAAGGTTGATAAGGCAGTAGCTACTGTTACAACTGAGGCTTATGCTAACGGCGCTTTAGGCGGTAACACTGTTGCCAATGACGGTTGGGCTTCATCAGACCAGGTCGAAAGCAGTGAAGCCGGCACACATGAATGGGTTTGGGACAGCATCGGCGGTCTTCAGACTCAGGACGCAGACGGTAAGTCAAACGGTTACTTCAAGGTAGAAGTATGGTGGATGAATGCTCTGGGAGAAGAGGGCAATCAGACTCCTGCTACATTAACAATCGACAAGGTTGATTTCTATGATAAGGCCGGCGATTTACTCGCTACATATCCCGCAGCTGCTGACACAGATACAAAGCCCGCTGAGCCTAAGCCTATTCAGACAAAGGCAGATATTTCATTTACCGATAAGAAAACTCCGTCATACACATACACAGTTAAGGGCGACATTGATACGCTTAATGTTGATGTTGCACTTTCAGCTGATGCAGCAGCAGCTCAAGCAGGTTGGAACGATTGGTGCTCTGCAGGCGTTGCTGTTAAGAACCCCGACGGTACAGTTAAGTACTATCAGTGGGGCGGCGCCAGCGTAACATGGTCTTGGGATGTAGACGGTGATAATGTTGGAGAAACTAAAGACGGCGTTGGCACCGAAACATGGGTAGGCACTATCGGCGCTGACGGTGGTCAGATTTCTATCCCCGTTGTTAAGGGTGCTGTAGTTGATTTCTACTGCTTAAGCTGGGATACATATAATGGCGTTCAGTACACATTAACAATCAACGATGAAGAAGCTGCAGTAGAGCCCGGTGAAACAGAAGAGCCTACTAAGCCCGGCGAAACAGAAGATCCTGCTGAGCCCGGTGAATCTTCAGGCGATGTTGTTAACCCCGGCGAATGCTCAGGCGAGCCCGTTAACCCTCCTACAGGTGCTGCAGTAGCAGTTATCCCTGCAGTTATCGCAGCAGCAGCAGTTGCTACAACAGGTATCGTTCTTAAGAAGAGAAGCAAGTAATTGCTTTTAAACGGTTTAACGCTTTGAATTAAAGAGCATACGACCCCTCCGCTTATAGCGGAGGGGTTTTTTTATCACATAAGTTGGGATATTTTCAAATTTAATGCTGTAAAGGAACAAAATTGCATTGCTGTTTATATCGTTTCACCAAAACGAAAAAGTCTTTTTTGTGCAATATGCCACTTGTAAAAAAAACTGCGATATAGTATGATTAAGAAAAGCTTAAAAGCTAAAAAAATATTTTATGGAGGACAAAAAAATGAAGTTTAAAAAAACTTTAGCAAGTGTTTGCGCTGCTGCAATCGCAGTTTCTTCACTTGCAGTAAGTGCTTTTGCCGGTTCTATCACATTCAGTGATACAGCATGGTGGACACAGAAGGACTTAAAGATTGAAGATATTTTGGAAGGCAACAAGCCCGAAGATGTCGAATCAATCACATTCACAAGCGACACTACTTTCCTCATCGGTTACAACTCAACAAAAGTAACTGATGAAAAGACAGGTAGCACATGGAAGCAGGATGCGACTGCTGCTGACACTTATACAGTTTCGGATGCAGTTCTCGCTCCGCAGGAAATCGAAGGCAAAACAGTTAACCCCGCTTTCAGCGTAATGTTAAGCAAGGGCGACGGCGTTGATTACACAATCAACTGGAAGGTTAACCTTAAGAACAATGATCCCGCTAAGCCTAAGCCTGTTCAGACAAAGGCAGATATTTCATTTACAGATGGTAAAACTCCGTCATACACATACACAGTTAAGGGCGACATTGATGCGCTTAAGGTTGATGTTGCACTTTCAGCTGATGCAGTAGCAGCTGGAGCAGGTTGGAACGATTACTGCTCTGCAGGCGTTGCTGTTAAGAACCCCGACGGTACAGTTAAGTACTATCAGTGGGGCGGCGCCAGCGTAACATGGTCTTGGGATGTAGACGGTGATAATGTTGGAGAAACTAAAGACGGCGTTGGCACCGAAACATGGGTAGGCACTATCGGCGCTGACGGTGGTCAGATTTCTATCCCCGTTGTTAAGGGTGCTGTAGTTGATTTCTACTGCTTAAGCTGGGATTCATATAAAGGCGTTCAGTACACATTAACAATCAACGATGAAGAAGCTGCAGTAAAGCCCATCGATCCTGTTGATCCTGTTGATCCTGTTGATCCTGTTGATCCTGCTGATCCCGGTGAAACAGAAGTTCCCGCTGAGCCTGTAGCTCCCGCTGACGTTACAATTGCTAACTCAGGTAGGACAGTTGTCGATTCAGGTCTTGTTCGTACAAACATCATCAATGAATGGACCGGCAACGATGCAGACGTAATCGCTGATAAGGCTGCTTTTGCAGGTGCTAACAAGATTTCTGTGAAGTTTACAGTTACAAACTTCACAACTCCCTTCAAGGCTTGGATCGCTATGGCTGACTCCAAGTGGGAATGCCAGTTCCAGGGCGAAGGTAACGAGGTCAATGCAAACGCTAAGTGCACTCCCGTTGAAGTAACAGGTAATGGTACTTATGTTGTAACAATCGACCTTGACAAGGTTATCGATGGTGTGGCATTCATCGCAGTTTGCACAGACCTCAAGGCTGCTGAAGACGATGCTATCCCCACAATCGCTATCGATCAGATTAAGATCAATGAAGAAATCACAGTAAAGCCCGGCGAAACAACTGAGCCTACTGAGCCCGGCAAATCAGATCCTGTTAAGCCCGGCGATTGCTCAGGCGAGCCCGTTAACCC